>Ga0079224_100000050_pt1 | contig 77067 bp, 62 predicted proteins | sample Stecom2015_FD_80414 | JGI IMG/M metagenome (GOLD analysis project Ga0079224, IMG submission 80414) | Agricultural soil microbial communities from Utah to study Nitrogen management - Steer compost 2015 | ecosystem: Environmental > Terrestrial > Soil > Agricultural land | place: USA: Utah... | reverse complement strand
GACGATCGAAGGGACGGTGAAATGGTTCAATGCCGAAAAAGGCTTTGGATTCATCACTCCAGACGGTGGAGGGAACGACATCTTCGTGCACATCAAGGCGGTGCAACGCGCCGGCCTCGACACGCTGGAGGCAGGCGATCGAGTGAGCGCCACGGTCAAGGCCGGTCGGAAAGGACCGGAGGCCGACTCGCTTCTCGTCATATAGACCCCGCAGCTACCGCCGGGGAGGCGGTGCGACTGGAGCGCCCCGTGCAGTGCGTAGGCAATGGCCTGACGCCTGCAGTTTGTCTCTGAGACTTGCCTCCTCCTCCGACGAGAGGGCGCCGGGGAAGCGGCGCCCTTTCTACTTTGGCAATATCCGCAATCAGGAGAATCGGATGGCTTTCAAGCCCAATTACAACCATCAGCGCGCCGAGCGCACACGCGCCAAGGAACAGAAAAAGCAGGAGAAACTTCAACGGCGGGAGGAAAAGGCGGCAAAGCGGAAGGCGGGAGACGTGGAAAAGCCGTCCGCAAGCGACGTCGCGGAAAACGGCTGATCTTCGCGGGATCGCTTCCTCCTGGACCAGCTGGATAGAGCATCGTCAGCCGTACATCGGTGATCTGCCCGGAGTGTTCGTCGCGAGCCGCGCTTCCTCCCCACTCTCATTCGGGGGAGCGGGACTTGTATGAACGGAAATGTCTGTCAGGATCGGAGGACAACGAAAACAAGCATACGGAGGAGACGATGGCGAGAGGTCTGATCGCATTTGCTGCAGCGGTGAGTATCGGGCTCTCCTTGGGCGCCAGTGCCGCCGAAATGACCGACCACGAGAAGCAGCTCTATGAAGCCGCCAAGGAAAATGGCGAGCAGGTCACCTGGTACGTCGCGCATTTCAATAGCGAAACTGCGGAGGCAGTCGGTAAGGCGTTCGAGGAGAAGTATCCGGGCGTTTCCGTGAACGTCGTTCGAACCACGGCGCAGGTGGCTTACCAGAGGCTGATGCAGGATCTTCAGGCCGGGGTTTCCCAATGCGATGTCTTCAGCTCGACCGACGTCGGTCACTACGTCGCCCTGAAGGAAGAGGGGCAGCTCATGGAGTATCGCCCCGAGAATGCAGAAAAGATCTACGACGCCTACAAGGACATCGATCCTGACAACACTTACCATGTGACTTCGGCCGGACTCGTCCTCATCACTTACAACACGAAGGAGGTCTCGGAGGAGGAGGCGCCGAAGAACTGGACTGATCTGCTCGATCCGAAATGGAAGGACAAGGTTTCCGTCGGCCATCCGTCCTACAGCGGCTATGTCGGCACGTGGGTCGTGGCGATGCGCAAGCTCTATGGCTGGGATTTCTTCGAGAAGCTAGAAGAGAACAACCCGCAGATCGGCCGGTCGATCAACGATACGGTGACGATGCTGAACTCGGGTGAGCGGACGGTTGCCGCCGGACCCGCCGCTACCACTCTCCGAAGCGCTGCTCGCGGCAATCCGATCGCGGTGATCTACCCCACCGACGGCACGCTGCTGATGATCGCGCCTTCGGGGATTCCGAAGGTCAGTGAAAATCCCAATGCCGCCAAGCTCTACATGGAGTTCCTAATGAGTCCCGAGGCGGCCCAGGTCCAGGTGGAGAACTTCAGCGAGTCGGTTCGTCCGGAGGTGCCGCCGGCCCCCGGAGGGCGGCCGCTGAGCGAGGTCGAGACGATCCGCCCGACGATCGAGGAGATCTCCGAGGGGATCCCCGAGGTCAAGGAACTCTGGCGCGACACATTCGGCGTGTGAGCGTCGGCCGCCTCCGGGCCGCCCGCGGTTCTCTCACTCTGCAGGGAACCGTGCGGGCGCGCCCGGGAGCGATCCTTTCCTGACCGAGAGGACCGGCGGAGGGCCTGAGCATGACCATTTCGTCGCTACCGGAAACGGCCACGGCGCATACCGACCGACGAGGTTGGGCCGCTCTTTTGCAGCGGCTTCGCCACCTCGAGCCGTCTAGCCTGCTGTGGATCGTGCTGATCGCGATCCTCATCTTCCTGGTGGTCAGCCCGATGGTTCGCCTCTTCATCGCGAGCCTCGAGGCGAAGGGCACCGGTGCGCTGACCATCGCCAACTACATCACCGCCTACAGCCGCGAGCGCTACATCGACGCACTGCTCAACTCGCTGGCCCTGGGCGCTGGCACCGCAGTGCTCTCTGTCGTGATAGCAGTGCCGATGGCATGGGCCGTATCCCGCACCGACATGCCGGGCAAGCGTTTCGCATGGCTGGTGGTCCTCGGCGCCTTCATCGTGCCGCCTTATCTCGGCGCGATTGGATGGATTCTGTTAGCCGGTCCCAACTCGGGCTGGATGAATCAGGCATGGACCTGGATCACCGGAGCCGAGGACGGAATCTTCAACGTCTACAGCTTCCCCGGCCTCGTCATCATCATCGCGCTGAATGCGTTCCCCTTCGTCTTCATCTTCACCAAGGCGGCGCTCGACCTCGTCTCTTCCGAAATGGAAGATGCGGCGAACATCCTCGGCGCCGGCACGCTCACGACCACGTTCAAGGTCACGCTGCCGCTCGTCTGGCCGGCGATTCTCGCCGGGTTCATCATTGTCTTCCTCGAGGCGATCGCCTTGTTCGGGACGCCGGCTCTGATCGCGATCCCCGCCCGCTTCAACGTGGTGACCACGCAGCTCTGGCAGTTCTTCGTGTACCCGATCCAGGTCGGCGTGGCATCTGCCTATGCGATGCCGCTGCTGCTGGTGACCGTGGCGCTGATCTGGGTTCAGAAGCTCGTGCTGGCGCGAAAGGGATTCGTCTCGCAGACCGGGAAGGGTGGCGAGCGCCGGATGATCGAGCTCGGGCCGATGCGGTGGGTGCTCTTCGGCTACTGCTTCTTCATCGGGCTGTTTGCCGTGCTGTTGCCGATGATCGTCCTGATCCAGGCTTCGTTCTCGAAGGCCTGGGGACGTGGCCTCACTCTCGACAACCTTACCCTGCACAATTACGCCTACCTGCTGTTCGACCACGATATGGCGCAGCAGTCGATCATCAATACGTTCATCTATGCGATCGGCGCCGCGTGTTTCGCCGCGCTGCTGGCTCTCTGCATCGCATACATCGTGAACCGACGGCTGGTGCCGCTCGGCGACGTGCTGGGATTCCTCTGCATGGCGCCGTTCGTGATCCCCGGCATCGTGCTCGCGATCGGCTTCTATGCCGCCTACGCTTCGCCGCCGCTTGCGCTCTACGGCACCGCGACGCTGATGATTCTGGCGTTCACGGCACGCTTTCTGCCGATCGCCTACGCCAACAGTGCGGCCGCGATGCGCACCGTCCACCCGGAGATGGAGGAAGCGGTGCGCATCCTCGGCGGCGGTCGGCTCCAGGCGATCCGCGCGGTCGTAGCACCCCTGCTGAAGAGAAGCATCGCCGGCGGCTGGCTGCTCGTATTCATCCTCGCCACACGAGAGCTGAGTGCGGCGATCTTTCTCGTCGGACCGACCACGCGGACGATATCCGTGGTGCTCTACGATCTGAGCGAAGAGGGCAACTTCGAGGTGCTGGCGGCGCTGGGAGGCATACTCCTGGTGATCACGCTCGTGTTCGTGCTGATCGGTTTCAAGGTGGCGGGTCGCGACTTCATGCTCCGCCGGTCCTGATCTCCGGCGGTCGCATTCGCGCGCGCCGCCGATACAGCACAGTCGCCGCTTTCTCTGCCCTGCGCCGGGCGGGGTGCTAGTATGCCTCCCGCGGCATGCCGAAAGGGGGCACGAGCATGAGCCGAAAGGTTGCGCTGATCACCGGAGTCACCGGCCAAGACGGTGCCTATCTCGTAGAGATTCTGCTCGAGCGCGGCTACGAGGTGCACGGCGTCAAACGCCGGTCGTCTTCGTTCAACACCGGCCGCGTCGATCGCTTCTATGTCGATCCGCACGAGCACGCGACCAGCTTCTATCTGCATCACGGCGACATGACCGACGCCACCAACCTGATCCGCCTAGTGCAGGAGGTGCAGCCGTCCGAGATATACAATCTGGCGGCCCAGAGCCATGTTCTGGTCAGCTTCGAAACACCTGAATACACGGCAGATGCCGATGGCCTCGGCGCGCTCCGCATGCTCGAAGCACTCCGCATCCTCAAGCTAGAGGATCGCGTGCGCTTCTATCAGGCCTCGACGTCGGAGCTGTTCGGGTCCTCACCGCCTCCGCAAAGCGAACTGACGCCGTTCCGACCGCGCAGCCCCTACGCGGCGGCGAAGCTCTACGGATACTGGATCACCGTGAATTATCGCGAGGCGTACGGCATCCACGCCTCCAACGGCATCCTGTTCAATCACGAGAGTCCGTTGCGCGGCGAGACGTTCGTGACCCGGAAGATCACCAGAGCCGTCGCCGCGATCACGCTCGGCCTGCAGAAGACGCTTTGGCTCGGAAACCTCGATGCCCGCCGCGACTGGGGACATGCCCGTGACTACGCCGAGGGTATGGCGGCCATGCTCGCGCAGCCGGAGCCGGACGACTACGTGCTCGCGACGGGGGAAGCGCATTCCGTGCGGGAATTCGTGGAGCGGGCTTTCGCTCGGGTCGACCGCCAGATCGAGTGGAGGGGGGAGGGGGCCGAGGAGCAGGGCGTCGACGCCCGGTCTGGCCAGGTGCTGGTCGCGATCGACCCCCGCTATTTCCGGCCGACCGAAGTCGATCATCTCGTGGGGGATGCGTCCAAGGCGCGCGAGCGGCTGGGCTGGAAGCCCCGAACGTCATTCGATGAACTGGTGATCGAGATGGTCGATACCGACCTCGCCGCCGTTCGTGGGGAAACGTGGCGGAACCATGGGCGCGATTGACAAGCTCTACTCCCTCAAGGGCAAACGCATCTGGGTAGCCGGTCATCGCGGGATGGTGGGTTCCGCGCTCGTACGGCGGCTTGCAGACGTCGACTGCCAGATCCTCACCGCCGAGCGCGCGGCGGTAGATCTGAGGCGCCAGGCCCAGGTCGAGGACTGGCTGGCCGAGCACCGGCCGGATGTTGTGTTCGTGGCCGCCGCGACTGTAGGCGGCATTCTCGCGAACGACACCCGCCCCGCTGATTTTCTCTACGACAACCTTGCGATCGAGGCGAACATCATCCACGGCGCATGGAGGGTGGGGGTGGAGAAGCTGCTGTTCCTCGGCTCTTCCTGCATCTATCCGCGCGAAGCACCGCAGCCGATCCCGGAGGGGGCGCTGCTGACCGGGGCGCTGGAGCCGACCAACGAGTGGTATGCGATCGCAAAGATCGCGGGCCTGAAGCTCTGCGAAGCTTATCGCCGCCAGCACGGCGCCCGCTTCATTTCGGCGATGCCGTCGAACCTGTATGGACCTGGCGACAATTACGATCTGGAAACTTCGCACGTGATCCCGGCGCTGATCGCGAAGACGCATGCAGCGAAGATCGGCAATCAAAGATCTGTCCGTGTATGGGGGAGCGGCCGTCCGCGGCGGGAGTTCCTCTATGTCGACGATCTCTCCGATGCGCTCGTGTGGCTGATCGAGCGGTATGATGATCCGGAGCATGTGAACATCGGCACCGGAAAGGATATCACCATCCATGAGTTGGCGGAGACGGTGGCGGACGTGGTCGGCTTCCGCGGTCGTTTGCAGTTCGACCCGTCGATGCCGGACGGGACGTTCCGGAAACTGCTCGATGTGACCCGCCTCGACGCGTGCGGCTGGCGCGCGAAAACCCCACTTCGCGCCGGGCTTGCGCTCGCATATGTGGATTTTCTCCAGCGTCTCGAGGCGGGGCAGCTCGCCGAGGATGCCCGAGCCTGAGGAACGCGGCGGAGCTACAGCCGTTCCTTCGTGGGTTCGATGCTGGGCTGGCCAGCCGCTGGCCACGGGCGAGGCCGGAAGGAGAAGAGATGCGGATCGCGATCATCGGGGCCGGATATGTAGGTCTGGTAACCGGTGCATGTCTCTCCGAGTTCGGCTTCGAAGTTCGGTGCGTCGACAGCGACGCCAGCCGTGTGGCGCGCCTGCAATGCGGGAAGATGCCGATCTTCGAGCCGGGGCTGCAGTCGCTCGTCGCCCGAAACATCGCGGCCGGTCGCCTCGGCTTCGGCACGGACCTTGCGCCGGCGATGCGCGGCGCCGCCGCCGTGTTCATTGCAGTCGGCACGCCCTCGCGACGCGGCGACGGTCACGCCGACATCTCTTACGTGCTGGAAGCAGCGAAGCAGGTAGCGGAGCTCATGGAGCCGCGGACGGTGATCGTGACCAAATCGACCGTGCCGGTGGGGACGGGGCGACAGGTGGCGGAGCTCATCCGGAGAACGAGACCCGATGTCGAGTTCAGCATGGTCTCCAATCCCGAGTTCCTTCGGGAAGGCTCCGCGATCGACGATTTCATGCGACCGGATCGGGTGATCATCGGCACGGAGGACGATCATGGCCGTGAGGTGATGGCGGCAGTCTATCGGCCGCTCTATCTGCGGGAGACGCCGATCGTCTTCACCAACATTGAGACCGCCGAGCTCAGTAAATACGCGGCCAACGCCTTCCTCGCGACGAAGATCACCTTCATCAACGAGATGGCCGATCTCGCCGAGAAGGTGGGGGCCAATGTCCACGACGTCGCTCGTGCGATCGGTCTCGACAAGCGGATCGGCCCGAAGTTCCTTCATCCGGGGCCGGGCTTCGGTGGCTCCTGCTTTCCGAAGGACACGCTGGCTCTCGTCAAGACCGGCATCGATGCCGGTGCTCCGACGCGCATCGTCGAGGCCGTGGTCAGCGTCAACGAGAAGCGCAAGCGCGAGATGGCGGAGCGGATCGTGCGCGCCTGCGGCGGCTCGGTCGACGGCAGGCGGATCGCGATCCTGGGCGTCACTTTCAAGCCCAATACCGACGACATGCGCGATGCGCCGAGCCTCGTGATCCTTCCGGCCCTGCTCGAGAAAGGGGCGGGTGTTCAGGCGTACGATCCCCAAGGGATGGAAGCCGCCGCCGCAATGTTGCCCGGTGTCGATTGGGCGGGGAATGCCTACGAGGCAGTGACGGGGGCGGATGCGGTCGTCATTCTGACCGAGTGGAACGAATTCAGGGCGCTGCAGCTCGGCCGCCTTCGGGAGGCGATGCGGGCGCCAGTGATGATCGACCTTCGGAACATCTACGATCCGGCCAGCGTGCGTGCCGCCGGGTTCATCTACAGCAGCGTCGGCAGACCGTGAGGGTGCGGCGACTTTCGTCTTTCGCTGCCGGTCCGCCGCAATTACCGGTCATCGAGCGTCAGCCGATAGATCCTGTCGTCCCCCGGCAGCGGCTTTCTCCTGCCGTCACGGTTGCTTGTCGCGAAGTACAGTGCCCCGTCCGGACCTAGGGTGACATCCCGCAGGCGGCCGAATCGTCCTTTCGCACGCTCTTCCGCGAACCAGTGCTCGATCTCCCGCACCTGCCAGCCGGACGCATGTCGAGACAACGCGATACGAACAAGCGCCTCGTTCTCGAGAGTTGCGACGAACAGATCGTCGTTCCGAAACACCGCGCCGGCCGGGGGAATTGCGGCGTCGGTCCAGACGACGAGCGGGTCGGTATACCCCTCCAGTCCCGGAGCTCCGACCACATTCGGCCAGCCATAGTTTCCGCCGGGCTCGATCAGGTTGATTTCGTCACGGGCGAACAGGCCGAACTCGCTCGTCGGGCCATGCTCGGACGAAAACAGCTCGCCGGTTTCCGGATGCCATGCCAGCCCCTGCGGATTCCGGTGCCCGAGTGACCAAACCGGCGACCCGGGAAAGGGATTGTCGGCAGGAACCTCGCCTTCGGGGGTGACTCGAAGGATCTTGCCGGCGAGCGATGCGTGATCCTGCGAGAGGTCGGGTTCGGAGGCATCCCCGGTCGTGACGTAGAGCATTCCGTCCGGACCGAAGCCGATGCGCCCGCCATCGTGAAAGATCGCGGCCGGTATGCCATCGAGGATCACCCGATCGAACTGTCCGGTAGCTCCGCGATCAAGTAGCCGAACGACCCGGTTGACGTCGGTGCCGTCATCCCGCCGATAGGTGTACATGGCGTAGACGTAAGGGTGCTCGTCGAAGCGAGGGTGGGCCGCGAGGCCCAGCAGGCCCCCTTCGCCAGTGAAGAAGAGGCTCAGCGCCTTGTCGAATGGGCTAGTGGGCAAGCCCTCCGAAGTGGTGAAGGTGGCGTAAGGCGTCTCGGCGACGGTGCCGTCCACGATCAGCCTGATTCTGCCGGGGCGCTCGCTCACCAGCGCTCGATTATCCGGCAGGAAGATCAGGGACCAGGGCACTTCCAGCCCCTCTACCCATGGTTCTACCGTAGTTCCGGGCGGATCGGCGATATAGATGTCCGCCACTTCCTGCGGTTGCGGCCCCTCGACCGGACCACCGCACGCCGGAATCAACAAGGCTGCGAGTACGGCCGCCGCACGCTTCAATGTGTTCTTCACGACGCGCCTGAGATGCAGCCGGGAGTTCGGCTTCAGCTCCCCGGCGGCCGGTGAGCGGCCTCGCGACGGGCGGCGGGATCCCGCGTCATGACGGTGATGTCGGCCGCAACATGGTGCGTAGGGCCTTCTTCCGCCTGATCGGACTGGAGGATGGTCTTGCCGTAGGCGCTCACGGTTGGGATCGAGGCTTCGTCGATCGGCGCCATCCGCCGCTTGCGGGCCATCGCCGCTTCGATATACGGGGCCAGTTCTGCGGCCTTGCGTGCTTCGCGCGCCTCCATGTCCTCCTTGAGCTTCGGCATCACTTCGGCCGCGAACAGCTCGAGCGAAGCGCAGATATGCTCGTGTCGGTTCCGGCCGCCCTGCTGGATGAAGATCACCTGATCGACACCGGCATCCTGGAACGCCCGCAAATGGGCCGTCAGATCGGCTGGCGTGCCGATGCCGCTGCCTCGGCCGACCTTCGGCAGGTCTGCGCGCGCCATCTGAAATCGGTCCCAGACATTGGTCCTACCCGGCCGGTGATTGCCGTAGACGTAGTAGTGGCCGAGCGAGTAGCCGAAGAACTGGAAACCTTCGGCGCCGCGCCGCTTCGCTTCCGCGGCGTCCGGATGGCAGGAGAAGCCGGTCACCATGGCCACGTTGGCGTTTACGCTGTGGCCGATCGGCACGCACTCCTCGGATTTGATGATGTCGTAATATTCCTTCGCCCACTTGCCCGCTTCCGCGGGATCGACGAAGGCGAAGGTGAGGGCGCCGATGCCCGCCCGTGCCGCCGCGTGGATCGTTTCCCGGCGCGAGCAGGCGACCCAGATCGGCGGGTGCGGTTTCTGCCGGGGTTTCGGCACGATGTTGCGGCAAGGCATCGAGAAAAACTCGCCGTCGAAGCCGGGATAAGGGGTCATCACCATCATGTTGGCGGTCTGTTCGACGGCCTCGGCCCACATGGCCTTCTTCCGGTCGGGGTCGATGCCGAAGCCCTCGAGCTCGACGCGCGACGCCGACTCGCCGGTGCCCCAGTCGACGCGGCCGCTGGATATGAGGTCGAGCGTGGCGATCCGCTCGGCGACGCGCGCGGGCGGATTGTAGGCGGGTGGCGCCAGCACGACGCCATGGCCGATGCGGATGCGCGAGGTGCGTGCCGCGCAGGCTGCGAGAAACACCTCCGGCGCCGACGAGTGGGCGTACTCCTCCAGGAAGTGGTGCTCGACTTCCCAGACGTAATCGATGCCGAGGCGGTCGGCGAGCTCGACCTGAGCGAGCGCCTCATGGAAGAGCTCGTGCTCCGAATCCTCATGCCAGGGGCGAGGAAGCTGGTGCTCGTAGAGCAGTCCGAATCTCATGCGTTCTCTCCCATCGCTTCTTGCTTGAGTTCCGGCCCAGCGGAGGAGCTATCCGCGTTGCACGCTCACCCCGCCGTCGACCGGCAATGTGACGCCGGTGATGAACTTGGCTTCGTCGGAGGCGAGGAAGAGCGCCGCATAGGCCACATCCCATCCGGTGCCCATCTTACGGCCGAGCGGAACCTTCGCGTCGCGCTCCGCGGCCACCTCGGCGCGACTCTTCCCCCAGACGCGCGCCCGGGTGTCGACCGCCATGGGCGTGTCCATCAGGCCGGGCAGTATGACGTTGGCGCGGATGTTGTCGGCGGCGTAGCGGTAGGCGAGCTGCTCGGTGAATGCGACCACACCGGATTTCGAGGTCTTGTAGGCGACGTAGGGATACTTATCGAGCACCGCCATCGAAGAGATGTTCACGATGCTGCCGCGCTTCCGATTCTGCATCAGCGGGACGACGTGCTTGCAGGTCATCACCATGCCGCGCAAGTTGATCGCGAAGACGTTGTCGAACGCTTCTTCGGTGATCTCCTCGAGGATGGCGTCGCCCCCCGCCAGGGACACGCCGACATTGTTGTGCAGGATGTCGATGTGCCCGTAGTGGCTGACCGCCTTCTCGGTCGCAGTCTTGATCGCTGCCTCGGAAGTGATGTCGGCCGCGAGCGCGATCGCTTCGTTGCCTTCCTTCCTGATGAGATGGGCGGTTTCCTCGGCGGCCTCCAGGGACTTGTCGATCGAGATGACCTTCGCGCCCTCCCGCGCAAAGAGCAGGGCGGTCGCCCGGCCGTTGCCGACGCCTTCCCCCGGCGCCTGACCTGCTCCGACAATCATCGCGATCTTGTTTTCCAGCCGCATTCCGAATCGCCCCTACTCTTGATGAAACGCGAGACAGTTTACCTCAAGCGCCGGTGTCGACGATACCGGTGGGGCGAGGAAAAGGCGGCAGAAGGGAGCGGCATGCGCCCGAAAATTCTCTAGTTGGAGACTCCTGCTCCTAGGGGCGCAGCTCGCGAGCCTCTTCCGGTGGGGGCAGGTAGTCGAGGCCGTCCCGATAGGTCCAGTCCACCATGCGCGGCATGCCGTCCTGCACGGTCAGGCGACCGACATAGGTGCCCATGGTGGATTGTTGGTCCGACTCGCGCATGGTCACCGGGCCGAGCGGCGTGTCGATTGCCAGGCCCTTCAGTGCCTCTACCAGTGCCTCCGTTTCGGTGGAACCGGCCTCTTCGATCGCTTTGGCGATCACCTTGAAGGTCACGTAGCCGACCACGGAGCCGAGGCGGGGGTAGTCGTCGTGCGCCTTCATGTAGGCTTCCCGGAAGGCCACGTGCTCCGGCGTCTCGATCGCGTACCAGGGGTAGCCGGTTACCAGCCAGCCCTCGGGCGCTTCGGCGCCAAGAGGATCGATCCAGTCGGGCTCGCCCCCGAGAACGCTGACCACCTCGCGGCCGTCGAACAGGCCGCGCGTCCGGCCTTCGCGGACGAACTTGGCGAGGTCGCTGCTGAAGGTGACATTGAAGATCGCTTCCGGATCGTACGAAGCGAGCGCCTGCACGGTGGCACCGGCGTCGATCTTGAAGAGCGCGGGCCATTGCTCACCGACGAACTCGACGTCAGGACGTTGCTTCTTCAGCAGGGACTTGAAGGCCTCGACCGCCGATTTGCCGTATTCGTAGTTCGGCGCCACCGTCGCCCAGCGCTTCGCCGGCAACTTCGCTGCTTCCTCCGCCAGCATCGCCGCCTGAACGTACATGCCGGGACGCAGGCGGAAGGTGACGTCGTTGCCTTGCGACCAGACGAGGGCATCGGTCAGTGGCTCGGCGGCGATGAACACCACGTTCCGCTGGGCCGCGAAGTCGGAGACCGCCAGACCGACATGCGAGAGCAGGGTGCCCGCGAGAAGCGCCACCCCTTCACGTGCGACGAGCTCGTTCGCCGTCGTCACCGCATCTGCCGGCTTTCCGCCATCGTCGCGCGAGATGACTTCCAGTGGCCGCCCAAGCACGCCGCCCGAGGCGTTGATCTCCTGGACGGCCAGCTGCCACCCCTTTCGGTACGGGATCGTGAAGGCCGGGAGGCTTGTATAGCTGTTCATCTCGCCGATCCTGATGGGGTCGGCGGCTAATGCCGGCAGGTTCAGCGTGCTCACAAACCCGAGAATCAGGGCAGCGGCGCGGGTGAGGCGGGTCAGTTTCATGACGGTGCCCTCGGATTATTGCTCAGTTTAAGCATAAGCCGGGAGCGCAAGAGCGCAAGCGGGTGGAGACGCTCGAAGGCAGTGCGTTAGACTGCGACAGCACGCAGATTCAGCTGGCGGAGGCAGCGGTCGATCCACTGCCTGGTCAGCTTTTCCTGCACCGTGTTCTGGCTCAGGCGATCGCGCAACACCCCGAAGTCCACGGCATCCAACGGCTGGTCCTGGTTGTAGCAGGAGTAGACCACGCGCTCCTCGCCTGTGTCCGGATTGCGATGGAGTTGCAGGCACTGCGCGCAGATCTCTTTCATCATGCACTGCATCGGCGAATTGATGCTGCCGATGGCGACATGCGCGCGCTTCAGATAAGGCTCCAGCACCGTGTGCCGCGCCCGCGCCACCGCCGCCATCATCCGATCGGAGCCGATGGCAAGGATGCGGTCGACCTCGTCGAGCGGGATCGAGGGCTCGCCCAGATCGCCGCGGCCGTAGGCGAGCATCGCCTCGACGATATTGCCGACGACGGAGCGATCCTGCGGTCGCCCGGGCTCGAAGCCGGGGCCTTCATCGCAGCACCAGACCACGACATCCGCCGCTTGTTCGATCGCCTCGATCTTGTAGCGGTCCTCCATTTTCTTGTACCCGGCGAAGTAGACGACGCGGCAGCCATTGCCCCGCATCGCCTGGCCGATCGAGAACAGCACCGCATTGCCTAGTCCGCCGCCCGCGAGCAGGACCGTTTCGTTCTCCGGGATCTCGCTCGGCGCGCCGGTGGGCCCCATCAGCACGAGCGGCTCGCCCGGCTCCAGCATGGCGCAGAGATCCGACGAGCCGCCCATCTCCAGGACGATGGTCGACAACAGGCCGGCCTCGCGATCGACCCAGGCACCGGTCATCGCGAGCCCCTCCATCGCGAGAGTCGTGCCGTCGACGGTCTTCGCGTAGGTCTCGTAGTTCTGAAGACGGTAGAACTGCCCCGGCCTGAACGCCCGGGCGGCGATCGGCGCCCGCACCACCACCTCGACGATTTCGGGTGTCAGACGATCGACCCGGTGGACGAAGGCCCGCAGCTCCCGATTGACGACCTCGGCCAGATGCGCCGGAGTCGCGGCAGGCTTTGGCAGCCGCTCGAGCATCCGACTCACGAGCGGGTAGCCGAGCTTGGCGCTTCCCATTGCCTTTACGACGTTGCCGGCGAAGGAGGGATGCAGGTCGCCAAAGAAGCTGACCGAGCGGCCGTCCTCGACCATCGACATCAGGACGTGCGGCGTTTCGGGCTTGGCGATTCGTTCCGGCTCGACCGGCAATCCGTCCTCGTCGATCGCCTGGAAATACCGGCCGGCGAGCTTCACGTGCACCGGGTCCTCGCGCCCCAACACCGTATTCGGCTGCGTGCCGGCAGCGACCAGAATCGTGCCGGCGCGAAGGGAGACGGTATCGCCGTCGCCGACCTCCCGGCGTCGGCCCTTCTCATCGATCTCTACCCGGCCGAGGCGGAGGCCGACCGCACGTCCGTTCCGGTCCACCTCGACATCGATCGGCGACAGGCATTCGGCGAACCGGATTCCTTCCTCCAGCGCCTTGGCCACCTCCTCGTGGTTCAGCGTGTAGCTCGGCGAGTCGATCAGCCGGCGGCGATAGGCGATGGTCGCACCGCCCCAGCGCTGCAGAAGCTCACGCAGGTGCGGCCGGCGCCCTTCCGCCTGGGCCTTTCGGCGCTCTTCGCGTATTGCCCTGGCATGGGTGATGAACTCGTCGGCGATCTCCTGCTCCCACGGTAGCCATGCCGCGCGCACTGCAGTTTCGCCGCGTTCGGCCACGAGCGTCTCGTACCGGGTGAGAAATTTCTCCACCTGAACGGGGTAGTAGGCGAGCGCTTCTGTCGCGGTATCGATGGCCGTCAGACCACCGCCGATGACGACGACCGGCATCCGCACCTGCAAATTGGCGATCGAGTCGGTCTTGGCCGCTCCCGTGAGCTGGAGGGCCATCAGGAAATCGGATGCCATGCGGACGCCCGGCGCCAGCGCATGTGGCATAGGCACGTGCGTCGGTCGGCCGGCACCGGCGCAGAGGGCGATATGATCGAACCCGAGCTCGAAGGCGGATTCGATCGTGAGGGTTCCGCCGAACCGGACGCCACCGACCATGGTGAACTGCCGGCGACGCTCCAGGAGGAGGCGGATCACCTTCAGGAAGTTCTTGTCCCACCGGACCGTGATACCGTACTCGGCCACTCCGCCGAACCCGGCCATGAGCCGGTCATCGAGAGATTCCCACAGGGACCCGATGTCGCGGACCGGGTGGAACGGCACCCGCCGACCCTCTCGATCAACGCCGCCGATCTCCGGGGCGAGCGGCTCGATTTTGAGGCCATCGACGGCGACGACGGAATGGCCGTCGTTCATGAGGTGGTGCGCCAGGTTGAAGCCGGCCGGACCGAGACCGACCACCAAGACCGTTTTGCCGCTGTCCGGCCGCGGGATCGGGCGGCGAATGTCGAGCGGATTCCAGCGAGTCAGCAGACCGTAGATCTCGAAGCCCCAGGGCAGCTCCAGCACGTCTTTGAGGATGCGCGTCTCGCTCTGAGGGATGTCGACAGGCTCCTGCTTCTGGTAGATGCAGGATTTCATGCAGTCGTTGCAGATTCGGTGCCCGGTCGCCGCGCAGAGCGGATTGTCGACGGCGATCATGGCAAGCGCGCCGATCGAATGGCCGTCGCCTTTAACCACGTGCATCTCGGAGATCTTCTCTTCGAGCGGGCAGCCGTGGAGCGTCACGTCGAATGGACTCTTCTGGTAAGCGCCGGTCTTACGGTCGCGCAGTCCGCGCGAGCAGGAATCCTTCCCCTGATTGTGGCAGAAGATGCAGTAGTGCACCTCGTCGAGGGCGCCTACCAGGTCGGTTCCCGGGTCGGTGAGCTTGAAACCTTCGCGCTCACGCAGGTCGTGATCCGGCAGGCGCATCATCGCGACGCCGTCGACCGAGACGGTCTCGACCGGGACGAGATTGAAGGGATCGGTCTTGGCCGGCACCTGGAACAGAACGCCGGCTCCGTGGCGCCGGCGGCCCTCCGGGCTGTAGAGCGCCCAGGCGGCGTATCGCTCGGCGGCGCCGATCTGCTCCGCATTTGCCGCTTGGTCCTCCATCCACCCCATGACGGCGACGGCGAACGCCAGCTCTTCGACCCGGCCGCCGAGCGCCTTCTCGACCGCTGCGGTGAGAGCTTCTCCGTCGAGTGCGGCCGCTTCTTCCGGCTTCACCGCCCGTGCCGCCCGCCGCTGGACAAAAAGACGCTTGCAGCGATAGAGCGGCGCGAGCCGGTGATGCGCGTCCGCGAGCGCTTCCGCCTCGGAACGGATCCCGAAGAGGTCGGCGACGAAGTCGTCCACGTGCGGCGCCAGTCCGATCAGCAACTCGGACTCGTCCTTGGCCGCCAGAGAGTCCGGCGCGGCGCGGGCAGCCACGAGGCGGTTATGGAGCGCCGCGTCCGAGCTTGCCAGCCATTCGAGGAACTTGCCGTCAATCCGCGACAGCCCGTCACGCGTATAGAGATCGTCGAGACTGAAGCCGTGCGTTAGGGAAATCTGCTCGTGCGATGCCATGATCTCTCCGTGGAGCTCTCTCTGGACGAGCCCCGGACTGGACGGTCGCTACCATAGTCGGCGAAGCTTGTGCCGCAAGCGGCGGATTCGACTTGATACAGGGCAAACCCGCGTAGTTTTGCGGCAAAAGGACGCGTGAGATTGTGCACCGCCCCGCCGATAGGTAGTTAGCTCACCGCAAGCCGGCAATCTGTGGCTAGAGGAAGGCTGGAGTGGAGTGACGTCACTTTCTGCAATCGGAAGCGAGATGCGCGCCGATGCTACGAACAGCCGGCGATCGGTGGGAATCTGGCTGCTCGGCTGTTGCGCCGCGATTTTCGCGATGGTCGTCATCGGCGGGATCACTCGCCTGACCGGATCCGGCCTCTCCATCACCGAGTGGAACCCCGTGATGGGCGTGTTGCCGCCGCTTTCCGATGCGGAATGGCAGCGCTTGTTCGATCAATATCGGCAGATTCCCGAGTACGTCCACGTCAATGCCGGCATGACGCTGGCGGAGTTCCGGACCATTTTCTGGTGGGAGTACATCCACCGTCTCTGGGGCCGGGCGATCGGCCTGGTCTTCCTGATCCCGCTCCTCTGGTTCTGGTGGCGCGGCCGGATCGATCGCCCGCTGGGGCTGAAGTTGTTCGGGATATTCCTCCTCGGGGGGCTTCAAGGCGTCGTCGGCTGGTGGATGGTCAAGAGCGGGCTGGCTGATCGCCTCGACGTGAGCCAGTACCGTCTGGCAATCCATCTCGGGCTCGCGCTGCTGCTCTACGCGCTGGTCTTCTGGATTGCGCTCGATCTTCTCGTGAAGAAGCCAACAGGGCGACATACGGCAGGTCTCGTGCCAATGGCATGGGTGGTGGTCGGCGCCGTCAGCCTGACCATTGTCGCCGGAGCGTTCGTTGCGGGAACCAACGCCGGCCTCGTCTACAACACCTTTCCCGAAATGGGCGGGGGACTGATCCCGCCGGACTATGTCGCAGTCGAGCCGGCGTGGCTCAATGCGTTCGAGAACCCGTCGGCGATCCAGTTCAATCACCGTCTGCTGGCGATAGCGACATTGGCCTTGATTATCGTCTTCTGGGCCCGGAGCTTCAGAGTGCCGGAGTTGGGTGTACGCAGCGGGCTGCTGCTCCTCGTCGCCGCTGCTCAGGTCGGGATCGGGATCGCAACGCTTCTCCTGGTGGTGCCGATCAGCCTCGGCGCACTGCATCAGGCGGGCGCTGTCGTGGTTCTGACGGCGGCCCTGTGGGTGGCGCATGGGCTTTGCGACAATCGGGCGGAGCCGGCGACCGCTTGACGGCTTGTCTGCACCTGTGCTGCATGCAGAATCACAGACATGGACGTTAGCGTAGAGAGGCTCGGGAGAGCTGAAAGGGCAGTACGCCTCTGGAGTCAGGGTGTCGAAGAGCTCTCGCGACTCGACCCGGATCTCCGCCGGGCGTGCGAGGAGGCGGGGCCGCCTCCGCTCGAGGTGCGAGAGGGAGGCTTTTCCGCGCTCCTGCGGGCGATCGTGGCACAGCAGGTCTCGAATGCCGCCGCCCGCTCGATATGGGCGCGGGTGACGGAGCGCGTCGATCCCCTGGTGCCGGAGAAGTTCCTCCTACTGGGCGAAGAGGGAATCAGATCCCTCGGCTTCAGCCGTCAGAAGATCCGTTACAGCATGGGGCTGGCCGAAGAGATCGTCGCCGGCCGGCTCGACCTCGCCGCGCTGGAAGAGATGGACGACGAAGCGGCGCTCGCCGAGCTCGTCCGCCTGAAAGGCATCGGGCGCTGGAGCGCGGAAATCTATCTGCTGTTTGTGCTCGGCCGGCCCGATGTCTGGCCTGCCGACGACCTGGCGCTCGCGGTAGCCGTGCAACGGCTGCGAAAGCTGGAGAGCCGGCCGACCCTGAAGGAGATGCGCGGCATCGGCGACGACTGGCGCCCTTGGCGAAGCGTCGCCGCGATCATCCTCTGGCACTATTACAAGCTGACGCCGTAAGGATCTGACGCATAAGGCCGACTCGTAGCCTCGAGCTCAATCGGTTTCCAACGGCATCAGCGCCTTCCCCGAGCGCTGGTGCCTGATTTCCCGCACGACCGAGTAGATCAGCGCCGCGATCGACATCACCATCAGAACGATGGTGAGCGTGTTGCTCATGAAATAGCCCATGAGCGTCATGCCCCTGGCGTTGGCGATCGTCATCACGCGCTCGAGGTTGGTCTCCGCGAGTGGGCCGAGGATGATGCCGAGGATGATCGGCGCGAGCGGGAAACCTGTCCGCCTGAGAACGTACCCGACGATGCCGAGGAACAGCATGATCCACAGATCGTCGATCATGTTGCGGTAGGAATAGGCGCCCAGCACCGACAGGATCGCCACGGCCGAGGCCAGCACGCCCTGGGGGATCAGCACCACCTTCGCCAGGTATTTGAGACCGCCGAACGCGGCGAGCGCGAAGAACAGGTTCGCGGCGAACAGGCTCAGAATGAACGGGTAGATTATGTGTGCCTGGTCGGTGAACAGCCGCGGCCCCGGCAACATGCCGTGGATCAGTAGGCCTCCGATCAATGCGGCACTGACCGCGTTGCCGGGAATGCCGAGCGTCAACATCGGCACCAGGCTGCCGCCGACCACCGCATTGTTCGCGGCTTCTGAGCCGACGACGGCCTCATAAGAGCCCTTGCCGTACTCGTCCGGATTCCTGGAAAAGCGGTGCGCCTCGTTGCGGCCGATGAAGGAAGCGATGTCGGCGCCGGCGCCGGGCAGCACGCCGACGAACGTGCCGATGATCGCCGAGCGGATGTAGGTCGCCTTCACTTTCATGATTTCGACCCAGCCGGGCCAGAGGGAGCCGACGGTCGGGATGTCGATCTGCTTGTCCATGCCCTTGCCGTGGCAGAGGTAGAGGACCTGGCTGATCGAGAAGAGGCCGACGATGCCGACGATGACCGGGAATCCCTCGTACAGGCCCTGGACCCCGAAGGTGAAGCGCAGGGAGCCGGTGAAGGGGTGGGTTCCGACCGTCCCCAGGATCAGGCCGATGAAGGCGGAGATGAGGCCCTTCGTCACGGAGCCGCCGCCGATGGCGCCTACCGTGCTCATGGCGAAGACGACGATCCAGAAAAACTCCGCCGAACGGATGTTGAGCGCCGCCGCCGCCACGAGCGGCGCCGCGACGAGCAGGACGATCGTCCCGATCTGGCCGCCGAAGAAGGAAGCGGTGATGGCGCCGCCGAGAGCGAAGCCGGCACGCCCCTTCTTGGTCAACTCGTAGCCGTCCATCATGGTCGCCACGGCGGCCGGTGTGCCGGGTACATTGATCAGGATGCTGGAGATCGATCCGCCGTAAATGGCACCGCAATAGGCGCCACCGAGGAAGGAGAGCCCGTGCACCGGTGTCATTCCGAAGGTGACGGGCACCATCAGCGCGATCGTCAGCGTGGCGGAGATCCCGGGTGTCGCGCCGAAAAGCGTTCCGAGTACCGCGCCGACGAACACCAGGAGCAGGTTGACCGGTTCGAAGGCGAGCCCCGCCGAATCGAGCAGAATCTCCGTCATCACCGGCCCCTCTCGAGCGACTCTAGGGGTTCTGTCGAAGGCATCAGTAGATCAGCCCGTGAGGGAGCGGCACGCCGAGGAACCTCTCGAAAAGAGCCCACGCGGTGCCGAGCAGGAGGATGATCGGGCTCGCGAGCCACACGGGACCGCGAATGCCGAGGTAGAGCATGTGCAGGAGAAGGAAGAGTGCACTGGTTACGAAGAAGCCGAGGGTCGGCATGATCAGCCCGTAGGCGACCAGCATCCCGATCGTGACGAGAACCCGGACATCGGCCTGGGTCATCGCTTGCTACCGCGGGCCTGGAGCAGGCTTTGAACGAGGAGGACCAGGCTCAGGAGCATCAGGCCGCCCAGCATCCATTTCGGCCAGATCGAAGCATCTGCCGGATAGCTGCTGACCTCAATCCAGCCCAGCACTCCGAGAATCAGCAGGACGATCGCAGAGATTCCGTCACGGCCGAGGCGGCTCAGCATGCCCTTCCTCCCGGAAGAGGGTCATGGCCGCCGCCCGACCGGGCGGCGGCCGGCAGTCCTATTTCAGATAACCACCCTGCTCGAAATACTTGAGCAGCGAATCCACCGAGCTTTGAGTGTCCGCCATGATCTGCCCGAACTCGTCCCCGATCTTCGGCGTCACCAGAGTCAGCTTTCGGTTCTTCGCCTCTTCCTGGTATTTCGGGTCGTTGGACGCGATCTCGAACGCTTCCCGATAGACGGCGAGGAGATCATCCGGGATCCCGGAAACAGTTGCCCAACCTCTTGTCGAACCTCCGGCCGTCACATCCATTCCCGTCAGCTCCTTGAAGGTGGGGGTGTCGGGAATCAGCTCATAGCGCTCGTTCGACAGGATCGCGGCTTCGACCGTTGCCTCCTGCGTCTGCAACAGGTCGGTGACGTTGCCCATCGACATCTCGACTTCTTTGGATAGGAAGGCGCGGTTGGCCGGGGCACCGCCGGCGTAGGGGATGAAAGTGAACTTCGCGCCGGTCGCATCCTCGATGGCGTACACCGCGAGGTGATCGTCGGACAGCGGCCCGTCGGCTCCTACCGTGACGGATGCGGGCTCTGCCTTCGCCGCTTCGATCGCTTCCTTCAGAGTCCCGAACTTCGCATCGTTGATGCGGACGACGCTCGGGTCGATGACGTTGACGCCGATCGGCGTGAAGGACTCTGTCCAGGGCGCATACTCGGGCTCACGCACCGCCTGTACGAGCGCCACGGCGGGCAGATTTATGACGCCGATCGTAGAGCCGTCTTTCGGAGCACGCGCCAGCGCCGTCCAGCCGACCTCCCCACCTGCGCCGGGCATGTTCTTGACGACCATATTGATGTCTTTGCCCGTCAGCTCTTCGATCGCCGATTCGAAATAGGGAAGGGCGGTCCTCACCAGAATGTCGGTACCGCCGCCGGCGCTGTACGCGACGATGACGTTGACCGTGGTGGGTACCTCGACGTCCTTGTACTTTTGGGCGAATGCGCCCGCGCCGGGGGCGGCTATCGCTGCCGCGACGCAGGTCGCGAGCAATGCATTCTTCATCGTCTCCTCCGCCGGGCATTATGAGTTGCAGCGGTATCCCGAGATCGCGGTGCCGCTGAAGACCATTGTGGCTCGACTGTCGTCTTGCCCTGAACGACAGGTCGTTATTGTGGACAACGGCTGCGGCGCGAGTCCACCCGTTCTGTTCACGCCGAACTCCCGGCTATGCTGCGGGGCGAACGATTCAGGAGATGCGACGATGACAGTGACGGAGCTGAACACGCTCGTGCAACTGCTGCGAGAGAGAGGACGACCGGAAAATCCGACCGTTCCGCAGATGCGGGAACGCTTCAAGCTTCTCGGCCAGAAGTTCCCGGCTCCCGCGGACGCAGTGGTCGAGCCGGTGGTGGTCGGGGAGGCCACGGGTGAATGGATCTCCGCGCCGGGCGTGGATCGCTCGCGGGTAGTGCTGCATCTGCACGGCGGCGGATACGTGCTCGGCGACGGGCTCGTCACGCATCGGAACTTCGCCTACAACCTCTCGCGTGCAGCGGATGCCCGGGTGCTGCTTCTGGATTATCGTTTGGCGCCCGAGTTTCCGTTTCCCGCCGCGGTCGAGGATGCGACGGCAGCTTGCCGCCATATCCTGGCGGAAGGGATCGAGCCCCGCCGGCTCGTCATCTCGGGCGACTCGGCGGGTGGCGGGCTGGCCGTCTCGACGATGGTCGTGCTTCGCGACGATGGGGATCCCCTGCCGGCTGGCGCCATCTGCATCTCGCCGTGGACCGACATGGAAGGCACGGGCGAGACGATGCAGTCGAAGCTCACCGAGGATCCGATGATCACGCCGGAGGCGATCGCCTGGTTTGCCGAGCTGTATCTCGCCGGCGCCGATCCGCGGTCGCCCCTCGCAACGCCGCTAAATGCCGATCTCGCCGGTTTGCCGCCGCTCCTGATCCAGGTTGGTAGCGCCGAGTGCCTGCTCGACGACGCGCGGCGACTCGCGGCGCGGGCCGAGCAGGCGGGCGTCGACGTCAGGCTGGAGGTGGCCGACCGGATGATTCACGTCTGGCACCTCTTCGCGCCGATGCTCTCAGAGGGGAGGGACGCGATCGAGCGCGCCGGTAGCTTCGTGCGGGAGCGCACCGGCGGCTAGAGCGGTCAGTTACGGGTCGATCGCGCTATGTGCGAAATTGCTGATGTGGTCCATGCGCACGCTGTGCCACGGCTCCGGGATCCGGCTGTTGCTGAAGTAGGCGAACGAGGTTCCGGAGTCGGGGTCGGCCCAGCAATAGGAGGAGCCGACGCCGCCGTGACCGAAAGCACGCGGTGAGGCGATGCTGCCGAGCCCCCGGATATTCGGCGTGTAGCCGCGCACGTGCGGACCGATGCCGCGGTGCATGGGCATGCCGAAGTTCTCGTCGATGCGGTCGCCGGTATGGTTGCGGGAGACGTAGTCTATCGTCCGCGCCGAGAAGACCCTGACACCGTTCAGCGTGCCGCGGTTTGCCATCATCTGGTAGAACGCGGCCATGGCGCGGGCGGTCGCATATCCTCCGCCGCCCGGAATGCCGGCGCGCTTAGCCGCCGCCGAATTGCGGTCCTCGAGGATTACCGGCTTGCCGGTTTCCGGCGAGGGCTCGTGGATGTCGGCGGCGCGGCCGTGCTCGCTGTCGGGCAGGCCGACATAGAGCTCTCGACCCAGCCCGAGCGGCTCGATCACGGCTTCGCGGATGTAATCGCGAAAATCCCTGCCGGTGATGCTCTCGATCAGCATCGCCGCGGTCCAGTGCGCAGCGGCGCTGTGATAATGGACGCGCGTTCCCGGCGTCCATTCCAGCGTGTAATCGCAGACGCACCGCTTCATCAGCTCGTGGTCGTCCCAGGCCGCTTCGGGCATCACGCCATTCGGATAGCCGGCCTGGTGGGTGAGCACCTGATGAACCGTGATCTCGCCCTTGCCGTTGCGGGCGAACTCGGGAACGTGGTCTGCGACCAGATCGGTGTAGCGGATCTCACCGGCCTCCGCGAGGGCCCAGATCGCGGCGGCAGTCACCACTTTCGTATTGGAGAACATCAGCCAGAGGGTGTCGTCTGCCGCGTCCACCGGCGACGGGTGGATCTTCGCATGACCATAGCTCTTGAACATCGCCAGCTTGCCGTGGCGCGCGACAGCCACCTGGGCGCCGGGGTAGCGTCCGTCTTCGATGTGCTTTCGAATCGCGGCGTCCAGGCGCGAGAGCGCTTCCGGGTTCAGTCGCAGCGATGTCGGTTCGGCCTGTTCGAGCGGAAAGGTCATCATCTCCTCCTTCGGCAGATTTTCTGCTGCGCCGGCGTCAGCCGGCAGGCAACCGTCAGGGCGCGAATGCAGTGCCCTTGAGATACCGACCGGCCTCGTCGAGAGCTTCCCCCGCGGCGCGAATAATCTTGCCCATGTTCAGAAAGCCGTGAATCTGCCCAGGATAGCGGCGCATCGTGACCATCACGCCGGCCTCGACCAACTTGCGTGCATAAGCCTCGCCTTCATCGCAGAGCGGATCGTAGCCGGCGGTGAGCACGTAGGCCGGCGCAACGCCCTCGACGTTGGATGCCTTGATCGGTGAGGCGCGCCAGTCGGCGCCGTCCTCCGGTCCCCGGAAATATTGATCGCGGAACCACTCCATCGTCCGCGTCGTGAGCAGGTAGCTCTGGCCTCGCGTCTTGTGCGATGGCATCGACATGTCGAAGTCGGTCGCCGGATAAAACAGCACCTGGGCGGCAATCGCCGGCGTGCCGGCATCACGCGCGATCAGAGCCACCGCGGCGGCGAGATTGCCGCCGGCACTGTCTCCGCCGACCGCTAGCCGTGCGTGATCGATCCGAAGAAGCTCGCCAGAGCGGGCGACCCACTCCGTCGCCGCCATGCAATCGTCCACGGCTGCCGGGAACTTGTGCTCCGGTGCCATGCGGTAGTCGACCGAGACGACGGCGCAGCGCCCGGCGTTGGCGAGGCGTCGGCAGACGACGTCGTGGCTGTCCAGGCTGCCGATAACCCAACCGCCGCCGTGAAAATAGACGAGAACCGGCAGGCGCTCCTGCGACAGTGCTCCGATCGGCCGGTAATAGCGAATGGGGATGGGCCCCGCCGGCCCCGGCGCTTCCATGTCCTGGATCTCGTTGACGAGCGGCGGCTCCGGCGCCAGTACCCGGCGGCCCTCCAGATAGAGGCGCCTCGCTTCTTCCGCTCCCACCTCCTCGAATGGCGGCTTGTCGGACTTGTTGGCCAGTTCGATCACGCGCGCGGCATCCGGGTCGAGAGTCATCGCATTCTCCGAAGGGCATCTTCCAGAAGGCGAAGGCTAGCACCATGGGCAGAGGGGGGAAGAGCATTTTGCGCCAGGCACTTTCTTGCCCGTGGCGGTGCCGATATCCTCGCCCTGGAAACTGAAGGAGGTATTCGCCGCATGAGCGGATCGGAAAAGTGGGTGCGGGTCGCCTCGGCCTCGGAATTCGAGGAAGGCGATGTGGTCGCCTACGACGTCGAAGGCGAGGAGATCGCCATCTATCGGCTCGAGGACGGCAGCTTTCACGCCACGCACAACATCTGTACGCACGAATATGCCTGCCTCTCCGACGGCTGGCTGGAGGACGGGGTGATCGAGTGTCCGCTCCACGCCGGCCGCTTCGACGTGCGAACGGGGAAAGGTCTCGGGCCGCCTATCGAGGAAGACCTGAGGGTCTTTCCGTTGAAGCTGGAAGGCGACGACATCCTGATCGACATGTCGGCGAAAGGCTGACCGCACGTACGGCCCGAGCGTCCGAAGGCGCGACGGCGTGGTTGAAGGCCGTGCGCCGATCGGGGAAGCTGCGGGAGGACCGAGCCGACCGAAGGGGACGCGGCAATGACCGTCTTCACCAACTTCCTTCAGGAGAAGGTCTATTTCGGGCAGCCGTTCGACGAGGCGCTGTCCGAAGAAGCTGACCGACTGGGCTCCCGGCGCCTGTTCGTCCTCGGCAGCTCGACCCTGGCGCGCAACACGGATTTCATGGAGCGGCTGGAGAAGAGGCTGGGCGAACGTTACGCCGGAATAGCGACGGGCATGCCGGCGCACACGCCGCGCGAGGCGGTGATCGAGATGACTCGCGCGGCGCGGGAAGCGAAGGCGGATCTCATCGTGACGTTCGGCGGCGGATCGTTGACGGACGCCGGCAAGATGGTGCGGCTCGCCCTCGAGCACGGGATCGACGACGTCGATGGCCTGGATCCGTTCCGGACGATCATCCACGAGGATGGGAGCAGCCATCAGCCGGACTTCCGAGCGCCGTCGGTGCCGCAGGTGACGATTCCGACCACCCTGTCCGGCGGCGAGTTCAACCGGACCGCCGGCTGCACGGACACGCGTAGGCACGCGAAGCAGCTCTTCCGGCATGCGCGCCTGATTCCGACCGCGGTCATACTCGACCCCGAGACCACGGTCCCGACACCCGAGTGGCTTTGGCTCTCGACCGGCATGCGCGCCGTCGATCACTGCGTCGAGACGATCTGTTCGCATCTCGCCAACTGGCAATCGGACGGCGCCGCGATCAACGGTCTGCGCCTGCTCAGGCAGGGCCTCGAGCGGTGCAAGGCTGACCCGCGCGATCTGGAGGCGCGTCTGATGTGCCAGATCGGTGCCTGGCAATCCATGGAGCACAACCAGACCGGCGTATCGATGGGCGCCAGTCACGGCATAGGGCACGTGCTCGGCGGGACCTGCAACGTGCCGCATGGCCATACCTCGTGCGTGATGCTGCCGGCAACGCTTCGGTGGAACCTGCCTGCCAACGAAGAGCGTCAGAAGATCGTCGCGGAGGTGATGGGGCATCCGGGCGATTCCGCCGCCGACGTAGTGGCGGCATTCGTTCGTTCGCTCGGTCAGCCCGGACGCCTCTCCGAAGTCGGAGTCACTCCGGACCGCTTCCGCGAGATCGCCGAACACGCGATGCACGACCGCTACATCCACACGAACCCGCGTCCGATCACGTCGCCCGAGCAGGTGATCGAGATCCTTGAGCTGGCTCGCTAGCGCCGGTCAGTCAGGAGCCGGCCACGCGGGCGAATCCCTCATTTGCAGAACCCGGTAAACTGCCCGCCAGAGCGTCAGCGCGTCCCCGGGCGTGACGTCTCTGAGATCAGCGTGGGCGAGGCCGTTGACGACGAAGAGGTCGGCGCGGCCTTCGGGCAAAGCGGCCGCCAGGGCGCGGCTCTCGCTGACCGGAATTATGGCGTCGTCACGCCCATGTACGAGGATCACGTTCGCCGAGATCCGTGAAAGATCGCGACGGCTGACGTCGAGGGCTTCCATCCCGAGGCGGATCGACGGGGGCAGCCCGGCGATCAGTGTGCCGACCCGCTCCGGGTCGCGGTTGGTGAGAAGATCGAGAACGGAGCGCCCCTCGGGCCCCAGATCGCTAACCAGATCTTCCACGGCCGCATTCAGATCGCCGAGCTTCCGGTCGGCGATCGTCCGGAGGAGATGGCGGTCGCGCGGCTCGGTCAGGCGGTCGGCGTTGCTGCGGGCGAAGACCCACTTCCCATAGGCGTTCGGCTCCCGATGCTGCCACGGCTGGCCGAGCCCGTCTCGGTAGAAGCCGGTGCTGAAGAACCTCACCACAGCGCCGATGTCGTAGTAGCCCCCGATCAGGATCATGAACTCGACATCGCGTCCAGCCTCGTCGCCGAGCGCGGCGAGCATGGCCGGTCCGGCGGCATAGGAGATCGCGGTGATGCCGAGCGGGCGCTGCCGCCCCGCGAGGTAGCCGACGGCACCGGCGATGACCTCGGCATCCTCGGCGCTGACCTTCAGCTCGCGCAGATTGGAAATCTCGGGCACGAGCACGAGCAGTCGGGCGCGCGCCAAATCCCGCGCGAAGGCAACGAGGCGCGGATCATCCTTGCCCTGCGGCGTCACGCCCGGAACGAGCACGATCGACGCCCTTGCACCGGCCGGGGGCAGGTAAAGGTCGGCTTCGTACTCCTTTCCCCGAACCTGGTAGCACTCCGCCATCCGCCGCGGCACGGGCGCGGTCTCCTCCTCGGACGCCAGCTCCTGCAGGAGCCTGACGCTTTCGATAGCTCGGGAAGGAGAGCAAGCAGCAAGGGTGATCGCGCCCATGCAGGTGAGCGTCCATCGGAGAGCGACCGCTCGCGTTGATCGATTGCAGGGGATCGATCTAGCCGTGCGGTCGTTCTCCACGTCAGCGGACCGATGTAAGGTCAGGAGTCATCATGAACACGGCGAACCTCCAACTGGAAGGGCTCTATGCTGCTGTCGGCAGTCTCCTGAGCCTTCTGCGGGAAAAGGGCGTTCTCACCTCGGAAGAGATCGAGGGGGCGCTCGCGGAGACCGAGGCGCAGCTTGCCTCTGATCCAGCACGGCCGCCCGGGCTCTCCGCCGCAAACGTCGATGCTATCTGTTTTCCGGTCCGATATCTGCGTCTGGCCAACCGCCTCGAGGCCGAAGGGAACCGGCTACCGTTCAGCGAATTGACACGGCGGATCGGTCGAGACAAGCCCGACCACTGAGCCTCTGAGCCGCCGCGGCCGAGGCGGGCCGGAGAGGGAGGAATGCGTGCGCGTGCTGGTCACGGGGGCGACCGGACTGATCGGGAGCGCAGTTGTCGCCCGCCTCATCGGCGAGGGACATGAGGTCGTCGGCGTCGCGCGAAACGTGCGGCGCGCGGCACGCCGTCTCCCGGAAGTCGAGTGGGTTCGCCGCGACATCGGAGCCACGACATCTCCTGAAGCATGGCTTCCGCATCTGCACGGGGTGCAGGCGGTGGTAAACTGTGCGGGCATTTTGCAGGATGGACCCGGCGACTCCACCCACAGCGTGCACACGACCGGAGCCGATGCGTTGTTCGCCGCATGCGAGCAGGCCGGCGTGCGGCGGGTCGTGCACGTGTCGGCGATCGGCGTAGACCGGGAGACGCCGTCCGAATTCTCCCGGACCAAGCTGCAAGGCGACAAAGCGCTCGCCGGGCGGGACCTCGACTGGGTCATCCTGAGGCCGTCGGTGGTGGTGGGGCGTCCCGCCTATGGCGGCAGCGCGATGTTCCGCGGGCTTGTCGCGCTGCCGGTATTGCCCCTGATGCCGGGGACGGGGCGGCTGCAGATCGTGCAGCTCGATGATCTGGTCGCAACCGTCTGCTTCTTTCTCCGGGAGGATGCGCCGGCGTGCCTCACCCTGGAGCTGGCGGGCCCGGAGCGTTTGTCTTTTCCCGAGGTGATCCGAACCTATCGCAGATGGCTTGGCCGGCGCCCGCAGTGGGAGCTTCGCCTGCCGCCGCCGCTGGCGACGGCGCTCTACCGACTGGGAGATTTCGCCGGCCGGCTCGGCTGGCGACCGCCGATGCGCTCGACTGCCGGACGCGAGATCGTGCGCGGGGCGGTCGGCGACCCGACCGAGTGGAGTCGTGTCACGGGCATCGTGCCGAAGCCGCTCGCCGCGGCGCTCGCCGCCGAGCCGGCCTCGGTCCAGGAGCGCTGGTTCGCCAATCTCTATTTCCTGAAGCCGCTGATCTTCGTCGTCATCGCCGCCTTCTGGATCCTGACGGGGCTCATCTCGCTCGGGCCGGGAAATGCCATCGGTATCAGCCTGATGCAGGAAGGCGGCGCCAGCTTCCTGAGTGCGCCCTCCGTGCTGGCTGGAGCGCTCGCCGACATCGCCATCGGGCTGGCGATCGCCTTTCGCCGAACCGCGCGCATCGGGATCTATGCCGCTCTCGCCATCTCCATCTTCTATATGGTGGCCGGCACGCTGATTCTTCCGCGCCTCTGGATCGAGCCGCTCGGTCCGATCCTGAAGATCTTCCCGATCTTCGCGCTTCACCTCGTCGCGCTGGCGATACTGGAGGATCGGTGACCCTCTACCTGTTCCTCAAATACCTGCACCTGATGGGTGCCACAGTGCTTCTCGGCACGGGCGCCGGAATCGCCTTTTTCATGCTGATGGCGCATCTCACCGGCAATCCGGTGGTGATCGCCGGGGTGGCTCGGATCGTCGTCATCGCCGACTTCCTCTTCACGGCGACGGCCGTGGTCGCGCAGCCGATTACCGGCGTGGCGCTGGCCTGGCATGTCGGCTATCCGCTTAGCGAAGGCTGGATTGTGCTGCCGATTCTGCTTTACCTGTTCACGGGCGCGTTCTGGTTGCCCGTGGTCTGGATACAGATGCGCCTGCGAACGCTCGCAGCCGGGGCGGTCGCTGCCGGCGAGCCGTTACCGCGCACCTATCATCGTCTGTTCTGGACGTGGTTCGCCTTTGGCTTTCCCGCCTTCGCCGCGGTGCTCGGCATCTTCTGGCTGATGATCGCGCGTCCGGCGATCGATCTCGGCCTGTAGAAGCGGAGATCAGGCGTCGACGCGCGCGGGCAGACGCTGCCTGATCGACGGCAACTCCGCCCACGGATCATCCGCCCGGCGGGTCAGAACCTCCGGAACGGATCGGACGGTGAACGAGCCGGGGTCGAGGGTAGGGACAAGCTCCTCCCACGAAACCGGCAAGGCCACCGGCGCGCCCGCCCGGGCACGCGTCGAGTAGGGGGCGACGGCGGTCGAGGTCGGGTCGTTGCGCAGGTAATCGATGTAGATCCTTCCCTTCCGTTCCGCCTTCGAGACGCGGGTGAGATACCGCTCGGGGCGCGCAGCGGCGAGCCGATCTCCGATCGCTTTGGCGAACGCCTTCGTCTCTTTCCACTCGGCGCGGCGTTCGATCGCCACGACGACGTGCACGCCTTTCGCTCCGGTGGTCTTCGCGAAGCTGTGAAGCCCGAGAGCGCCAAGTGCGTCGCGGACTTCATGGGCCGCCTCGACGACATCGGGAAAGCCCATCCCTTCTCCCGGATCGAGGTCGAAGACGATCCGGTCCGGCCGATCCGGTCGATCCACCCGCGCATTCCACGGGTGGACCTCCAGAACGCCCATTTGCACAAGGGCGATGAGACCGCCGATGTCGCGGAGGTAGAGATAGGGCTCCTCGAACCCTGCTATCGTCACCTCTCGGAGCTGCTGCGGCACGCCCGAGCCCGCATGCCGCTGATAGAAGCACTTCTTCTGGCGCCCGGTAGGGCACCGGACCAGCGTCATCGGTCGATCGGCGAGATGCGGCAGCATCCACGGTGAGACGGCTTGGTAATAGGCCGCCAACTCGCGCTTGGTGATGCCCTGTTCCGGATAAAGCACCTTATCGGCGCTGGTTATCCGGACTCCCTCGAATGTGATCTCGTTGTCGCTCATCGCGAGCTTCGCCCCCGGGAATTTGCCAGGCCGCTCTTCGCGGCGATCGGCGGCGGTTGCAGTTCCGGTATCAGGCGCCGCGCGGTCGAAACCGGCGACGCGATCTGCTCGTGAGTGCATTGGCGGGGCGATTTGTCCGGCCGCCAGCGCATCAGCTTGGTTCCATGCCGGAAGCGGTCGCCCGTGACATGGTCGTAGCGAACCTCGACCACCAGCTCATGGCGGAGCGGCTCCCATTGCCCGGTTCGGTCGGTGCTCCATCTGCTAGGCCCGCCCGGCGCCTTTCCGGTGAAGCCTGGCGGCCCGGCCATCGCTTCCAGTCGCTTCGTCAATGCTGGCCGCTCATCGTTCGAAATAGTGGATGTGTAGCCGACATGGTCGAGGAGCCCGTCATCATCGAAGAGGCCGAGAAGGAGCGAGCCGACGAGCCGGTTGTCGCGCCCGTAGCGAAACCCCCCGACGACGCAGTCCGCCGTCTTTAGCCGCTTCACCTTGATCATGGACCGCTCGCCCGGCTCGTAGCGGCCGTCGAGGCGCTTCGCCACGACGCCGTCCACCGAGGCATCGGTCCGGCCCAGCCAGCTATCGGCCTCCGAACGGTCGCGGGTGAACGGCGACAGCGTCAGGCCCGTTCCTGCGGGAACATTCCCGGCAAAGGCCTCGAGAGCAGCGCGCCGTCGTTCGAGCGGCGCATCCAGCAGGATCTCGCCCTTCGGCGTCATGAGCATGTCGAATGCTATCAGGCTGGCGGGTGTCTCCGCCGCGAGCTTTCGCACCCGGCTCTCCGCCGGATGGAGCCGGAGCTGCAGGGCATCGAACGAGAGCCCGTCATCAACAGCGATGACCAACTCGCCGTCGACGACGAATCGGGATGCCGGCAGCGAGCGCAGCATCGCCGCGACATCCGGGAAATAGCGGGCGAGAGGCTTTCCTGATTTCGCGCGAAGCTCCACCTCCGCACCATCCCGAAAGGCGAGGCAGCGGAAGCCGTCCCATTTCGGTTCGAACTGCCATCCGTCGTCTTCCGGGAGCCGGTCTGCCGAGCGTGCCTCCATCGGGAGGAGGTCGGCGGGGAAGCGGGACGGACCGGCAGCCGCCTCTCGTGATTGTCTGGCCAATAGCTCGCCCTCCATCGTCGAGAACCGGCCGCCAGCTGCGGAGTTCCGAAGCGCCTCCGTGAGCTGCCGCGCTGCTCCCTGATCTGCGAGGAGGAAGGTGAGGGCGAGCTACTTGCCGGTCAGGTCGCTGAGGAGCGGCATCGCCTCTTTCGCGAACCAGGCGATCTGCTCGTCACGCTGCTCGTACGGTCCGACGAAATCGAGGATGACGTGCCGGAGACCGGCGGCATGGAACTCCCGAATCCTCTCGACGACCTCCTCGGGCTTGCCGAGCGCAGCGTAACGCTGGGTCGCCTTGCGAAAATCCATGGCGTACCGAACGCTGAGCGACGCAGCGGCAGCGTCGAGCGCTTTCTCATAGGTGTCGTCGATCCGTGCGAAGAGAAGATGGCCCGTGCCGAACCGGGTCAGGGGGCGCTTCGCCTCTTCGGCCGCGGCTGCAATCTTCTGCAGGGCTTCGCGATACATGTCGGGCGTGACGACGTACGAGACGTAACCGTCGGCCTTGCGTCCGGTGCGGCGCAGCGCGGCCTCCGAGCGGCCGCCGCACCAGATCGGCGGTCCGCCGGCCTGCCGCGCGGGCGGGAGCATCGGCACATCGGTGAAGCTGTGGAAGCGTCCGTGATGCGTCGCCGGCTCTCCGGTCCAGAGCTTCCGCACGATGTCGATGCCTTCGGACAGGCGTGCGCCCCGTTCCTCGCGAGGAACGCCGCACGCCTCGTACTCCTTCGGGAACTCCCCGCCGACTCCGACGCCGAAGATAAGACGGCCTTCCGTCAGGTGGTCCAGCGTCGAGACCTGCTTCGCCACCGGAACGGGATGCCGGAGAGGCAACAGATAGACGCAGGTGCCGAGGAGCAGCCGCCGGCTGACCACCGCCGCCTGGGCCAGCTGGAGCAGCGGGTCGAGGATCGAGATCGCGAACGAAATATGGTCCCCGACCCAAAGCGAGTCGTAGCCGCTGCGGTCGACCAGTTCGACCAGTTCCTTCATCTCGTCGATCGTCGGCATCCAGGGGGCGGTCGCCGGCTCGGTGCGTCGGTGGATCGTCTGAATGCCAATGCTGAGCTTCTCGTCGAGGGGCAGGTCCATCTTTCGTCCTCAGGTCAGAGCTCGAGGTCGCCCTTGAACAGTCGCTGCGCGATCGTGCGCGCGAGGATCTCGTTGGTGCCGTCGGCGACGTTGGCGCGGCGGACGCGCTCGTAGGCTTCCACCAGCCCGACTTCGTTGGTGAAGCCCATCGCGCCATGGGTCTGGATCGCAGCGTCGACCGCACGGACACCCGCCTGCACCGAATAAGCCTTCGCCATCGAAAGCTCCTTGACGGCCCGCTCCCCACGGTCGAGCAGCATGGCGGCGTTGATGCCGAGGAGGTGTGCCGCATGGATCTCGGTCGCGGCTCGGGCGAGGGGAAATGAAACGCCCTGATACTCCGCGATCTTCGATCCGAATGCCTCGCGCGTGCAAGCATGCTCGATCGCCTTCTCGATGGCCCAGCGAGAGATCCCGACCGCGCGTGCCGAATTGTAGATGCGCCCCATCGAGACGCCGAACAAGCCGATGCGGAAGCCCTCGTGGAGAGTGCCGACGAGCTGGTGCGGCTCGACCCGGACCTCGTCGAAGACGCATTCCGCCTCGTTTCCACCGATGTGGCCGTTCATGCAGATGATGCGATCGATCTGAAAGCCGGGCGCGTCGGTCGGCACCAGAAAGGCGCTGATCCCGCCCTTCTTCGCGGCCGCGCGCTCGGGATCCGTGATTGCGAAGACGATGATGTAGTCGGCATAGGGCGAGTTGGAGGTCCAGATCTTGCGGCCGCTGATGCGCCAGCCGTTGCCGTCCGGAACTGCCCGCGTCTTCAGCATCGCCGCGTCCGAGCCGGCGCCCGGCTCCGACATGCCGAAGCACATGGATTTCGAGCCGTCGAGCATGCCGGGCAGCACGCTCTCGCGGATCTCCGGCGTGACTTGGCTCAGCACCGGGCTCGGGCCGAACGCCCAGTGGCTGATCACGTAGTCGCAGAGCCAGTGCCTGGCGCCGCAGACATGGTAGATGCGCTCGATGGTGGCGTAGTAGGCGAGGAGTCCCATGCCCGCGCCGCCGATCGAAGTCGGCACGGAGATGTTGTAGAAGCCGGCCTTGGCTGAGGCCATGCGGACTTCGCGCATCTGCTGTTGCGCAAAGCGGGAATACCGGCCGTCTTCGTCGTACAGCTTACGCGGGTTGTCGAGCAGATCGGCATGCTTTTCGTGCCGCGCCAGCACTTCTGCGCGCACGAAGCTCTCGACACCGTCGGCTGCGGCGGTGATCTCCTCCGGGATGTCGAACCCGAAAACGGACATGGGATTTCCTCCGGCCCTGGCTTCGTCTCTCAATTGACAGGAGGCAGCCTACGACGACGAGGCGCCCCCTTCATCTCGAAATGTCGAGAAGATGGCGAAGCACGGCCATCGCGCCGGCGCAGCGACCCGACGACGATCAACCCATCGCCGCGAAGCCGCCATCGACCGGGATGGCCGTCCCGGTTACGAAATCCGACCCGCGACCGGCGAGGAAGACCGCTGCGCCCGCCATGTCCTCGATGACTCCCCAACGTCCGGCGGGCGTGCGGCGAAGCACATCGTCGTGCAACCCCTGTACCTGCTCTCGTGCGCGGCGCGTGAGCTCGGTGTCGATCCAGCCCGGCAGGATCGCGTTCACCTGAATGTTGTCTTTCGCCCAGGCGACCGCCAGCCCCTTCGTCAGCTGGACGATTCCGCCCTTGCTGGACGCATAGGGAACGGCGAAGGCGCCGCCGAATATCGAGAACATCGAACCGATGTTGATGATTTTGCCGCCGCCGGACTTGCACATCTCGGGATAGGCGGCCCGGCTGCAGGTGAAGGCACTCGTCAGGTTGGTCTCGAGCACGGTGTGCCATTCTTCGAGCGTGTATTCCTCCGGCTGCTTTCGGATATTCGTGCCGGCGTTGTTGATCAGGATGTCCAGACGCCCAAACCGCTCGACCGCTGCCGCGACCATTTCGCCGCAGGATCGCTGATCGGTAACGTCGACCTCGACGGCGAGCGCGGTTGAGTCGAGCTTCTTCAATTCGGCGATCGCGGCGGCATTCTTCTCGCGATTGCGGCCGGCAACCACGATGGTTGCGCCGGCGGCCGCCAGTCCTCTCGCCATCCCCAGTCCGATGCCGCCATTGCCGCCGGTGACGACCGCGACCCGGCCCGTGAGATCGAACAGCCGCATCTGCCTCTCCCCTCTCGCGGCGCACGTCGGAGCGCCCTCGCTAGTCCTTAACCACCCGTTCATCCGGAGTCGGTATGGGTGAACATACCGCCAACTGGCCTGGCAGGAGACCAACCGCCATGTTCAATTGGTTCCTGCGCATCCTATCAGTCGCGACCGCGTCGTGGCTGACCTATGTCTACTTATTGAAGAAGTCGGGCGGCAGCCTGTCCCCTTTGAGGTCTCTGGAGCACGGCCTGACCGGCCTCTGGCTGGAGGCGCGGCATAGAGTCGACGAATTCGAGTGGCTCATCGTATCGCCACTTGGGGTCGGGTTCGTCCTGGTAGCTTTCCTCGCCTACGGACTGTTGCGCACCGCCGGCCGCTGACCGTTCGCTCCTCCGCGTTGCCGCTTCGGCATGAGGCGTGCATGCTTCGACGACCGGAAGCTCGGACAGGGAGGACGTCGTGGCGAGACTCGTGAGGGTAGGCGGAGCGCAGCTCGGTCCGATTCAACCCGAAGACACACGCGCGCAGGCGGTCGATCGCATGATCGCATTGCTGCGCCAGGCCGCTGGCCATGGCTGCAACCTGGTCGTCTTTCCGGAACTCGCTCTGACGACGTTTTTTCCGCGGCGGATCATGCAGGATCCGGACGAGGCGAACGTCTATTGCGAAACCACGATGCCGACGCCGGAGACGAAGCCGCTGTTCGACGAGGCGGCTCGACTCGGGATCGGCTTCTATCTCGGCTATGCGGAGCTCGCGGAAGAAGCAGGGCGAAAGCTGCGCTACAACACCGCGATACTGGTGAACGGCGAGGGACAGATCGTTGGCAAGTATCGGAAGGTGCATCTTCCCGGCCGCGCCGAGCCCGATCCCACGGGCGTCACGAAGAACTACGAACAGCGGTACTTCACGCCCGGCAATCTCGGCTTCCCGGTGTTCAAGGCCTTCGGCGGCGTGATGGGTATGGCGCTCTGCAACGACAGGCGCTGGCCGGAGACCTATCGCGTCATGGCGCTCCAGGGCGTCGAGATGGTGATGCTGGGCTACAACACCGGTGCCGTCCGCTGGGCGGCGGAGGGCAACCGCATCGTCCAGATGCCGAGCCATCTCGAGATGTTTCACAACCACCTGTCGATGCAGGCGGGCGCTTACCAGAATTCGACCTGGGTGATCGGCGTGGCCAAGGCCGGTTGCGAAGACGGCGAGGAGCTGATGGGCGGCAGCTGTATCATCGCCCCGAGCGGAGAGATCGTGGCACTCGCGCGTACCCTCGGCGACGAGCTGATCGTCGCCGATTGCGATCTCGATGCGGTGAAGTGGGGGCGCGAGACCTACTTCAGGTTCGACGTCAACCGCCGCATCGAGCACTACGGCCTGATCGCTTCGCAGCGTGGTGTTATTCCGCCCGAATGATCTTCCAGTCGAGCCGTCCGGCGGCGACCTACGGTATCCACAGACCAGCGTTCTAGGTCGCCCCAGACGGATTGCGTTAACGCATCGTTTCTGGTCTCATGCGCACGTCCGAAAACGAAGGTCGGGGTTGGCGGAAGGAAGCCGGTACAACGGACGTCATCATAGAGAGCGAGTTGCCGGTCATCGAACCGGCACTGGCTAACCGGCTACGATCTCGGAGAACGCCTCGCCCACGCGGTGCGAAACCATCTTCTCCGCTCGGTCGATGTCGATCTCTCAAATTGTGAGCGCGAGCATGAAGAAACCCAGTCTTTTCGGAAGGCCCGCAGGCAGGGATGAGGACGGAGCGGACCAGTCGGCGCCGCCGGGTCGAGCCAGAGAGGCCGGTTCTTCGCACCGCCCCGCTTCGCAGGACCCATTGACACAGCCCGGACGTGGCGCGGCGCCGCCCGATCCAAGAACAGGAGGCACTATGGCGGATCCCAAGAGCCCGGCACCCAATTTCCCGAGCTATCGTGGGCTCGGAGGCGGCGGCGAGCCCGGGGGAGCGCCCGGCGGTCCGGGAGCGGCGGGCATGGGACGTGCGCCAATGCCGGGTGTGCCTGCGGCTTCGAGCCCGGAAAGCGAAGGCAGCAAGCTCATTGTCGGCCGTAACATTCGGCTCAAGGGGGAAATCGAGGCCTGCGATACTCTCGTGGTGGAGGGTTACGTCGAGGCGTCGATGAGCAGCCGAATCATCGAGATTGCCGAAGGTGGCACCTTCAAGGGCGACGTCGACATCGACAATGCCCACGTCCGCGGCAAGTTCGAAGGCAACCTGACCGCGCGCGAGCGGCTCAACATCTACTCCACCGGCAAGGTGTCCGGCCATGTCCGCTATGGGCAGATTCAGGTAGAGGCGGGCGGCGAGATCGCGGGCGATACGAGCGTCTGGAGCAAGGATTCCGCTCCGAGCCGTTCGGCTTCGAGCGCATCTAAGCCCCAGGAGCCATCGAAGGCGGAGGAGAGCGCTGGAGGCGGACCTGCACCGGCGTCGCGTGTGGGAGCAGCGCCGAAGCGCTGACCGTCGAAATAGCAACAGGAAAAGCCGGCCCGCCATGGCGTGGCCGGCTTTTCATTTCCGGAAGCGGCGGGGGAGCGCCAAGGAACAGCCTTTAGGGGAACGTTAAGGCCGGAGCCGACATCCTCCAGTGTTCGCTGCTACTGACGGGATCGATCCATGGCCAGAGCCTACGTGGAATGCACGCCACATCTCGCTCTCGAGCCGGTCAGCCGATGGAAGCGAGTCGGAGTCGCTTGGACGGCCGTCTGCTTCAACTTCTCGCTCTGGGGCGCGTTCCTCTGGTCGGTGGGCCTCGTCGGCTGAATACGCCGCAAGGAATTGCGCCCTTCTGCCTTCGCGCCTCGATCGCGCAGGTCATTGCAAGCCGCTGCTCCGTCACCTAATAGAGCGCCGCTGATAAACTGGTGGCAGGGGCGAGATGACCGCAGCGGATGGGTCGGAACATGGCAGGGCGTGCGCAGACGGCGGCTTGAGAGCTCACGCATGCCGCATTGTCACCGCGGTCTCGTTCCAGAACTTCATCACCGGCGTCATCCTCGTGAACGCGATCACGCTCGGGCTGGAGACGTCCAATGAAGCGATGGCCGCCGCGGGCGGACTGTTGCACGCACTCGACAGGATCGCGCTCGCCATCTTCGTCGTCGAACTCGCGCTCAAGCTCTTCGCGTGGCGGCTGCGGTTCTTCCGCGACGGATGGAACGTCTTCGACCTCCTGATCGTAGGAATAGCCCTCGTGCCCGCAGCCGGTGCGCTTTCGGTGCTGCGAGCGTTGCGCATCCTGCGAATCCTCCGGCTTCTCTCGGTCGTGCCAAGCATGCGACGGGTCGTCTCCTCGCTGCTCGGCGCATTGCCCGGAATGGGGTCGATCATTGCCGTCCTCTTTCTGGTGTATTACGTCAGCGGCGTACTGGCGACGAAGCTCTACGGCGACTCTTTCCCGGATTGGTTCGGCACCATCGGCGCCTCCATGTACACGCTCTTCCAGATCATGACTCTGGAGAGCTGGTCGATGGGCATAGTTCGGCCGGTGATGGAGGTTCACCCTTACGCCTGGGTCTTCTTCCTGCCCTTCATCGTGCTGACCAGCTTCATGGTGCTGAACCTGTTCATCGCCATCATCGTCGGATCGATGCAGGCGCTGCACGACGCCGAAATGGCGAAGGCGACTGAAGCGCGCGAGGCGGCGGCCCATCGTGAGCGGGCGGAGATCGAGGCGCGGGCACATGCGGAGCGGAAGGAGACAGCGGAGCTCGTCCGGTCGATGCACAACGAGCTGCGGGAGCTGAGAAAGCTGCTGGAGAGCTGGCAGAAGGTCTGAAGGGGCAGCGGCTCTCGGGCGCTCAGCCGCCCGCCTTGGGAAACTGCAGCAGAAGCACGTCCGCGCCGCCCGTTCCGGCTGTCAGCTCAAGTGCCGGCGAGTCGGGTGGGATGAAGAGGGTGGAGAGGCGTCCGCATACGCTGCCGCCGTGGAAAATGGAGCCGGCGGTCACCAGGAGCGACTGACCGCTGCCTGCCGACGGAGGTGGTGTGTTCACGGAGCCTCCGGGCGGCAGCCTGAACATGAGCACGGTCAGGCCGCCGTCGCCGGAGAGCACCTGCTCGATCTCGACTTTCTGGCGGCCGCTCAGCGCTTCTTCCGTACTGGTTACCGGCGGCGCCAGCTCATAACGCCAAGGTGCAGGCCGGCGCCGGGCCCGTGCCGCCGGCATGAACTGGGCTCCGGTCGTGTCGGCGCTCGCTCGCAGCGTGAAATAGCTGAGGCCCTGGTCGCTCGGCAGGATCGGCCCGTAAGGTGTGTTCGCCCCGGCGAAATGCACCATGATCGGGGTCAGGAGGTGCTTCCCGATCCGGCCGCTGCCGCCGACGACGACCTGAAACTGGTCCACATAATGGAAGTGGGCGTGGACGGTAGCTCCGGGCTCCTGCTCAACGAGGAAGGCCTGCGGGGGGCGGATCTCTCCGGGCTTCGGTTCGACAAACTCCGGCCCTCCGGCGCTACCGGGATCTACCGAGCCCGAATCGACCGGCGAAGGCGGCGGACCGAAGAAGTCGGTGCGCCAGATAGCGGCACCTTCAGGCGTGCGCCGGGCGAAGCGGCTGGGCGCCGCGTCGGCAGCGGTCCTGGCGAAGATCATTCCTGCCTCCGTGCGTGCGAGACCGCTGAAGACTAAATCACCTGCTCCTTGGTGCGGAGGAATTTCAGCTTCGGCCAGGTTTCCTCGGTGTGGCTCAGATGCCAGGCATTGCGCGCGAGGAAAACGGGAGAGCCTTCATGGTCGTCCGCAAATGCCGCGCGATTCGCATCCTGGAATTTCTTGATCTCGCGGTGGTCGTCCGCTTCGATCCAGCGCGCGGTGTGCAGGGCGGCCCCCTCGAACCTGACGGGAATGCCGTACTCCGTACGGATGCGGTCGGCGAGAACGTCGAACTGTAGTGCCCCGACGACTCCGACGATCCAGTTCGAATCCATCAGGGGCTTGAAGACCCTGGCCACACCTTCCTCTGCGAGCTGCTGCAAGGCGCGGCCGAGGTGTTTCGCCTTCATCGGATCGTTCGCGCGCACGCGCTGCAAATGCTCGGGCGCGAAGCTCGGGATGCCGGTGAAGCGAATTTCCTCACCCTCGGTCAGTGAATCGCCGATCTGAAGCTGTCCGTGGTTGGGAAGGCCGATGATGTCTCCGGCCCACGCCTCTTCCGCGAGCTCCCGATCCTGGGCGAGGAACAGGACAGGGTTGTGCACCGCCAATGTCTTGCCGGTGCGCACCTGCTTCAGCTTCATGCCGCGCTTGAACTGCCCCGAGCAGAGGCGAATGTAGGCGACCCGATCACGGTGTTTCGGGTCCATGTTCGCCTGAATCTTGAACACGAAACCGCTCACCTTCGACTCTTCCGGCGCCACCGCGCGGGTCGTGGACGGCTGCGGCCGGGGAGGGGGCGCATACGCGGCCAGCCCGTGCAGCAGTTCGCGAACGCCGAAATTGTTGACGGCGCTACCGAAGTAGATCGGCGTGAGGTGGCCCTCGCGATAGGACTTTTCGTCGAAGGGCGGGCAGAGGCCGCGAACCATCTCGACCTCTTCACGCAGCTTCTGCACAGCGTCAGGCGGAAGCATCTCGTCCAGCTTCGGATCGTCCAGTCCCTGGCAAGCGGCGCCCTCGTCGGGGAGCGCGCCTTTCGAACGGCCGAGCAGCACCAGCCGGTCGCGGAGCAGATCGTAGCAGCCGAGAAAATTGCGCCCCATGCCGATCGGCCAGCTCGCCGGCGTCACGTCCAGGGCGAGGGTCTGTTCGATCTCGTCGAGGAGATCGAAGGGATCGCGCGCCTCGCGGTCCATCTTGTTGATGAAGGTCGCGATCGGCACGTCGCGCAGCCGGCAGACTTCGAACAGCTTGCGCGTCTGCTCCTCGATGCCCTTTGCGGCATCGATCACCATCACGGCCGAGTCCACCGCCGTGAGTGTACGGTAGGTGTCCTCGCTGAAGTCCTCGTGACCCGGCGTATCGAGCAGGTTGAACGTCTTGCCGTCAAACTCGTAGGTCATGACCGAAGCGGTGACGGAGATGCCGCGCTCACGCTCGACTTTCATCCAGTCCGAGTGAGCTCGGCGCTGTTCGCCGCGGGCCTTGACGGCACCCGCGAGCTGGATCGCGCCGCCGAACAGCAGAAGCTTTTCGGTGAGTGTGGTCTTGCCGGCGTCTGGGTGCGCGATGATCGCGAACGTTCGCCGCCGGGCGATGTCGTCAGGCAGGGTGGTCATGTGATCCGGTCGATTGGCAGGGAGTGCTGGGTGATATATGACGCAGTCCAATCGAATTCAAAAGCGCAACGCCCTCTGCAGCAACTCCTACACCGCTGCGCTGTTCAGCTAATCAGGTGAACCGGGCAGAGCTGCCGGTCGTCGCACGCACGATCTGCCACCGCGCGAACGAGATGGGAGGATCCGCCCGTGTTGTCAGGTATTCAGGAGGTGCCATCTCATGCGCTCCACCATCAGGGGTTTCGCGTCCGGCCTCGGCATTCTGGCTCTAGTGGCCTCCGCCAGCGCCTTCGCACAGGGGCTGCCCAGGCAAATCGCCTGGACGGCCTATGACGTCGGTTCCACCGGCTATGGACAGGCCATCGCCATAGGAGCGGCGCTGAAGAACGAGCGAGGCGTGACGCTGCGCGTTCTACCCGGCAAGAACGATATCTCCCGTCTGGCCCCGCTGGCGGCGGGAAAGGTCGATTTCTCAGCCTTCGGAATCGGCGGCTACCAGGCCTCCGAAGGTGTCTTCGTCTTCGGGCGGAAGGACTGGGGCCCGCAGAGGTTGCGGCTCCTCGCCATGTCGAACGGTGATTTCTGCAACTCGATGATCGTGGCGAAGGATGTCGGGGTCGAAACCTACGCCGACCTGAAGGACAAGCGGGTCGCCTATGTCGTGGCGGCGCCGGCCCTCAATCATAACGTCTATGCCTTCCTTCGCTTCGGCGGCCTGGAGTGGGACGACGTGCGTCAGGTGACCTTCGGCGGTTATGCCGCGTCCATGACCGGGATCGTGGAAGGCCAGGTGGATGCCGCGAACACCAACACCACCGCCGGTGTGGCGATGCAGGTGATGTCGAGCCCGCGGGGCGGCATGTACCCGCCGACCCCGCACGACGACAAGGAAGGTTGGGCCCGAATGAAAGAGGTGGCCCCCTATTTCTTCCCGTCGATGTGTTCCGAGGGCGCCGGCATCGAAGAGCCGTTCGAGGCGGCGAATTACCCCTATCCGATCCTCGTCGCCTACGAAGAGAAGGACACGGACGTGGTCTACGAGATGACCAAGGCGATGTTCGAGCTCCATCCGGTCTACGAAGATTCAGCCCCGGGTGCGAATGGCTGGGCACTGGAGAAGCAGGTCCTGGACTGGGTCCTGCCGTATCATGAGGGCGCCATCCGCTACCTGGAGGAGGCGGGCGTGTGGAGTGGCGACCTGCAGGCGCACAATGATGCGTTGATCGAGCGGCAGGACCTGCTTCAGAAGGCGTGGGAAGCCTACATCGAGGAAGCGCCGGACGATGAGGCGGCCTTCGACCAAGGCTGGCAGAAGGCGCGGCTCGCCGCGCTGGAAGAAGCGGGGCAGAGTCCGGTTTTCACCACCTGGTGAGGTCCGCACCGGAGACGCGCCTATGCCGCATTGCGCCCGCTTCGCGGCTGCGGAGCGGGCCCTTGCGGGCTTCCCTGCAGCCGCGCTAATGAGACGGATGCGAACGGGAGAGGGCGGATGTACGAGCTTCTGACGGGAATGCGCGTGATCGAGGGGTCCGCGTTCGTGGCGGCACCGCTCGGCGGGATGACGCTGGCGCAACTCGGGGCCGACGTCATCCGCTTCGATGCGATCGAAGGCGGACTCGATTCCGACCGCTGGCCGGTCACCGCGGATGGGAAGAGCCTCTACTGGGCGGGGCTCAACAAGGGCAAACGCTCCATCGCCGTCGATCTCCGGTCGGAGAAGGGCAGAGAGCTCGTCACTGCCCTGATCACCGCACCCGGCGACGATGCCGGCATTTTCCTGACCAACCTTCCGGCACGCGGATGGTTGGGCTACGAAGCGCTCTCGGCCAAGCGCCCCGATCTCATCCTGCTCAACATCACCGGTTCGCGAAGTGGCGCGCCGCAGGTCGACTATACCGTGAACGCGACGGTCGGCTTCCCGATGCTCACGGGACCCGTTGGGATCGAGGAGCCGGTGAACCAGGTGCTGCCTGCCTGGGACCTCTCGACCGGCACGACCGCCGCGGCCGGCATTCTCGCGGCCGAGCGCTATCGCCGGAAGACCGGGAAGGGCCAGCTGATCCGTCTGCCGCTGCAGGATGTGGCGCTGGCGACTGCGGGCGCGCTCGGCTACCTCTCGGAAGTGGAAATCAACGACGCCGACAGGCCCCGCTTCGGCAACCATATCTACGGCACCTTCGGTCATCACTTCCGGACCGCGGACGGCCGATGGATCATGATCTGCATCTTCACCAACCGGCAGCTCGAGGCGCTCGTCCAGTCCACTGGCCTGGGCGAAGCGTTTGCCGAGATCGAGACGCGGCTCGGTGTGAATCTGAATGTCGAGGGCGACCGCTGGCGGGCGCGCGACGCGCTGGTGGAGGCGATATCGCCCTGGGTGGCGGCGCGCACGCTCGATCAGGTGAAGTCGGAGTTGGCGCCCGGGGTTCTCTGGGGGCCGTATCAGACGTTCCGCCAACTGCTGGCGGAGGACCCGGTCGCGACGCGGGACAATCCCCTGTTCGCCCGCGTCGAGCAGCCGGGCATCGGCACGTACCTCACGCCGGGCTCGCCTCTCGACTTTGCGGCGATCGAGCGCTTGCCGCCGCGGCCGGCACCTGTCCTCGGACAGCACACCGACGAGATTCTCTCCGGCGTGCTGGGGCTCTCGGACGGGGAGATCGCCAGGCTGCACGATGATCGGGTGGTCGCGGGTCCTCGCTGACTCGCCAGCGGAGAGGCTCCCAGAAGCCCGCTGCAAATGCCGCAGTCATAGAACAAACTTGTACTAATACTGCGGCAGTAGCACGCCAATTAACTTTCAGTTTTATCGTTTCATTAATACCGTCGGCAGATAGTTCGTAGGCATCGCGAGAAGTGTTCGCAGGGGCGCTCTCGTCGATCGCATACGGAGCTGGCGGGATGATACGGCGGACCCACGGGGAATCAGGGAGGAGAGCGACGGCGCGGCTGCGTGATCTGCTGCCTGATCAGCGCGGCAATGCCACCATCTTGCTCGCCCTAATGATCACTCCGCTGCTCGCGTTCGTCGGCGTCGCCACCGACGGCGTCCTCGCGATCATGGTGCAAAGTCGCCTTCAGGCCGCCACGGACAGCGCCGCTCTTGCTGCGGGCAAGATCATGTTGTCCCAAGACGCGGAGCGCGAAGCCCGACGGATCCTGGAGGCGAACTTCGCGCCCGGTTATCTCGACACGATGCTGTCGCCGGTCGAGATCTCGGTCGACGAGACGCGGCAACACCTTGCGCTGACGGCGGAGGTCGCGCTTCCGACGCGCGTAATGCGGCTGTTCGGCAAGGAAGAGCTGACGATCGCCGCGCGGACGGTCGTTCATCGGGCCCACCGGGCATCCGAGATCGTCCTCGTCATGGATAACACCGGCTCGATGGACTACGACGGCAAGATGCCGGCGATGAAAGCGGCGGCATTGCAACTCGTCGACAATCTGTACGGAAGCAACGAGACGAAGCCCGACCTGCTCGTCGGCGTGGTGCCCTACGTTGCGACCGTCAACATCGGCAGTGGCCGCACCAACTGGCTCGCTCCTTCCGACCGTGTGCGCACCGATCCGGGGGCATTCGCCCCTTCCCGTTGGAAGGGCTGCGTCATGGCGCGGCCGGCCGGGCACGATCAGGACGATGTCACACCGGCGCAGGCGCCTTTCACCAGCTACTACTATGCCTCTGCGCGGGACAACGCCTGGCCCTGGGTGGACGAGACCCAGGGGGCGAAGAACAACGGCCGTGGTCCGAACCTCGGCTGCGGCCCCGAAATCCTGCCGCTCGTCGCCGAGAAGTCGAGGGTCAAGGCGGCCATCGAGGGGATGGCGCCGTGGCACCGGGGGGGCACGCTCGGGAGTCTCGGGTTGGTCTGGGGCTGGCGTGTGATCTCTCCCAACTGGCGTGGCCTCTGGAGTGAGACGCCGGTCGACCATCCCGTCGACTACGGGCACGACAGGACCGACAAGATCGTGGTCATGCTCACGGACGGTGAGAACCAGCTCTACGACTGGCCGGAAGACGGCGCCGGTCCCGGCGGCTCGGACTTCTCCGCTTACGGGCGTCTGCACGACTTCGGCTACTCGACCCTGGCCGCAGCGCGCGCCGAAGTGGATCGTCGGATGGAAACGATCTGTGGCCGGATGAAGCAGGAGGGCATCGTGCTCTACACGATCACCTTCGGCCCCGAGCCTAGCGCCAGCACGCAGAACCTGTACAGACGCTGCGCCTCGGCTCCCGCCAATTACTTCCACGCGCCAACCAACGAATCTCTCGCCGACGCATTCCAGGAGATCGGCGGAAGGCTCAGCCAATTGAGGATAGTGCAATGAAGGCGATGAAACGGACGCTCCGCCGCTTCAGGGGCGACTCCGAAGGCAACGCCACCATCGAGTTCGCGCTGCTCATCCCCGCTCTCGGCCTCGTGCTCGGGATGGCGATCGAGATCTCGGCGATGGTTCTGGCGGAAGGACTGTTGGAATCGGCGGCTATGAAAACCGCCAGGATCGCCAGCACCGGCTATACCTCGGAAGGAAAGTCGCGCGAGCAGACGATCCAGGAGTACCTCGCGAGGGAGACCTTCGGCCTCCTGTCGCCGCTTCGGGTCGCGGTCGCGTCGAAAGCCTATCCGAGCTACTCCGAGCTGGAAGCAAACCCTGAAGGCGGAGTCGCGGGCTTCGGCGGCCCCAACGATGTGGTTCGCTACAGCTTCAGCTATCCATGGGACGGTCTGACGCCTCTGCTCAAGGGTGTGCTCGGCGCCCAGGTGCTGACCGCTTCCGTCGCCGTCCGCAACGAACCGTTCGAATGAGGAGCAACACCATGTGGTCCGCAGCAGGGGCAGGCCGTCGTGCCCGCAGGTTTTTCGGCGATCGCAGCGGAATCGGCGCGGTGGAGTTCGCGTTCGTGGCGCCCGTCATCATCATGCTCATCCTCGCCACGACCGAGCTCGGGCAGTACATCCTCAAGAGCCAGAGCCTGGGGATGGCGGCCGGCCGCGTCGGCGACCTCGTAACGCGGGAAGAGGGCTTGTCTCGCGAACAGGTGCTCGAGTATGCCGGAGCAATCAAGCAAATCATCGGCAGCGACGACTTCGAGCCGAATGGCCGGGTGATCGTCTCCGCGGTCACGGGCCTAGGCCCGAACGCGCACCGGGTCGCATGGCAGGTCAGCGGAGGAGGCGAGCTCGAGGCCACCAGCAGCATCGGTCGTCAGGGCGAGAGGGCCAGCCTGCCGGACAATGTCACGATCGGCGAGGGCGAGACGCTGATCGCGGTCGAGCTCTTCTATTATTACGAAGGCCTGTTCAGCGGCATGTACGAGAACCTATTCGGTAACGGCTTGACCCCTGTCGGCGTTCTCCGCAAGACGGCTTGGTTCCGCGGTCGCAAGACCGATCTCGAGCAACTCTGCGTCAGTGGAAATCCCGGCACCGGCAACAACGGCAATTGCGGCACGTGAACAATCCGGGCAACACGGGCGCTCACAACGGGCAGGCTCACAGCTGAGGCTGGCTCGACTGCCATTCACTTCCAGCATCGGCGGCACCGTCGACCAGATGGTGTCGCCGATGCTGATTTCGCACTTGCGTGGGGCCCAAGGGCCTCAATACGGCCGGCGCCGGGAAGGCGGCCGAAGACGCTTCTGCCGACAGGCTCGGGTAAACGCAGCGCCGACTGCAAGGCCCAGTCCCAGCCCGACAAATCCAGCAGCGACTCCGCTTCGGGAAAGGGCATGTTCCCACCCAGGTGCCAGCTTTCTGGGCAGAATGCCATAGTCGAGCACCGCGGCAGCCGCCGCTACGACGCTGGCGGCTCCGAGGAGCTCTGCGCCCTCCAGTCGTGATCGGCGGGCCCAGAACTCGAACGGGAGAGCCCAGAAAACTGCCGATGCATGATGCGTCGCGTAGCCGACGCCAGTGTGGGTAACGTCGACAGTCCGACGCCGTCCGGCGGCGGGACCGTGCAGCCAGTGACTGGTGGCATTGACCGGCTGGAGCGGCCCTTTGCCCTCGACGCACGCGGCCGTAGAGAGGATCGCGCCGCTCACGACGCTCGCGATCGTGCCGGTGATGGCGGCGGAGATCACCGCATCACCGAGCGATTCGCGCACCCCGGCTGCTCGGTCGGGAAGGAACGGGTCGGAGCGGGGATATGGCAAGGCACGTCTCCACTTCTGCTGGCGAAGTTTTCGCCACAGCCGCAACCCTCGTGTACCCCACAGGTTCCGCCGGGGGATCCGAAACACAAGGCAGCGGCTTGCCGCCCCCGGGGTAGGTCTTTGAATGCTCAGCCGTAGCTGCGAGCCATGCCTTCCGACGGATCGGCGTGAGCGCCATAGGGCGGGATCGGGTAGCGCAGTCCGACCCTGCTCAATCCTTCGAGCCCCTCGATGCCGCGCGCGAACTCCTCCGGTGGCATCGCGATCAGCATCTCGTCGTCGGCGACGCCCCCGTAGCGACGCTCGGCGTAGCAAGGGATGGAGATCGACGTCTCGCGCGTGAGTAACGCCTTTCCCCAGGAATCGGCACAGGCGCTCTCGCCGGTGATCGACACATCGTAGCGGCGATAGCGCTTCCACTGCAGTCCGTTGACGAAGAGGATGATCTGCCCCGGCGTGCCGTAGAACAGCACGATGTCCGGCGGATCGAGCCGGCCGGAGCGGAGCGGCGAAACCACCGTGCCGACATATTTGCCATAAACCTGGCGCGGCATCTGCGCCTGATGCGCGTGCGCCGCCTCGATGTTCTGGAACCAAACCCCATTCATGTGCTCACCCGACAGGGTCCCCTCGTCAGGCAAATCGATGCCCATGACGCCGCCGCAATTGCTGTGGGGCCGCACGTTCTCCGAGGTGATGCCGAGGGTGAAGCCGGCCATCCGGCTCTGCGTCACGAGCTGGCAGGTGGTGTGAAAGCGCCCCGGCTTCGGACGGCGCAGGCCCGGCACCTTCTCCATCTCCTCGAGGCTTTCATATTGCTTCATGCCGATCGGCAACGTCCGGATCTTGAGGTATTCGACGAGTTTGCCTGCGAGTTCCTTCAGCTCGGCGGCGCCGACAGTTCCTGACTCCGACATCGCTTCCTCCGTTTGTTCTGCTATCGGGTAGTCTAGCGTGAACTCGGGGGTTGCGGCGATGAAGCTGCTCCCGCTTGCGTCTTGCGCAGAAGACCTGCGGATGGCTACGGTCCGCACACGCTCCGCAGATGCCCGCTTGGCGGAACCGGTAGACGCAACGGACTTAAAATCCGTAGCTCGTAAGAGCGTGGGGGTTCGAGTCCCCCAGCGGGCACCAGCCGGCTCGGATGGCTCGATATAGCCTGCTCGGGCAGGTTATGATGACCCGCACCGGCCGCCTGCTCCAGGCGCCGGGGAGCAGGGCAGGTGGAGGCGCCGATGGTTGCACTATCGCAGGAACCGGCCCCGAAAGCCGATGCACGACCGCAGGGCAGTCCCGCCGAGATTCGTCAGGCGATCAGGCGTGGGCTCTACGACGGGCCGACCGGCGGCTTGGCCATGGGGTATGTGCAAGCCAACCTCTGCATCCTTCCGGCAGACTACGCCGACGATTTCCTGCGCTATTGCCAGCGGAACCCGAAGCCTTGCCCGCTGCTCGCAGTGACCGAGGTCGGAGACCCGACGTTGCCAGGCTGGGGGGACATCGATCTTCGCACCGACGTGCCGAAATACGACGTTTTCCGCGACGGTGAGTTCGTCGAGGACGTAACCGATCTGCTGTCGCTCTGGCGCGGCGACTTCGTCGCCTTCGTGCTCGGCTGCTCCTATTCGTTCGAGCAGGCGATCCTGGAGGCGGGCCTGAGGCTCCGGCACGTCGAGCTGGGCCGAGGGCCCTGCAGATACCGGTCCAGTCTCGAAACGGTCCCCGCGGGACCGTTTCGCGGTGGCATGGTGGTGACAATGCGGCCGTTCCGGCCGGCCGATGCCATCCGCGCCATTCAAGTCACCTCTCGGTTCCCGATGGTGCATGGCGCACCGGTCCACATCGGCATGCCGCATCTCATCGGCATCAAGGATCTGGAGGCGCAATGCGACAGCGGGTTCTTGCCGATGGGCGACGATGAGCTGCCGCTTTTCTGGGGCTGTGGCGTGACTCCTCAGGTGGCGGTTCAGGAGGCACGGGTGCCGATCTGCATCACGCATAAGCCGGCACACATGCTTGTCACCGATCGCTTGAACTCGAGCCTTTCCGTCTTCTGACGCCGGGTCGCCTCACAGGGTTACGGTGACTTCCACATCTCCGCTCCGGCGGAGCACGTTCACGGCGACATCGCTGCCGGCGCGGCGCAGTTGGACATCGACCACACCATTCCCGAGGCGCAGATTGCGGATCCGCACTTCGTCGAGGCTTTCGGGCAGGCGGGGCCGATCGAAGCGGATAGTTCTCGTCGTATAATCGAAGCCGAGGCCGAGCACTGCCTGCAGCAGCGCGAAAGGTGTGGCGCTCGCCCACGCTTGCGGCGAGCAGGCGACGGGGTATAGGGTCGGCCCGCTCGACGGGACCCTGCGGAAGCCGCAGAACAGCTCCGGCAGTCTTCGCAGATCCATATTGGCGGCCGCATCGAACAGACCTTCGAGGATCTGCAGGGCTTCGTTCTTGAAGCCGTACCGCGCCAACCCAAGTGCGATCAAGGCGTTATCGTGGGGCCACACCGACCCGTTGTGATAAGACATCGGGTTGTAGCGGGCCTCCCCGGCGGCAAGCGTACGCACGCCGAATCCACTGAAGAACGCCGGTGACAGGATCGCCCTGGCAATCCGTGCGGCACGCTCGGGATGGGGCAACCCCGTCCATAACAGCTGAGCGGCGTTGGAGCTGCGCACGGCGCATGCTCGTTTTTCACCGTCCAGCGCCAGCGCGTAGAAGTCGAGATCGTCGGACCAGAACCGCTCCTCGACCGCAGCCCGTAACGCTTCCGCCTGTTCCGTCCGCAAGGCTGCTTCTTCGGACCTGCCGAGGGCGCGAGCGATCCGCGCTGCTGCCCTGAAGGCGGCGTAAACGTACCCCTGGACTTCGACCAAGGCGATCGGTCCAGCCGCCAGCTCACCGTCGGCATGGAAGACCGAATCGTGGGAGTCCTTCCAGCCCTGGTTGACGAGGCCGCCGTCCCGGCTGCGGGCATATTCGACGAAGCGATCGCCGTCGCGGTCACCGAACTGTTCGATCCACCGCAGCGCGCGCTGGATATTCTCGTCGAGACTCCGGATGGTCCCCAAGTCGCCCGTGCGCTCCAGATAGGCCCCGGCCAGCAGAACGAATAGCGGCGTTGCGTCGATCGTGCCGTAATAGCGACGAAACGGTACCACCCCGAGCCGAGCCAGTTCGCCGTCGCGCGTCTCGTGGAGAATCTTGCCGGGCTCGGCATCGGCTTCAGGATCGGTCGTCGTCGCCTGGTTGGCAGCCAGAAACCGGAGGACCCCCCGCGCGAGCGCAGGATCTACCCAGAGCATCTGCATCGCGGTGATCAGGCCATCGCGCCCGAAGGCGGTGCTGAACCATGGAACCCCCGCATAAGGGTAGGCGCCGTTGCCGGTGTCGGTGACCAGCATGCTGAGATCCGCCATCGAGCGGCAAAGGACCTCGTTCATGATCTCGTTCGAGGTGTCGATCCCCGCGGTGCGGGCCGCCACCTGTCGCAGAGGGCGCCTCGCGTGCTTCAGACCATTGAAAAAGCCGAGGCCGGGCCCGCTCGGCGCGAGTTGATCGCCGTATTCAATCGTCAGGAAAAGGGACTCTTGCCGATTGTGCGGAAGCGCCAATCGGTAGCGCGCTTCGGTGGTGCTGAGATGGTCGGGCAGTGAGTCGAAGCGTAGCGTGGTCTTTCGCGTCTGCCCGTCCTGCCCCGAGTAGGCGATGTACACGTTGCGCCCGTCCTCGACGAAGCTCGTTATCTCGCCGCGCTCTTGGCGGGTAAAGCCACGCGCCTCGAAGATGTCCGCGAAGTCGGCGGCGAAGGCCAGATCGAGATCGACTTCGATCGGGTCGATCCCGAAATTGCGCAGCGCGAGCCGCTCGAACAGTCGCCCCTCCCAAAGGAAACGCGTTCGCCACACGTGCAACACGTCTCTGGGGAGAACCAGTTCACCGTTCTCGATGACGTCCTGGTTCGTGAGGTGAACGGTCAGCGCCGCATTGTTGCTGAGCAGATTGGAGCTGAGGAGGAGCGGCGGGCAGCCCGCCAGCAGAAGCTGGAAGCCCGACAGATGTCTGGTATCACGGTAATAGAGGCCGTGAGCCTCCACATTCGGAAGGATGTCGCCGTGATGATCGAAGACGCCGAAAGCGTCGCCGTGCTTTAGAATTCTCGGCCGACTCTCGGCCATCGATGTGCTGGCTCGGATGAAATAGCGCGTTTCCCGGGGATGTGGTGCAGCCAGCACCAATGGTGCATCGGATGAGTTCACGGCTCCTCCATTCGTCGGCCGGGTGGGGCGCCCGATCTCCGCGCGGGCGCCCTCAAGATACTTGGATCAAAAGAGTGGGCCCGTGGGCTCCTGTCGCTCGGGCACGGAATCGGGCACTATGATCGGACTGCTTCCATTCGAGTGCACCCCGATCGAAGCGGCTCGCGGCAACTTTACTGTCGCCACCTGCCGTTCGTCGGCGGCGACGATCTGTTCATACAAGCGGAGGTAGGATCGCGCCATTGCGCGGGCCGAGAACCTTGCTTCGAACACCTCCCGGATGCGATGCCGATCCAGCTGGCCGACCTCACGTACGGCCATTGCCGCCTCTTCGATGTCTCGTGCGATCAGGCCGGTGACCCCATGCTCCACGATCTCGGGCACCGAGCCCCGCGGCGAGGCAATCACCGGCGTGCCACAGGCCATCGCCTCGATCATGACGAGGCCAAACGGCTCCGGCCAGTCGATCGGGAACACGAGTGCCAGTGCGTTACCGAGAAAATCGCTCTTGTCCGCATCGCTGATTTCGCCGACGAACTCCACCAGTGGATCGTTCAGCAGGGGCTCGATCCGCTCCCGGAAATAGGCTTCGTCCGCTCGATCGACCTTGGCTGCGATCTTGAGCCGGAGACCGGCCCTTCTGGCAATTTCGATGGCACGATCCGGGCCCTTTTCGGGAGCAATGCGGCCGAGGAACGCGAGGTAGTTACCCTCTGGATTCGGCTGGAAGCGGTACAGATCTTCTGGCAGGCCGTGATAGACGGTATCAATGAAATTCGCGAACGCTACCGGGCGGCGCTGGTCGTTCGAGATCGAGACGAGCGGAAACTGTCTGAAACGAGCGAGAAAGGGCGGCACATCCTTGATGTCCTGACGACCGTGGAGCGTCGTGATCGTCCGATGCGCCATATCGCGGAAAAGCGGCATGTGCAGACAGTCAGTGTGGAAGTGCAACACGTCGAACCGGTCTGCCTGCTCGCGCACTTCCTCAAGCATTGCGAGGTGCGCCGGTAGATCCCAGGACAGTTCGGAATCGAGCCGCAGGGCATGGTCACGGGCCGGAACGAGCCTCGCCGAAGTGCGGCTGTCGCCGCTGGCGAAAAGGGTCACATCATGGCCCAGGTCGATCAAGGATTCGGTGAGGTGATGAACAACCCGTTCGGTCCCGCCGTAGAGTCTGGGAGGTACGGATTCGTACAGGGGGGCTATTTGAGCAATCCGCATGGGCGAATTCTCCGAAATCTAGGTCGATCGAAGTCGTCGCGCCCGGCTGTCCAGGCAGCGCCAACGTTTGGAAGGGGATAACACTTATATGGGGTTCGACTTCACCTTACACAAGCGGCCCCGGCATTCTCGTACGCAGCCCTGCGCCGACGTCATGCGGCCGGCTCGGCGCCGGTCCGCTCTCGACGGCATCCGCGAGCCGCTTGATCACCGCCAGGCCATTTGTCGCTTGTCCGCGGTAACTCGGCACGGCAAGGTTCGCTCACGTCCGCGGTATGGAGACACAGATGACACGCACAGGGCGGCCGCTGATCGCGGTGCTGGGAGCGATTCTCGCAGGAACGGTAGCCATGTCTGCCGAAGCAGAGACATTCAGGCTTTCTCATAACACGAGCGACACGACCACCTGGCATCAGGGCTCGGAGAAGTTCAACGAACTGCTGAAGGAGGCCACCGGCGGCGAGATGCAGGTCCGCATCTTCCCGAATGCGACCCTGGCGGGTGGTGACCAGATGAAACAGGCCGAGATGGTGGGCCGTGGTGCTCTCGATTTCGTCGTCACTTCGGCTATCAACGTCACGCCCATCGTCCCGGAGATGGCGGTGTTCTCGATGCCGTATCTCTATTCATCCTATGAGGAAGTGGACGCGACGACCCAAGGCGCTCCCGCCGAGAAGATCGAGGCTCTCCTTGCCGAGCGGGACATCATCGTTCTCGCGTGGGGAGAGAACGGCTTCCGTGAAGTCACCAACAGTGTCCGCCCGATCCGCTCGCCGGACGACCTGCGGGGTCTGAAGATGCGCGTCGCGGGGCCAATGTACATAGACGTCATGAACGCGTTGGGCGCGAACCCGCAACAGATGCAATGGGCCGAGACTTTCACCGCGCTGCAGCAAGGCGTGGTCGACGGACAGGAAAACCCGATCGGAGCCGTCATCATCCCGCAGCGCGTTTATGAAGTGCAGGACTATCTGACCACCTGGCACTATTCCTACGATCCGATCTTCCTCGCAGTCAGCCGCAAGCTGTGGGAGTCCTGGGACGAGGAGACCCAAACGAAGGTCCGGAATGCGGCGATCGAGGCGATGGACTTCCAGAAGAAGATCTCGCGCGAGGGAACGGCCCAAGGTATCGAGTTCCTGCGCGGCAAGGGCATGGACGTCTATGAGCCCACGCCGGAAGAACTGGCGGCCTTTCGCGAGGCGACGAAGCCCGCTTTCGACAGCTGGGCAGAGAAGGTTGGCGCTGAGCTGGTTGCGACTTTCCAGGAGGCCATCGCGGCCGCGAACTGACCTCGGAATCGAAGTCGGAGCGGGGAGGGTGCCCCACCCGATTTCGCCACAGGGCGACTTGCCTTGAAGGTCCTCCTGCGCGACGCCGAGAAGCTGATCTGCGTCGCCATCTTCGGCCTCATGACTCTAGTCGGCTTCGCCAACGTGGTGGTTCGATACCTCACCGACTACTCGTTGGCGGCGACCGAAGAGATTCTGACGAACGGCTTTCTCCTGCTCACCATCTTTGGGGCAGCGATCGCTGCCCGCCGGGGCGAGCATCTCGCCGTGAACGTCCTCTTCGACCTTGCGCCGGTATCCCTCCGGAAGGTCGTCCTCGTCATCTCCTTCTGCCTCTCTGCCGTGCTGCTGGCCCTGTCCGCCTGGTACTGCATCGAGCTCGTGGTGCACCAATATTCAAGCGGCACCCGTTCCTACGCGCTGCAGGTGCCGGGTTGGTATTACAGCGTAGGGCTGCCCCTCGGGTTCGCACTGACCCTGATTCGGTACCTGCAGTGCGCGGTCGGCGAATATTCCCGCCTCTCGCGAGGATCCCCGGATGCCTGAGGTGGGGGCGGGCTCGCAAATGGTGGTTGTCTTCTTCGTGTTGCTTCTGCTGCGGGTGCCGGTCGCCTTCGCGCTCGGGCTTTCGGCGCTCTATGCGATGTGGGTGCTCGGGTTCGGCCTCGATCTGGTCGGAGACCTGATCGCGACCGGCATCGCGAAATTCTCGCTGCTCGCGATCCCCTTCTTCATCCTCGCCGGCGAGCTTATGGGATCGGGCGGGCTCGCCGAACGCATGATTCGCTTCTTTCGAGTCCTGATCGGCGGCCTGCCAGGCGGGATGGGCGTGGTTGGAACGGTGGTTTGCCTGTTCTGGGGTGCTGTGAGCGGTTCCGGCCCGGCATCCGTGGCAGCGATCGGTCCACTCATCGTCAGGAGCATGGAGGAAGACGGCTATTCGCGCATGTTCGCGGCTGGCCTCGTCTGCACTGGCGCCGCGCTCTCGATCGTCATCCCGCCGTCGATCGGCCTCATCATCTATGGCGTCGTGGCCGAGACCTCGATCTCCGATTTGTTTATCGCAGCCATCATTCCCGGCCTGTTCGTGGGCGCGCTCATGCTCCTCACCCTGCCGTTCGGCGGGGGCAACACCCGCGGGGTCACCGGCACGCCCGGCCTCGACCGCCTCGCGGCGCTATCCGTGGACGCGGAGCAGCCCTACGGGCGACGCCTCGTGCGCGCCTTCCTCGATTCCTTTTGGGGATTGATCATGCCGGTGGTCATCCTCGGCGGCATCTATTCGGGTGTCTTCACTCCGACCGAGGCCGCGATCGTCGCCACGGTCTATGCGCTCGTAATCGGCGCATTCATCTACCGGAACCTGACGCCGCGCGTACTGTACGAGTCATTCGTTCGCGCCAGCTCCTCCTCGGCGGTGGTCATGCTCGTCGTGGCCTACGCGAGCCTGTTCGGGTGGGTCGTCACGGTGGACGATCTGGTCGGACAGTATTCTTCCGTTCTGCTCGGACTTAGCCAGAATGAATGGGTCATCCTTCTGGTGATCATGCTGGTGCTGCTCCTCGCCGGCATGTTCATGGATGCGGTGACGATCATGTTCATCACGCTGCCGATCTTCCTGCCTGTGGTGCGGGAGCTGGGCTGGGATCCTGTCTGGTTCGGGGTGCTGGTGATGATCAATCTTGCGATCGGTCTCATCACGCCGCCGGTCGGGATCAATCTGTTCGTAGCGGCGAACGTGACCAGGCTGCCGCTCGAGAAGGTCACGCGCGGTGTGGTGCCATTCCTGATCACGAGTATGGTCGGGCTGGCGGTGATCGCCTGCTTCCCGGAGATAGCGCATCTGCTCATCGGCGCCATGCGTTAGCCTCCGCGCCTATCCGGCTGCAAAGGCGTTAACAAGTCCGGTTCGGCATCCATTGCTCGTCGCCATACCGGGAAGAGCGCCAGTCCGAAGACGACCCATGCGACGGACCATGCTTCCGAAGTGTCCGGGGGGCGGATCAACAGGCGGCCGACCCCGACGAGCAGGAGAAAGAGCGAAGCGGCGCAGACCGCGACGGCAGCTGCACGGAGGCGCAGCGCCTTCAGCGGCGCATCCGGCCGATCGCCGGCCGCGACCGCCGTGCTCCGCCACCAGCCCATGGGGCGGACGCGTCGGTAGAAGGCGACGAGGATCCGGCTGTCCGTGCGCGGTGTCGCCAATGTGATCGCGACCGCGGCGCCAGTGGTCACCCCGGCCATGATCAGCAGACGCAACCATTCCGTCTCGGCGTCAGTGCCGAGCCAGAGCAGCAGGAGTGGAGCGGTGACGAGCGAGGCGCCCATTGCCGCAATCTCCGACCAGAGATTGATGCGCTCCCACAGCCAGCGCAGCACCAGCACCGCACCCATTCCCGCCCCGAACAGCAGCGAGATGAACCAGGCCGTCTGGATCGAGCCGAGATGCGCCATTACCACCAATGCCAACAGGAGGATGAGTACGTTCGACAGTCGGGCGACCAGCACCAGCTCCCGGGGCGGCGGCATTCGCCCTAGCCAGCGGCGGCAGATGAGCTCCCGGTAGATGTCGTTGCTCCAGTAGGAGGCGCCCCAGTTGAGATGCGTGTCGACGGTCGACGCCAGGGCCGCCAGCAAGCCGACGAGCATCAGGCCGCGCAGACCGGGGGGCAGCAGATCCTCGATTCCGGTGACGAACAGGATCTCACGCGCGGCAGCAAAGCCTTCGCCGCCAGCCTCTTCGGGGGCGAACGGATAGAGGACGAGGAGTCCGACCCCGATCACCAGCCAGATCAGGCTGCGCAGGAACACCTGCATCCAGGCGAACAGCACGCCCGCCTTGCGGGCCTCGTGCTCGCTGCGGCAGGCCATGGCGCGTTGCGCGAGATAGCCGGTGCCGTCGGAGTTCATCTGGAACAGCCATTGCAGACCGATGATGACGAGGATCGGCAGGAGCAGATCGGTCGCCGAGGCAGGCGAGAATGACAGCATGCGGCTCGCTTCCGCCGCGCCGTAGAGCTCTGCGACCCTTTCGGGTAAAGCGCCGAGACCGCCGGCGGCATTCACCACCACCCAGGCGTAGGCGGTCGTTGCGACCATCGCCAGCGTGAACTGCACGACGTCGGTGTTGACGACGGCACGCAGTCCTCCCGTGGTCGAGTAGGTCGCGGTAAACGCGAGGATCAGCAGGATGGAGATCAGGCTGTCGGCGGTGGTGACCGCCGGCGGCAGCGCATCGGCGATCCCCGCGCCGAGGTCGAGGCCGACTGCCGAGACGAAGTCGACGACCGGCGCGTACGCCCATCCCGGTAGCCATGCGTGCCACGGCAGGAACACTTCCGCGATGCGCACCGCCGCCACCAGCACCATTGCAAGCACGACACAATTGATGACCGTGCCATAGTAGACGGCCTTGAGCACGCGTAGTGCGAGCACGCCTCGGCCACTGTAGCGGACCTCGGTCAGTTCGGCGTCGGTGAGCACGCCGGCGCGCCGCCAGCCGGCGGCGAATACGAAGGCCATTAGCAGGAAAGCAAAGGCGTAGATCCAGAGCCGCCACAGCGCGAAGACGCCGGCGGTGGCGATCAGCCCCGTGACCAGCAGCGGCGTGTCGGCCGCAAACTGGGTGGCGGCCATTGACAACCCGGCCTTCCAGCCGGGAAGCGTGCGACCGGCCAGGAAGTACTCGTCGAGACCTTCGGAGGCTATACGTCGCGCCTTGAGGCCCGATCCTATCCCGTAGGCGATGAAGGCCAGCACGATCAGAAGGTCGAGCATGGTTCGTTGCCGCCTCCCGATCGGGCCCTTATGCGACGGTGAGCTCAATCCGCGTGGTCGTCTCCATATCGTCGCCGTACCAGGCTGTGATCGCAGCCTCGCGCTTGCCGATGTACTCGGGTCGGCCGTCTTCGAGCACCATCGGCAGGTCGTGACCGGGCACGACGATGGAGGCCGGATGGCGCCGCCAGTGCTCCCATATCATGTTGATCGTCGCGCGGCTGATCGAGGCGTCGTAGGTCATGTCGGTGTCGCGGCTGATCAGCTCGGCGCGGTTCTTGGCGGCATCGCCGGTGAAGATCACGTCGCGGCTCTCGCCGCGCAGGACGTAGATCAGGTGCCCGGGCGTATGGCCGGCTGCGAGATGGCAGGTGATGCCAGGCAAGATCTCCTCGCCGTCGTGCGCGCGGTGGAGTGTCGGCCAGTCGTTCAGGCGTTCGACATAGAGTTCGGCTACCGGCGTCTCGCCCCAGGGCTGTTCGACCGCCCACTCCAACTCCGACTGCCCGAGGACGATCCGCGCATCCCTGAACATGACCCAGTTGATGCAGTGATCGTGATGGCCGTGGGTCAGGAGAACTTCGGTAACGTCCGTGTTGTTCAGGCCGTGATCGGCCAAGCCCTTCTGCAGCAGGTTCCGCATGCCGAAGGTGCCGACATCGACGAGGGCAATCCGGCCGTGGCCGCGCAGCAGCACGATGGTGCTCCAGCCCAGGCCGCCGTGACAGACGGATTTCCCCGGAAATCCGCTGACGATGATATCGACCTGGTAGCCGTCGATAGCGATGGACATGAATGATCCTCTTCCGGTCATACCTCGATGGCTGCGACCTGCTGTGCGCGTTTGGTCGCCGCTTCGAGCAGGAACTGGATGTCCGTGCCGGTGGAGACATAGCGGGCACCCGCCTTCACGAAGGTCTCGACGAGGTCCGGTCGGGAAGCGAGACCGCCGACGCCGACGTGCTTGTCGTGCCGCCGGCATATTTCGATCGTGCGGAGATATGCCCCCCGAATCTTCTCGTGGTCGAACTGGCCGGGCAGGCCCATGTCGGCGAGCAGATCGTTGGTGCCGATCAGGACCATGTCGACCCCCTCGACCGCTACGATCTCTTCGGCGCGCTCCAGCGACGCCTCCGATTCGAACTGAACGATCACCATGGTGGCCGCGTTGAGTGCGGGGAGGGCTTGTGCCGCGGGCACGGGGCGATAGCGGAAATGCGGAAGGGCGCCGGAGATGCCGCGGCGTCCGATCGGCGGATACTTCGCCGCATCCACGACGGCTCGTGCTTCGACGGCGGAGCGGACTCCGGGCGCGATGATGCCTAGCGCACCGACGTCCAGGACGCGCGAGATGTATTCCGGCGTATTGGCCGGAACGCGGACGAAGCAGGCGATCCCGGCCGCGAGCGCCATGGTAGCGATATGGCCGGTGGCCTGGATCGAGAATCCGGAATGCTCGAGGTCGACATAGAGAGAGTCGAATCCGGCGGCACCGGCGATCATGACCGCGTCGTTCGCGGCAACCATCCTAAGCGTCATCGAGCTGGCGACGCCGCCGGCAGCGATCTTTTCCTTCACCGGATTGCGCAAGGAATGCTCCAGCTCGCCAACCATCTGCTTCCCCGTGCACACGCCGTTATCATCGCGCAGCAAGAGTCGCGGCTCGCGCTCGAGCTGTCTACCGCTTTTCAGCGACGACCCGGCTCGATAGAACTTGTCTGAACAGCCCCAGCCGAAGAGGAACACGGCCATGAGCGAAGCGCCCACAGAGCAGATCCCCGGCGTCTACCATCGGAAGATCGGCGACATCGTCGTCACGGCGATCAGCGACGGCTATCTCGACGGCAATCTGGACGTCCTGAAGAACATCGATCACGAGGAAGGCCGGCGGCTGCTCGCGGAGAATTTCCGGCCTGCCAGGCGCACATCTGTGAATACCTTCCTGATCCACTCCAAGGGGCGGAAGGCAATCGTCGATACCGGCTGCGGCACCTATATGGCGCCGACCGGAGGGTGGCAGCTTCGCAATTTGAGGGCAGCGGGTGTGGATCCGGCGGAGATCGACACGATCCTCCTGACGCATATGCATCCCGACCATTCCTGCGGCCTCGCCGACAAGCAGACGAAAGAGCGGCTGTTCCCGAATGCCGAGCTCGTCTGCCACGAAAAGGAGCCGGCGCACTGGCAGGACGATGCCGCCATGGCCAAGGGCACCGAACGGGAGCAGGCGATGTTCTTCGGGGCCGCGCGCGAACAGATGGCGCCGTACAAGGACCGGATGCGCCTCTTTACCGGCGGCGAGGTCTTTCCCGGCGTCACCGCGATCCCGCGTCCGGGGCATACGCCCGGCCATACGACCTACCTGATCAATTCAGGCGACGAATCGCTGCTGATCTGGGGCGATACGGTGCACGTGCCCGAGCTGCAGGTGCCGCGACCCGAGGTGGCGATCGCCTTCGACACGGATTCGGACATGGCGATCGAGAGCCGCCGGAAGACGCTGGACATGGCCGCGAGCGAGCGTCTGCTGATCACCGGCATGCACACCCACTTTCCCGGGTTCTCCCACATCGCCCGGCGTGGGGACAGTTATGCGATCATACCGGAGGCCTGGCAGCACGCGCTCTGAGTCGGAAAAGCGGCGGCGGTCTCTGACCTGCCGGCGCCCGACATATCCTTCATCAATGCAGCCAGGACCACCGCTCCGCCCTTCCGGTGATCGATGGCATCCGTGACCGAAGGTTCTTCCGCCTCGGAAGCCAGCGCTGCCTATCGGGTATCGCTGCTCGTCATCCTCACGCTCGCCTCGACGCTCTACGGCACGACGGTGCTGGTAGTGGGCGTGATCCTTCCGCAGATGCAGGGCGCCATGTCGGCGACGCAGGAGGAGATTTCCTGGGTCGTCACCCTTAACATCCTCGCGACGGCGATGGCGACCCCCATGACGGGGTGGCTGGTGGCGCGTTTCGGCCGGCGACAGGTGGTGCTCTGGGCGCTCGGCGGCTTCACCCTCTCGACGTTTCTCTGCGGGGCAGCCACGTCGCTGGAGGAGTTGATCCTCTGGCGGGTGATGCAGGGAGCGTTCGGTGCCCCGATGACGCCGCTCGCCCAGGCGATCATCCTCGATACCTTTCCGCGACGACAACACGGCACCGTCACGTCTATTTTCGGCATGGGCGTGGTCATCGGTCCGGTGATCGGGCCGGTCCTCGGCGGCTATCTGGCCGAGGTCTATAACTGGCGCTGGGCCTTTTTCATGCTCTTCCCGGTGGGCGTGGTGTCGTGGGTCGGCCTCGCTGCGATCCTCCCCGACCGCGGCCGACTCGCCACGGCACGGCTCGACTGGGTCGGGTTCCTCTCGCTGATGGTCGCGGTCGCCGCCTTCCAGCTAATGATGGATCGCGGACAGCGGCTAGATTGGTTCGACTCGGCCTTCATCATCGCGCTCGCTGCGGCGTCAGCGCTGGGCCTCTACGTGTTCTTTGTCCACGGTCTCCTGTCCGATCGACCGTTTCTGAACCTCCGGCTCCTTCTAAACCGGAATTATTCGCTCGGCCTGATCATCGTCACCATCTACGGCATGCTCAACTTCACGCCGATGGTGCTGCTGCCGCCAATGCTGCAGAACCTCATGGGCTATCCGGTCGACATCATCGGCGAGCTGATCGCCTGGCGCGGTGCAGGCGCGCTCTGCGGCTTCTTCCTCGCCATCTATGTCGCGAAGTTCGATCCTCGCTTCGGCATGGTCGTGGGCTTTCTGATCCAGGCCTGGTCCGGCTGGATCATGATGGGCTTCGACATGAACACGACCCGCGAGCTGGTCTCGATCACCAGTTGGATGCAGGGGCTGTCCGTCGGGGTCCTCTGGGTCCCCCTCGTGATCGCTACGTTCGCGACACTCGACCCGCGGCATCTCGCCGAGACATCTGCTGTGTTCCACCTCATGCGCAATCTCGGCAGCAGCCTGTTCATCTCGCTGTGCGTCACCGTGATCGCGCGCAGCGGCGCCAGCAATTATGCGCGTATGACGGAGTTCGCATCGCCCTATCACGATCCTGCAACTGCCGACTTCGCCGCCGGGGCCTGGAGCCTCGATACGGTGACAGGCCTCGCCGGCCTCAGCGTCGAGATCACCCGGCAGGCGACGTTGATCGGATATCTGAACGCCTTTGCCCTCTTCACCCTGGCAACGCTGGCGGTGATCCCGCTGATCCTCATGGTGGAGGCGAAGCCGAAGCGGGAGCCGCAAGCTGCAGAGGACGAGGGGATGAAGGGCGAGGCAGCCTAAGACGGGTTCAGTCGCTCCGCGTCACCGGAAAGACGCCGGGCGGGATATGACGGTAGGGGAGGGACGGCAGATCGGCCGGGCCCCAATCGGGCGTATCGACGATGACGATCTCGCGCGAGAGCGGCTCCCAGACGTGGCGGAAGTGGGTCTTCGAGCGGAGCAGGACGTAGTCGAAATCCTCGATCCTGAGCCCGAACTGGTCGAACGGGTCACGATCGATCGCCGAGTACTGGACCGAGATGATGCTCACGAGGATGCCGCCGAGATCAATCAGGGCAGTCGGACCGAGGTCGTTCAGCATGCCGGTTCGCAGCGGACCTGTGATCCTGTAGGTCTTGTGCCCGGCATAGACCACCTTGCCCGTGACCTCGAGCGGATCGCCAGCCTTGGGCGAGCTCTTCCCGCCGAGACTGAGGGTGACGGTCGAGCCTTCTCCGGCGGCGATGCAGGCTTCGGCCGCGGCCGGATCCCACATATAGGGGACCATTGCCCGCTTGATCCCCCGCGCCAGCATCTCTCGCAACGTGTAGGTGGAATCGTTCATGCGGTCGGCGTGCTCCAGCAGAACGACCGGCTTCCTGCCGCCGTCCGGGGATGGTTGCTCGGCCAGCGCCATCGCCCGGTCGAGCCCGCCGGCTACATCGTGGACCAGTTCGCGCTTGAAGAGCTGGTGGCGCAGGCTCTCTGCCCTTGCGGAAAGCTCGTGCGCGATCTCCCGGGCAAGCATGGGGTCGCCGTCGGTGACGGCAACGACCGACATGCCGCAATCCGGCACGTCGGCATAGGCGAAGCCACAGAAGAGCGAGACGTCGAGCACGCCGTCCTGTTTCTCCCATTCCCGCGCTTCCGCGATCAGATCGGCGAGCGGACGAAGTGACGTCGCCGTGAAGATCGAGGGCAGCATGATCCCAGGCTTGGCGATCGCCATCGTCGGTCTGATCTCGCCGCGCATCGAGCGAATCAGGATCGAGGCGGTCCGCTCTCCCGTCTGGCCCATATCGGTGTGGGGGCTGTGTCGGTAGCCGCAGACGACGGTTGCCCCGCCGATAACCTCCGGGCCGAGATTGCCGTGCAGATCCATCCCTGCGCCGATCGGAAAGTCGGGCCCGACTTCGGCGCGGATGGCTTCCAGAACGCTTGCATCGGCCTTGAGTCGGGTCGGCGTGGCAAGGGCGCCATGCAGGAAGATCAGGAGACCGTCGACCTTGCCCTTCAGGGCTCTAAGGCCTTCGACGATCTCCGTGGTGTACTTCACCCAGGCGGCATCACTCGCGGCGGCCGCCGCTCCGGCGCCCACCGAGACAATGCCTTCGACCTCGACACCTTCGGCATCGCAGACCTTGATGAATCCGCCGATCACCGTATTGGTGCCGCGGAGGCCTTCGATCACGTCATCGCCGCGACGCGCGCCGAACTCGAAATCCGGAATGTCAGTCTGTTCCGGCAGGAAGGTGACGGATTCGAGCTCGAATCCGGCGATGGCAATGCGCATGTTCCGGTCCCTCAGGCTGACATTCCCCCGATCATACGGCACGCCGACGTGCCCCGGTCAACAGCGCGCGGCTGGACGCGAAGCGGCCCGGCGGATAAGCAGGAAGTGCTGACCACCACGGGCGAGCGAGGCTGGCGATGTACGAGGCTCTTCACGGCATCCCCGAGAGCGAGACTTTCGTCACGCACCTGGAGTGCGGCTACACCGGCGAGCGCTACGACGCCGATCGCCTGCACAATCTGTCGAATGCCGGCAAGCCGCTGCTGGTCCGCTACGACCTCGGCGCCGTGCGGGCCGCGCTTACCAGGGACGCGCTGGCGCAAAGAGCGCCGACGATGTGGCGCTACCGGGAATTGCTGCCGGTGCGCAGTACGGCCAACATCGTGACCCTGGGCGAAACGATGACCCCGGTGCTCGGTTGCCCGACCGTCGAGCGCTCTCTCGGCGCCTCGGGCCTGCTGGTGAAGGACGAGGGGCGGCTGCCGACGGGATCTTTCAAGGCGCGGGGCCTCGTCATGGCGGTTTCCATGGCGAAAGAGCTCGGCGTGAAGCGCATGGCGATGCCCACCAATGGCAACGCGGGTGCCGCACTCGCCGCCTATTGTCGGCGGGCGGGCTTGGAAGCCTATGTCTTCTGCCCCGCCGACACGCCGGAGGTGAACGTGCGCGAGATCGCTCTGCAGGGAGCCAAGGTCTGGCGCGTCAACGGCTATATCGACGATTGCGGGAAGATCGTCGGCGGCGGGACCGCCGAAATGGGCTGGTTCGACACCTCCACCCTGAAAGAGCCCTACCGGATCGAAGGCAAGAAGACGATGGGGCTCGAGCTGGCGGAGCAGCTGGGTTGGCGCGTTCCCGACGTCATTCTCTATCCTACCGGCGGTGGCACCGGTCTAATCGGCATGTGGAAGGCCTTCGACGAGCTGGAGAAGATCGGTCTGATCGGCTCCAAGCGGCCGCGCATGGTGGCGGTTCAGGCGACGGGCTGCGCGCCGATGGTGCGCGCCTGGGAAGCAGGCGAGGAGCACGCGACCCGCTGGGAAGATGCCCAGACGATCGCCATGGGCATCCGGGTGCCGCAAGCGGTGGGCGATTTCCTGATCCTCCGCGCCGTGCGCGAGAGCGGCGGTTTCGCCATCGCCGTCGACGATGCAGCGATCGAGGCCGCCCAGACGGAGATGGCCCGGGAAGAGGGGCTGCTTCTCTGTCCGGAGGGGGCGGCGACCTATGCCGCCTACAAGGCAGCACTCCTCGATGGGCGGATCCGCAAGGACGAAGAGGCGGTGCTGGTCAACTGCGCGACCGGCCTCAAATACCCGATGCCCCCGGCCCAGCAGGCGATCGACCGGATTCAGCCGATCGATTACACGGCGATGAAGAGGGCCTGAGTCTTCACAGGGGCGGCGGATCGACCGCGATGACGGCTTCGGCCAGGCTGTTGTCAACGCACTGCTCGAACTCCGCGCCCTTGGCGATGAAGCCGCTCTCGATCATGCTCCGCCGCAGTCGGTCAAAGCCGTCGCGCGGCAGGATCGGGTTTCGGCCGTAGACGCCGAGGCTTCGGTACCGGTCGATCGCCGCCGCCATGATTCCCCCGTCAGCCTGCGGGAAGTAGGCTTCCACGGCGGCGTGCACCGCGGAGCCGTCATGATCTTGCAGCCATTTCTGCACTCGATAGATGGCCCGCGTCATCGCCAGGAGCTCGTCACGTCGCTCTGCCAACGTCGCGCGGCGGGTATAGAACGAGGTATAGGCCGTGTGACCTCGGTCGGCGGCGGCATACCAGAGATGGGCGCCGCTGCGCAGCAGTTCCTCGGCATACGGCTGGAAGAGCTGAACCACGTCGACCGCGCCTGCGCGCAATGCATCCGCGTTCTCGGGCATGGTGCGGCTGGAAACGGCATCGATCGCTTCCGGATCTATGCCGGCCTGGCGCATATCCTCCTGCAGGCAGAGCCACGGCGTCGGGACTTCCGACACGATTCCCACACTCGGTCCGACCAGGTCGCGAAAGCGAAATGCAGGGTTCGGCTCCCGTCCGATCAGGAAGAAGGGATCGCGAGTCACCACCTCGCAGAAACAGACGAGGTCGCAATCCGAGTCCTGGTCATGATGCATCAGCACGCGTAACGGTCCACCCCACGCGACATCCGCTTCGCCGCGCCTGAGCGCCGAAATGGTCGCACCGGGCGTCGGCGACTCCGCCAGTACCACGTCGACGCCTTCCGCTTCGTACGCACCGAGCGCGTGCGCCGCGTAGAAGGGCGCATAGAACATCGCGCGGAAATTTTCGCAGAGCGTAATGGACATCGGAGCTGCTCCTGATGCGTGGGGATACTCACACTCTACGACCGCTCTGAAAAGACCGCGAAGGTTTCGCCCGAAGGCTGGCCGGATTAGAGTTTTCGTCGGGCGGGACTGCCGACGACCGCTGCGCGGTACCTCTTCGCCCGTTCCGAGGCGGTTGCGGGGATACATCGGCCTCGACCGAACGAGCACTTTCCGCATGGAGTGGAGGTCTGTGGGATGGCTGATCTAGCGGGGCGCGTCGCCTTGGTGACCGGCGGCAATGGCGGCATCGGCGAAGGTGCTGCCCGCGCGCTGGCAAAGGAAGGCGCGGCCGTAGTCATTGTCGCCAGACGTCGCGATGCATGCGAACGGGTCGCCCGTGAAATCGAGGCTGATGGCGGCCGGGCGATTGCCCTTGCCTGCGACGTCACCGACTATGACGGCGTGGTCGAGGCGGTGCGCCAGTGCGAGCGGTCCCTCGGGAGTCCGTCGATCCTGATCAACAATGCAGGCGTCATCGACCCGATCGCCCGGATCGAGACGTCGGATCCGGCGGAATGGGCGAGAAACATCACCATCAATCTGATCGGAGCCTACAACTGCGTTCGGGCTGTGCTGCCCGTCTTCAAGAAGGCCGGAGGCGGTATCATCGTCAACGTCAGCTCCGGCGCTGCTTTCCGGCCACTCGAGGGATGGAGCGCCTACTGCGCCGGGAAGGCAGGCATGGCGATGCTCACGCGTTCGATCGCGCTCGAGGAGCTGGCGAACGGCATTCGCGTCTATGGCTTTCAGCCGGGCACGACCGATACGGACATGCAGGTCACGATCCGCGCCTCCGGAATCAATCCGATCAGCCAGATCCCGCGCGAGAAGCTGCTTCCGGTCCGAACGCCGAGCCGGATCATCGCCTGGCTCTGCACCGACGCCGCCGCGGACCTTTCCGGTCAGGAGCTGAGCGTGAACGACGATGGCCTCCGCCGACGCGCCGGCCTGACGGCCTGAGCCCGGCCGCGATCGAGATCGGAAGGAGCGGGAATGTACTTCGATGCGCGCCTCTGGCGCTTCACCGAAGGTGTGCGGGGGCAGATGGCCCTCAGCGTCGCACTGGGCTTCGCGGCCTCGGTATTCGCGATCGGCCGCCTGGCGATGCTCGGCTGGCTGATCGCCCGGATCTACCAGGGCGCGCCGGCGGCGGAGCTCGCCGCCCTGACGGGCACCATCATCGTGGTCGTTCTGCTGCGCGGCGTGCTGCAATATGCGAAAGACATGGTGGCGCACCGCACCGCCGGTCTGGTGCAAGGCGTGATCCGGCGGCGCCTCTATGACCATCTGGTGCTTCTCGGGCCGGCTTTCGTCAATCAGGAGCGCTCGGGCGACGTCACTCTGTCCCTCGTCGACGGGGTCGAGCAGCTGGAGACCTATTTCGGCCAGTATCTGCCGCAGGTCGCGATCGCTGCCCTGACCCCGATAGCACTGTTCGGGTTCATGACCTTCCTGGATGTGCCGGTCGCTACGGTGTTCCTCGTAGCCGCTCTCGCTACCCTGGTGGCGCCCTCGGTGTTTCATCGCTGGAACCGGCGGCATGCGCTCCGGCGCCGCAACGCCTACGGCTCGTTCGCCGCAGAGTTTCTTGATGCCATTCAGGGCCTGGCGACGCTGAAGGCGTTCGGGCAGAGCCGGGAGCGGGGCAGGCGCCTCGCGGAACGCGCCCGCGAGGTGTTCCGCACGACGATGTGGGTGCTGGCGAGCAATGCGCTGACCCACGGCATCACCGTGGCGGGAATTGCCATAGGCGCGGCCGTGGCGCTCGCCATCGGCGCGATGCGGGTCGTCGACGGCGAGATGGCGCTCGGTACGCTCGTCATCATCCTGATGCTTGGGACGGAGGCGTTTCGGCCGCTGCGCGAGCTGAGCACGCTGCTGCACAACGGCATGGTCGGTCTTTCGGCGGCCGAGGGCGTGGTGAGACTGCTCGCGGCGGAGCCGCTCGTCCGGGACGAGGGAAATGGCGAAGGCTCGATCGGCGAGCTCGAGCCGACGATCTCGTTCGAGAACGTCACCTTCGCCTATCCCGGTGGTCGCGCGCCAACGCATACCGGGCTCAGCTTCCAGGTCGCGGCGGGCGAGCGCGTCGCGATCGTCGGCCCCAGCGGCAGCGGAAAGTCGTCGATCGTCCGGCTGCTGCTTCGTCTCTACGACCCCACCGAGGGGGTGGTCAGCTTCGGCGGAGAGGATCTGCGCCGGCTTCCGCTCGGCGAGTTTCGCAAGCGAATTGCCGTGGTAGGCCAGGATACTTTTCTCTTCCATGGCTCGGTCGAGGAGAACATTCGCTTCGGCAATCCCGATGCGAGCCGCGCGGACATCGAAGCAGCGGCCGCCGCCGCCAATGCCCACGAGTTCATCCGAGCATTGCCGCACGGCTACGCGACGATCATCGGCGAGCGTGGCATCCGGCTTTCGGGCGGGCAGCGCCAGCGCATCGCCATCGCGCGTGCGATCCTGCGTGACGCGCCGGTGCTGGTGTTGGACGAAGCTCTCTCGTCGGTCGATGCCGAGAACGAATGGCTGATCCAGGAAGCGCTGGGACGCCTGATGCAAGGCAGGACGACCCTGATCTTCGCCCACCGGCTGTCGAGCGTGATCGATGCCGACAGGATTCTCGCACTCGAAGGAGGGCGGGTCGCAGAGAGCGGGACGCATCGCGAGTTGATGCAACGTCGCGGCGCTTACTGGCGGCTGATGTCCGAGCAGGCCAAGGAAGCATCAGGCAGTCGCACGATCGATCAGGTTCCCGAGGCCGCGGAATTGCCCGCGTTGGCGCGCGAAGACGCCGTCACCGCCGCCGAGGCCGAGGCGCAGTTCGCGCCCACCGAGGCGGTGCTGCGGGCCGAAGGAATGGGGTGGGGCGAAACGATGGGCGTATTACTGCGCCTGGTCGCACCCTGGAGGAACAAGCTGATTGCAACGCTGCTCCTCGGGATCGCCCGGGTGGTTACGCTGATCGGGGTCGGTGTCGCCGGCGGTCTTACGGTCGCCGCTCTCAAGAACGGCGAGCCCTTCGGTCTGTATCTTGCGGTTCTAGCCGTGGTTGCCCCGATGACGGCCGTTCTTCATTGGGTCGAATCGTGGGTCTCACACGATGTCGCGTTCCGGCTTCTCGCGGAGATGCGGATCGCCCTCTTCGACAAGCTGGACGCGCTCGCCCCCGCTTACCTTACCCGACGTCGCACGGGAGATCTGGTCGGCCTCGCGACGCAGGACGTGGAGTTGGTCGAGTATTTCTTCGCCCATACCATCGCTCCGGCTTTCGTCGCCATCCTCGTTCCGGGTGCCGTGGTAGCCACGCTGCTCGCGTTTGGCTGGCCGCTAGCCGTGGCGTTGCTGCCGTTTCTGCTGGCGGTCGGGATTGGCCCCATCCTTCTGCGTCGCCGCGTCGACGAAGCCGGCAGCCGATCACGCGAGGCGCTGGCCGAGCTGAACGCCCACGCGGTCGACACAGCTCAGGGGGTGTCGGAAATCGTGGCGTTCGGCCAGGAAGCCCGGCGTGGCCGCGACTTCGACGCATTGGGACGATCGCACCTCGACGCGCGGATGCCGTTCTTCCGAGATCTCACCCTCCAGAAGGTGACGCTCGATGCGGCAACCGGGCTCGGCGGGCTCGCCGTCGTGGTGACTGGAGCTGTTATGGTCTCGCAGGGAAGCATGGACTCGGCCGTTCTGCCTCTGCTGACACTGCTGGCAATGGCGTCCTTCCTGCCGGTCTCGGAGATCGGCGAGGTCGGAAGGCGGCTCGCCGACACCCTGGCCGCGACGCGACGCCTCTACGGCGTGCACAAGGAGCCGGTGCCGGTTCAGGACGGACCCGGCGTAAACGCCGCCCGCAGGGATGGTTCGGCGGCGGCAGTCGAGCTGGATGAAGTCGTATTCACTTATCCCGGCAGAGAGACATCGGCTTTGTGCGGCGTGTCGTTCGCGGCGCCGGCGGGGAGCACCGTCGCCATCGTCGGGCCCTCCGGCGCCGGCAAGACGACGGTAGCGCAGTTACTGCTTCGCTTCTGGGATCCCGACTCCGGCGCTCTTCGCATCGACGGGCACGATCTCCGCGAGTACCGGCTCGACGAGTTGCGGCAGCGGATCGCCCTGGTGGCCCAGGACACTTACCTCTTCAACGACAGCCTCCGGTCCAACATCCTGATCGCCAAGCCGGATGCGACCGAAGTCGAGCTGGAGAAAGCGCTGTCTGACGCCGCTCTCAGCGATTTCGTCTCGCAGCTTCCCAACGGGCTCGACACGATCGTCGGCGAGCGAGGGGCGCATTTGTCGGGGGGGCAGCGCCAGCGGATTGCGATCGCGCGCGCTTTTCTGAAGGACGCGCCGATCCTCATCCTCGATGAAGCCACCTCCCACCTCGACGCGGTTAGCGAACTGGCGGTGCGGCGCGCGCTCGACCGTTTGATGGAACACCGGACCACGATCGTGATCGCGCACAGGCTTTCGACGATCCGAAACGCAGACATGATCGTCGTCATGGAGAAGGGCCGCATCGCCGAGTGCGGCAGCCACGCCGCTCTTCTGGCGAAAGGAGGGCTCTACGCTCACCTCGTCACGCGACAGCTCGCCGGCGCCGCGGCCGAATAGCGCAAATAGAAGGGGGCCCTAGGAGGGCCCCCCAGAACCGGTTCCGCGCAACCGGAAAGCCGCACCACATATGTCCGTCATCGATGGCAGGTGCCACCATCCTTGGTTTCCCGCCGGACCACGGGGACGCAGCCGCGGGAGCAGCGAACTGGCGTCTCGTGCAGCAACTTCGGACTATGTTCCGGTCGGCCCCCGCACGAACATTACAATCTCATGCCACGATGAAAAACTTTCTAATGCTGTGGGAAAGGTCACCATTTCGACCAATTCTCATAGAACTCATGGCGACCGGCGGCCGGCATCCCAAAAGCCCTGCAAAACTGGGCCTCGGCCTTCAGACCGATAGGGCAGATTCGAGAACGCGGACTGTGTGAAGCGCTTCGACGGCCGCGCCGTCCCGGATCTGATGTCGGCAGCTCGTGCCGTCGGCGACGATCAGGCTGCCTTCCGATTCGGCCCGGACAGCCGGAAGCAGGGCCGCTTCCGCCATTTTCATCGAGACGTCGTAGTGCGAGGCTTCATAGCCGAAAGCACCGGCCATGCCGCAGCAACCCGCTTCGATCGGCTTGGGCTCGAGGCCGGGCACGAGACGGAGGGTCGTCAGGATGGAATCGACGGCTCCGAACGACTTCTGGTGGCAGTGCCCATGAACCATCGCGCGAGATGCCGGCAAACGGTTTAGCGGGAGCGAGAGGCGCCCACGATCGCTTTCGGCGGCAATGAACTCCTCCATAAGGAACGTCTGCTCCGAGAGCGCCTCTGTTTCCGGACCGGGGATCAGAGCGTGGAACTCATCCCGGAGCGAGAGCAGGCATGCGGGCTCGAGGCCGATCACCGGCACGCCCGCCTCGACGTAGGATTTCAGCGCCGAAAGCGTGCGGCGTGCCTCGGTTCGGGCCTCGTCGACCATTCCCACCGAGAGAAACGTTCGGCCACAGCACAAGGGCCGCCGCGCGCCGGGTGCTGTCGGCGTGTGCACGTGATAGCCGCCGGCCCCGAGCACGCGCATCGCGGCCACGAGGTTCTCCGGCTCGAACGCCGCATTGAAGGTGTCGGCCAGAAGGACGACGTCCCGGCCGTCGCCCACCAGCTCTCCGCCGGGAGGCGGCCGGAAGGGCCTGTTCCTCCAGCGCGGCATCGACCGGTTGGCGCTGAACCCGGTGAAGCGCTCCGCGAGGGCCGCCACTCCTGGCAGTGAATCACGAAGGTTCAGCAGCGGCGCCAGGCGTGCCGCCCGGCCGGCGTAGCGAGGCAGGTAGCCGATCAACCGGTCCTTGAGCGACCAGCCATGGCGAGACTTGTAGTGGTGGAGAAACTCGATCTTCATCCGCGCCATGTCGACGCCGGTCGGACATTCGCGCCGGCAGCCCTTGCAGCCGACGCAGAGATCCATCGTCTCGAACATCTCGTCCGAGGTCAGGGCCTCGGGTCCGAGCTGCCCGGTCAGGGCGAGACGAAGCGTGTTGGCGCGGCCGCGCGTGAGATGCTGTTCGTCCTGTGTGGCGCGGAAGGAGGGGCACATCACGCCCGGCTCCATCTTCCGGCAGGTGCCATTGTTGTTGCACATCTCTGCCGCGCCGGCGAAGCCGCCCCAGGCGCTCCAGTCAAGGGCGGTCTCGATGGGCAGGGGCGAATATTCCGGCCGGTAGCGGAACAGCGAGCGGTCGTCCATGCGCGGCACGCGCACGATCTTCCCGGGATTGAACAGGTTCCCGGGATCGAACGTATCCTTCACCTCCTCGAAGGCGCGCACCAAGCGGCCCCCGAGCATCACCTCGTGGAATTCGGATCGTATGAGACCGTCACCGTGCTCGCCCGAATGGGAGCCCTTGTATTCGCGCACCATGGCGAAGGCTTCTTCGGCAATGGCGCGCATCTTCCGAGCGCCGTCTTCCTCCTTGAGGTTGAGGATGGGGCGCACATGCAGGAGGCCGACCGAGGCGTGCGCGTACCACGTGCCGCGTGTGCCATGCTTGTCGAATACCGCGGTGAGACGATCCGTGAACTCTGCGAGGTGCTCCAGCGGAACCGCACAGTCCTCGATGAACGAGACGGGCTTCCCAGTGCCCTTCATCGACATGACGATATTGAGGCCCGCTTCCCGAACGCTCCAGATGGCACGCTGGAACTCTGCTTCCTCGGCGCGGACGACACTGTCAGGGAAGCCGAGGTCCCCCATCAGCGCGGTGAGGTCATCGAGCTTGCGCCGCACATGATCGAATTCGTCGCCGGCGAACTCGACCAGGAGAAGGGCATCCGGCTCGCCGCGCACGGCTCGTTGCACCGTGGCGCGAAATTGGCCCATCCGCCCCGACAATTCGATGATGGTTCGATCGACCAACTCCACCGCGTCCGGACCGAGGCCGACGATGTGCTGGGTGGCCGCCATCGCATCGTGGAAGCGGGGAAAGTGGCAGACGCCGAGGACCCGGTGCGCGGGCAGCGGCTGCAGGGGAAGCTCGATCTCTGTGAAGAAACCCAGCGTGCCTTCGGATCCGACCAGCAGGTGGGCCAGATTGTGGCCGGCGGGGTCGACCGTGTGCAGATTGTAGCCGGCGACGTGCCGCAGGACCTTCGGCACCCGGCGGGCGATCTCGTCGGCCTCGCGCGCTGCCAGCGCGCGCATGCGCTGCGCGAGATCGAGCGTGCGCGGGTCGAAGTCGGCATCTCCGAGATTGCCCGGCACGGGGCCAAATGCGTGCGTCGTGCCGTCGGCGAGGATTGCCTTCAGCGACAACACGTTGTGGACCATGTTGCCGTAGCGGATCGAGCGCGACCCGCACGAATTGTTGGCCGCCATGCCGCCGATCGTCGCGCGGCTGGCGGTGGAAATGTCTACGGGGAAGAAGAGGCCGTGCCGGGCGAGGGTCTTGTTGATCTGCCCGAGGATGGCACCCGGCTCGACCGTGATCCGCCGCCCTTCCAGATCCAGGTCGAGCACGGCGTTCAGATATCGACTGGTGTCGATCACCAGCGCCTCGCCGACGGTCTGTCCGGCCTGGCTGGTGCCGCCGCCGCGGGCGAGAACGGGCACGCCCTCCTCGCGCGCGATCGAGATCGCCGCTTCGACGTCCGCGATCGACCTGGGCCGGATCACCCCCACCGGTTCGATCTGGTAGATCGAGGCATCGGTGCTGTAGCGGCCGCGGTCGAAGCGGTCGAACAGCACCTCGCCCTCGATCTCCCGGCGGAGACGTGCCGCGAGGCCCGGGTCGCCGGGTTTGATCCGGCTGATGCCGATCTGGCGCGCTCCGTCCGGCATGGTGCCGGCTGCTGTCAGGCGGCCGGGTACCAGGATGGCTGCCGCTTCTCGATGAAGCTGTCGAGCCCTTCCGAGGCCTCGGGGCTCATCCGCTTGGCCGCGTGGTGGCGGGCGAGCTTGTCGGCGAGCGGGTCGTCGACGAGCTGCCCGGCGAGCTCGAGCGCGAGCAGCTTCGTCTGCGCCATGGCGTCGGGGCCGGCCAGGAGGAAGGCTTCGATGATCGGTTCCGCCGCCTCGTCCAGTTTGCCGGTCGCGCACACTTCGTCGACAAGGCCGAGCTCCTTGGCGCGCGCCGCGCCGAAACGCTCGCTCGACATCGCATAGCGCCGGACATTCTTCAGGCCCATGCGGGCGTTGAGCTGCGGGATGATGGGCGACGCGACCAGGCCCCAGCGCGTTTCGGTGATCGCGAAGATCGTCTCCTCGGACGCGATCACCACGTCGCACGCCGAAATCATGCCGATGCCTCCGCCGAAGCAGCCGCCGTGCACCAGCGCGATCGTCGGTTTCGGAAGCTGGTTCAGACCGCGGACCGCGTTCGTCGTGTTCATGGAAACGACCAGGTTCTCGGCTTCGGTGAGGTCCCTGTTGGCTTTCACCCATTTCAGATCTGCGCCGGCCTGGAAGTGCTTGCCGTTGCCTCGGATCACCACGACGCGCACCGAATCGTCTGTGGCGACGGCGCCGGCAGCGTCGATGAGGCCCTGGATCATCTCTGCGTTGTAGGCGTTGTGAACCTCGGGGCGGTTCAGCGTGATCGTCGCCACGCCGCGAGCGTCGACGTCGGTAAGGACGATGGAGTCGGTCATTTCTCTTCCTTGTTAACCTGGCCTCAGCACCTCTGTGCACCTTCTAGCACGAAGTGGGCGTGGGCACAGCCAGGCCCCGATTTGCTTAAGCTCTCGACGGCGGAAGGTGTAGACAGCTACATTTCGCCGCAAAATTGTGGCTTACGCGCGGTCCGGGTTCGGCTTCAAGTGGCCGGATGGGTTGAGATGCCGTACGGGGACGGGGGATTACATGGCGATTGAGGTGACCGGCGATGTCGTCGGTGTTCCAGGCACCGACGAGACCCTGATCGTTGGCCAGACGGGGAGCGGCAATCTCACCGTCTCGGCGGGCGACGGAGTCGTGACGGAGATCGGCGCGATCGTCGGGCAGGATGCAGAAGCGATCGGAACGGTTCGCGTCAGCGGCGCCGGCTCGTCCTGGACGGTCGGTGGCGGCACCGGTGGAGGCGACGGACTTGCCGTTGGTCTCAGCGGCACCGGCACGCTGACCATCGAAAACCAGGCGCTGGTCAGGGTTCTCGACAATACCCCTGAGGCTCCGGGCGATTTTCAGGACGCCATTGCCCTGATCGGACGGGCCGGCAACGGTACGGTGCAGGTCCGTACGGGCGCCACGTTCCTCGTCGAGGACCGCAGCGCCGATAGCGGGATCGACGGCCTCACGATCGGTGGCGATGCCGCGGCCGCCGGCGGGAGCGGATCGCTCTCCGTAGAGGATGCCAATTCTCTCGTCCGTGTAGCCGGGAACGCCATTTTCGTCAGCGTCGGCACGAATGGTGGCAACGGCTCCCTTACGGTGAGCAACGATGCCCTTATGGAGTTGGAGGCCTCCGGCGGGGACGTCGATCTCCGCATCGGCCAGACCGGCGGCACGGGGCAGGCAACCGTCTCCGGCGGCACGCTGTCGCTGACCAGCACCGCTGCCAATGGGTTAGTCGAGATCGATATCGGCCGTGGCGGCGAAGGGAGCCTACGGGTCGATAACGGCGGCTCCGTCATCCTCGACGGATCGGACGCCATTCAGTCGGCTCTCATTCTGTCGGGCGCAACCGGCGGCAGCGCCAATCTCAGCATCTCGGGCGCCGGCTCTTCCGTGCTGGTACAAGCGGGCTCGGGCGCCGGGGCGATCATTGTCGGCAGAAGCGCCCCCGCTACCGTTTCGATCACCGAAGGCGGGACGCTCGAGCTCGATATCGGTTCGAGCACCGGACAGGCTCGCTTCATCTCGATCGGCACGAACGACGCTTCGGCTCCGCAAGGCACCGGGACCGTCACCGTGAACGGGTCAGGCTCACAACTCCTCGTCGACGGCGCCGGCGGCATCATCGTCGGCAATGCCGGCGCCGGCACGCTCAACGTCGAGAACGGCGGCAATGCGACGGCGCAGGATCTCGCGATCGGCCACCGCGCCCAGGGAAGCGTGAACGTGACCTCCGGGGGCTCGGTCCAACTCGAAGGAGTGGGCGACGGCAGGGGGCCCTCGCTCTCGGTTGGGCGCTTCGACGATGGCGCGATGAACATCGTGAACGGCACGGTGACACTGGACGGCACCGGAGATCCCGGCGGCGACGGACTTCCGGGTGCGATCAGCCTCGGTGGGAGCGCCGATGGGGAAGGGGTCCTGAACATAGAGGGTGCGAACGCCCGATTCACGGTCCAGGGCGATGGCGTCCGTACGTCGATCGGTCAGGAGGGGATCGGCAGGCTCAACATCTCCGACGGCGCTCAGGTCGTGAACGAGGGCCAGGGCATCTCGGTAATGGGCGAAGCTGCCGGCTCGAGCGGCTTCGCCACGGTGAACGGGGCGAACTCTCTATGGGATGCCGGCGCCGTCCTGGTGGTGGGCGGAGGTTACAACGCCTCGACCGAGACACCGATCGCCAATCGTGGGGAAGGTACGGTCACCCTGCAGGCGGGTGGCAGCGTCCGGGCCGGTGACATCTATCTGCTGAGTGCGACCGTCAACGGAAACGGCTCTCTGGTCGGCGACGTCTCCCTCGCGGGCGGGACGATCAACCCAGGGCTGTCGGCGGGCCGGATAACCGTCGATGGTGATCTGGCGCTCGAGACGGGCACGGTCAACGTCGAGGTTGGCGGGACCGGCGAGACCGCATTCGACCAGCTCGTCGTAAATGGTGACGCCGCCCTCGGCGGAACGCTCAACGTGACGCTGATCGACGGATTCATCCCGGCCGTCGGCGACACTTTCGACATCATCGTCGCCGACTCGATCGCCGATGCATTCGATACGCTCAACCTGACCGAGATCGACACAGATCGCTCGTTCCGGGTGGAGGTCGTAAACCTCGACAACGGGGACGAGGCACTGCGGCTCACGGTTGTGAGCGGGCAAGGAGGTGGAGACGGCGACGGGGATGCGACCGGCGACGTGATCGGCACGCCCGGTGTTTCTCCGCTCCTGATCATCGGAGACACGGCTTCTGGAGCGCTAAGCCTCTCCGGCGGTGACGCCATCGTCAGCGGGGAAGGGGCAATTCTCGGTCGCCAGAGCGGTGGCCTCGGCTCCTCGATGGTGCAGGACTTCGGGTCGCGCTGGACGATCGGTGGGGGCGACGGGAATGCGCGAGGGCTGACGGTCGGTGACGCCGGCTCCGGCCGCCTCAGCATCCGCGGCGGTGCGGAGGTGCGCGTGCTGGATACTGCCGCCGCGGGGAGTGCCGGCGATGCCCAGGTTTTCGTCGGGCGGACTGGCACCGGCCAGGTGGAGATCGCCGACGGCGGACGATTGCTGATCCAGGACGACAGCGGCGACGGTAACGCCGACGGCCTCTGGATCGGCGGCGATGCCGACAGCGAGGGCGGCACCGGGCGGGTGACGGTAAGCGGATTCGGCTCCTCTGTCTCCATTTCGGGCAATGGTGCCTTCCTCAATGTCGGCTCCAACAGCGGGCGCGGAGAGCTCGCACTCTCGAACGGAGCCACGCTGCAGCTGGACGGTAACGACGGTGCCGCAACCCTGACCGCGGGTCAGGGCGGAGGGGTCGGTCAGATCCGCATATCCGATGCGACGCTGACCCTGAATGCAGATGCTGGGCAGACATTGAGCTCTTACATACATCTCGGTGAGAGCGGGGGCGGAAACGCGTCCCTGACGATCACCGACGGGGGCAACGTCACCCTCGAGGGCCGCGACGGCGCGAACCCGAACGTGACGCTGGGTGTCGCGAACGGGACGCGT
>Ga0079224_100000047_pt1 | contig 78496 bp, 71 predicted proteins | sample Stecom2015_FD_80414 | JGI IMG/M metagenome (GOLD analysis project Ga0079224, IMG submission 80414) | Agricultural soil microbial communities from Utah to study Nitrogen management - Steer compost 2015 | ecosystem: Environmental > Terrestrial > Soil > Agricultural land | place: USA: Utah... | reverse complement strand
GGTGGCGCCGCAGCCGCTGGCTCACAGCTCCGTCGTAAAGGGAGATTGCTGTGAAACCAACCAGAAGTCTACGTCATCGCCGATCTTGGGTAGTCGCCCTGTTGGCGGTCCTGCTCGGTGCAGGCCTGTCCGGGTTCGGATCCGCGCCGAGTGCCGCGGCGACACCGACAACCCAGACGAGTCAGGTGGGCATCCAGAACCAGGCGGGCATCCAGAACCAGTACTACTGGGGCCCGGTCAGCCGGAACTGTTCGCCGTCGAATTTTTCCTGCATGGTCCGCGCCACCGGGGGTGCCGGTTGGCAGTACCACCTGCGTGATGGGGTGGTGAAGAGCAGCTGGAAGAATACCACTGCCACTCCCCGGATCAGTTCTCATGGCTCCGGTCAGCAGACCGCGAGCGTGACGGCGCACACTTCGCTGTCCAACGCGAGCGCTAAGTGCGAGTGCGTCACTCTGCCATGTCCCGTTAGTGCGGAGGAGAGGGCCTGACGCTATGCGTATGGATTCCCCGGCTCGTTGGTGGCTCGTAGCGCTGACTGGATTGCTGTTTGCAGTTGGCGGATGTGCAGACAGCACAGGCGCCAACACTGAGGAAAACGGCAACGGGTCGAACGGTCCGGGGAATCCGGCCGACTGGGAGCAACTCTATCGAGAGGAAGTGGAGTCGCTCGCGGCGGCGTTCGAGCGGGAGAACGGTCAGCCGCCGCCGAGTGACGTGGAGTTCGTGCGATTCATTGAACATTGGGAGTACGGCGAGGTGCACTCCCAGTGCGTGCGTGAACAGGGCTTCGATGCTCAGCCCACGTTCGACAACGGGGTCACCTATGAGGATGTCCCCCCCGAGCAGGGCTTGGCCTTGCATGAGGCCATCTACCGCTGCCAGGTCGCATATCCAGTGCACCCGCGGTACAGCCTGCCCTGGACCGAAGAGATGATCCGTACCCTCTATGACTACTATGTGGACGAGCTGGTTCCCTGCTTGATCGCGGAAGGATATCCGTCCCAAGAGGCGCCGAGTTGGGATAGCTTCCTTGCGGGATATAACACCGAACACCAGTGGGTGCCGTACGATGTTGTTTCCGTTGACTCTGAGGAAGAGTGGCAGCGGATCAACGAAGTCTGACCGCAGAGCCCACCGACTGAGGAGTTGTTCGGAACCAGCAGTTCATAGAGGTACGGAGAATTAGTGAGCGAAGATGCCCGTCCTGTCGTAGGGCGCAAGCGTCCTCTCCGTTGGGCCGCCAGTGCACTGGTAGGGGCAATTGTCGTAGGAATGGGCTGGTGGGCTGTCCAACACGCGTTCGCCCCACCGACGACGGAGCAGCGCCAGACGGAGCCCGTCGTGGTCGAGGTAGTGGAGGCGTCCGTCGGTCGGTCGTTGTCGCTGAATGTCACCGTGCGACAGCCGGTCGCCGTCGTGGCGACCAATCATCTAGCCGGCACCGTTACTTCGGTCGATGTCGGAGATGAGGTGCGGCCTGGCGATGTGCTCTACACCGTGGACACCCTGCCGGTACGGGCGGTGGTGGGGCAGACGCCGTTCTGGCGGGACCTGGTGCCTGGGTTCGACGGGGCGGATGTCCGCCAGTTGCAGCAGGTGTTGAGTGACCTCGGCCATTATCACGGCACAGTGGATGGTCGCTATCAATGGGACACCACCGCGGCGGTGGAAGCGTGGCAGCGAGAGCTCGGGATCCCGGTGACCGGGACGGTGCGGCTGGGGGAACTGGTGGCGGTGCCTCGGCTGCCCGCCCGGCTGACCTTGGGAGAGGCGATCACCGCCGGGGCACAGGTCTCCGGCGGTGAACCGGCGGTGTATGCCACCACAGGTGAGATCCACTTCCGGCTGGTGGTGTCGACCATGCAGGCCGACTTGATCCCGCCCGACGCGACCATCATGGTGCGGCACGGCGACCTCACCTGGGAGGCGGTGCTAGGTGAGTCCTCCATGGGTAACGACGGCAATCTGGAGTATGAGCTGACCGCCCCGGACGGGGGTCTGGTGTGTGGTGATGAATGCGGCCAGCTGCCCGCGGCGGAACGGACCACCCTGCGGGCACAGGTGACCATCGTGCCGGAGATCACCGGCCCTGCGGTGCCGGTGGCGGCGGTACGTACCGATCCAGATGGCACTGCCTGGGTACGGATGGCCGACGGTGACCGGCGGGAGGTCACCGTACTCGGATCGTCTGGCGGGGTAGCGGTGCTCGACGGCGTGACCGTCGGTGATCGGGTCCAGGTGTTCGAGGACCCCGGTGACCGCGGGGGCGGAGAGGACGCCGCGGGCGGGCCGCCTGCAGCGTTCGGGGCGGCTCCCGTGGACGGGGCGGTTCACACGGACGCACAGCCGTGAACAGCCCGGCGGCACTGGCCGTGACCGACCTGTCGTTCGCCTACCGCCGCGGCGGTGAGGAACTGTTCGGCGGCTTGACCCACGAATTCGCCGGATCAGCGATCACCGCGTTGACCGGGCCTTCCGGCCGCGGCAAGTCCACCTTGCTCTACCTGCTCGGACTGTTGCTACGGCCGAGTGCTGGACAGGTGCTGGTCGCTGGGCAGCCCACCCAGGCGCTCGGCGACGGAGAACGGTCCCGGATTCGCGCCACCCGGATCGGGTTCGTGTTCCAGGACGCGGTGCTCGACACCACCCGGCCGGTGCTGGATGCGGTCGTGGAACCCGCCCTGTACGCGGGGGCACGGCGCCGGGAAGCGATACCGCGTGCCCGGGAACTCCTGACCCACTTCGGACTCGTCGCCCGGGCCGATCACCGACCTGGGGAAATCTCCGGTGGACAAGCCCAGCGGGTGGCGCTTTGCCGGGCGCTGATCAACGACCCGTTGATCGTCTTGGCCGACGAACCCACCGGCAACCTGGACCGTGACAACGCCCGGGTGGTGCTCGACGCCATGCGGGACGCGGCCCACGCGGGCCGGACCGTGGTGATCGCGACCCACGATCCGTTCGTTCTTGACTACGCCGACCACGTACTGGACCTGTCGTGAGAGTCTCGACCGCGCTGGCCGAAGCCGCCCGCACCGCCCGGGCGCAGCGGGTGTCCAGCCTGATGGTGGCGGTGCTGTGCGCCGCGATCTGTGCCGTGACCTTGTTGACGGTCGGACGCACCGCCGCCGCCGAAGAGCAACTGCTGTCCCGATTGGATCATGCCGGTTCCCGGCTCCTGGTGGTGACGGACGACCGGAGCGCCGGCCTGGTCACCCCGGCGGTGATTCAGGTGCTTGCTGGTCTGGACACCGTCGAACGGGTGGTCGGGGTGGACGCCCCGGTTGACGTCACCAACTCGGTGATCGGGGAGGGGGCGGAGCGGGTTCCCGCGTGGCGGATCAACGGTGAACTCGCCGCAGCGGTCACCCTCACCACCGGTCGCTGGCCGCAGCCGGGGGAGGCGTTGGTGGCGGAGTCGGCCCAGTCACGGCTGGGTTTCAGTCAACCGGCTGGGGCGGTCACTGACGTCAACGGTCGTGAATATCCTGTGGTCGGCTCGTACATCGCCCGCAGCCCGTTCGAACAGTTCGACGCCGGCCTGGTGCTCGCCGGCGACGAGACCACCCCTACCCGGTCCGTGCATGTGGTGGTGTCCCACGTGGAGGCGGTACGGGTGACCGAGACGTTGGTGGTGCACACCCTCGCCCCACCCGACCTCAGCGAGATCACCCTGCAGTCGCCGACCGGATTGGCCGACCTGCAGCGGGTGCTCGGGGGTGACCTCGGCGACTACGGTCGCGGGCTGCTGTTACTGACCCTCGGGGCCGGCGCCGTACTGGTCGCCGTGGTGGTGCTGGCGGAGGTGCTGCTGCGCCGCCGGGACTTGGGGCGGCGGCGGGCGTTGGGAGCCTCCCAGTGGGGGTTGGTGGGGCTGGTGGTCGCGCGTACGGTCGTGGCGGCGGTCCCAGGCGCGCTGCTCGGCGCAGTCGGTGGTGCGGTGATCGCGGCGATCTGGGCTCAGCCACCGCCGCTGGAGTTCACGTGCGCGGTGACGGTGTTGACCGGGCTGGTCTCCGGGATCGCCGCGATCCCCCCGGCGTTCCTGGCCGCCGTCCGGGACCCGGTCGGGGTGCTGCGTACCCCCTGACTCGCCGGCGCGCGGGTCACCCCTCGGGCGTCACCCGCTCACCGTTCCTCGGCCGACAGGTCGAGCCAGCGCCCGGCGCGCATCACCCGCCGCACCCGCAGGTCGGCGTCCAGCTCCACCAGGTCGGCGCGCAGTCCGGGGCGCAGCGCCCCGAGCTGGTCGGCCAGGCCGATCGCCTGAGCCGGTGTGCCCGACGCCATCCGGGAAGCCTCCACAAGAGACACACCTGCCTGGACCGCCCGGCGCAGCGCCGCGTCCATGGTGAGGGTGCTGCCGGCGATCGCGCCTTCGGTGCCGTCGTCGGTGGCCAGTCGGGCCACCCCGGCCCGTACCTCGACCGGCTGCCCGCCCAGCTCGTACCGGCCGTCGGCCATGCCGGTGGCGTCGATCGCGTCGGTGATCAACGCTGCCCGGTCCGGTCCGGCGGTGGCCGCCACGTACGCCAGGGTGCCGTCGTGCAGGTGCACCCCGTCGGCGACCAGCTCGCAGGTGACCGAGGGTGCCGCCAGCAGCGCCAGGATCGGCCCGGGTTCCCGGTGGTGGATCGGGCGCATCCCGTTGAACAGGTGGGTGGCCACGGTCGCGCCCGCGGCGACCGCCGCCCGGGTCTGCTGGTACGTGGCGTCGGTGTGCCCCACCGCCGCCACCACCCCGTGACCGACCAGCAGCTCGATCGCGGCCAGCGCCCCGTCCCGCTCCGGGGCCACGGTCACCATCCGGATCGTCCCCTCGCCGAGGGCGAGCAACTCCGTTAGCTCCGTGAGGGACGGATCACGCAGGAAGGCCGGGTTCTGGGCGCCGCAGCGGACCTCCGACAGGTACGGGCCCTCGAAGTGGATCCCGGCCAGCACCCCCTCCGCCACCAGCGGCGCGAACGCGGTGACCGCCTGTCGCATCAGCGTGTACGGCGAGGAGACCAGGCTCGCCAGCAGGGAGGTGGTGCCGTGCCGTAGGTGGAAGGCGGCCGCCTGCCGGGCCGCGTCCGGGTCGCCGGTGGTGAAGCTGTGGCCCCCACCGCCGTGGTTGTGGATGTCCACGAATCCGGGTAGCAGCCAGTGCCCGTCTCCCCGGTCACCCTCACCTACCGCCGCGATCCGGTCCCCGTCGACCGTCACGTACCCGTCGACCACGCCCTCCGGCGTGACCACCCGACCCCGGATGATCTCCTCGCTGCTCACCCTCTGATCTTCTCAATCGCGGCATCGTCCCGGCCGGCGCCGTCGGCAGGGAGGTGGACGGCACGGTCAGCGGACGTTGCGGGCCTCGTGGCGAGGGTTGGTGTCGTCCAGTCCCCAGGTGATGATCCGTTCGGGGTAGATGCGCAGGTGCGCTTCCGAACCGTCGATGGCCTCCGCCCGGCCGCGGATCTCGATGCCGCGCGGGCGCCAGGGTGGGCGTACGTCGTCAATCACAATGGCCGCCCGGCCGGTGTGCTTGACGTCCCGGAATTTCTTGGTACGGGCGAAGTTCCTCCCGCTGACCTTGACGATGCCCGCCTCCGGGTCGACCTGCCAGCCCACGGGGGTGACGTGCGGTTGGCCGTCCGGGCCGACGGTGGCGATCCGCCCCAAGCCGGCCTCTCCCTGCAGGTAGTCGAGCTCAGCCTTGGTAAACACACTCATGTCAATCACTCCTGTTCCGGTTGCGTGGGGATGGGGTCGCAGATGGGCGGCGGCTGGCGTCATGCGCCTGGCAGGCCGCCCAGGCTTTGTTGAGCAGGCGGAGGAGGGTCTCCTGCTCCTCGGCGGTCAACGTGGTCAATGAGGGTGGCTGGGTGGCGATGATCTCGGCCATCGCGGCCCTGACCCGGCGACCCTTGGCGGTCATCGTGAGCGCCTTGACTCGACGATCCTCGGGGTCGGTCTGGCGGCGGATCAGCCCGGAGCTCTCCAGCCGGTCGACCGGTGCGGTGACATTGGACGGATCGCAGCACAGTCGCTCGGCCAGGTAGCGGGTCGGCACGGCGTGGTCGGGATCCAGGTGCAGCAGGGCGCGAGCGCCGGCGGGATCGAGCCCTAGCTGGGCAAAATGCGGATCCAGGTAGCGGCCTGTCCACACCGATACCGACATCAGGCGTTGCGCCAGCTCGTTCAGCCGGGCTACCTGGGAGTGGGCTTCCGGTTCTCGATGACGCGTCACCACCCCAAAGTAACAGAGTTTCTCAATGATGGACCTGTCAAATAGTTGACTAACTAAACTATCTGCGGAGTTGAGGTGATCAATGAGGGGCGGTCCTCCACATCGGGCGGCCGTGGGTAGGCGCGGGGCGGCGCAGGATCGTGGTGCGGACACACCGGTGGCTGAGTCCGTGGCGGTCGCGGTCAGCAGCGGTGGCTGGGTCGCTCTCCTGCAGGGCCGGTCGGGGTTGAGCCACACGGCCGTGAGGGCTACGGCGGGTGCGCTGCCGGCTGGGTTACCGTGCGAAGCGTGGGTCACGAACGGCGCCCCCGGGTGGGGCACATCCAGTTCCTGAACTGCCTGCCGCTTTACTGGGGGCTGATGCGCTCCGGGGAGCTGCTCCACGTCGACCTGCACAAAGACACCCCGGACCGGCTCAGCGCCGCCCTGGTCGCCGGCGCGTTGGACATCGGCCCGATCTCGCTGGTCGAGTACCTGCGCCACGCCGACCAGCTCTTGCTGCTGCCGGACCTGGCGGTGGGGAGCGACGGGCCGGTGCGGTCGGTGAACGTGGTCTCCACCCGGCCGCTGGACCGGCTGGACGGGGGCAAGGTGGCGCTCGGGTCCACCTCCCGCACCGGGGTGCTGCTGGCCCGGCTGCTGTTGGCCGAGCACTACCGGGTACGGCCGGAGTTTCTGACCTGCCCGCCGGATCTGACCCAGATGCTGTTGGAGGCCGACGCGGGAGTGTTGATCGGCGACGTGGCGCTGCGGGCCCATTTCGAGGCCCCCCGCCGCGGTTTGATCGTCACCGACCTCGGCCAGGCCTGGCGGGATTGGACCGGCCTGCCGATGGTGTTCGCGGTGTGGGGGGTGCGGCGGGAGTTCGCCGAACAGCATCCGGGGTTGGTCAAAGACGTCCACGAGGCGTTCCTGCGCTCCCGGGAGCTGTGCCTGGCCGAGCTGGACGAGGTGGCCGCCGCCGCGGCGCGTTGGGAACCGTTCGGTGCCGACGAGCTGGCGGCGTACTTCCGGGTGTTGGACTTCTCGTTGGGGCAGCGGCAGGTGGCGGGGTTGCGGGAGTTCGCCCGCCGGGCGGCCGCGGCCGGAGCGGTGCCGGCGTTGCCGGCCGACGGGCCCGCCTTCTTCACCCGCTGAGCAGCGGACGCGCCGGCAGCGTTAGTTGACGAACCCCGGCAGGTACCGCGCGGCCAGCGTCTGGCAGATCTCGGCCCCGCGCTGGTGACCCAACTGGTCGTAGCCCAGGTCCGCCGGGTAGCGGGTCAGTATCCCCATGCTCCAGGTGTCACCGACCGCCAGGCAGCTGACGTGCCAGGAACCGTCAGGTCGGATCACCCATCCGTTCTTGATGGCGATGGTGGCCCGCTGATCGTCCGGGAGTGCGTGGCGGATGCCGAAGTCACCCAGCCCGCGGACCTGCCGCATCTCCGACAGCAGCCAGTCGGTCCATGCCGGGCCGGCGGCCCGGCCGTCGGCCAGGCAGGCACCCATCCGCGCGGTGTCCCGGGCGGACAGGAGGGTGTTGCTCCAGGAACCTGACGCCGGGGAGGAGTCGGTTAATCCACAGATAGCGATCAAGCGGTCGATGGAGGCGGTCCCGCCCCCCAACTCCTGAAATAGGGTCTGGGTGTATCCGTTGTGACTGTCCCGGATGATCAAGCTGAACTGGCGTAACCGCTCGGGGCTGGGAGTGCGGCCGGCTTCGGTCGCCAGCCGCAGATAGTCGGCCACCAACCACACCTTGATCATCGATGCGGTGGTGCTGGTCTCCGTCAGGGTCTCCGAGCCGATGACCACCCCGGTGGTGTGGTCCAGGATCGCCCAACTGATGAAGTCGGCCGGCGGCAAGTCGCTCCGGCCCACCTCGGGCCGAGTGGGGGCGTACGCCGGCCTGGGCTTCGCTACCCCGATGAGGTGCGGGTCCGGGTCGGGATCGGCCAGCACCCGCAGGTCCCTCACCGGGCCGGTCGGATGGGTGAGGGCGGCGAGCAGCGCGACCACGCTCAGCCCGCCGACCAGGGCGAGCACGAAGGTAGCCAGGGTGGCGGGCCGCCATGGAGGGAAGCGGAACAGGGGTGGGGGCGGGGAGGAGGCCGGGTTACTCATCGGTACAGGCGGGGGGGACGCGACACGGGGTATCGGTACCGGCGCCGGGTGGGCATCAGTGCACCATCGGCTCCATGGAGGCGGGGGCGGGTGACGAGGAAGGCGGTAGCACCTGTTCGGCTACCGCCGCGCACCGGCGGGCACCGTAATCCAGGCTGTATTCGGCGGGATAGCGCATGATCACCGCGAGCACCCAGTCGTCTGTGATCGCCAGACAGGTGAGGTGCCAGCTGTTGTCGTATCCGATCCGGGTCCAACCGTTCTTGATCGCCACCTGGGCGGCCTCTTCTTCCGGCAGGGCGTCGATGATGCCCCACCGGCCACCCCCCACGCCCAACTCCGGGTGCTGGTCGGCCGGATCGGTGCTGCCGCGGACCTGCCGCATCTCCGACAGCAGCCAGTCGGTCCATTCCGGGCCGGCGGCCCGGCCGTCGGCGAGGCACTCGCCCAGTCGGACCGCGTCCCGAGCCGACATCTCGGTACGACTCCACCAGCCCCGCCCGTGCTCAGGAATATAGGTATCGGTCAGCCCGCAGATCTTGATCATCCGCTGGACGACCGCGTCCGCCCCGTTGTGGCGGTACAGCCGTTCGGCGGCGCCGTCGTGACTGTCCCGGATCGCCAGCCGGGCGTCCCTCAGGCTCTGGTTACTCGGGGCGTCACCGTCGGCGCTGGCGCGCCGCAGGTGGTCCGCCACGATCCAGGATTTGATCATCGATTCGGTGGAGCTGGTCTCGTGGGCGTTGGCCGACTCCCGGGTGGCGCCAGTGGTCCGATCCAGGTATGCCCAGGCCAGGAAACCTTCGATCTCCACCTCGACCTCGGGCGACGGCGCGGGCGCCGGTGCCACCGGGTCGGGGGCGGAGGGCGTCTTCTCCGGGGTGGGTGGATCGGTAGGGGTGAGCAGCGGCAGCGGGTCGGCCTGCACCGGGGAGGTGTCCGGCGCCGACGAGGCGGACTTCGAAGGAAGGCCGATCGCCATCCCGGCCGGCACCGTCACCGCCAACAGGAGCACGAACACCGCGATCACCGTCGCGGGCGGAAGAGCTAATCGACGGGGGCGCACGAGGGGTGCTCCAATTAATCACCAATCGTGAGCGGATCATGCTCCGCGCATACCAGGCACTTTCGAGCCTACGAGCCCGCTCCCATGGTCGTCCACCGCCTCACCCGCCGACCGCAGCCTGAGAAGGCATGTTACATCTCCATTGCAACTTCCGGCTAACTCTGTAACACTGGCATCGTGTACGGCAACGACTTCCCGACGGATGCCGCCAGCTCCGGAGGCGAGCTGCTGGAACAGGTAGCCGCCGCCGAGGCCGCACTACGCGAGGCGGCCGAGCGCACCCTGGATTCGGCCGACAACGCCGAGACCGACTACTTTGAGCGGATCATCGCCGCTGATCAGAAGATCGAGCCGCGGGACGCCATGCCCGAGGCGTACCGGCGGACCCTGATCCGACAGATCGCCCAACACGCCCACTCCGAAATCATCGGCATGCAGCCGGAAGGTAACTGGATCACCCGGGCGCCCAGTCTGAAACGCAAGGCGATCCTGTTGGCCAAAGTGCAGGACGAGGCCGGGCACGGGCTCTACCTGTACGCGGCCGCGGAGACGCTCGGGGTGTCCCGGGACGAGCTGGTCGAGAAGCTGCTGTCCGGCAAGCAGAAATACAGCTCGATCTTCAACTACCCGACCCTCACCTGGGCCGATGTGGGCGCGATCGGCTGGCTGGTCGACGGGGCCGCGATCGTCAACCAGGTGCCGCTGTGCCGCAGCTCGTACGGGCCGTACGCCCGGGCGATGATCCGGATCTGCAAAGAGGAGTCGTTCCACCAGCGACAGGGCTTTGAGATTCTCTACACCCTGGCCCGCGGCACCCCGGCCCAGCGGGAGATGGCGCAGGACGCGGTGAACCGGTGGTGGTACCCGTCGCTGGCGATGTTCGGTCCCCCGGATTCCGCGTCGGTCCACACCGCCCAGTCCATGGCCTGGAAGATCAAGCGGTTCACCAACGACGAGCTGCGACAGCGGTTTGTGGACATGTGTGTGGAGCAGGCGAAGGTACTCGGCCTCACCCTGCCCGACCCGAACCTACGCTGGAACCCCGAGCGCGGCTCGTACGACTTCACCCCGCCGGACTACGACGAGCTGATGCGGGTGATCTCCGGCCACGGACCGTGCAACCAGCAACGGATGGCCCGCCGACGCGCTGCCCACATCGAAGGGGAGTGGGTTCGCCAGGCGGCCAGCGCCTACGCGGCGAAGCAGCAGCAGCGGCAGCGGCAGCAGGAGGCGGTGGCGGCATGAGCGGACAGTGGCCACTGTGGGAAGTCTTCGTGCGGCCACGGCGGGGACTGTCCCACACCCATGTGGGGAGTGTGCACGCCCCGGACGCCGCCACCGCGCTGCAGAACGCGCGGGACGTCTACACCCGCCGCCAGGAAGGGGTGTCGATCTGGGTGGTGCCGGCCGCGCAGATCACCGCCAGCAGTCCGGATGAGAAGGACGCCTACTTCGACCCCGCCGCTGACAAGATCTATCGGCATCCGACCTTCTACCACGTCCCGGAGGGGGCGAAGCACCTGTGACCGGTACGGCCACCACCACGTTCGAGCAGGTGCTCGGGCTGGGCGACGACGCCCTGATCGCCGCCCAGCGGCTCTGTGAATGGTGCACCCGCGCCCCCGAGATGGAAGAGGAAGTGGCGCTGGCCAACATCGCGCTGGACCAGCTCGGGGCGGCGCGGTTGCTGCTGACCTACGCGGGAGAGCTGGAAGGCGCCGGGCGGGACGAGGACGACCTGGCCTACCTGCGCGATGACCGCGAGTTCCGCAACGTGCTGCTGGTGGAGCTACCCAACGGCGACTTCGCGGTGACCATGGCCAAGCTGCTGTTCCTGTCCGCCTACCAGCGGCTGCGCTACGAGCAGTTGGCCGCCGGTGAGGACGCACGGCTGGCCGGGATCGCCGCCAAGACGGTCAAGGAGTCCACGTACCACCTGGAGCACGCCACCCTGTGGACGCTGCGGCTGGGGGACGGCACCGAGGAGTCACACCGCCGGATGCAGCAAGCGGTGGACGAGATCTGGCCCTACACCTACGAGCTGTTCGACGACAACGCGCTGCGACAGCCGTGGTTGAACATTGTGGAGCCGGTGCTGGCCGAGGCCACCCTGACCCGTCCCGAGGATCCGCCGTGGGCCCCGCGCGGCGGCCGGCAGGGGCTCCACACCGAGCACCTGTCGTACCTGCTGGCGGAGATGCAGGTGCTGCACCGCGCCCACCCCGGGGCCCAATGGTGAACCCGCAGCCGGCCACACCGTCGGGGTCACCGGCCGACGCGGTGGCGGCGGCCCGGGCCGCCGCGGCGGCGGTGGTGGACCCGGAACTACGGGTGGTCACCATCGAAGAGCTGGGCATTCTGCGGGATGTCCGGGTCGAATCGGGCACGGGTCGGGTAACGGTGACCATCACCCCCACGTACTCCGGCTGCCCGGCGATGGAGGTGATCCGGCGCGACATCCTGGCGGCCCTGGCCGCCGCCGGCTACCCGGACGCGGAGGTGGAGACCGTGCTCGCCCCCGCCTGGAGCACCGACTGGATCAGCGACGCGGGGCGCGCCAAACTAGCGGAGGCGGGGATCGTCCCGCCGGGCCCGGCCAGCGGTCCGGTACCCCTCGGGCTGCCGCGTCGGCGGCCACCGGCGGTGGCCTGCCCGCGCTGCGGCGCCACCGACACCGAGGAGCTGAGCCGGTTCGGTGCCACCGCCTGCAAGGCGCTGTGGCGCTGCACCCGCTGTGCGGAACCGTTCGAATACCTGAAGGCGATCTGAGAGGAAGCCGTGCCTGATTCCCCGACGCCCGGCCGCTCGGTCATCGTCACCCGGCCGGTCCGGCGCCGCCCCACCTTCCACGCGCTGCCGGTGAGTGCGGTAGACCAGCTCACCGACGACGCGTTGGCGATCACGTTCCAGGTACCGGAGCCGCTGCGGGACACGTTCCGCTTCCGGGCCGGTCAGCACCTCACCGTACGGCGGATAGATCCGGACACCGGGGAAGATGTACGCCGTTCGTACTCGATCTGCTCCACCCCGGCCGAGCTGGGGGAGACCGGCCGGTTGCGGATCGGGGTGAAGGTGCTGCCGAGCGGGGCGTTCTCGCAGTACGCCGCCAACAAGTTGGCGGTCGGGGACGAGGTGGAGGTGATGCCCCCACTGGGGCACTTCACCACCGACTTCGATCCGGCGCGCACCCGCCGGTACGGCGGGATCGTGGCCGGCTCCGGCATCACCCCGGTGTTGTCGCTGATCGCCACCGGGCTGGCCATCGAGCCGCACAGCACGTTCACCCTGTTCTACGGCAACCGGTCGACCCGGTCGGTGATGTTCGTGGAGGAGCTGGCTGACCTGAAGGACCGGTGGCCGGACCGGCTGCAGGTGGTGCACGTGCTGTCCCGGGAGCCGGGCGAGGCGGAGCTGCTGTCCGGGCGGATCGATGCCCAGCGGCTCCCCCGGCTGCTGGACACGTTCGCCCCCCACCCGGTCGACGAGTGGTTCCTGTGCGGCCCGTACGGGATGGTGCTGGACGCCCGGGAGGTGCTGATCGAGCGGGGGGTGCCGGAGGAGGCCGTACGCACCGAACTGTTCCACGTGCCGAGCGCGGAGCCGGAGCCGGGCGCCGGGAGCAGCCTGTCCGCCGCCGCCCCCCGCGCGGACGCCACCGCCGGGGAGGTGGAGGTGACGATCCGGCTGGACGGTCGGGAGTCGACGTTCACCATGGGGCGCCAGGAGCGGGTGCTGGACGCGGCCCTGCGGGTCCGCGGCGAGCTCCCCTACTCCTGCCGGGGCGGGGTCTGCTCCACCTGTCGGGCCCGGGTGGTGGAAGGCAAGGTGCAGATGGCCACCAACTGGGCGCTGGAGCCGGATGAGGTGGCCGCCGGGTACGTGCTGACCTGCCAGTCCAGTCCGGTCACCGATCGGCTGGTGGTGGACTACGACGTCTGACCCCGGTCCGGGTCGACGGCCCTCCCGTCAGCGGGGCGGCTGGGTAAGTTCGTCCAGCGTGGCCAGATCCTCCGGCGTGGGCTGCCACTGCCCGGCCGCGACGTTGGCCCGTACCTGCTCCGGCCGGGTGGCTCCGGCGATCACACTGGCTACGGTCGGTTGGGCGGCCAGCCACCCGATCGCCACGTCCACCATGGTCAAGGAGCGTTCCCGCGCGAAGGCGTCCAGCGCCTCGATCGTGTCCCAGGGGGCTTCCGCCAGGCGGCGAGCAAACCGCTCGTGGGAGAGCCGGCTGCCGGCGGGAGCGCTCTGGCCACGTTGGTATTTGCCGGTCAGCAGGCCGCTGGCCAGCGGGAAGTAGGGCAGGAACCCGAGCCCGAACCGTTGGCAGGCCGGCAGCAGCTCGGCCTCCACCTCGCGATGCAGCAGGTTGTACTGGTTCTGGGCGGAGATGAAGCGGGTCAGGCCGCGGGTGCGGGCGATCCAGTCGGCGTCGGCGGCCTGCCAGGCGGCCAGGTTGGAGTGGCCGACATAGCGCACTTTCCCGGAGCGGACCAGGTCGTCCAGGGCCGCCAGGGTCTCCTCGATCGGGGTGGCGGGGTCCGGCCAGTGCAGCTGGTAGAGGTCGATCCAGTCGGTGTTCAGCCGACGCAGGGACGCCTCCACCGCCCGCATGAGGTAGCGCCGCCCACCCCGGGCGCCCCAGTCCGGGCCGATCGCACCGCCCAGGTCGCTGCCGAACTTGGTGGCGATCACCACCTGGTCACGCCGACCCTTCAGGATCGTGCCGAGCAGCGACTCGGAGGTGCCGTTGCCGTACGAGTCGGCGGTGTCGAAGAAGGTGATGCCGGCGTCCAGCGCGGCCTCCACGACCGCTCGGGTGGCGTCGGCGTCGATCCGCCCGCCGAAGTTGTTGCACCCCAACCCGACCACCGAGACCACCAGTCCGGAGTCGCCCAGCCGCCGGTACTGCATGTCGCCCATGCCGCCACCCTACGGGGGGCGCGTCGTCTGTCGGGGCGGAGTACGTGGCTACTAGCCGGGCGATGGACATGGCGCGGACCGTCCGTGGTGCCGGTCAGCAGCCCCTCTCGTGCGGACCGAACCCGCTGGCGATGCCGCGCTCGGCGCGGTGGGGGGTTAGCGTGTAGCCGTGGGCTCCGCTGCTGAGGACCGCACCGTCCGGTGGGCGCAGGTGGCGACCCCGATCGGAACGATCGCGGTCGGCGCCACCGACCGGGCGGTGGTCCGGGTGCGGTTGGACGGGGAGGCCGAGAGCGACCCCGTGACCCCGACCGGCGCCCTGGCGCGCGCGGTCACCCAACTCAGGGAGTACTTCGCCGGCCAGCGGACCGACTTCGACCTGCCGGTGGCGCTCCCCGACCAGGTGGGCAGCCGATTCGAGCGGACGGTGTGGAACGCGCTGTCCCAGATCCCGTACGGCGAGCAGCGCACCTACGGGCAGATCGCGGCGGCGATCGGGGACCCTGGCGCGGCCCGCGCGGTCGGCACCGCCTGTAACCACAACCCGCTACCGCTGCTCGTGCCCTGCCACCGGGTGGTGGGGGCCGGCGGCAAGCTGGTCGGGTTCGGTGGGGGGTTGGCCGCCAAACGGTGGCTGTTGGAGCACGAGGCCCGGGTGGCGCTGGAACAGGCTTGGGGATAGCCACAGGTCACGGCGCTCCTAGGGCGGGGCTGAACCGGGCCGGTACGCTCGGGGGCGTGAGCCGGGAGATTGACGACATCCTGCAGCGGGCCGTGGACGGCGGGCGGATCAGCCCGGAAGAGGCGCTGCTGCTGTACACCGACGCCCCGTTGCACCCCCTGGGGGAGGCGGCCGACACCATTCGTCGTCGGCGTTACCCCGACAACATCGTCACCTACCTGATCGACCGGAACATCAACTACACCAACGTGTGCGTGACCGCCTGCCGGTTCTGCGCCTTCTACCGGGCGCCCAAGCATCCGGAAGGCTGGAGCCACGACCTGGACGAGATCCTGCGGCGGTGCGGGGAGGCGGTGGACCTGGGCGCCACCCAGGTGATGCTGCAGGGTGGACACCACCCGGAGTACGGGGTCGAGTACTACGAGCGGATGTTCGCGGCGGTGAAGCAGGCGTACCCGCAGTTGGTGATCCACTCGCTCGGCCCGAGCGAGATCCTGCACATGGCCAAGGTGTCCGGGGTGTCGATCGAGGAGGCGATCACCCGGATCAAGGCGGCCGGACTGGACTCGATCGCCGGCGCCGGCGCGGAGATGCTCCCGGATCGGCCGCGGAAGGCGATCGCCCCGCTGAAGGAGTCCGGCCAGCAGTGGCTGGAAGTGATGGAGGTGGCTCACCGGCTCGGGGTGGAATCGACCGCCACCATGATGATGGGCACCGGGGAGACCAACGCCGAGCGGATCGAGCACCTGCGGATGATCCGTGACCTGCAGGACCGCACCGGCGGCTTCCGGGCGTTCATCCCGTGGACCTATCAGCCGGAGAACAACCACCTCAAGGGGCGCACCCAGGCGACCGACCTGGAGTATCTCCGGCTGATCGCGGTGGCGCGGCTGTTCTTCGACAACATCGACCACCTGCAGGCGTCCTGGTTGACCACCGGCAAGGCGGTGGGGCAGCTGTCGCTCCACATGGGGGTGGACGACCTGGGGTCGATCATGCTGGAGGAGAACGTGATCTCCTCGGCGGGGGCGCGGCACCGGGCGCGCCTCACCGAGCTGATTTGGCTGATCCGGTCGGCGGACCGGATCCCGGCCCAGCGGGACACCCTCTACCGGCGGCTGAAGGTGCACCACACCCCGGCGGACGACCCGACCGACGACCGGGTGACCTCCCACTTCTCGTCGATCGCGGCGCCGCCCGGTCCGCGGCGGTCCCTGCCGATCGCCGGCGCCCGCTGAGTCGGGGCGACCCGGAGCACGCACCGGCTGCTCCGGACCCGCTCGATAGGGTGCGGCCATGGATCATGCCAGCCACACCGTGCGGGCGCGGTCGTTCGGGGCGGCTGCCGACCAGTACGACCGGTATCGCCCCACCTATCCGGAGGAGGCGGTGCGGTGGGTCGCCGGTGACCAGCCGGCCCGGGTGGTGGACCTGGGGGCCGGTACCGGCATCCTGAGCCGGGCGCTGGTGGCGCTCGGGCATGAGGTGATCCCGGTCGAGCCGGACGAGGGGATGCGGGAGCGGCTCGTGGCCGCCAGTCCGGAGCTCACCCCGCTGGCCGGGTCGGCGGAGGCGATCCCGCTGCCGGACGCGAGTGTGGACGGGGTGGTGGCCGCGCAGGCGTACCACTGGTTCGACCCGAAACGCGCGCACGTCGAGATCGCGCGGGTGCTGCGGCCCGAGGGCCGGTTCGCGGTGCTGTGGAACGTGCGTGACCAGTCGGTGGACTGGGTGGCCCAGCTGTCGGCGATCGCCGAAGGCCTCGCTCCGGGTGGGCGGGTGAAGCTGCCGGTCATCGCGTCGTTCGGGCCGCTGTTCGGGCCGGTGGAGGGGCGGCAGCTGACGCACACCGTCGCGCACACCCCCGAGACCCTGGTCGAACTGATCAAGACCCGGTCCTACTACCTGACCGCGTCAGCGGAGCAGCGGCGGGCCATCGAGGAGCGGATCCGGAGGCTGTGCGCCACCCATCCGGACCTGGCCGGGCGGGACACCTTCCCACTGCCGTACCAGACCCGCTGCTACCGGGCGGTCCGGCTGCCGGACTGACCGTCGGTGCGGTCATTCCTTGGCACCGTGGGCGCGGTAACGGTCGGTGACCGTGGCAGAGTGGGGCACATGAGCGACGGACCATCCCGCCGGGCCGGGTTGGACAAGCAGCCCGCCGAGGTGGCGGCGATGTTCGACCACGTGGCCGCCAAGTACGACCGCACCAACACCGTCATCTCGCTGCGGCGGGACCGGGTGTGGCGGCGCGCCGCCACCTCCGCGTTGGCGCTGCGGCCGGGGGAGAAGGTGCTGGACGTGGGGGCCGGCACCGGGGCCTCCACCGAGGTGTTGGCGGCCAGTGGCGCGTACGCGGTCGGGGTCGATCTCTCACTGGGCATGCTCGCCGCCGGTCGGCAGGCCCGCCCCCGGCTGCCGTTGCTGGCCGGGGACGCGCTCGCGTTGCCGTTCGCCGATGAGGCGTTCGACGCGGTGACCATTTCGTTCGCCTTGCGTAACGTGGTGGACCCGGTGGCCGCGCTGCGGGAGATGCACCGAGTCACTCGGCCGGGCGGGCGGATTGTGGTGTGTGAGTTCAGCCACCCCACCAATCGGGCGTTCCGGGGGATCTACCTGTCCTATCTGATGCGGGCGCTGCCGACGATGGCCCGAGTGGTGTCGAGCAACCCCGAGGCGTACGTCTATCTGGCGGAGTCGATCCGCCAGTGGCCGGATCAGGCGGGCATGGCCGACTGGTTGGCGCAGGCCGGGTGGCAGCGGGTGCGGTGGCGCAATCTCACCGGCGGGATCGTGGCGCTGCACCATGCGGTGCGGTGAGGAGGCCCGGCCAGGTACGCGCCCGGGAGGGTGATCATGGGCGGGCTAAACTCGGCCCCGACGATTGTGAAGACTTTCACGATCACCGCAGGGTGGAGGTGTCGCGGGTGGCGGAGCGGGACGCGGATGTGATCGTGGTCGGTGCCGGCCCGGGTGGCAGCGCCGCCGCGTACCACCTGGCCCGGCACGGGCTGCAGGTGCTGTTGTTGGAGAAGACCGGGCTGCCGCGCGACAAGGTCTGCGGTGACGGGCTCACCCCTCGGGCGGTGGCCCAGTTGATCAAGATGGGGGTGGATATTGACGCCCCTGGTTGGCTGCGCAACTACGGGCTCCGGGTGATCGGCGGCGGGGTGCGGCTGGAGTTGCCGTGGCCGGAACTCTCCAGCTACCCCAACTACGGGCTGACCCGGACCCGGTACGACTTCGACGAGCTGCTGGCGCAGCGAGCGGTGGCGGCCGGAGCGGATCTGCGGACCGGCCACCAGGTGACCGGCCCGATCCGGGACGACCGGACGGGCCGGGTGATCGGGGTCACCGCCACGGTGGACGGTGAGCCGCGCCGGTTCCACGCGCCGATCACGATCGCGGCCGACGGGGTGTCCGGCCGGCTGCCGTTGGCGCTCGGCCTGGCGAAGCGGGACGACCGGCCGATGGGGGTGGCGGTCCGGCGCTACTACCGCTCTCCCCGGCACGACGACAACTACCTGGAGTCCTGGCTGGAGCTGCGTAGCAGCCAGAACCCGAGCCAGCTGTTGCCCGGATATGGCTGGATCTTCGGGTTGGGGGACGGCCGGGTGAACGTGGGGCTGGGCGTTCTCAACTCCTCCTCCGCGTTTGGCCGCACCAACTACCGGCAGATGCTGCTGGACTGGCTGGCCGCCACCCCCAAGGAGTGGGGGCTGGCCGAGGAGGAGAACGCGGACGGAGGGATCAAGGGCGCGGCGCTGCCGATGGGGTTCAACCGGGTGCCGCACTACCTCCAGGGCGTGATGCTGGTCGGGGACACCGGCGGGATGGTCAACCCGTTCAACGGTGAGGGCATCGCGTACGCCATGGAGTCCGGCGAGCTGGCCGCGGAGGTGGCGGCCCAGGCGCTGGCCCGGCCCACGCTGGAGGCCACCGAGCGGGCGTTGCGGTGGTATCCGCAGCTGCTCAAGCAGCGGTACGGCGGCTACTACCGGTTGGGGGGCATCTTCGTGAAGCTGATCGGCCGGCCGTCCATCATGCGCCTGGCCACCCAGCATGGACTGCCTCACCCCACCTTGATGCGGTTCGTGCTGAAGCTGATGGCCAATCTCACGGACCCCCGCGGAGGTGATGCCATGGACCGGCTGATCAATGCATTGGTCCGAATCGCCCCAGCTGTGTAGCCCCGTCCCACTGGCATCAGCCGATGGTCCCCCCGGTGGCAGGGAGATCAGCGGCAGGCCTAGACTCGGGCTCAGACCACCCTTGTGAAGACTTTCACTAGACACATAAGGTGGCGAAGCCGCCACCACCACCCCTGCCGCGGAGGTCTGCCCGACCCCCGGGACAGGGGGGTGTGGCCGGGAAACCGGTCACGCCCGTCGCTACCGGGAAGGATGGAGCTGAGTCAGGCATGACGCTCTCGGCGTACGTCCCGATCATCGGACTGTTCGGCCTGGCTACCGCGTTCGCGGTGATCTCGCTGTTGGGAGCCCGCCTGGCAGGCCCCCGCCGGCCGAGTCGGGCCAAGTTGGACCCGTACGAGTGTGGGATCGAACCCACCCCGCAGCCCACCGGTGGTAGTCGCATCCCGGTGAAGTACTACCTGACCGCGATGATGTTCATCATCTTCGACATCGAGGTCATCTTCCTGGTGCCGTGGGCGATTGCGTTCGATCAGCTCGCGCTCGGTGGGTTCCTCGCGGTGCTGCTGTTCATCGTGGCCGTCGGCATCGCCTACCTGTACGAGTGGCGCCGCGGCGGTCTGGAGTGGGACTGAGGCTGACATGGGTATCGAAGAGAAGCTGCCCAGCGGCATTCTGCTGACCACGGTCGAGAAGCTGGTCAACTGGACCCGCAAGACCAGCATGTGGCCGGCGACATTCGGGCTCGCCTGCTGCGCCATCGAGATGATGGCCACCGGCGCCCCCCGGTACGACCTGGGTCGTTGGGGCATGGAGGTGTTCCGGGCCAGCCCACGACAGGCCGACTTGATGATCGTGGCGGGTCGGGTCTCCCAGAAGATGGCGCCGGTACTGCGGCAGATCTACGACCAGATGGCCGACCCGAAATGGGTGCTATCAATGGGGGTGTGCGCCACCTCCGGTGGCATGTTCAACAACTACGCGATCGTGCAGGGTGTGGACCACATCGTGCCGGTCGATATGTACCTGCCGGGCTGCCCGCCCCGTCCGGAGATGCTGATCGATGCGATTCTGCGGCTGCGTGAGAAGGTGATGCACGAGCCGCTGGGTGAGCGTCGTCGCCAGCAGCTGGAGGCCGAGGCCGCGGCGGGCCGTGGCCCAGCGGTGCGGCCGGGGTCCACCCCGTCCAGCTGGCGAGTGGACAAGCAGCGGTACGCGCAGTGGCAGAAGGCGGTCGCAGAGGGCCGGCAGGAGCAGCTGCGAATCGAGGACTGGATGCGACGGCGGCAGGAGACGGGGGGTGCGCGGTGAGCACGTCCGAGCAGAGCCCGGCCACCCCAGAGCGGCGCGACGGGATGGTCCCCGCCCAGTCTGGTGAGCGGACGCCAGCGGAGCGGGGGGTACGGCGTGGCATGTTCGGGGTCACCGGCTCCGGTGACACCAGTGGGTTCGGTGGCCTGGTCCGTCGCCCCGCCTGGCCGGAGGCCGCCACGCCACCGTTCGGCGGCTGGTTCGACGAGGTGTACGACGCCCTGCAGGAGGCGTACCCGCAGTTCCCCGACGCGATCGAGAAGGTGGTCGTGGACCGCGGGGAGCTGACCCTGCACATCAAGCCGGAGAAGATCGCCGAGGTGTGCCAGGTCCTGCGGGACGACCCGGCGCTGCGGTTCGAGCTGTGCAGCAGCGTGTCCGGCGTGGACTACCCGGACGACCCGACCGGCCGTCGATTCCACGTGGTCTACCACCTGACCTCGATGACGTACCGGCGGGTGCTCCGGCTGGAGTGCGCGGTACCGGAGGAGTCACCGCGTCTGCCGACGGTCACCAGCGTCTATCCGACCGCCGACTGGCAGGAGCGGGAGACGTACGACATGTTCGGCGTGATCTTTGACGGCCACCCGGGCCTGACCCGGATCCTGATGCCGGACGACTGGGAGGGGCACCCGCAGCGGAAGGACTACCCGCTGGGTGGCATCCCGGTCGAGTACCACGGCGCGGAGATCCCACCCCCCGACAAGCGGAGGTCGTACCAATGAGCGGCGCCGGCTACGCCCCGGTCCACGAGACTCCGGAAGGCAAGGTCTTCACGGTCACCGGTGGAGACTGGGACCAGGTGCTCAGCGACCTGGATCCGCTCCACGACGACAAGATCGTCATCAACATGGGGCCGCAGCACCCGTCGACCCACGGGGTGCTCCGGCTGGTGCTGGAGCTGTCCGGCGAGACCGTGACCAACGCCCGGCTGGTGATCGGGTACCTGCACACCGGGATCGAGAAGAACCTCGAGTACCGCACCTGGACCCAGGGCACCACGTTCGTGACCCGGATGGACTACCTGTCCCCGATCTTCAACGAGACCGCGTACTGCCTGGCGGTGGAGAAGCTGCTCGGGATCAGCGACCAGATTCCGGAGCGGGCGCAGGTGATCCGGGTGCTGATGATGGAGCTCAACCGGATCTCCTCCCACCTGGTGTGGGTGGCCACCACCGGGATGGAGCTGGGCGCACTGTCCATCATGACCTACGGGTTCCGGGAGCGCGAGAAGGTCCTGGACATCTTCGAAATGGTCACCGGGCTGCGGATGAACATGGCCTACATCCGCCCCGGCGGGGTGGCGCAGGACTTCCCGGAGGAGGCGGTCAAGGCCACCCGGGAGCTGCTGAAGGAGCTGCCCAAGCGGCTGGACGAGTACGAGGCGATGCTGTCGGGCAACCCGATCTGGCGCGCCCGTACCGTCGGTGTGGCCGAGCTGGACGTCACCGGCTGCCTGGCCCTCGGGGTTACCGGCCCGGTGCTGCGCAGCGCCGGACTGCCGTGGGACTTGCGCAAGACCATGCCGTACTGCGGCTACGAGACGTACGAGTTCGACGTCCCCACCCGGGAAGAGGGCGACGTGTTCGCCCGCTACGAGGTGCGGATGGCCGAGATGCGGGAGTCCCTGAAGATCATCGAGCAGTGCCTGGACCGGCTGAAGCCGGGCCCGGTCATGGTCGAGGACAAGAAGATCGCCTGGCCGGCGCAGCTGGCGGTGGGCAACGACGGGCTGGGTAACTCGCTCTCCCACGTCGCGAAGATCATGGGCCAGTCGATGGAGGCGCTGATCCATCACTTCAAGCTGGTCACCGAGGGCTTCCGGGTGCCGGCCGGACAGGCGTACGTGCAGATCGAAAGCCCGCGTGGGGAGCTGGGAGTGCACGCCGTCTCCGACGGCGGCACCCGGCCGTACCGGGTGCACTTCCGGGAGCCCAGCTTCGTCAACCTGCAGGCGATCCCGGCGATGGCGGAGGGCGGCATGGTCGCCGACGTCATCGCTGGTGGGGCGTCGCTCGACCCGGTGATGGGAGGCTGCGACCGGTGAGCGAAAAGGAACAGCAGACGGGCGTCAACCAGCCCGGCGGTTCCGGGGCCGGCGACTACGTCTTCAGTGAGGAGACCCGGGCGCGGGCCAAGGAGATCATTGCCCGCTACCCCGAGGGGCGGGAGCGGTCCGCGCTCCTGCCGCTGCTGCACCTGGTGCAGTCCGAGCAGGGGTACGTCTCGCCGGCCGGGATCGCGTTCTGCGCCGAGCAGCTCGGGCTGAGCAAGGCGCAGGTGGCCGCGGTCGCCAGCTTCTACACCATGTACAAGCGCCGGCCGACCGGAGACTTCCTGATCAGTGTGTGCACCAACGCCATGTGTGGGGTGCAGGGCGGCGACCGGACCTACGAGGCGCTGCAGGAGCGGCTGGGGGTCGGACACGAGGAGACCACCTCCGACGGCCTCTTCACCCTGGAGCACGCCGAGTGCCTGGCGGCCTGCGACTACGGCCCGGTGATGACCGTCAACTACGAGTACTTCGACCGGATGCAGGCCGAGGACGCGCTGGCGCTGGTGGAGGCGCTGCGGAACGGGGAACGTCCACAACCGACCCGGGGCGCGCGGCTGTGCACGTTCAAGGAGATCTCGCTGCAACTGGCCGGGTTCGCGGACGAGCGGCCCGGCGCCGTGGCCGAGGGCGGCCCGGGTGACCCCACCCTGGCGGGGGCCCGGTTGGCCGAACGCCACGGCATCGTTGTGGCCGGGTTCGACCCGGACACCCCGATCACCTCGTCGGCACCGGCATCGGAGACCCGGGCATCCGGGCAGGCGCCAGCGACCGCACCGAAGCCGGCGGCCGACCGGAAGCCGGCGGGCGATCCGCCCGCCGCGGACCGAAGGAGCGGCAGGTCATGACAGCTCCCTCCAAGGAAGCTCTGTCCAAGCTGACGCCGGTGCTCACCAAGCGCTGGCTGTCCCCGGAGGCCTGGCGACTGGACGTGTACGAGCGGCTGGACGGCTACCAGGCCCTCCGCAAGGCCTTGGCCGCCCACCCGGACGACCTGATCCAGCTGGTGAAGGACTCCGGGCTGCGCGGGCGCGGCGGTGCGGGCTTCCCCACCGGCATGAAGTGGGGGTTCATCCCGCAGGGCGACGGCAAACCGCACTACCTGGTGGTCAACGCCGACGAGGGTGAGCCCGGCACCTGCAAGGACCTGCCGCTGATGATGGCCGACCCCCACTCGCTGATCGAGGGCGTCATCATCGCCAGCTACGCGATCCGGGCCAACCGGGCGTTCATCTACATCCGGGGAGAGGCGGTGCACGCCGCTCGCCGGCTGCGGCAGGCGGTGATCGACGCCCGCGCCCGCGGCTACCTCGGGAAGAACATCCTCGGGTCCGGGTTCGACCTGGAAGTGGTGGTCCACAGCGGTGCCGGCGCCTACATCTGCGGTGAGGAGACCGCGCTGCTGGACTCGCTGGAGGGCTACCGGGGCCAGCCGCGGCTGCGGCCGCCGTTCCCGGCCACCCACGGCCTGTACGCGTCCCCGACCGTGGTCAACAACGTGGAGACCATCGCCACCGTGCCGTACATCGTGCTGGGCGGGGCGAAGTGGTTCCGCAGCATGGGCACGGAGAAGTCGCCCGGGCCGAAGATCTACTCCGTCTCCGGCCGGGTCAAGCAGCCGGGGCAGTACGAGTGCGGGCTCGGCATCACCCTGCGGGAGCTGCTGGAGCTGGCCGGGGGAATGCAGGACGGCCACCGGCTGCGGTTCTGGACCCCGGGCGGTTCCTCCACCCCGCTGTTGACCGACGAGCACCTGGACGTCCCCATGGACTTCGAGGGGATGATGTCGGTCGGCACCATGCTGGGTACCACCGCCGTGCAGGTGTTCTCCGACCAGGACTGCCCGGTCTACGCGACTTACCGGTGGATCGAGTTCTACCACCACGAGTCGTGCGGCAAGTGCACTCCGTGCCGGGAGGGCAACTACTGGATGAAGCAGGTGCTGCGGCGGATCCTGTCGGGCCAGGGCACCCACGAGGACCTGGACACCCTCCAGGACGCGTGCGACAACCTGCTCGGGCGCTCCTTCTGCGCGCTCGGCGACGGTGCGACCAGTCCGGTCACGTCGTCGCTGAAGTACTTCCGGCAGGACTATCTGGACTACATCGAGGGGCGGAAGCCACCGCTGCTGCCACCAGCGCCCGCTCCCCGGCAGTTGCTGGCGGTGCCCCGGTGAGCGGGACCCACGAGCGGGCGAGCAGCCCAGTCGCGGACGAAGGACGATGGCGATGACCGACAGGTCCAAGGACATGGCCAAGGACACGGCTAGGCAGACCGACACCCGGGCTGAGGTGGCCGAGCGGACTGACGAGGTGACGCTCACCATCGACGGCGTACAGGTGACCGCCCCCAAGGGCACCCTGCTGATCCGGGTGGCTGAGCAGCTGGGGATCGCGGTCCCGCGGTTCTGCGACCACCCGCTGCTACCTCCCGCCGGCGCCTGCCGGCAGTGCCTGGTCGAAGTGGAGGGACAGCGTAAGCCGGTGACCTCCTGCACCACCCCGATCGCGGAGGGGATGGTGGTGCGCACCCAGCTCACCTCGGAGGTGGCGCGCAAGGCGCAGGAGGGCATCATGGAGTTCCTCCTGATCAACCACCCCCTGGACTGCCCGGTGTGCGACAAGGGCGGGGAGTGCCCGCTGCAGAACCAGGCGATGTCCACCGGTCGGACCGACACCCGGTTCCACGACGTCAAGCGCACCTACCCCAAGCCGATCCCGCTGTCCACCCAGGTGCTGCTGGACCGGGAGCGGTGTGTGCAGTGCACCCGCTGCACCCGGTTCTCCGAGGTGATCGCCGGCGATCCGTTCATCGATCTGATGGACCGCAGCGCCGGGGAGCAGGTGAACATCTTCCGGGCGGAGATGTTCGGCGGCAGCAGCGAGGAGGACGAGGACCAGCCGTTCCACTCGTACTTCTCCGGCAACACCATTCAGATCTGCCCGGTGGGGGCGCTGACCAGCACTCAGTACCGGTTCCGGGCCCGGCCGTTCGACCTGGTCTCCAGCCCCAGCGTGTGCGAGCACTGCGCGGCCGGCTGCGCCCAGCGGGTGGACCACCGTCGGGGCAAGGTGATGCGGCGGCTGGCCGGCGAGGACCCGGCGGTCAACGAGGAATGGGACTGCGACAAGGGTCGGTTCGCGTTCCAGTACGCCACCCAGTCCGACCGGATCCTTCGCCCGCTGGTGCGGGACCGGCAGACCGGCGAGCTGCGGGAGGCGGCCTGGAGTGAGGCGCTGGCCATGGCGGCCGAGGGGCTGCGCGCCGCCCGGGACGCCGGCTCGGGGGTGGGGGTGCTCACCGGCGGTCGTCTGACCGTCGAGGACGCCTACGCGTACAGCAAGTTCACCCGGATCGCCCTGCGCACCAACGACATCGACTTCCGGGCCCGTCCGAGCTCGGCGGAGGAGGCGGCGTTCCTGGCCTCCTCGGTGGTCGGCCTCCACGGCCCGACCTACCAGGAGATCGAGCGGGCACCCGCGGTGGTGCTGGCCGGCCTGGAGCCGGAGGAGGAGTGCCCGATCCTGTTCCTGCGGCTGCGCAAGGGCTACCGCAACCGGGGCTTGGCGGTGCACGCGCTGGCGCCGTACCTCACCCGGGGGTACGAGAAGCTGGGCGCCACCCTGGTGCCGTGCGTCCCCGGCCAGGAGGCGGCGCTGCTGGCCGACTCCGCGGAGCTGGCTGAGGTGCTGTCGCAGCCAGGGGCGGTGCTGATGGTCGGGGAGCGGCTGGCCACCGTGCCGGGTGGTCTGTCCGCGGCGGCGGCGTTGGCCGAGCGGACCGGTGCGCGGCTGGCCTGGGTGCCGCGCCGGGCAGGAGAGCGGGGGGCGCTGGAGGCCGGCTGCCTGCCGCACCTGCTGCCCGGTGGCCGCCCGGTGAGCGACCCGGCGGCCCGGGCGGAGCTGGCGGAGGTGTGGGACCTGCCGGTCGGGGCGCTGGACAGCCGCCCCGGTCGGGACACCGACGCGATCCTGGCGGCGGCCGCCGCCGGCAAGCTGGGCGCCCTGGTGGTGGCCGGGGTCGACCCGGCTGACCTGGCGGACCCGCGGATCGCGGAGCAGGCGCTGGCCGAGGTGCCGTTCCTGGTGTCGCTGGAGATCCGGCACTCGGCGGTGACCCGGCGGGCGGACGTGGTGCTGCCGGTGGCGCCGGTGGTGGAGAAGGCGGGTTCCTTCCTGACCTGGGAAGGCCGGCTGCGGCCGTTCGAGCGGGTGCTGACCACCGACGCGATGTCGGACGCCCGGATCCTGGACGCGCTGGCCGCCCAGTTGGGAGTGACGCTCGGGTGCGGGGACGTGACCGCCACCCGCCGGGAGCTGGCGTCGCTGCCGGCGACCCGGGCGACGCGGCCGACCCCGCCGCAGGTGGCGCCGGCGGAGCCGGCTCGCCCCGGCGAAGGCCAGGCGGTGCTCGCTACCTGGCACCACCTGATCGACCAGGGTTCGCTGCAGGACGGCAACCCGGCGCTGGCCGGGACCGCCCGGCCCAGCCTGGTGCGGGTGGGTAAGCAGCTGGCCACCCAGTTGGGGGTGGTGGACGGAGACCCGGTCACCGTCAGCACCGCCACCGGGGCGATTACCCTGCCGGCTCAGGTGACCGACCTGGTTGACGGAGTGGTGTGGGTGCCCACCAACTCACCCGGTTCCACCGTACGGCGCACGCTCGGGGTCACCGCGGGTGCGCTGGTTGACGTGACCCGAGGAGGCGATCAGTGATCCTCGCGCAGACGCCCACCCTGGCCGACTTTGGCCAGGACGTGTGGTGGATCGTGCTCATCAAGATCCTCGGCGCGTTCGTCTTCGGCGTGGTGATGACGCTGCTCGGGGTGTGGTTCGAGCGGCGGGTGGTGGCGTTCATGCAGACCCGTCCCGGCCCTAACCAGGCCGGGCCGCTGGGGCTGCTGCAGACGCTGGCCGACGGCCTGAAGATGGCGTTCAAAGAGGACATCATCCCGCGCGGGGCGAACCGGTTCGTGTTCCTGATCGCTCCGGCGATCTCGGTGGTGTGCGCCCTGACCGCCCTGTCGGTGATCCCGTTCGGGCCGATGGTGTCGATGTTCGGCCACCAGACCCCGCTGCAGGTCACGGACGTGCCGGTGGCGGTGCTGGTGCTGCTGGCGGTCTCGGCCATCTCGGTGTACGGGGTGGTGCTCGGCGGCTGGGGTTCCGGCTCGCCGTACCCGCTGCTGGGTGGTCTGCGGGCCTCCGCGCAGCTGATCTCGTACGAGGTGGCGCTGGGGCTGTCCTTCGTGACCGTGTTCATCATGGCCGGCACCATGAGCACCTCGGAGATCGTGGCGGCGCAGGCGAACAACCCGCAGCTCACCCTGGGCGGGTTCACCGTCAGCGTGCCCGGCTGGTACGTGCTGCTGCTGCTACCGACGTTCGTGCTGTTCGCCATCTCGATCGTGGGCGAGACCAACCGGGCCCCGTTCGACCTGCCGGAGTCGGAGTCCGAGCTGGTCGCCGGGTTCATGACCGAGTACTCCACGCTGCGGTTCGCGCTGTTCATGCTGGCCGAGTACGTCCACATGGTGGTGGCCTCGTCGGTGATCACCACCCTGTTCCTGGGCGGCTGGCGGGCGCCGTGGCCGATCACCGCGTTCTGGGAGGGTGCGAACACCGGCTGGTGGCCGCTGCTGTGGTTCATGGGCAAGGTCGTGGCGATCTTGTTCGTGTTCGTCTGGCTGCGCGGCACCCTGCCCCGGATGCGCTACGACCACTTCATGAAGCTGGGTTGGAAGGTGCTGATCCCGCTGGGCCTGGTCTGGCTGGTGCTGCTGGCCGGAGTCCGGGTGATCCAGGTGTCGGACCTGAGCACCGGTCAGCGGGTGGCCTTCGGGGGCGGCCTGGCGGTGGTGTTGGCGCTGGTGGTGCTGCTCTGGCCGCAGCGTAAGCAGCCGCCGCGGATGAGCGTGGCCGAGCAGGTGGCGGCCCGCCCGCCGGGGAGCTTCCCGGTGCCGCCGCTGGACCTGCAGGTGCCGCCGAGCCCGCGGGCCCGCCGGGAGGTGGCCGGCAAGCGGGAAGCCAGCGCTGCGGAACCAATTGACGGCGAGGTGGTCGGTGCCACCTCCGCCGGCCCGGAGTCGTCGACCGAGACCCGGTCCGACGGCGCCGGCAGGGAAGGAGATGAGGGACGTGGGTGAGATCATCGACGCCGTCAAGGGGTTCGGGGTCACCTTCTCGCACATGTTCCGCAAGCAGGTGACCACCAAGTACCCGTTCAAGCCGGATCCGGTCGCGCCGCGTTACCACGGCCGGCACATCCTCAACCGGCACCCGGACGGGTTGGAGAAGTGCATCGGCTGTGAGCTGTGCGCGTGGGCCTGCCCGGCGGACGCGATCTACGTCGAAGGGGCGGACAACACCGACGAGGTGCGCTACTCGCCGGGGGAGCGGTACGCCCGGACGTACCAGATCAACTACGCCCGCTGCATCTTCTGCGGGCTGTGCATCGAAGCCTGTCCGACCCGTTCGCTGACCATGAGCAACGAGTACGAGCTGGCCAACGACAACCGCCGGGAGCTGATCTACACCAAGGAGCAGCTGCTGGCGCCGTTGCTGCCAGGGATGGAAGCACCGCCACACCCGATGCGGCTGGGTCAGACCGAGCAGGACTACTACGTCAGGGCGCTGACCGAGCCCGGGACCAGCGCGGGGGCCGAGGGCGTGCAGGCGCCCCGGCCGCGGGAAACCAGTGACTCCACGCCGCCAGCGGAGGCCACGTCATGACCAGTGCCATGTTGCTCGCCGCTAACGGATCCGTCGGAGAGGCGTGGGCGTTCTGGCTACTCGCGCCCCTGGCGGTGATCGGGGCCCTGGGGATGGTGCTGGCCCGCAACGCGGCCCACTCCGCCCTGTGGCTGGTGCTGGTCATGCTCACGCTGGGCGTGTTCTACGTGATCCAGCAGGCGCCCTTCCTCGGCCTGGTGCAGGTCGTGGTCTACACCGGCGCGGTGATGATGCTGTTCCTGTTCGTGCTGATGCTGATCGGTCGGGACGCGACCGACTCGATCATCGAACTGCTCCGGGGACAGCGGATCGTGGCGGTGCTGCTCGGGCTGGGGCTGGCCGTGCTGCTGGCCACCGGCGCGTACCAGTGGGTGGCCGGCCAGCCGTACCAGGAACTGACCGTGGCCAACCAGGCCCACGGTGGCAACATCGAGGGGCTGGCCAACTTGCTGTTCACCCGGTGGGTGCTGGTGTTCGAGGTGACCGGCGGGCTGCTGATCGTGGCGGCTGTCGGGGCGCTCATGCTCACCCACATCCAGCGGGGACCGAAGGAGCGGCTGAGCCAGCGGGAGCGGATGCGGGCGCGGTTCGCACCCGGCAACTACCCGGCGCCGCAGCCTGGGCCGGGGGTGTTCGCCACCTCCGCTTCCAACACCACGCCAGCGAAGCTGCCGGACGGGTCGGCCGCGCCGAACAGCATCTCGCCGATCTTGCCGGTGCGGGAACTGACCGCGCGGGAAGCCGCCAACAAGGAGACCGAGCGATGACGAAGGAGCGGGTCCGTTCCGAGCGCCGCCCGTGGGCTGGGCGGGGAGCCGACCACGGGGGGTGGTGCTGATGCCCGGGCCGGAGCACTACCTGGCGCTGTCGGCGCTGCTGTTCACGATCGGTGCGGTCGGGGTGTTGGTCCGTCGCAACGCGATCGTGCTGTTCATGTGCATCGAGCTGATGCTGAACGCGGCCAACCTCGGGCTGGTCACCTTCTCTCGGCTGCACGGCGACCTGAACGGCCAGGTGATGGCCTTCTTCGTGATGGTGGTCGCGGCGGCCGAAGTGGTGGTGGGGCTCGCCATCATCATGCTGATCTTCCGGACTCGACGCTCGGCGAGTGTCGACGACACCAACCTGCTGAAGTACTGAGGGCTGGTCGATGATCGAGCTATCGGAGCCCACCGGGCTGCTGGGACATCTCTGGTTGCTGGTGGCGATCCCGGCGGCAAGCGCGGCGGTGCTGCTGCTGGCCGGGCGCCGCGCCGACCGCTGGGGGCACCTGCTGGGCTGCGCCAGCGTCGGGATCGCGTTCCTGCTCGGGCTGACGATGTTCTTCCAGCTCCGGGGGCTGGAGCCGCGGGCAGTCGAGCAGCGGTTGTGGGAGTTCATCGCGGTCGGGGACCTGCGGATCGACTTCGGGTTGTTGTTCGACCCGCTGTCGGCGGTGTTCGTGCTGCTGATCACCGGGGTGGGATTCCTGATCCACATCTACGCGATCGGCTACATGGAGCACGCGCCCGCCGATCAGCAGCACGAGTCGGCGGCCACGGCCCGGCGGCGGTTCTTCGGCTACTTCAACCTGTTCGTGGCCGCCATGCTGATGCTGGTGCTGGGCAACAACTACGTCCTGGTCTACCTCGGCTGGGAGGGCGTGGGAGTCGCCTCGTACCTGCTGATCTCGTTCTGGTACACCCGGCCGGCGGCCACGACCGCGGGTAAGAAGGCGTTCCTGATGAACCGGGTCGGTGACGCCGGGTTCATTATCGCGATCTTCCTGATGATCGCCCAACTGGGCAGCGTCCAGTTCACGGACGTCTTCGCGGGGGTGGCGGGCCTGTCCTCCACCACCCTGCTGGTGATGGGGCTGCTGCTCCTGCTGGGGGCGTGCGGTAAGTCCGGTCAGTTCCCGCTGCAGGCCTGGTTGCCGGACGCGATGGAGGGCCCGACCCCGGTGTCGGCGCTGATCCACGCCGCCACCATGGTCACCGCCGGGGTGTACCTGATCGCCCGCTCCAACGTGATCTTCTCGGCGAACACCACCCTGCAGACCGTGGTGGTCAGCGTCGGGGCGCTCACCCTGCTGTTCGGCGCGATCGTCGGCTGCGCCAAGGACGACATCAAGCGGGTGCTGGCCTGGTCCACCGTCAGCCAGATCGGCTACATGTTCCTGGCGGTCGGGCTGGGTGGGGCGGCGTACGCCCTCGGCATCATCCACCTGCTGGCGCACGGCTTCTTCAAGGCCGGGCTGTTCCTCGGCGCCGGGTCGGTGATGCACGCCATGAACGACCAGACCGACATTCGGCGGTTCGGTGGGCTGTGGCGGTACATGCCGATCACCTGGGCGACCTTCGGGTTGGCCTGGCTGGCGATCATCGGGGTGCCGCCGCTGTCCGGGTTCTTCAGTAAGGACCCGATCATCGCCGCCGCGTTCGACCGTCCGGGATGGACCGGCTGGCTGTTCGGTGGGGCGGCGCTGCTCGGGGCGGGTCTGACCGCGTTCTACATGACCCGGTTGTTCGTGCTCACCTTCCACGGCCCGAAGCGGTGGACCGAGGGGCAGCAGCCGCACGAGTCGCCGAAGGTGATGACGGTGCCGCTGATCCTGCTGGCGGTCGGTACCGTGGCCGCCGGTGGGCTGATGGCCACCAGCGTGGTGGACTGGCTGACCCCGAGCGTGTTCCCGGAGGCGGAGGCCTCGGCGGGGACGCTCAGCCACCTGCAGGTGACCGGGTTGACCATGGTGGTGGTGCTGATCGGTGGGGCGACCGGCTGGCTGCTGTTCCGTAACGGCACGGCGCTGGAGCCGGCTCCGGCCGGGCCGCTGGTGACCGCCGCCCGGGCCAACCTGTACGGTGACGCCGTCAACGAAGCCCTGTTCGAGAAGCCGGGCCGCTGGCTGACTCGGGCGCTGGTGTTCGTGGACAACAAGGGCGTCGACGGACTGGTCAACGGGTTGGCCGCCGCGGTCGGGGGCAGCTCGGCCCGGTTCCGTCGTTGGCAGACCGGCTTCGTCCGCTCGTACGCGATGGTGGTGCTGTTCGGGGTGGTCCTGACAGTCGGTGCGTTCATCGCGGTCCAGGGTCGGTGGTTCACGTGAGTCACGTGGCGGGTCGGACCGGAACGGAAGGTGTCCAGTGAGCGAGTTTCCGTATCTGACGGTTCTGACCGTCGCGCCGCTGGTCGGCGCGGTGGTGGTGGCGCTGCTGCCACGTAGCCGCCCGGAGCTCGCCAAGCGGGTGGCGCTCGGGTGGTCGCTGGCGGTGCTGGCGCTCGCGGTCGCCACCTGGGTGGCGTTCGACCCGGGCGGGGAGCGGTTCCAGCTGCGTGACTCCTACCCGTGGATCCCGCACTGGGGCGTCAACTTCACCTTCGCCGCCGACGGGATCGCACTGGTGATGCTGGGCCTGATCGCCCTGCTGGTGCCGGTGGTGATCCTGGCGTCCTGGCACGACGCCGAGCGGCCGGACGCGAAGCGCTCGGTGCCGGCGTTCTTCTCCCTGATCCTGGCACTCGAGTTCACGATGATCGGGGTGTTCGCGGCCGCGGACGTCTTCCTGTTCTACGTGTTCTTCGAGATCATGCTGGTGCCGATGTACTTCCTGATCGGCTCCTACGGGGGAGCCCGGCGCCAGTACGCGGCGGTCAAGTTCTTCCTGTACGCCCTGGTCGGTGGGCTGTTCATGCTGGCGGCGGTGATCGGCCTGTGGGTCGTCGGCGGCAACACCCTGGACTGGCAGGCGTTGACCCAGGCCGAGATCGCGATCGAGACCCAGCGGTGGCTGTTCCTCGGGTTCTTCCTCGCCTTCGCGATCAAGGCGCCGTTCTTCCCGTTCCACACCTGGCTGCCGGACGCCGGTGGGGCGGCCCCGGCCGGGGTGGCGGTGCTGCTGGTGGGGGTGCTGGACAAGGTCGCCACCTTCGGCATCCTGCGCTACAGCCTGCCGCTGTTCCCGGAGGCGTCCCGCTGGTTCGCGCCGGTGGCGCTGGCCCTGGCGGTGATCGGCATCCTGTACGCCGCCCTGCTCGCGGTCGGGCAGAACGACCTGAAGCGGCTGGTGGCCTACACCTCGATCGCCCACTTCGGCTTCATCGGGGTGGGGATCTTCGTGTTCACCACCCAGGCCGGCACCGGGGCGGTGCTCTACATGGTCAACCACGGCCTGGCCACCGGGCTGCTGTTCCTGGTGGTCGGGATGCTGGTGGCCCGGCGCGGGTCTGCTCTGATCAGCGACTTCGGCGGGGCCGGCAAGATGGTGCCGCTGCTGGCCGGCGTGCTGCTGTTCGCCGGTATGGCGTCGCTGTCGCTGCCGGGGCTGGCACCGTTCATCTCCGAGTTCCTGGTGCTGGCCGGGGCGTTCAGCGCCAACAAGCCGGTGGCGGTGCTGTCCACCCTGGGGATCATCCTGGCCGCCGCGTACGTGCTGTGGATGATCCAGCGCACCACCCACGGCACCCTCAACCCGACGCTGACGTCGGTGGAGGGGATGAAGCGGGACCTGAGCCTGCGCGAGAAGGTGGTAGTCGCACCGATGATCGCGCTGATCGTTCTGTTCGGGTTCTACCCGAAGCCGCTCACCGACGTGATCAATCCGGCGGTGGAGGCCACCCTGTCCCATCTGGAGGTAACCGACTCCACCAGCACGGAGGCGCAGCCGTGAGCGGAGTGTGGCTGGCCAGCCGCCCGACATTCCGGTCGGTGGCCGATCCGACCGTCCGTAACGCAGTGAGAGAGGTAGCACTGCCGTGACCGACTTCACCTTGCCGTCGATCGACTATCGGGCGATCTCGCCGATGGTGATCCTGTTCGGCGCCGCCTGCCTGGGGGTGCTGGTGGAGGCGGTGCTCCCCCGCCGGCTGCGCTACCCGATCCAGCTGGGGCTGTCCCTGGTGGCGGTGCTGGCCGCGTTCGGGATGGTGATCTCACTGGCCGGCACCGAGGTGGTCACCGCCGGGGGTGCGGTGGCCGTCGACGGGCCCGCCCTGTTCCTGCAGGGTGCGCTGCTGGTGTTCGGGTTCGTGGGGCTGTTGCTGATCGCGGATCGGCGGCCGGAGCCGGGCGGGGCGTTCGTCGACCAGGCCGCGATTCCGGTCGGTTCCCAGGCCGACCTCCGGCAGGCCTCCGCGCCGAGCGCCACGGAGGTGTTCCCGCTGGCGCTGTTCTCCCTGACCGGGATGGCGCTGTTCCTGACCGCCAACGACCTGCTGACCATGTTCGTGGCGCTGGAAGTGCTGTCGCTGCCGCTGTACCTGATGTGTGCGCTGGCGCGGCGGCGCCGGCTGCTGTCGCAGGAGGCGGCGGTCAAGTACTTCCTGCTGGGGGCGTACTCGTCGGCGTTCTTCCTGTTCGGAGTGGTGCTGGCATACGGGTTCGCCGGCTCGGTCAGCTTCAACGAGATCAACCGAGCGGTGGACGAGTCGACCATGCACCAGGGTCTGCTCTACGCCTCGCTGGCGTTGATCGCGATCGGGCTGCTGTTCAAGGTGGCGGCGGCGCCGTTCCACGTCTGGGCCCCGGATGTCTACCAGGGCGCGCCGACCCCGGTGACCGGGTTCATGGCGGCCTGCACCAAGATCGCTGCGTTCGGGGCGCTGCTGCGGGTGCTGTACGTGGCGTTCCAGCAGCTCGCCTGGGACTGGTTGCCGGTGCTGGGCACGATCGCGGTGCTGACCATGCTGGTCGGGGCAGTGCTGGCGGTTACCCAGACCGACATCAAGCGGCTGCTGGCGTACTCCTCGATCGCCAACGCCGGCTTTGTGCTGGTCGGCATGCTGGCGATCGATCAGAGCGGTGCCTCGACCGCCATGTTCTACCTGGCGGCGTACGGCTTCACGGTGCTGGCCGCGTTCGGGGCGATCACCCTGATCCGCGACCAGGACGGCGAGAGCACCCACCTGTCCCGGTGGGCGGGGTTGGGGAAGCGGTCGCCGCTGCTGGCCGGGCTGTTCACGCTGCTGATGTTGGCGCTGGCCGGGATTCCGCTCACCAGCGGGTTCACCGCCAAGTTCGCGGTGTTCAGCGCGGCCCTGTCAGCGGGCGAGGCCTGGCTGGTGATCGCCGGGGTGCTCAGCAGCCTGATCATCGCCTTCCCGTACCTGCGGGTGGTGGTGATGATGTGGCTGTCCGAGCCGGGGGAGGCCACCGCTACCGTGGTCCGGCCGGGGGTGCTGACCGCCACCGCGCTGGGGGTGGGGGCGCTGGCCACCGTGGCGCTGGGCATCGTGCCCGGCCCGGTGCTGGACCTGGCCCACAACGCGGCCGTGTTCATCCCGTGAGGCCACGGTCGTCCCCACCGCTCACCTGGCCGGCCGTCCTAGGTGGGGTGGGCTGACGGATGTCCGTTCCAGCCCTCCACAAGGAGCGGGGCACGTCCATGTGGCATGGTGGGAACGTGTTCCAGATCGCTGACCGGGAGCTGGAAGCCTCCGTCCTGGGGAAGCTCGAGCAGGTCGAGCACCTGCTCCGGGAGGGAGTGACCAGCGCCGACCCGTTGATCACGGAGGCAGCGCAGCATCTGATCCTCGCGGGAGGGAAGCGGTTCCGCCCGTTGCTGACCTTGTTGGCTGGCCACCTGGCGGAACCCGGCTCCCCGCAGTTGATCCGGGCAGCGACCGTGGTGGAGCTGACCCACCTGGCCACGCTCTATCACGACGACGTGATGGACGAGGCGGAGGTGCGCCGGGGGGCCCCGAGCGCGAACGCCCGGTGGTCCAATTCGGTGGCGATCCTGGTCGGCGACTACCTGTTCGCGCGCGCGGCTGATCTGGCTGCGGAGCTGGGGATCGAGGCGGTCCGGATCCAGGCGCGCACCTTCGCGCGGCTGGTGCACGGGCAGATCGCGGAGACGGTGGGGAACCGGGGAGCCGACCCGATCTCCCACTACCTGGAGGTGTTGGCGGACAAGACCGCTTCGCTCATCTCCACCTCGGCCCGGTTCGGGGGGATGTTCAGCGGCGCCGACCCCGCGGTGGTGGAGGCGCTCAGCCGGTACGGGGAGATGATCGGGATCGCGTTCCAGCTCTCCGACGACCTGTTGGACATCGCCTCGGACTCGGAGGACTCCGGCAAGACCCCCGGTACCGACTTGCGGCGGGGGGTGGCGACGCTGCCGGTGTTGTACGCCCAGTCGGATCAGGATGGGGACGCGGACTCGGTCCGGCTCCGCCAGCTGCTGTCTGGCGGAGCGATCACCGATGAGGACGAGCTGTCCGAGGCGCTGGCCCTGCTGCGGGAGTCACCGGCGTTGAAGCGGGCCCGGGAGCTCGTCCGGTGGTACGCGGAGCAGGCTCGGGCCCAGCTCGCGCCGGTGCCGGACAGCCCGGCGCGGCGGGCGCTGGCCTCGCTGTGCGACGTGGTGGTCAACCGGACGAGCTGACCGGCTCCCGATGGGGGCGGCGGTCGGCGCGCCGGCGGGGGGTCCGTGGCGCCGGGGTACCCGCGAGGAGGAAAACGCCGACGGCGGCGAGGGCGAGGATCGCGGCGCCGGTGAGGGCGGCGTGGTGGTAGCCCGCGAGGGTCGCGGCAGGCAGGTCGGGCGCGGTGGTGCCGGTCAGGGACGCGGCGGTGGTGGTGGCAGCGATCGTGCCCAGGAGCGCCAGGCCCAGGGAGGAGCCGACCTGTTGGGAGGTGCTGGCGACGGCGCTGGCGACCCCTGAGACGGGGCCCGCGCGGTGGGTGGCGGCGTTGTTCGCGGCCGGCTGTACGCATCCGGTCCCCACCCCGAGCAACACGAAGACGGGTAGGACGTGGGACCAGTAGGACGCGTGGGGGGTGAGCTGGGACAGCCCGAGTAGGCCCGCAGCGAGGAACCCGAGTCCTAGTGCGAGGAACATCCGGGGGGTGACCAGGCGCAGCGCGGGCCTGACCAGCCGTACCGTGATCAGGATCGCGGCGGTGTAGGGCAGGAAGGCCAGGCCGGCACGCAGCGGGCTCAGCGCGGCGATCTGCTGGAGGAAGACGCTGAGGAACAGGAAGGCGGGCAGGATCGCCACTCCCCAGGCGAGCATCGCGGTGAACGCCGCGGAGCGGAGTCGCGCGGTGAACAGCGACAGCGGCATCAACGGCGGCGTGGTGGTGCGTTGACGGACCACAAATCCGAGCAGGACCGCGGTTCCTCCGGCCAGGAGCCCGAGTGTGCGCCAGGAGCCCCAGCCTGCTGACGCCGCCGTCGTCAGGCCCAGGGTGAGGGTGGTGAGCCCGACCACGCTGAGCCCGCCGCTGAGCAGGTCGATACGCCCGTGGCCGCGCGCATCCGCCCGGAGGGAGCGCCACAGTCCGATCCCCGCGGCCAGGGCGATCGGGGCGTTGATCAGCAGCGCCCACCGCCATCCCCAGGAGTCGGTGAGCACCCCGCCGAGCAGCACCCCGATGCCTGAGCCGGAGCCCATGATGGTGCCGAACACTCCGAACGCCTTGACCCGGTCGGTGCCTTCGGGGAACGTCAGCGACAACAACGCCAGCGCCGACGGGGTGACCAGTGCCCCGAAGACCCCCTGGGTGGCACGGGCGGCGATGAGCATCTCCGGGGAGACGGCCAGCCCGCCCGCGATCGAGGCGAGGGTGAATCCGATCAGCCCGATCAACAGGGCCCGGCGGCGCCCGATCACGTCCGAGACGCGTCCGCCGAGCAGCAGCAGGGACCCGAACGCCAGCACGTAGCCGGTCAGCACCCATTGGCGTTCCACGTCGGATAGACCGAGGTCGTGCTGGGCGGAGGGGACGGCGATGTTCATCACCGTGCCGTCGACGACCATCATCAAATTGGCTACTGAGAGCCACACCAGGGCCCACCACCGTGCGGCTCCGGGCCGCGGTCCGGTTGTTGTTTCGTGCGTCATCGCCACCTCAGATAATTGGTTGAACCAACATTGGTGTGGTCAACGATATCAGGTCGTTGGTCGCACCAACGGTTCTGGTAGGCTCGGTGGCGTGAAGGAGATCGAGGGGGCCAGTGGCCAGCAGCCCGCGCGCCTGCGTCGCACTCCGAGCTGGCTGATCACCCAGACGGCCACCCTCGCGCACCGGCTCGTCTCGGCGGCGCTGGTCGAGGTGGGGGCGACCCGTTACCACTACGCGGTGCTCGCCGCGCTGGAGGAGTTCGGGCCGATCAGCCAGGCCGAGCTCGGACGGCGGTGCCACATCGACCGCAGCGATGTCGTCGCCACCATCAACGATCTCGTCCACGGGCGGTACGTCGAACGCCGCCAGGACCCCGCCGACCGGCGACAGAACCTCATCACCCTCACCGACGCCGGTCGCCAGCGGCTCCAGCACATCGCCGGTGTCCTCGACACCGTCCAGACCGATCTCCTCGCGCCCCTGACCGAGAGCGAGCGCACGACGCTCACGACGCTGCTGCGTCGCATCCTTGATCACCAAGCGGCGGGTACCGGGCGTCCGGAATAGCGCCTGGTCAGCCGGCCGGAGACTGTCGGGTAATGAACCGGCGGAGCAGCCGACGGGCGGCCAGCATCAGACCGGCGGCCAGCAGCATCGCCAGCGCGGCCGCCAGCCACGCGGTCGGGTAGCCGGCGTAGTCGGCGGTGAGGCCAAACAGCAGCGGCCCCAGCGACGCCCCCGCGTACACCCCGGTCTGGGTGATCGAGGTGGCCGACGCCGGGGCATGGGGATGCACCTGCACCACCGCCAGATTCACCAGTCCGGGGAAGGCCCAGCCGAATCCGAACCCGAGTACCACCCCGGTGACCAGGGCCACGGGCCCGGGCACCGCCAGCAGCGCCAGCCCCACCGCGCCGACCGCTAGCAGCCCCACCACCGTGGTCACATCACCGTGGACACCCCGCCGGTCGGCCAGCCAGCCGCCGGACACCCGGGCGGTGAGGCAGATCAGGCTACCGAAGGTGAGGGTCAGGCCGGCCAGGCCGGGGGGCAGACCACGAGTGACCGCGGAGTCGACCAGGAAGGTGCCCAGCCCACCGGCGGAGGCGGCGCCGAGCGCGACCGCCACCCCGATCAGCAGCAACGCGCTGGTGGCGCGGGGACCGTGGCCGGGGCGGGCGGGGCTGGCGGACGGCGGGGGTGGGGCCGGAACCAGCGCGAGCGCCGTCGCCGCGACCCCGGCGGCGATCGCGAACGCCCAGCGCCAGCCCAACGTCAATGCCACGGTCGGCACAGAAGCACCGGCCAACAGGGTCGCCGCCGGGATGGCCGCCTGTTTGATCCCGAACGACAGGCCCTGTCGATGCCGGGGAACCTGTGTCAGGGCCGCGTTCGAGGCCAGCTGTCCCAGCGCGTTGGCGGCCGCGCTGGCTGCCAGGATCATCAGCAGGGTGGGGAAGGAGTGGGCCGCTACCGCGATCGCCAGCAGGCAGGCGGCGGCCAGGAGGATCCCGGCCCGCGCGGCCGGCGCCGCACCGTACCGCTCCACCAGCGCCCCCGCCGGTACTGAGGACAGGGCGCTGACGCCGAAGTACACCGCCACGGCCAGCCCCAAGCCGGCGGGGGAGAAGTCCAGCTCTGCCCCCATCTGGACGGCGAGGCCGCCTACCAGGAACACCGGGATCACACACGCGGTGGTGGTGGTGACCGCGCCCAGCGTGGTGCGGAATCCCAGGTGCGCGGACGCCATGCGCTGACCGTAGACGTCCTGATTTGGGCTATCGCGCAAGCCCGCGATTACCTATGGTGGAGGTCACCTGGGAGGTACTACTGTGATCGAACAGTGGCTCACCGGCCCGCGGGGTCGGGGGCGCGCACCCGCGCCCCGTGACCTGGTCCAGAGCGTCCGCCGTGCGGTCCAATTATTGGAAATCATCGGATCGGAACCCGGCCTGACCGTCAAACAGATGGCTCGCCGGCTGGAGCTGAATCCCACCACCGCGTACCACCTGATCCGGACCCTGGTCTACGAGGGTTATCTGATTCGCGACGACTTGGGCAACTACTCCATGGGGCCGGCGGTGTCCGACCGGTTCCGTGACCTGGCCCGCGCGTTGCGAGGCCCGGACGAGGTAGTGCACGCCATGCGGCGGGCGGTGTTGGAGTCCGGTTACAGCCACTTTCTGGCCCGGTTCGTGGGCGGACGGGTCTCGATCACCGCGGTCGTGGAGGGCCCGCACTCCCCTTGGTTGGAGGAGCTGGTGCCCGGGTTCGACGACGGGGCGCACGCTACCGCGGTCGGTAAGGCGCTGCTGAGCCTGCTGGAGCAGCACCGGCGGGAGCGATACCTGAAAGAGTCGGGGATGCGCCCGTTCACGGAACTGACCCTGACCGATCCCGCGGCGCTGGAGGCGGATCTGGCCGCCGGTCGGAAGCGGGGGATGCAGATCGAGACTGGGCAATACCGAGCGGGGGTGGCCTGCGGGGCGGTGCCGGTGATCGCCGAAGGCGAGCTGGATGAGCTGGCGGTGGTGGGGTGCGCCCTTCCGATCCGCGACTTCATGCACTCGGCCAAGCAGGTGCGGGAGCAGTTGCACGCCACCGCCCGACAGCTGGTGCCGGTGCTGACCGGCGCTGCCGCCACGGCATCGGCGACCGAGTCCAAGGCGGCCGAACCAGGTCGACCCGGGGCCGCGCCGCCCAGGACCCCTCAGGCGGGGAGCTGACGGGCCGGGACCGGCCACGAACATGGCCCGGCCCCGGCCATCAGGTCAGTTCCGGACCAGGAACAGGTTCAGCAGCCAGCTGACCAGGCCGATCACCAACGCGCCCAGCACCGCGGAGGGCCAGAAGTTAGCCACCTCGAAACCCAGGCCGAACAGGCCGCCGATCCACTCGGTCAGCATCAACAAGGCGCCGTTGACGACCAGGGCGATCAGACCCAGGGTGAGCGCGTACGCGGCGCAGCCGATGGTCTTGATGATCGGCTGCAGGACCGCGTTGACGACTCCGAAAATGATCGCGATCGAAAACAGCGTGACGAACCAGGGAGCGCTAAGGGTTTCGTCGGTCAGCGCGATCCGGGCTTCCCGGCCGAATACGGAGCTGATCGCCTGCTCCGAGAAGATCAGCGTCGCGATCCAGAACGCCAGCGCGCTGATCAGCAATCTGAGCAACAGTCTCATTCGCGTGATCGTGCCATGTTTCTGGCGAGTGTGCCGGCCAGTCACCGGCCAGCCTCCCCGAGATCCGGGTCGATTCCCCGTACCATCTGGCTCGGCACGTTCTATCGGGATTGCTGACTTGCCCCGGCGTGTGCGACCGTGGGGGCACCGAGCCGCCCCCGCAGGACCATATGATCACAGGAGCTGGTAGGGCGTTGGCGAAGCCCACCACAGGCGAGACGTGGGAGGAGGTGGCGGTGACCGACTGGGCGCCGGCCACCGAGGCCGAAGTCGCGATGCGCGACGCTCTGCGCGTGGATGATCAGGAACAATACTTCCGTATTCTGTCCACACTAGATCTTCTGTTGCCGGTGTCACCGGAGCCTGGCTCCGGTTGGGGAACCTGGACCGCTGGCGGTCGGACCCACGTCCTGGCGTTCACTTCGCCGGAGGCGATGCGCGCCTGTCTGGCCGAGCATGCACCGGGTTCTCGCACCATGGCGTACCGTGAGCTGGCGGCGGCCTGGCCACACCTGGACTGGTGGCTAGCGGTCAATCCCGGCCTGCCGATCGAGGGATACCTGCCCGCGTGGTTCGTCTCGCAGCTGGCTCGAGGCGACGCGCGGCTGCCCGGGCGGGCCAGTAGGGGCACCCAGCCGCCGACTGAGCCGCTCGGTCGGGCCCGGGTGTCGGTGCCGCCCCGGAACCTGGCCCACTCCGAGGAGCAGCGGCCGAGTCAGCCGGTGGAGGCGGCCGAGCCGACCTCCGTCTTCACCGAGCCGACCACCGCGATACCCATTCCCACCGTGCCCGCTCAACCCGGGCCGCCGTCGGAACGGATCAGTGCGTCGATTCCGGCCACTCCGGCGACCATGGTGCCTACCCAGAGTCGGACCAGCGAACCGCGGGAACGGACGCCGGACGACTCGGGCTTCAAGCCCGCTAATGAGCTGGAAGAAGAGCTACTCGCGGCCACCCGCGCCGGCCGGCACGACCACTTCCTGTCCACCTTGTTGCTGTCCAAGGTGTTACTGCCGGTGGCCGACGGGGCCGACCTGCGGCTGCGGCCCGGGCAGGAGGGGTTCGGGTGGCGCACCAGCGAGGAGCACGGTGAGACGCGGGTGGCGGTGTACACCTCGTTCGAACGGCTAGCGGAGCAGGCCGGCGGCGAGGTGCCGACCATCGAGATCCGGTTCATCCAACTGATCCGCGCCTGGCCGGACGAAAGCTGGACGTTGGTGGTCAACCCAGGCACCCCGATCACCACCACCCTGCCGGGGCAGCACCTGGCGGGGCTGGCCAGCTCCGCGGCCGAGTTCGGGTTGGACGAAAACGCCGGCGCCGCCGGGGAAGGCGCCAGCCCCCACCGCGCCACTCAATCAGTCGCCGAGCAGCCGGTGCCGATGCAGAAGGTGGTCGCGCCCAGCCAGTTGTCCTGGTACCTGGAGCGGAACTACGACCGGGTATCCGGATTCGTGCACCGGGAGCGGGAGGTCACCCACCTGCGGACCCCGGCTCAGCTGGTGGCCGCGCTCGGCTTGCGGTACGAGGGCTCGCCATTCGATCCGGGGGCCGACGAAATCTACGTGATCCGCTGGGCGGCTTATCGCCCCGGGTTGTACCGGATCCCGTACGGCGGACGGACCGAGGCGGCCATGCAGGCGATGCAGGGCTGGGTGATTGAGCGGGCGCCGTTCCGAGGCAACGGGTTCGCCCCGTCCGACAGTGAGGACGTGATCGCAGAGTTCAAGGTGGACAGTGTCCGGTTGCCGCACGGTGCCCAGCTATGGCGGCTGCGGGCAGACGGCACCTCCGAGCTGGTGGCGGTACTGGACGCCGACGGCCCCCACTGGCGGAAGGTCGAGGAACAATGATGCGGGACGGGTACGTAGCGCGCTGGCAGGGCGTGGAGTACGAAGCCAGTCCGGACTCGGCCACGGTCCGGTTGTACCGCCCCACCCCCGCCGACGGGTTCGCGCAAGTGCGGGAAGGCCGGTACGTCCAGGTGGTACCGATCGAGGAGGTCGACGACCTCGCGTACATTCGGACCACCTGCACCTGGCGGGGGGAGCCGTTCATCGTGCTGGCCGAATACGAAGGCTGGCTGCGGGTGGAGTACACCGGTGGCCGAGCGCCGGTGGCCCGCTCGCTAGGAATGGAAGAGTTTGAATATGGGGTCTATCAGGGCTGGGTGCCCGCCGCCGAGGTGACCGACCTGCGGGAAGTGCGGATCTGACCGCCGGCGGCGGTCACCCGGTCACGGTTTGGCCCAGCGCAGTATCTCCGCCGCGATCAACTCCGGGCACTCCACATGCGGGAAGTGCCCGACCCCGGACAGCAGCCGCCACTCGTACTCGGCGATCACGTACCGGCCGGAACCCAAGGCGGTACGGGGCAGCACCGCGGTGTCCAGCTCCCCGTGCAGTTGCAGGGTGGGAGTGACCATCGGTTGCTGCAACAGCTTCACGAACCGGTAACCGTGCAACCGCAGCACGGACCGGAACGCCCACCGGTACGCCTCCAGCGCGCAGAACGCCGCCTGCGGGATCTGCATCGCCTGCCGGCACTTCGCCTCGTAGTCGGCGAAATCCGGGGAGGACACCCATCGCGGGCCACCCCACCGCCGGAGGAACTCACCCACCATCCGGGCGTTGTTGCGGGTCAACAGGTGCTCGTATCGGGGTAACTGGAAGCGCAGCACGGGAGAGGCGGCCGCGAACTGTCCCCGCGGATCCGCCACCACCGCCGCCCGCATCCGCAGCGGATGGGCGGCACCGGTCACCACCAACCGGCGCACCAGCTTGGGGTGGAACGCCGCCGCGGTCCAGGCCATCATTCCGCCGTAGCCCGCGCCCACCAGCACCGCCGAACGCTCCCCGAGCGCCCGGATCAGGCCGGTAGCGTCGGCGGCCATGGTGTACCCGTCATACCCCCGAGGAGGCTTGTCCGACGCCCCGTACCCACGCAGGTCCACCGCGACCGCCCGGTAGCCGGCTTCCGCCACGAGCGGCAGCACCTTGTGCCAGGCCCACCAGAACTCCGGGAATCCGTGCAGGAACATCACCATCGGCCCGGTTCCCGCCTCCACCACATGGAACCGGCTGCCGTTGGCGTTGACGAACCGGTGGGTCCAGGGTCCGTCGATCAGGACACAGCTGTCGTCCACGACCACCACGCCACCGTACCGGGTGCCGCCAACCCGCGCGCCAATCTGAAGATCACGATTGGGATACCGGCGGGGGCTGGCTAGGGTGAGGCGCATGGATCTTCCGCTGGTGTCGGTGCGGGGCACTCCCGCCGAGTGTGGGGAGGCGTACGGGGCGGCCGCCAGGGAGCAAATCCAGGCGAACCTGGCCGCATACCGGCGGCGGTTCGCCGACCAGGCCGGGCTCGACGAGGTTGGCCTGGCCGCCGCCGGGGAGGCGTTCCGGGACGCCACCGTCGCCCACCACCCCCGGATCGCGGCGATGCTGGACGCGGTCGCGGGCGGGGCGGGAGTGTCCCGGTCAGAGCTGTACGCGCTGAACGCCCGCACCGAGCTGCTGTACGGGCAGCCCGGCGAGCAGGAATGCACCGCGATCGGGGTGCTGGGGACCCACACCGCCACCGGGCATCTATTGCTGGCCCAGAACTGGGACTGGCATCCGGATCAACGCCAGGCGGTGCTGCTGCTGGAGACCATCGACGAGCACGGGCACCGGGTACTGACCATGACCGAGGCCGGCATGCTGGCCAAGACCGGGCTGAACTCCGCCGGGCTCGGCCAGTGCCTCACCATGCTGATCTGTGACCGAGATGGGCGCACCGACCCGGCCGGGGTGCCGTACCACGTCCTGGCCCGGGCCACGTTGGAGGCGGACTCGCTGGGGTGGGCGATCCGGGCGGCCTGCCGTACCCCCCGGAACGCCTCCATCAACCTGCTGCTCGGTCAGGCCGGCGACCCGGTGTATGGAGATCCCGCGATCGGGGGCGAGCTGATCGACCTGGAGCTGGTGCCGGGAGAGGTGGGCTGGCTGAACCCAGTGGACGGCGCGATCACCCACGCCAACCACCTGGAGACCCGCCTCTCGGTGCGGGACGGGCAACCGGACCTAGGCGGCTCGTCGCTGTTCCGCTCCGCCCGGGCCCGTCGACTGCTGTCCGGCGCACTGGCCACCGGCAAAGTCGCGGTCCCGGACGTGATCCGGGTGCTGAGCGACCATGCGAGTTTCCCGCACTCCATCTGCCGGCACCACGATCCGCGCTTGCCGGAGTTGGAGCATTCGCAGACCGTGTGCACGGTGGTGCTTGATCTGGACGCGCGCCGGTTCGGGGTGACCAGCGGCCCACCGTGCAGTCATGACCTGACCTGGTACGAGCTGGCGTCCGACTAACCCGGACGCCGGCCCGGCCGCAGCGGGCCGATCGGCCGGCTCCGGCGCGCATCCTCCTGACCCGGGCCGCGCCGCTTCCCCACACGGAGGAAGCGGCGCGGCCGTTTGTCGACGATGCGGCGGTCAGGCAGGATCCCCGTCGCCGTGTCGGGTCAGTCGTCGCTCGGCGGGTTGGCCCGCAGCCCGGCGGCGATCAGGTCCATCACCGACGAGTCCTGCAGCGTGGTGACGTCACCCAGTGAACGGTTCTCCGCCACATCCCGCAGCAGCCGTCGCATGATCTTGCCGGAGCGGGTCTTCGGCAGCTCCGGCACCACCAGGATCTGCCGGGGCTTGGCGATCGGCCCCAGGGTGCGGGCCACGTGATCGCGTAGTTCGGTCATGAGCGCGGGCGAGCCCTCCTGCTCTCCCCGCAGGATCACGAACGCCACGATCCCTTGCCCGGTGACCGGGTCACTGGCGCCCACCCCGGCTGCTTCCGCGACCGCGGGGTGGCTCACCAGCGCCGACTCCACTTCGGTGGTGGAGATGTTGTGGCCGGATACCAGCATCACATCGTCCACCCGGCCCAGCAGCCAGATGTCACCGTCGGCGTCACGCTTGGCGCCGTCGCCGGCGAAGTACAGCCCCTTGAACCGGGACCAGTAGGTGTCGATGTACCGCTGGTCGTCACCCCAGACCGTCCGCAGCATGGCCGGCCACGGTTCCCGCAGCACCAGGTAGCCACCGCCGCCCGGCGGCACCGACTCGCCCTGGTCGTCCACCACGTCCGCCACCACCCCGGGTAGCGCCTGCATCGCCGAACCGGGCTTCGTCGCGCTCACCCCTGGGAGCGGAGAGATCAGGATGGCGCCGGTCTCGGTCTGCCACCAGGTGTCCACCACGGGGCAGCGGTCACCGCCGATGTGCTTCCGGTACCACATCCACGCTTCCGGGTTGATCGGCTCACCCACCGAGCCGATCAGGCGCAATGAGGACAGGTCGAACTTGGCGGGGATGTCCTCACCCCACTTGGCGAAGGTCCGAATGGCGGTGGGAGCGGTGTACAGGATGGTGATCCGGTACTTCTGGACCAGCTCCCAGAATCGGCCCCGGTGCGGGGTGTCGGGGGCGCCCTCGTACATCACCGAGGTGGCGCCGTTGGCCAACGGTCCGTACACGATGTACGAGTGGCCGGTGACCCATCCGATGTCGGCGGTGCACCAGTAGACGTCGGTCTCCGGCTTGAGGTCGAACACCGCGTGGTGGGTCCAGGCCACCTGGGTGAGGTACCCACCGGTGGTGTGCAGAATGCCCTTCGGCCGTCCGGTGGTGCCGCTGGTGTAGAGGATGAACAGGGGATGCTCGGCGTCGAACGGCTCCGCTTCATGCTGGTCGGACGCGACCTCGACCGTCTCGTGCCACCAGAGGTCCCGGTCGGTGTGCCAGTTCACCTCCTGGCCGGTCCGGCGGACCACCAGCACCTTCTCCACACTGGGGGTCTGGGTGACCGCCTCGTCCACCACGGCCTTGAGCGCCAACGGTTTGCCGCGACGGTAGCCACCATCCGCAGTGATCACTACTTTGGCGCCGGCGTCGTTGATCCGGCCCGCGAGCGCCGCTACCGAGAACCCGCCGAACACCACCGAGTGGGTGGCGCCGATCCGGGCGCAGGCCAGCATGGCCACCGGCAGTTCCGGAATCATCGGTAGGTAGATCGCCACCCGGTCACCGGCCCGTACCCCCAACGCGGTCAGGGCGTTGGCGGCCTGGCACACCTGCCGGTGTAGTTCGGCGTAGGTGATGGTGCGGGTGTCCCCGGGCTCCCCTTCCCAGTGGTAGGCGACCCGGTCGCCGCGGCCCGCCGCCACGTGCCGATCCAGGCAGTTGTAGGCCACGTTCAGCTTCCCGCCCACGAACCACTTGGCGAACGGCGGGTTGGACCAGTCCAGCACCTGCTCCCACCGGGCGGCCCAGTCCAGCCGATCGGCGGCGCGTTCCCAGAATCCGAGCCGGTCCGCCTCGGCCTGCTGGTACGCCTCGGCGGTGACGTTGGCCGCCGCAGCGAACTCGGCCGGGGGCGGAAATCGGCGGCTCTCCTGCAGGAGATTCTCCAGCGCGTGCTTCTCCGTGGTCATCTGGTGGCTCCCTCGGCTGGTCGGGACAATGTTTCCGTTACCGTACGACGGTGGAAGATCCGCTGACTAGGTTGCAGGCGCTGCCAGAAGTCGCTCCCGCCCTCGATCGGGCCCGAGCCGCGGTGGACGCCGCCTACCGAGACCGAGTCCTGCGTCGCCTCGGCGGCCCCGTCGCCGCCGAGGTCAGCCTGCGGGCGGCGGTGGCCAGTGCCGCGTTGGAGGGCAGTCGGTATGACCTGGTCGAGGTACGGACCGGCACGATTACCGACCCGGTGCTGCAAGGGGCGCTGCGGTGCGCGGAGGCGTTGCCGGGATTGATCGACCGATGGCGGGGTGCTCCTCGCCAGGTATTGGCCCGGCTGCACGTGCTGGCTGCCCGCGGGGCGGTGCCCGACGAGTCATTGGGGCGTCCGAAAGCCGAGCCGGAGCTCTCCGCCCGATTGGATGCGCTGGTGGAGCTGGTGATCACCCCGGGGGGCGCCGGTGGCGGCTCCGGGCTGCTGCGGGCGGCGGTGGTGCACGGTGAACTGTTGACCTTGCGGGCGTTTCCTGGGCCGAACGGTGTGCTGGCCCGGGCAGCGGCCCGGTTGGAACTGATGGCCAGTGGGTTCGATCCGCGCGGGCTGGTGCTGGTGGAGGAGGTCCACCTGGCACGGGAGCCGGAGTACATAGGCAGTTCCGGAGCGTTCGCCACCGGCACCCCGGACGGGGTGCGGTCCTGGCTGCGGCACTGTGCGCTCGCTGCGGAGCAGGGTGCCGAGCGGTTAGCGGACCTACTCAGTCAGTGGCGGTGACCGTCACGCCCCCGGCTGCCCGGGGTGCCAAGGCTGGGACGGTCCAGGGTGGCCCGGCTGGTTGTGCCCGCCCGGCGCGGGCTGCCAGCCGGGATACTGCCCCGGTGCCGGAGGTTGTCCGGGCCCGGGGTGCTGCCCGGGGACGGGCGGCTGTCCCGGATAGGGGGGACCGGCTGGCGGCTGCCCCGGGTAGTACGGCGCCCCGCCGGGGGGCGAACCCACCTGCCAGGCCGCGGCCGGAGCTCCCCCAGGCTGCCCGGTGAGCGGGATCGCGGGGCCGACGTTGAAGTGGTTGAGCAAGGCGCCGGTCAGGAGCAGTAACGCTCCCAGCAGCATCAGAATGGAGCCCCATCCGGTCTTGAGGGAAACGTCCGTCGGGCTCAGCATCGAGTGCGCTTCAGCCAACCGGCGGGTGCCCACCACCGGGTGCTTGCTGGAAGAGACCATCCCCAGTAGCACCAGGGTGGTGAACAGCGCCATGCCCACCTCGAGCTGACGCAGTCGGAACCCGGCCACCTGCGGATCCCGAGCGAGCACGAACCGGAGTACGGTGCTGATCGCGGTCAACACCGCTGCCCCGATGACGAACAGGGTCAGCGGCATCATGAACGTCTCCAGCGACCAGGCGCTGAACGCCATCGACACGTCTATCTGTCGGTACAGCTCGCGGGTCTGGTCGTCGTACTGGACGAACGGGGCGAATGAAAAGGCAAACACGACCAGCGTGCCGACCAGGACCGCGAAATCTCCGATCCGAACCACCCGAGCGGATGGGGGTGCTGCCGGAGGCGCAGCCGGAGAGGAGGGCGGGAACTGGGGAGCGCCCGGCGACTGGGGCGGATAAGGATACGCAGAATGGGTCACCGGGTCAGCCTAACCAGGCTGCGCCACCCGGCGATCGCTCCACGATGTATCACTCCACAATGGATGCGATGCGGGTGTGGGAACGGCGCACATCGGCGTGACGACACCTCCAGTGGAGGTGCCGCCACGACCGGGCCGACCGGGCTACCAAGCGTGCACTTCCATCCAGTCATCGCCGGTCCTTGCGGTCCCGACGCGACCCGCCGTTCGCGTGGCTGCTCGCCGCGTGGGTACCCGGCGGTCCGGCCCGGAGTCCGGTCACCCGGAGTCCTATCTCCTGTGTACGCCGAATCTGGGCCGGCTGCCAGGGTTGCCGCCGAACCTGTGACGGCAGAGGCAACTTCCCGCTTCGGTAGCAGAGCGGAGGTCCAGGGTCGGATGCGACTGATCTCCTCCGATACGCCTTCCGGCCGCGCCGCGATCGGTGGTGACCGATCGCCCCTGGTGAGCTAGCTGTCGCCGGTCAGCGCGCCGCCAGGGCCCGGGTCCGCCGCCGTCGCCCGTACCACGCCAGCCCCACGGCGATCCCCACCCCCACGCCCAGCGCGGCCGCGACCGGCACCGCCCGGCTGCCCCGGAGGCGGATCCGGAGCGGCACCGGGTGCCGGAACTCCCGGATCTCCCAACCCCGCTCCAACGCAGCGCGGCGCAGCGCCCGATCCGGGTTGACCGCGGTGGGATGCCCCACCGCCGACAGCAGCGGCAGATCGCTGATGGAGTCGGAGTAGGCGTACGAGCGGGCCAAGTCGTACCCCCGCTCGGCGGCCAGTTGCTGGACCGCCTCGACCTTCGCCTCCCCGGCGGCGTAGAACTCGATCTCACCGGTGTAGCGGCCGTCCGCCACCGCCATCCGGGTCGCGATCACGTGCTCGATGCCGAGCAGCGACGCGATGGGGCGGACGATCTCTTCCCCGGAGGCGGAGACCAGGACCACGTCTCGCCCCGCCGCCCGGTGCTGCGCGATCAACTCGCCCGCCTCGGCATAGATGTACGGGTTGATCAACTCGTCGAGGGTCTCGGCCACGATCTGGCTGACTTGCTCGACCGACCAACCGGCGCACAGTCGGGTGAGGTAGTCACGCATCCGCGCCATAGCCGCCTCATCTGCGCCGCCTAGTCGAAACATGAGCTGCGAATACGCCGCCTTGACCACGTCCCGACGGCGGATCAACCCGTCGCGGTAGAAGGGTCGGCCGAACGCAAGCACGCTCGATTTGGCGATGACCGTACGGTCCAGATCGAAGAAAGCGGCACTTCGGCGCACGGCGGCAGTCTAATCCGCCGGGCCGACAGTCGCCTGCGACGCGACGAACGGTCGGGTGCGTGCGGGCCGCTCGACCGAGAATGCTAAGGTCGCCCGACAACGACCCCTCAGCGACGAGCCATCGGATTCGCGCCGCGAGGTTGTTCCGGGATGACGCTCCGTCACCCGTGTGACCCTCAGCGGTTGCCTGTGCAGCCGTTGAGTGGGTTCGGCTCTTCCCCCCGGAGCCGGCCCTGAGGTGACCCCCACCTACCCCCCGGGTGGGGGTCGCCCTCTTCTAAGGCACTGTTTCCGCTGTTCCCGCCATCCGCTCCGGGCTGTGCGTGGCCGCGGCCGGTCCCCCGACTGATGCCGACCCGATCGACCCCGGGCCGGTGCGGAGCCACCGCCGCTATAGCAGATCCGTGGGTGGTGCGGTGGTTGTCCACAACCGCTGGTTGTCCACAGGTCACGGGTGGCGGCGCTGGAGTAGGTGGGCCGATTACCCCACGGTGGTGGCACACCGACCCGTGGGAGGCCGATATGACGATCCGGAGCACCACCGTCCCCCGCCCGCTGGTGGTGACCGCTGACGAGCGACTCCTCGACGACCTGCTCCGACTGGCGGCCGCCGGCGGGGTGGAGCCTGACGTGGCCGCCGATCCGATAGCGGCGCGGGCCCGGTACTCGACCGCGCCGTTGGTCGTGATCGGGGTGGATCAAGCGTTCGCGTGTCGTCGGGCCCAACTGCCCCGCCGGACCGACGTCGTGCTGGTAGCCGGTCCAGGCGGTCCGCCGGACCCATGGGAGCGGGCAGAGGCGGTCGGCGCCGGCCACGTGGCACTCCTGCCGGTCGGGGAGGCCTGGTTGGTGGAGCGGTTCGCCAGCTGCCGATCCCGTCGCCCTCCCGCTCCGGTCGTGGCGGTGCTGGGTGGCCGGGGAGGTGCGGGTGCGAGTGTGCTGGCCACCGGCCTGACGGTAACCGCGGCCAACCTGGGCCGGCGGGCGCTGTTGGTCGACGGCGATCCGCTCAGCGGTGGACTGGACCTGCTCCTTGGGTGGGAGGACGACCAAGGGTTGCGCTGGCCGGAACTTACCTCCGCGAGCGGCCAGGTGGACCCGGCTCGGTTCCTCGCCGCCCTGCCGGGGCGGGGAGAACTGGCGGTGGTGTCGTTTGATCGGCGGGATCTCCCGGCGATGCCGGCGGAAGCGATGACCGCGGTGCTGGCCGCCGGCCGAGCGGCGCGGGACTTGGTCGTCGTGGACTTGCCCCGACACCTGGATGAGGCCGCCACGGCCGCGCTGCAGGCGGCTGACCAAGGCCTGCTGGTGGTGCCGGCCGAGGTACGGGCGGTCGCCGCCGCCGCAAAGGTGGTCACTCGGGCCACCGCACACTGCGCCCAGCTGCGGATCGTTGTCCGCGGTCCGGCACCGGGTCAACTGTCTGGAGAGGACATTGCCGATGCGTTAGGGCTGCCGTTAGCCGGCACCCTGCGGCCGGAGGCGGGCCTGCCGGCGGCGCTGGAGGGTGGCCTGCCCCCTACCGCTAGTGGGCGAGGGCCCTTGGCGGTGCTGTGCCGGCGGCTGGTGAGCGAGCTGTGCCGACCGGAACCGGCGGTGGCCGCATGACCGGCGCGGCCGCGGCGGTGGGCGCCGCTGGTGGTTCCCCGATCCTGCCGTCCACCACAGTGGCGGAGCTGACCGGGCAGCTCCGCCAGCGGTTCGTGGATCGCCGCGTGCCGGCCTCTGGGGCAGCGGTGGTGGCGGCGGTGAGCGAACAACCGGTGGCGGCGGCGCTCGGTAGCACCGCGCTGCTGCAGCTATCCGGGCAGGTGCATGCCGACCTGGTGGGCACCGGGCCGCTGGCGCCGCTGCTAGCCGACCCCGAGGTGACCGACATTCTGGTTAACCGAGACACCGTGTGGGTGGACCGGGGGCAGGGGCTGCGACGCGCCGAGGTGTCGGTCGGCTCACCTGAGCAGGTGCGACGGTTGGCGCAACGGTTGGCCGCGGCCGGGGGTCGGCGACTGGACGACAGCAGCCCGTGTGTGGACGTGATGCTGCAGGATGGCAGCCGGTTGCACGCGGTCCTGCCGCCGGTGGCGGTCGACGGTCCTTACCTATGCCTGCGCACGTTCCGGCCCCGGCCGTTTCAGCTGGCCGACTTGGTGGCAGCCGGCACGGTTTCAGAGCCGGTGGCGGAGGTACTGGCGGCGATCGTCGCCGCCCGGCTGGCCTATCTGGTCACGGGCGGTACGGGCGGTGGCAAGAGCACCCTGTTGGCGACGCTGTTGTCGTTGGTGCCGCCCGATGAGCGGATCGTGGTGGTGGAAGATGCCGCGGAGCTTCGTCCGGCCCACCCTCACGTGGTGTCACTACAGACCCGCACCGCCAATGTGGAGGGTGCCGGCGAAGTCGGCCTGCGGGAGTTGGTCAGACATGCCCTGCGCATGCGGCCGGACCGGCTGGTGGTGGGGGAGTGCCGTGGCGCCGAGATCGTGGATCTGCTGGCGGCGCTGAACACCGGCCATGAGGGCGGAGCCGGGACGCTGCATGCCAACACCCCGGCGGACGTGCCGGCTCGGCTCGAGGCATTGGGACTGCTGGGTGGCCTTCCGCGCGCGGTCCTGCATGCGCAGGTAATCGCCGCTCTGCAGGTAGTGGTGCATGTGCGACGAGAGCCGGGGCGCCGAGTGGTGGACGCGATCTGCCTGCTGCTGCCCGAGGGACCGGAGCGATTGGTCACCGCGGTACCGGCCTGGCGGCGAGGAGGCGGAGTGGGGCCGGCGGGGCCGGTGCTGGGCAGGATGCTGCGGGACCGAGGGGTGGCGGTGCCGCCGTTGCTGGTTGGCGGGGGTGAGCGGTGACTCCCGCAAGCAGCGGGCAGGCGCTGGTGACCGTAGTGGCGGCCGTGTGTCTGGTGCTCGCCGCCGGGGTGGTCGGCTGGCCTACGCGCCCGGGTCGGGCCCGATCGCGTCGGGTATTGGCCACGCTCCGCCGGTCACTCCATACCTCGCCTTCACCCCCGTCTTGGTGGCGGAGACTGCGCCGGCATCCGGCGATCACCCGTCCCGGTCCTCGAGAAATGGCCGCAGTGGTGGTGGCGCTGGCCGCTGCGGCCACCGGCCTGGCCGGCCCGGTGGCCGGGTTGCTGATCGCCGGATACACCGGGTTGGCAGCGCGGGGGCTGCACCAGCACCGGCTCCGACAGGCGCACGCCGCTGCCCGGGCCGACCTGCTGGAGCGGTTGGCGGTGGCGGCCAGCAACCTGCGCGCGGGCCTGCCCCCGATGGCCGCGTTGGCGGCCGCGGAGGCGGGGACCAGCCGGCCCCACCCACCATCGGCTGCATCAAGCCCTCCCGCCAGCTCGAGCCCTCCCGCAACCGGAAGCGGCCCCACCGCCGCGCTGTCCGCACGGCTAGCAGCCGCAGTGCGACTGGCCGAGCGGACCGGCGCTCCGCTTGCGGACGTATTGGAGCGGATCGAAGTGGATGGTCGCAGCGCCGATCGGGCCCGGGCCGCGGCCGCCGGGCAGATCGCCGGGGCGCGGGCCACCACCTGGCTGCTGGCCGGATTGCCGCTGGGCGGAGTCGGCCTGGGGTACGCGATCGGAGCGGACCCGCTGGCGGTGCTGCTGCATACGCCCCTCGGGGCGGTGTGCGCGGTGACCGCGATCGGACTGCAACTGGCTGGCCTGGCGTGGTCGGCGCGGATCACCCGACTCGATCACCAGCTACCGATCTGACCGGAGGCAGTGTGTCCGATGTGGTCATCTCACTAGGGCTCGCAGCGGCCAGCGCCGCGGCGGTCCTGCTGGTGACGACAGCATCCCGACTGATGGGCTGGTCGGGCCAGCGGCGCCGGCGAATGGCGCCACCGGAGAGTGGGGCGGGGGCGTCATCGACCGGAGCGACCACCATGCGCAGCGGTGGTGAGCGCACATCAGCGATCCGCGCTGGCCATCGGCGGCTGGTGGCGGGCCTGGTCGGCGTGGCGGTGGCGCTGGGGCTCGGCGGCGGAGTCGGACTGGTGCTCGGGTTAGGCGCAGCGGTCGTCTGCGATCGGGCGATTCATCGCTGGGGCCGAGGCCGGACGCCGGTGGCGGCGCCCGGGGCGGCCGACCTCCCGCTAGCCGCGGATCTACTGGCGGTCGCCCTGAAAGGGGGAGCCCCGGTGCCGCAGGCAGTAGCAGCGGTCGCGGAGGCCCTGCCCGGACCGCTCGGCGCGCGGATGGACCGGGTGGCGCGGCTGTTGGCGCTCGGGGCGACCCCCGAAGAGGCTTGGGCGGAGCTGCTGCCGGTGCCAGGAGCGCGCCGGTTGGTGCGGGCGGCGGTCGCCAGCGCCGAACATGGTGGCGCGCTCGCCGGGCTGCTCACCCGGCTCGCCGATGACCTGCGCGCCGACCGGCTGATCGCTGCGGACGCGGCCGCCCGGCGGGCCGGGGTGCTGATCGTGCTGCCGCTGGGCCTCTGCTTCCTGCCCGCCTTCATGCTCGCCGGCCTCGTGCCGGTGATCGTCGCCGTCCTCGGCGACGTCCTGTAAGTACCGATCGACCACGTGGAGGAGGAAACGTGTCGTTCATTCATCGCATCCGGGGCCGCCTGCGGGAAGACGCGGGCATGAACACCGCCGAGTACGCCGTCGGCACCCTCGCCGCGGTGGCCTTCGCGGGAATCCTGCTGGCCGTGGTGACCAGCGACCCGGTCCAGGCAGCGCTGCAGGCAGTGCTGGAGCGGGCGCTGCAGTGACCCAACCGGAGACGGCGGTCGCGGCGCCAACGACCGCAGGTCGACGTCGGACCGGCGATCGAGGATCGGCGACCGCGGAACTGGCGGTAGGGCTACCAGCGCTGATGCTGTTGCTGATCACCGGTGTGACGGCGGTAGGGGCGGTCACCACCCGGCTCCAATGTGTCGACGCGGCGCGGGACGCGGCCCTGGCGGCAGCCCGGGGAGAACCCGGCGCGGTAGCCGGCCAGCGGTCCGCCCCCGAGGGGGCGGAGGTCACGGTGCAGGTGAGTGGGGACCTGGCTACCGCCACTGTCACCGCACCCATCCCGCTGCTGGGGAGCCGATTCCCGGCCCTGACCGTGCGTGCGTCGGCGGTGGCGGCGGTCGAACCCGGCCCGCCGGAGCCGGCGCCGTGACCGGCCACCACTCCCAGGGCGGGGCCCGAGCTCGGGGGCGAGGTGGGGTGTGCCGCCAGCACTCCCCACCCAGACGGCGAGGACGGTCCAGCTCCGACCGGGGCTCCGCGTCGGTGCTGGTGCTCGCGGTCGGGTTGGTGCTGCTGACGGCCGGGATGGTAGGGGCAGCGGTCGGGACCGCGATCGTCGCCCGCCACCAGGCCCAGGTCGCTGCCGACTTCGCGGCGCTGGCGGGAGCGGCGTACGCGATCAACGGGGAAACGGTCGCCTGCGCCCGCGCCGGTGAGTTGGCCACCGCCAACGGTGCCCAACTCACCGGCTGCCGCCTCGACGGGCTCGACCTGGCGGTCACCGTGGCGGTGCCAGTGACCGGGCCAGCGGCCGTGGCGGGCCCCGCCACCGCCACCGCCCGCGCAGGGCCGATCCGCTCCCCCACCACCTCGGGATGAGCGTCACCCGTGGCCCCAGTCAGCGCGCTGGGGCCACGGGTGGCCGCATAGCATCAGGGCGGCGACCGGTAGGGGGACAAGCGTGGAACTGGTGCACACAGGCAAGGTTCGGGACATCTACCTGGACGGCGACGACCTGATCCTGGTCGCCTCCGACCGGGTGTCGGTCTACGACGTGGTGCTACCCACCCCGATCCCGGACAAGGGCCGGATCCTCACCCAGCTGTCACTGTGGTGGTTTGAACAGCTCGCCGACCTCGTACCCCACCATGTGATCTCCGCCGACGACGTGCCGGCGGAGTGGGCGGGCCGGGCCATCCGGTGCCGACGGTTGCGAATGGTGCCGGTGGAGTGCATCGCCCGCGGTTACCTGGCCGGCTCCGGCCTGCGGGAATACCAGAGCCAGCAGGCGATCAGCGGGGTGCCGCTGCCGCCCGGGCTGGTGGAGGGTTCCCGACTACCGGAGCCGATCTTCACCCCGACCACCAAGGCCGCGGTGGGGGAGCACGACGAATCCATCACCGCCGAGCAGGTGGCGGCCACGGTCGGGGCGGACGCCGCCGCGGAACTGGCCCGACTCACCTTGGCCATCTACCAGCGCGGGGCCGCCCTCGCGGCCGAGCGAGGCATCATCGTGGCAGACACCAAACTGGAGTTCGGCTGGGCGCCCGACGGCACCCTCGTGCTCGCCGACGAGGTGCTCACCCCAGACTCGTCCCGGTTCTGGCCTGCCGACGACTGGCAGCCCGGCCGACCACAGCACGCATTCGACAAACAGTTCCTGCGGGACTGGGCCCGCAGCACCGGTTGGGACCGCACCTCACCGGCGCCTGAGGTGCCACCAGAGATCGTCGAAGCCACCCGCGCGCGCTACCTCGAGGCGTACGAACGGATCACCGGTCAACGCTGGTCCGCCTGAGCGTCCGCCACCCCCACGAAGCCGCGCAGTTGCCCCGCCTCACCCGGAGAGGGCGGCGAGTACCACCTCAAGCGTGGCGATCGCGTGCGGTTTGGACAGCGGCTGATTACCGTTGCCGCACTTGGGAGACTGGATGCAGGCCGGGCAGCCGGCCTCGCAGGCACATTCGGCGATCACGTCCCGGGTGGCCGTGAGCCACGCCACCGCCGCCTGGTAGGCGCGTTCCGCGAATCCGGCCCCGCCCGGGTGGCCATCGTAGACAAACACCGTCGGCGCACTGGTGTCCGCGTGCCGAGCGGTGGACAGGCCACCGATGTCCCACCGGTCGCACGTGGCCACCAGCGGCAGCAAGCCGATCGCGGCATGCTCGGCGGCATGCAGTGCGCCGGGCACCTCCTCCTCCGGCACCCCGGCCCGCGCCAACGCCTGCGGCGAGACGGTGAACCACACCGCCATGGTGGACAGCTGCCGGGGCGGCAGATCGAGCGGGAACGTCCCGACGATCTCACCGGTGCCCAGCCGCCGCCGCTGATAAGACACCACCTGGTTGGTGACCTCCACCTCACCCAGGAACAGCCCGACCGGGCCAGCGTCGGTGTAGTCGCGGACCGCCGCCACGGTCAGGTCGGTGATGTCCCGGGCATGGGTGGACCAGTCCGGGCTCTCCGGGTGCACCAACGCCACCCCGTCCGCCAAATCCAGCGCGTCGACCACGTACGACACCCCCTGGTGCAGGTAGACCGCCCCGGGGTGCAGCAGTGGGTGCGCGGAGCCCGCATCCACCGTGCCCAACAGTCGACCGCTGCCGTTCTCCACCACCGCCACCGGCGCCCCGCCGGTACCCCGCAGGTCGATCTCCGGCCGGTCCCGGCCCACCCAGTACCAGCCGGTGGGGCGGCGGCGCAGCAGCCGGGCCGCGGTCAGCGCCTCGATCGCCTCCACGGCGGCCGGCCCGCCGAACTGGGCCAGGTCCGCCTCGGTCAGCGGGGCTTCCGCCGCGGCCGCGGCCAGGTGCGGCCCCAGCACGTACGGGTTGGTGGGATCCAGCACGGTGGCCTCCACCGGGGCACCGAACAGCGCCTCCGGGTGATGCACCAGATAGGTATCCAGCGGGTCGTCCCGGGCCACCAGCACGCACACCGCGTCCTGCCCGGCCCGACCCGCCCGGCCCGCCTGCTGCCACAGGGACGCCAGCCGCCCCGGGTACCCGCACAGCACCACCGCGTCCAGGCCCACCAGGTCCACCCCGAGCTCCAGGGCGTTGGTGGTGGCCAGCCCGAGCAAGTCCCCGGTGCGTAGCGCCTGCTCCAAGGCCCGCCGCTCCTCCGGCAGGTAGCCGCTGCGGTAGGCCGCCACCCGGTTACCCAGCCCCGGCACCACCTCGTCCAGCGCCCGGGCGGCCGAGGCCGCCACCACCTCCGCTCCCCGCCGGGAGCGGACGAACGCCAGCGTACGAATGTCCTGGGTGACCGCGTCAGCGAGCAGATCCGCGGTCTCCGCGAGCGCGGACCGCCGTATCGGCTGCTCCGCCGCGATGACGTCCCCCGCGCCAGCGGGGGTGTCCTCCGCTGGCGTTCGGGCGGACGGCACCGCCGGACCGGCGTCGGGGGTGGCCGCCAGCAGCGGTGGCTCCCACAGCACGAAGGTGATCGCGCCACGAGGCGAGGCGTCCTCGGTGACCGCCTCCACCTCCACTCCGGTGAGTCGCGAGGCGGCCGAGGCCGGGTCGCCAGCGGTGGCGGAGGCGAGCAGGAACACCGGTTCGGTCGCCAGCCGCCGCAGCCGGCGCAGCACCTGCGCCACATGGGAGCCGAACACCCCCCGGTAGGCGTGGCACTCGTCGACCACCACATACGCCAGCCGGCGCAAGAACTGCCGCCAGGCGCGGTGCCCAGGCAGGATGCCGTGGTGGAGCATGTCGGGGTTGGTCAAGATGAAGCGTCCGTGCGCCCGCAACCACTCCCGCTCCTCGCGCGGGGTGTCCCCGTCGTAGCAGCCGGCCCGGACCCCCGGCAGCGCGAGCTCGGTCACCGACCGCAGCTGATCAGCGGCGAGCGCCTTGGTGGGGGCCAGATAGAGTACGGTGGCTCTGGGATCGGTCAGCAGCCGGGACAGCGCCGGCACCAGGTACGCCAACGATTTGCCGGAGCCGGTGCCGGTGGCCACTACCACGTGTCGGCCCTGCCAAGCCAGCTCGGCGGCGCGCGCCTGGTGCGCCCACGGTCGGGTCACCCCTCGGGCGGCCAACGCCGCCCGCAGCGGGTCCGGCACCCAGTCCGGCCAGTCGGCGGGGGTGCCGGTTCGGGCCGGGAGGTGCTCCACGTGGGTGATCCGGCCGTCGCCGTAGCGGGCACGCAGCAGGTCAAGCAGCGTGCCGGCGGCCGGATCGGTGCGGGTCACGCTGGTACTGTGCCACCTCCGCGGGTCGCCGGCCTACCCCGCCCTCGGTGGTCATTCCGACAAGCGGCCGGATGGGGGTCGATGCCGGTAGATGTTTCGGTGTCACCAGCCCGCGTTGGATCGCTGCTGTGGCCAACGTCTCTTTCCGCCAATTCCGTCGGGCCGCGCCCGCTCCGGTTGGTGGTCGAAGCCGGAGTTTGTCCAGCAGGTAGTCGATATGGGAGTCGACAGCCCGGGCCGAGAGCGACAGCCCACGCTGACGTAGCCGGTGGGCGATCTCCGCGGAGGTCGGCAGCGGCGGCGGGGTTGTGGACCGGGCGCTGCTGGCCGGGCGCAGTCGCGGCTCACACAGCGCGACCAGCACCGCGAAGTAGGTGGTGGTGGGGTCGAGCAGGTGCTGCGATCGGTGTTCGGCCAGCGCCGGACAACCGGTCGGGGGTGGCGGGGGCGACGTGGGCTCCGGCCCGAACACCGTCAGCAGCGGGTGCTCGGCGGTGGATACCCGGGAAAGTTCGAAGGGGATGACCGCGAGGCGCCCCGCCCTAATGGTGATCATGTCGTGCGGCCGCTCCAGGTCGGTGACCACCAGGTCTTCCCGGCCGTAGTTGACCAGGCGCCAGTGGTCGGTACCGGCGCTGATGCAGCCGACTACCGCCGCCGGTGTGCCGGGCAGGACCAAGTCGTACCGGCATCCGTCGCAGCGGCAGCTACCAAAGTCCAGTTGGGTTTCCGGAGCTAAATGCCGCACCACCGAGGAATCGCTCACCAGTTGCACGCTGATCACCGGCGGCATTCCGTACTCCCGTGAGCTTTCGCTGATCACTCACCGGTAATAGTGCTGCCATGACTTTCGTCCTGGTTTCACGGCGGTTACAGTGCCCAGGTAATCCATCCAATCTGGATGGCAACTGCCCTGTTCAACAGGCCTGGGAAGGATGCGCTGATGAGCGTCAGCATCCGGGTTTTCGGGACTATGGAGATAGTCCATAGTGATCGAGACGTCCGCAAAATCCAGCAGTTGACCTCCCGACCCCGGCGAGTGTTGCTTGGCTTGCTGTTGGCGCACCAGGGCAGAGTGGTCTCCAGTGACCGGCTGGCGGAAGCGATGTGGCCGACGATCCGGCCGGTGACTCCGGGCAAGAGCCTTCAGGTGCAGGTGCATCGGCTGCGCCGGTCGCTGGGGCCGGAGGCGACGCTCCAGTTCCGTCCGCCCGGATATTCGCTGTTCGTCCCAGACGAGCAGGTGGATCTGCGCCAGTTTGAACGGCTGTTGGCCCAGACGCGTGCGGCGTGGCAGGCCGGGAACCTCGGGGAGGCAGCGGCGCGATACCGGCAGGGACTGGCACTGTATCGGGGACCAGCGTTCCACGGCTTGGACGAGGTGGAGGAGCTGGTCTTCGAGGCCCGTCGGCTGGCGGAGCTACGCGTGGGAGCGCTGGCGGACCGGATAACGGTGGAGCTGGCGTTGGGGCGGCACCCCGAGTTGGTGGCCGAGCTCCGGGCGCTGGTGGCTAAATATCCCTTGCAGGAGCGGTTTCGGGCTCAACTCATGACCGCCCTCCATCGTTGTGGGCGGTCCGCGGAGGCGTTGGCGGTTTACCAGGCTGGGGAAAAGCTGGCCCGTCAGGAACTCGGGGTGGGGCTGGGAGAGGAGTGCCGGGCCCTGGCCCGGGCGATTCACGTCGGTGAGGGTTCACTCGCCTCGGCCGACTCTTCGTCGTCAGCGGAGCCGGGTGGGGCGAACAGGCAGGACTGGGTCATCCCCGGGTGTCACGCCAGCTCCCGCTGGCCGTCCATCACGTTCATCGGCCGGAACAGGCACCATGGTGATGACATAGGGCAGGCATGGTATTACGGCGCCAGTCATCTTGATAACGAATATCAAGGATAAATACTGAAAAGCGTACTTATCGTGCGTGAGGGCTGCTCGCGGTGGCAAGTGGGCGTCGCCGGGTGGATCTCGGGCTGGTGACACCAGCCTCGGACGGACATGGTGAGATGGGATCACGACAGGAGGTGATCCCATGGAGCTGTCGCTGGCGACCCGCGAGGTGGCCGGTCACACCGTGGTGGAAGTACGGGGTGAGGTTGATGTCTACACCGCGCCGGAGCTGCGGGAACGCCTCCTTGAGATCATCGACGGGGGCGCCACCCGGGTGGTGGTGGACCTGCGCCCGGTTGACTTCATGGACTCCACCGGGCTGGGAGTGCTGGTTGGGGCGCTGAAGCGACTTCGGATGGCCGAGGGCGACCTGTCTCTGGTGTGCGACAGCGAAAAGCTACTGAAGATTTTCCGGATCACCGGGCTGGACCGGGTGTTCGCCCTGCACGAGTCGGTGGAGGCGGCAACCACCGGGCCGGCTGCTGGGTGAGGCGCATGCCCACGGTACGGCTAGCGTTCACCTCGGCGCCCCGCTATGTGCGCACCGCCCGGCTGGTCGGGGTGGCGATGGCGCGCCGGGCGGGAGTCGCCGACGAGCTGCTGGACGAGGTGCGGCAGGCGGTCGGGGAGGCGTGCGGCCGTGCGGTCGCGCGGCACCAGCGCCACGGCATCCAGGAGCTCATCCGGGTGGAGATGACCGACGACGGCCCGTACACCGTGCGGGTGATCGACGCGTGCGGCGCCGCGCCCTGCCCGAAGGCGGCGGGTGAGGGCGGTGACGACGACGAGGACACCGATCGGATGGCGGACACCCTGCTCGCCGGGTTGGTCCAGGATTTACAGATTCGTTCCGGCCCGGAGGGCACCGAGGTGACCATGGTGTGGCCGGTTCGGCGTCGTTCATACGGCCGTTGACTACCACGGGTGGTGGAGCTGGGGCTGACTGTTACCACGCCGGTTGTCGCTTGGCAAGCCTGAGCGTTCTGGGATTTCACGGGTTCCGGCCGGAATCTAGTTGATCGATCCTGTGGGCCCGGCCGGCCCGGCCGGGCGCCCGCACGGGGGCATGGGGCGTCGTCCCGTACCCACAGGAGGCAGAAGTGAATCGCAGGTCCCTGCTTGCCCGGATGGGCAAGCGAGCCCGGCTGGTCGTAGCCGCGCTGGTGACAGCGGCGGTCGCCATCACCCTGACGCCCGCTCCCGCCGCCGCTCAGATGGACCCACCGTGGATTATTCCGCCGGGCGGTTGGTGCTACGACAACTCGTTCGTCGTCAACAGCGTCGTCGGCCAGGTGCATGAGCAGTACGGCCCCACCAAGCATTTCGACAATCAGAGCAGCGTGCCGGTGACCTGGACGGAGTCGATCTCGGTCACGCACACGTTCCGTAGCACCACGACTACCACCACGACCTTCGAAGGTGGGGTGGACTTCTGGATCATCAAGTCGGCGGTGCGTAAGCAGACCACCGTGCAGATCGAGGACAGCATCACCGTGAACGAGACCTCCAGCATGACGGTGACGGTGCCGCCGCACACGCTGATGTTCGCCGCTTACGGCGCCTTCAAGACCGAGATCCGCGGCACCTATGGCCAGTTGAAGTACGAGTGCGGGACCTACAACTACGACACGTACATCAGCGGTCCGGTGACCGTGTACGCCTTGGAGTCGGTCGGTTGGAGTACTTGGGACGCCTGATCGTCAGGTGACGCACTCACCGGGCTCGGTGCGACTCGCGGCGGGCCTAGGGAGCGCTGTCCTCGGTGCCGGGGTCCGTGTGGGCCCCGGCACCGGCGTGTGTACCGACCGTAGCCAACTGGCGGCGGTCACCGGCGAGCAGAATTTCACTCGAAGTGATGATCTCGGTGGAGATCAGTAACGCTGGTGGGTTGAACCGGGTGTGAACTGCGATCTTGGGCAGAAAACGCACAGCTGGGCGGGGCACGTGTGACGGCTCACACGTCAGCCAGTAGAGTACCCCGGGTCATTCCGAGTGCCCTGCTCGGTTGGTGCCGGTCAGGGGCATGGCCCAGGCCCTGGCCGGGCCGACAGCGTTTTCCGTACAGGAGGACAATGATGTCCGTTACCCCACTCGCCAGCGTCTCGCCGCCAGGCGACGCCAGCGACCTGGCGACCCTGGCAGCCGACGGGCTTTCACTGAGCGGCGAGAACATCTCGTACGTGGTCGTCGCCGGCGCGATCGCCCTGGTGGCGCTCGGGTTCGCCGGTGCTCTCGTGCAGGCGGTGCTGAAGACCGACAAGGGCACCGCGAAGATGCAGGAGATCTCCGGCGCGGTGCAGGAGGGCGCCTCCGCCTACGTCTTCCGCCAGCTCAAGACCGTGTCGATCTTCGTGGTGCTGGCGTTCTTCCTGCTGTTCGTGCTGCCGGTGCACGACGCGGGGGACAACGAGCTCGCGATCAAGATCGGGCGGTCGATCTTCTTCGTCGTCGGAGCGGCGTTCAGTGCCTTCATCGGCGCTAGCGGGATGGCGCTGGCCACCCGGGCCAACCTGCGGGTAGCGGCGGCTGCCCGGCAGGGCAAGGGAGGCCGGGAACAGGCGATGAAGATCGCCTTCCGGACCGGTGGCGTGGTCGGCTTCCTCACCGTCGGTCTGGGCCTGCTCGGCGCCTGCCTGGTGGTGCTGATCTACCAGCGGGACGCCGCCACGGTGCTGGAAGGCTTCGGTTTCGGAGCCGCGCTGCTCGCCATGTTCATGCGGGTCGGCGGCGGTATCTTCACCAAGGCCGCGGACGTCGGGGCCGACCTGGTCGGCAAGGTGGAGCAGAACATCCCCGAGGACGACCCGCGTAACGCCGCCACCATCGCCGACAACGTGGGCGACAACGTGGGTGACTGTGCCGGGATGGCCGCGGACCTGTTCGAGTCGTACGCGGTGGTGCTGGTCGCCTCGCTGATCCTGGGCCGGTTCGCGTTCGGGGCCGACGGCCTGGTGTTCCCGCTGATCGTCTCCGCGATCGGGGCGCTGATCGCGATCGCCGGGGTGTTCCTGACCCGGCTGCGCCGTTCCGACCGCTCCGGGATGACCGCCATCAACCGGGCGTTCTTCATCTCGGCCGGGCTGTCCGCGGTGCTGGTGGCGATCGCCTCGTTCATCTTCCTGCCGAGCAGCTGGGAGGAGCTGCACGGGGCGGAGTGGCGGCTCGCGCTGGGGGTCGGTGGCGATGAGAGCGAGCCGGTGAGCCCGCAGGTGCTGGCGCTGGCCGCGGTGGTGATCGGGATCGTGCTGGCCGCCGCCATTCAGGCCCTGACCGGGTACTTCACCGCCACGGAGCGGCGGCCGGTGCGGGACATCGGGAAGACCTCGCTGACTGGGCCGGCCACGGTGGTGCTGGCGGGGGTGAGCGTCGGGTTTGAGTCGGCGGTCTACTCCGCGCTGGTGCTGGGGGCCGCGGTGTTCGGGGCGTTCCTGCTGGGCGGCGGCTCCCTGACGGTGTCGCTGTTCGCCGTGGCGCTGGCGGGTACCGGGCTGCTGACCACCGTGGGCGTGATCGTGGCCATGGACACCTTCGGGCCGATCTCCGACAACGCGCAGGGTGTGGCGGAGATGTCCGGGGACATCGACGAGCAGGGTGCGCGGATCCTGAACGACCTGGACGCGGTCGGCAACACCACCAAGGCGATCACCAAGGGCATCGCGATCTCCACCGCGGTGCTGGCCGCGACCGCACTGTTCGGCTCCTACCGGGAGCTGGTGATGACCGCGCTGACCGACGCCGGGGTGACGCTGTCGTTCGACGGGCTGCTCAACGTCGCCGACCCGCGCAACCTGGTCGGCATGCTGGTCGGTGCCTCGGTGGTGTTCCTGTTCTCCGGGCTGACCATCAACGCCGTGTCCCGCTCGGCCGGGGCGGTGGTGATGGAGGTGCGCCGCCAGTTCCGGGAGCTGCCTGGGATCATGTCCGGCACCCAGCGTCCGGAGTACGGCAAGGTGGTCGACATCTGCACCAAGGACGCGCAGCGGGAGCTGATGACCCCGGCGCTGCTGGCGGTGCTGGCGCCCGTGGCGGTCGGGTTCGGGCTGGGCGTCGGTGCCCTCGCCGCCTACCTGGCCGGCGCGATCGTCACCGGTGTGCTGATGGCGGTGTTCCTGGCCAACTCCGGTGGGGCGTGGGACAACGCTAAGAAGCTGGTCGAGGACGGCCACCACGGCGGCAAGGGCTCCCCGGCCCACGCCGCGACCGTGATCGGGGACACCGTGGGTGACCCGTTCAAGGACACCGCGGGCCCGGCCATCAACCCGCTGCTGAAGGTCATGAACCTGGTGGCGCTGCTGGTGGCCCCGGCGGTGGTGATGTGGGGCTACGGCGAGACCGAGCAGCCGGTGCTGCGGGTGGTGGTCGCGATCGTGGCCGCGCTGGTGGTCGTCGGCGCGGTGGTGTTCAGCAAGCGGAAGCCGATCGCGGTCTCCGCTGGTCAGGACGCCAACGACCAGGCGGCCAAGGAGCCCGCGCGTACCTCCTGACCAGGTAACCGGTCCTGACCGGTGAAGAAAGAGCATATGTGCCGAACCGCGACCGCGGTTCGGCACATATGCTCTTGATCGTCTGTAAGAGGACAGGCACACGCGGAGGTCAGCGAGGTATGTTGCCGGTGTCATCCACCGCATCGGTGTACGGTGTCGCCGTGGTACGTCACCGCGTGTGTCGTGACGGTTGATGTCCGTTTCCACCAACGATCGCAGGAGTACCGTGCCGAGCACCGCCAACCAGCAGACCCGCCTGGTCGTCGTCGAGTCCCCGGCCAAGGCCCGGACGATCTCTGGCTACCTGGGCCCGGGATGGGTCGTCGAGGCGAGCTTGGGGCATATCCGAGACCTGCCGGCCGGTGCCAAGCAGCTGCCGGACAAGTACAAGAAGGAGCCCTGGGCCTACCTCGGGGTGAACGTCGACGCCGACTTCGAGCCGATCTACATCGTCAACCCGGACCGGGCCAAGCACGTCACCAAGCTGCGGTCTCTGCTGAAGGAGGCCGACGAGCTCTACCTGGCCACGGATGAGGACCGGGAAGGGGAAGCGATCGCCTGGCACCTGGTGGAGGCGCTGAAGCCGAAGGTGCCGGTGCGGCGGATGGTGTTCCACGAGATCACCCGACCGGCGATCGAAGCGGCGGTAGCCAACCCGCGGGAGATCAACCGCGATCTGGTGGACGCCCAGGAGACCCGGCGGATCCTGGACCGGCTATACGGCTACGACGTGTCCCAGGTGCTGTGGAAGAAAGTGCAGCGCGGGCTGTCGGCCGGTCGGGTGCAGTCCGTGGCCACCCGGATCGTGGTGGAGCGGGAACGCGCCCGGATGGCTTTCCGCTCCGCCGAATACTGGGACGTCACGGCCACGTTGGCGGTGACCCCGGAGGAAGCCACCTCGGAGGGGCCGCGCTCGTTCACCGCCACCCTGGTGGCGTTGGATGGTGACCGGATCGCCACCGGTAAGGACTTCGAACCGACCACCGGCGAGCTCAAGCGGGGCGTGGACGCGGTCCACCTGGACGGTGACGGCGCCCGAGGGTTGGCGGCCCGGCTGGAGGGGCGGCCGTTCACGGTCACCCGGGTGGAGACCAAGCCGTACCGCCGGAAGCCGTACCCACCGTTCATCACCTCCACACTGCAGCAGGAGGCCGCGCGCAAGCTGCGGATGTCCTCGGCGGTCACGATGCGGGTGGCGCAGCGGCTGTACGAGAACGGCTACATCACCTACATGCGGACCGACTCGGTCAACCTGTCCGAGACCGCGATCGCGGCCGCCCGGGCGCAGATCGCCGACCTGTACGGGGAACGGTTCGTTCCACCGCAGCCACGGCACTACACCCGGAAGGTGAAGAACGCCCAGGAGGCGCACGAGGCGATCCGGCCGGCCGGGGACACCTTCCGCACCCCGGGTGAGGTGGCCGACGAACTGTCGGTAGAGGAGCTCAAGCTCTACGAGCTGATTTGGCGTCGGACCATCGCCTCCCAGATGACCGATGCGGTCGGCTCCTCGGTGTCGGTGCGGATCCGGGCGGTCTCCAGCAGCGGGGAGGAGTGCGACTTCGCCGCTACCGGTAAGACCATCACCGATCCGGGGTTCCTGAAGGCGTATGTGGAGTCCAGCGACGACTCCGAGGCTGAGGCCGAGGACGCGGAGCGGCGGCTGCCGACCCTGGTCAAAGACCAGCCGCTGGTGGCTGAGCAACTGACCGCGGGGGAGCACCACACCCAGCCGCCCGCGCGGTACACCGAGGCGAGCCTGGTCAAGGCGCTGGAGGAGCTGGGGATCGGCCGGCCGTCCACGTACGCCTCGATCATGCAGACCATCCAGGACCGGGGCTACGTCTTCAAGCGGGGGCAGGCGCTGATCCCCTCGTTCACCGCGTTCGCGGTGGTGGGGCTACTGGAGCAGCACTACCCGCGGCTGGTCGACTACGACTTCACCGCCGCGCTGGAGGACCAGCTGGACGGCATCGCGGCGGGCCAAGCGAGGCGGGTCGAATTCCTGCGGGCGTTCTACTTCGGGACCGGTGACGGCCGATCCGACGCGGTCACCCCGCCGGGCGGGTTGAAGAAGCTGGTCACCGAGAAGCTGGGTGAGATCGACGCCCGGGAGGTCAACTCGATTCCGCTGTTCACCGACGACCAGGGCCGGCAGGTGGTGGTCCGGGTCGGCCGGTACGGCCCGTACTTGCAGCGGTTCCGCCCTGGTCAAGAGGAGGAGAGCGGCGAGGGAGACCGGGTGCCGATCCCGGACGGGTTGGCCCCGGACGAGCTCACCCCGCAGAAGGTGGCGGAGCTGTTCCTCAGCGGGGGTGGGGAGCGGAAGCTGGGTGACCACCCGGAGACCGGTGAGCCGATCGTGCTCAAGTCCGGCCGCTACGGTCCATACGTTTCGCACGGCGACAAGAACGTCTCGCTGCTGCGCTCCCAGTCACCCGAGACATTGACGCTGGAGGACGCGCTCAAGCTGCTCAGCCTGCCTCGGCTGGTGGGGACCGACCCGAACGGGGTGGAGATCTACGCCGCGTCTGGTCGGTACGGCCCATACCTCAAGCGGGGAGACGACACCCGCTCCTTGGAGAGCGAGGAGCAGCTGTTCACGTTGACCGTGGAGCAGGCGTTGGCGCTGCTGGCGGCGCCCAAGACCCGCGGGCGGCGGAGCACGGCGCCGTTGAAGGAGCTCGGCGAGGACCCGATGACCGGCCGGCCAGTGGTGATCAAGGATGGTCGGTTTGGGCCGTACATCACCGACGGGGAGACCAACGTGTCACTACGTCGGGGGATGACCGTGGAGAATGTGGACTTGGGGCAGGCGTCGCAGCTGCTGATGGAGAAGCGGTCTCAGGATCCCGCTCCCCGCAAGCGGGCGACGAAGGCCGCGGCCAAGACCGCCAAGAAGACCGCTGCGAAGAAGACCACGGCGAAGAAAGCCGCCGCCAAGAAGGCCACGGGCGGGAAGTCTGAGGACTGATTCTCGGGCAGGCACACTCCTATCAAGATCAAGAGATATAACCGATTCGTCTGTCACGTTGCGTCGTTAACCCGAGTAGGGTTTCATGCCGTGCCAAACCGTGCACGCCGCTCGAAGGGGAACGACGTGACCTCAACTGTCCCTGTCCGTACGCCGGCCAGGTACATCGCCGGTAGCCCACTGCGCCGAGTGCCGGTGCAAGGGCGCAGCCTCGCCCGAGTGCAGCGCATGCTGGACGCTTGTGCCGCGCTAGTGGACGAGGTGGGGTACGAGGGGTTGACCACGACCCTGCTCGCGGAGCGAGCCGGGGTCGCAATCGGATCGGTGTATCAGTTCTTCCCGGACAAACGGGCGGTGGTGCAGGCGCTCAGCCAGCGCAACCTCGTCACCTACCTGGAGCGCCTCACCGAACGACTGGACTCCGGCGAGGTCTCGGACTGGTGGGCGGCGGTGGATACCGCTATCGATGAGTACATCCACATGCACCGGACGATCCCCGGCTTCCGTACCCTCCACTTTGGTGATGTGGATGCGCACCTGCTCGACGACGAGCAGCACAACAACGCGGTGATCGCCGCGCACTTGGCCGACCTGTTGGCCGGTAAGGTCCCGGCCCCAGACCCGGAGCAGCTGCGGTTCGCTTTGATGATCGCCGTGGAAGTGGCCGACTCTCTGATCAAGTTGGCGTTCCGGCGGGAAGCGGAGGGGGACCGGCGGGTGGTCGCGGAGGCGAAGAGCCTGATCCGGGACTACCTGCATCGGCGGGTGGCCGGCCTCCCCGCCGACTCGGTGGAGAGCCCCGACGCAGGATCCGAGGAGCCGCAGGCGACCGCCCCCGGTGGTCAGGCGTCCGCCAGTGCGCGCCCGCCCCAGCAACCCCACGGTCCGGACGAAAAGATTCTGTCTTCGAGCAGTAATGACTCCTCACACGGACCGTACAGGTGATCGAACCTTAGGGGTAGACCTGCGGGTAAACTCGGGGATGGCCGACCTGACCGCGCCGGATACAGTGAGGCGCAGGGTTCGCCTGAGGAGGGCGTTACGCGGAGGAGCGGCCATCACATGAGTGTCACGGGGAGGCAGGGCAGCACCTCACCGCAGATCAGCGGGGGGGCAGAGGCGCCCGTGGACCTATCCGGTGTCGGTGCCGCCCGCTCCGTACTGCGGATCCGGCCGTTCCGCCGGCTGTGGGGAGTGCTGTCGGTCGCCGCGGTCGCCGACTGGGTGGGGATTCTCGCCACCGCCGTCTTCGCCACCACCCTGGTGGAGCCGTCGTGGGCCAAAGGGGTGGCGTTCGGGGGTGTCATCGGCATCCGGCTGCTGCCGGCGCTGGTGCTGGGCACGGTCGCCGGGGTGATCGCCGACCGGTTTGACCGCCGCTACACCCTGCTGGTCAGCGACCTGCTGCGGTTCCTGCTGTTCGCATCCATCCCGGTGGCGTTCCTGGGGGGATTGCCGCAGCTGATCGTGCTGGGCTGGATGGCGATCGCCATCTTCCTCATCGAGGCGATCACGTTGGTGTGGAACCCCGCCAAGGACGCGGCCGTGCCCAACCTGGTGCCGCGGGCCAGGCTGGAGGCGGCCAACCAACTGTCACTGATCGCTACGTACGGAGTCGCCCCGGTGCTCGCGGCGCTGCTGCTGGCCGGGATGGAGCCGCTGGCATCCCCGATCGACGCCCGGATGGAGTGGGAAGCCGGCACCCTCGCCACCCTGGTGGCGCTGTCGCTCAACGCCCTCTCCCGGCTAGCCACCGCGCTGGTGGTGTTCTTCGGCATCCGGGAGATCAGTGGCCGGGCGGGGACGGCCGCCGCGGTGACCGAGCAGCCCACGCTGCTGCGGCAGTTCTACGAAGGCTGGAAGTACATCGGTCAGACCCGCCTGGTGCGCGGGCTGGTCCTGGGCATCCTGGGAGCGTTCGCCGCCGGCGGGATCGTGGTCGGCACCGCCCAGTTCTACGCCGCCTCGCTGGGCGGCGGTAACGCCACCTTCTACCTGCTGTTCGGGCTGATCTTCATCGGTCTCGGGAGTGGAATCGCGCTCGGACCGTGGGCGATCGGGCAGCTGTCCCGCCGCCGCTGGTTCGGCATCAACATCATGCTGGCCGCGATCGGGGTGATCGTGCTGGCGGTGGCGGTGCACTTGAGCATCGCGGTGGTGGGAGCGCTGCTGGTGGGGGCCGGCGCCGGGATGGCGCTACTGTCCGGGATGACCCTGCTGGGAGGTGAGGTCACCGATGACGTCCGGGGGCGGGTGTTCGCGTTCGTGCACACCAGTGTCCGGGCGGTGCTGATGCTGGCGATCGCGGTGACCGGTCCGCTGGCGGGGGCGGGCGGCTCCCGGGTGATCGACCTCGGAGTGGTCTCGGTGCCGGTGTCGTACCCGCGGCTGCTGCTGTTGGCCGCCGGGGTGTTCGGCATCCTCGCCGGGCGGGTGGCGTTCCGGCAGATGGACGACAAGCCCGGGGTGCCGGTGCTGGCCGACCTGTGGGGGTCGCTGCGGGGACGGCCGCTGTCGGTGCCGGAGCCGGTGGCGTGGGCCGGCCTGTTCGTGGTGTTCGAAGGCGGGGAGGGCGCGGGGAAGTCGACCCAGGTCGACCGCCTGGCTCGGGCCCTGCGGGGGCGGGGCCACCAGGTGGTGGTCAGCCGGGAACCGGGCGCCACCGAGTTCGGCGCCCGGATCCGCGGCATGCTGCTGGGCGGGGTCAATGGACCGGCCGCGCCGACCCCCCGCGCCGAGGCGCTGCTGTACGCGGCGGACCGGGCGCACCACGTCGCCACCGTGATCCGGCCGGCGCTCGCCCGGGGCGCCGTGGTGATCAGCGACCGGTACGTGGATTCGTCCGTGGCCTACCAGGGCGCCGGGCGTAGCCTGCCGCGCGAGGACATCACCTGGTTGTCGGACTGGGCCACCGGGCGTCTCAAGCCTGACCTGGTGGTGCTGCTGGACATCCCACCGGAGCTGGGATTGGCCCGAGTGGACGGCCGAGGCGAGGGGAAGGACCGTCTGGAGTCGGAGTCCTTGGCGTTCCATGAGCGGGTACGCGAGGCCTTCCTCGACCAGGCGGCCGCCGACCCCAACCGGTATCTGGTGCTGGACGCCACCCGGCCGGTGGACGAGCTCGCCGCGGAGATCCTGGAGCGGGTGGACCCGATGTTGCCGCCGGTACGGGCGCCGGAGCCGCAGCCGACCACCCAGCCGGTGACGTCGTTTCGAGACCAGGCGGTGGAGGTCCGTCGGTGACCTCCCCGGCATCGGTGACAGCGCCGCCGGACACCCCGGACGTGTTCGCCGACCTGGTGGGGCAGGAGGAGGCGATGGCCACGCTGCGTCGGGCGGCCGCCGCCGCGGCGGAGCTGGTGGCGGGCACGACTGATCCCGCCCGGACCGCGGGGATGACCCACGCCTGGCTGTTCACCGGCCCTCCCGGGTCGGGCCGTTCGGTCGCGGCCCGGGCGTTCGCCGCCGCGCTGCAGTGCCACTCCGGGGCCGGCTGCGGCCACTGCGCCGGCTGCCGCACCACCTTGGCCGGCACCCACGCCGACGTGCAACAGGTGGTGCCGGAGGGGCTGTCGATTCCCGTCAGCCAGATGCGGGAGCTGGTATTGCAGGCCGCCAGCGCACCGGCCGGCAACCGTTGGCAGGTGCTGCTGGTGGAGGACGCCGACCGGCTGACCGAGGCGGCCGGCAACGCCTTGCTGAAGGCGATCGAGGAGCCACCCCCGCGGACCGTGTTCCTGCTGTGCGCTCCTTCGCTGCACCCCGACGACGTCTCGGTCACCATCCGCTCCCGGTGTCGGGTGGTGGCGCTACGGCAGCCGCCCATCCCGGCGGTGGCCGGGCTGCTCCACACCCGGGACGGGATCCCGGCCGAGGTCGCCACCTGGGCGGCGGCGGCCGCGCAAGGTCACGTGGGGCGGGCCCGCCGGCTGGCCGCCGACCCGGACGCGCGGCAGCGGCGGGAAGCAGTGCTGGGGATACCGCGCCGACTCACCTCGATCGGGGCCTGCTTCGACGCCGCCTCCGCCCTGATCGAAGCGGCCGAGGCGGAGGCGGCGGCCACCGTCAGCGAGCTGGATGCGGCCGAGCGGGCCGCCCTGGAGACCGCGCTCGGGGCCGGGGGCAGCGGACGGGGAGCGGCCAGCGCGTTCCGCGGGGCCGCCGGCCAGTTGAAAGAACTGGAGCGTAGGCAGAAGTCCCGCGCTACCCGGGCGCAGCGAGATGCGCTGGACCGGGCGTTGATGGACCTCGCCGGCTTCTACCGGGACGTGCTGCTCACCCGCCTGGGCGCCCCGGTCGCCCCAGTGCACACCGACGCCGTGGAGATGATCCAGGCCGCGGCGGCGAAATGGCCCCCGGAGAGCACCCTGCGTCGGTTGGAGGCGGTGCTGGCCTGTCGGCGGGCGATCGACGCCAACGTCAAGCCCCGCATCGCGGTCGAGGCGATGATGCTCGCGCTGTGGCGCGGCTGAGGTTAAACCGGTAGCACGTCCGGGAGATCAGCCGCCGACCCGAATTCGGCCTCGGGGGCCGACTGGTCCGACGTGAGGCGCTGATCGGCCGCGGATTCTGGGGGGAGCGCGAACCCATAGGGCCCGTCGGGGTCATTGCCCGGGTCGTACGGGCCGTTGTCGTCGTGATCGCGGTCGTTGTGGTCGCCGTCGTTACCGCCGAGGCTGAGCGCGCCCACGATGCCGGCGATCAGGCAGCACAGCACGATCACCCCGATGATGACCGCGATGGCCCAGACGGGGAAGCGCCGTTTGCCGGCATCGCCGCCGGAGGATTCCGGAGGTGGCGGCGGTGGAGATTGCGGTGGTTCGGTCGGAGTGGTCATGCCGCTGATCTGCCCACTTCCACCGGAATTAGGCCGGACCAGCGGGCCTGACATTGGAGGATTCGTTACTGGTTCATCCCTGTCGGAGGCGCTCGTTGCGGTATGTCCGGTGAGCGCGCCGGTGCTCCTTGCCCGCTGATGCGGCGACCGCGGAGGCGGACTGGTCCGCAGACCCGGTGGGGCCAGCTACGGACGGGGTCCGCCCCCGCGGTCAACACACCGTGGCGGTGGATCAGCCGGAGGTGCTCCGATCCCGGCCGCGCCGGAGCGGAGTGCGAGACAGGAGGAAGATCGCCCCGCCGAGGACGGTGAGCAGGACGCCCCCGGTAGCGACCAGACCGGTGACGGTACCGGTGATCGGCAGTTCACCGCCGTCCCCACCGTCCCCATCGTCGTCAGGGTCGGGGCTGGGCATCGGCGGATCAGCCACCGCCGGCGCATTCGCGGCCGCCTGCAGGAGGCCGATCCCCAGGTCGAGCGCGGCCCGTGCGGGTTCAGCGGGGTCGTCGTTCCCCCACCGCAGCACCTGCAGACGCAGGGAGGCGGCGCTAGCGCTCACGGTGTCCCCTTCGACCTGTTGCCGTAGCTCACCGATGGACAACCGCAGCACCGACAACTGGCTGAGGTCGAGCAGTTCGCCGACGTTGGCCAGCACGTCCTGCAGTAGCGGTAGTCCGCCCAGCTGTTCCGGAGCGGGCAGCCCCTCGGGGGCCGGCAGGGCCGGATCCGTCACCTCCCCAGAGGTGTCCAGCCCCTCGACAGCGGGGTCGTCGAGCAGCTCCGCTGGCGCGCCCCCACTGATCAGAGGCAGACCCAGCCGCCCCAGCAGCCCGGTGGGACCGAGGGCGAGATCGATGTGGGTGCCGGGCGCGTCCAGCCGCTCCCGGCCGATCCCCGGACCCGAGATCTCCAACACCGGGGTGTCGTATTGGACCCGGTGACTGTTCGGGGCACCGGTGGTGCTGACCCGTAGCGACGGCTGGCTGATGACCTTCACCGTGATTTCGGAGCGGGTACCGGCGAACAGGCGCACCTCCGCCAGCGAGATCGCGGAGGTGGCGTACGCCGCCACCCGGCCGTCCTGTTCGGTGAGGCCGGCTTCACTCTGGCTGGAAAGGTTGCCTGGCAACCAGATCAGCGAACGCTTACCCAATCCGGGCAGGATCGCGGCATTGGCCAGCGACGTGCCGGCCACCCCCGCCGTCCCGATGCTTTGGGCACACCGCATCGACTCATGCCAGCGGGCGTGGGCGCTGCTCTGGGAGATCTCCACCCGGGCCACTCCGAGATCCAGCCGGGGGCCGGTCGCGGTGGCCGGCCCCTCGTTGGTCGGCGGGGCCTGCTGGTAGACGGTGTGGCCGACCCCGTCGATCGGGAGCAGCCCGATCAGATCCAGCCCCAGCAGGTTGGCGGCCACATCCCGAGCGGCCGCCGCAGCAGCCACCTCCGTTTCCGCGTTCATGCTGGCGCCGGTCGAGGAGAGCCGAACGTCCACTGCGGGACCCAGGTTCAGCCCCGGCAAGTCCAGGGCGGACAAGCGCAGCAGGTCGGTGTTCGCGTACGCCCGATAAGGCATTGGGTCGGCGCAGTCAGCGGCGGCCGCCGGGACGGCGAGGGTCGGCGACAGCAACCCTCCCACCAACGTCGCTGCGGCGACCATGGCGAGCCGGCGAAAACCGCGCGGCACGGTACGGATCATGCGTCCTCCAGTGGTCGGAAGCCGGCCCACGGGGGGCGGGCCGGCCGTACGCCGGTGCCCAACGACCACCCCTATCAACTGTCACTATCGGTTAGCAGGATGAGCCGGACGGGTGAGGTACTGTGCACAGTGGGCCTAATCCGACCGGGTAGACCTCGACGCTGTCGCACACCCAGTGCGTCACTCCAGGCGGATTGGTGCTTCCACCAACCGGTACCGAAGCTGCCCCGGCTCTACCGGAACCAACCACGCCGCATCCGGGCGGGATGCGTCCGGATCGGCTCGCCACTGTCGGCAAATCCGTTCCACCGCCACCGGATACAGGGTCAGGGAACCATCGGGGCCGAACCGCATCCGCAGGAAGCTCTTGTCGTCGGTGATCCCTTGGGCGGCGAACAATTCGTTGATGTTCACGCCGGACCGGGAGGTGGCCAGCAGATACCCGGCCACCACCTGGCTAGCGACCAGTCCCGCCACCGGTAGGTACAGCACCGTGGCCGCCAACAGCGGCAGCGGCCACGGCCAGTCCGCCATCGGTAACGCCAACCACGCCAGCCCACCGGCCAGGCCAAGACCCAGATGGGCGGCCCCGTGCAGGGTGCCCCACACCAGCCGGGCCGCTCCGGAGGCGCGCCCGGTAGGGAACGACGCCAACCCCACCGCGCCCGCCAGCACCAGCGTCACCGCCGTCAGGAGCGGGATCGACACCAGGCGCTCGGCCGCGGTGTCCAGCCGGGCGGCGGCGCCCGCCACCGACAACATCAACAGGGTGTGGATCACTCCTAGCAGGCCGACGAACCCGGGGTTACGCCACGGCAGCCGACCGAACACCCCCCAGGCGCGCCGCCGGGAACGGGCCGCGTCCGGGAACCGCGCCGCCAGTTCGTACTCCTGCCGAGGGCTGGCCTTGCGTACGATGCTGCCCTGCGGCGGCACCGTGATCCGCTCCGGCAGGGTGTGGGTGGCCGATAGGTACGCCCCACCGCCGCCACAGGTGACCAGCTGGCGGTCGGCCGCGGCGTAACGGGCGTAGTGGTGGAGATCCCCGGCGAGCATCAGCGGCACCCGGGCCCCGGTGGGAGTGATGATGGTGCGCAGGAAGAAGTCGATGGTGTCGTACCCCTTGGGGTCGGGGTCCAGCCAGCTGGGGCGCGGAGCCACCAGGATCACGCGGTCGTCGGGGGTGAGTTCGCGCGCCACCTGTTCGAAGTAGACCAGCTGGGGGTCGTCCAGGTAGGCGCCGAACGCCTCATCGATGGCGAACAACCACCATCGGTGCGGTAACTGGATGGCGAAGTACGAGCGGGACTGCTCCGTGCGCCAGCCGCCGATGTGGTCGGTGCGTTCACCGACGAACAACCGCAGGAACGCGGTCAGCCCGTCGTACCAGTCGTGGTTGCCGGGCAGGGCGTACAGCGTCGGCTGCGGGCCGTCCAGCGGCGGTAGCGGCAGGGCGGCGGTGTACGGGCCTTTCAACCGGTCCTCGTACGCCTCCATGCTCGCGGTCGGGTACACCTGGTCCCCGCCCATCACCAGCACCTGCCCCCGCGGCAGCCGCTGGCCGTCCACGGTCAGCTCCGGTTGCCCGAGCAGGTAGGCCACCGAATAGGTGGCGTCGAACCCGTCCCCGGTGTCCGCCACGTAGTCCAGCCACAGCTCCCCGTCCTGGCCTGGCTGCCGGTGGATGCGGGCCGGTAAGGCCCCCTGGAGCTCCCGCTTGTCCAGCCAGGCGCCGAAGCTCAACGCCAGCCCGGTGCGTACCCCGGTGCGGAGCAGCTGGCTGGGGGACAGCCAAGCCACCGGTGGCCTGGGGGTGAAGCCGAGCTCACACGGCGCGAGGGAGGTGGGGCGGCGGAGGGGATCCACGCCGTCACGGTAATGCACTCCCGTCCCGTCCGTCACATTTCGTGAGGGGGCGGCCGGCCGGGCGGGCGGGTCGAGGGTACGGCGGTTGCTCACGTACACTGGAGCGGTCCGCCGCCTTAGCTCAGTTGGTCAGAGCGGTGCTCTCGTAAAGCACAGGTCGTCGGTTCGAGTCCGACAGGCGGCTCCCAGGTCGGGGCCTTGATCAACCGATCAAGGCCCTTTCTCGTGGAGCTGTGGGTGGAGCCAGGGGAGCTCTGCGTCCCTGCCCTGGGACCAGGTCGACGTCACCACCGAGTCCTGGCCCTCACGGCAGCATCGGCCAGCGAGTCGAGAACTGTAAGCAGCGAGGCACCGCACTGAGGGAGATCCAGCCAGGGCGGCCAGATACTCTGCACCTCTCCAGGGGTGACCCCACCACGAGCGTCATGACCGTCGGTGGCGCAAGTTGTGGAGCCTGATCCCCTGCTTGGGGTCACCCCGCAGCTGTAGGGAGCACTCCCTCCTGTCTCATGCACCTCCCGCGTGCGGGGAGCACGTCACCCGGCGTCGGCCCACCCTGACCCGTTGCGGATCACCCCCGCGCGTGCGGGGAGCACACAAGCTGAGCCGGTACACGTATCCCCCCGCACGGATCACCCCCGCGCGTGCGGGGAGCACACAGGGAGCTGGACCGGCTCGGCGAGACCACCAGGATCACCCCCGCGCGTGCGGGGAGCACACCCGGATCAATGCGAACGTGCCGGCCGGGAATGGATCACCCCCGCGCGTGCGGGGAGCACTCACGCCGGCGCTTGACGTACATCCTGACCTGAGGATCACCCCCGCGCGTGCGGGGAGCACGCGATGCCAACCATTGAGGTACGTCCCCGTGGGGGATCACCCCCGCGCGTGCGGGGAGCACCGCTTCGGCCGCCCACGGCTGGTGCCGCACCCAGGATCACCCCCGCGCGTGCGGGGAGCACTGGGTCGAGTGGTCCGCTGAGCCGCACGACGACGGATCACCCCCGCGCGTGCGGGGAGCACATCAAGCCGATTGGGTTAGCGTTGAGCGCCGCGGGATCACCCCCGCGCGTGCGGGGAGCACGGGTCTGCCGCGTTCGTGGCGACGGCTGCCGCGGGATCACCCCCGCGCGTGCGGGGAGCACGAGTTGCCCATCCTGCCAGTGCGGGTGGGTCGGGGATCACCCCCGCGCGTGCGGG
>Ga0079224_100000046_pt1 | contig 79471 bp, 74 predicted proteins | sample Stecom2015_FD_80414 | JGI IMG/M metagenome (GOLD analysis project Ga0079224, IMG submission 80414) | Agricultural soil microbial communities from Utah to study Nitrogen management - Steer compost 2015 | ecosystem: Environmental > Terrestrial > Soil > Agricultural land | place: USA: Utah... | reverse complement strand
CCGCCACCACCGCCGCCGCAGGCGGTCAAGGCAGCAGCCAGGGCAGTCAGCACGATGGCATGTCGCAGCTTGCTTGGCACAAAGCTCATAGTTTTTCCCCGTCTCAGCGCAGTCCGCTTGGAACGCGCGATGGATTGATACGGAAAGGCCCGAAAATTCGAGCTTTCGTCGTCGATGACAGGGGAATTTATCCAGAAAGAAACGCATGCACTGTGGCATGCTTCACCAATCGATCAGCGCAATAGGAAAGGCTTCACAAAACGGAAAGCGCTAGCTTTATTATGTGATTGCTTTTGCATTTTTATCGGAAACGACGCACGGAAACGGCGTGCGCGATTTCACATGCCAACCGGCCGGAACGGCGTACCCAGCCTAGCCGCAGCATGGCAGAAGCCAGCTTTCACCGGCGCCGGCAGCAAGCTGTAGGCAGGCCCGTCTTTCGGAAATTCCCGGGCAGACGCGATACGTCGGTAACGAGGCGCAACCGATGTTTTCATGCGGCCGGGGATTCCAACCGACCCCACAAATCATGCTCGTCTGCGGCGACAATCCGCACACGTACGAACATTCCATGAGTCAGTCCTTCCGCATTATCGATATAAACCCGGCCGTCGATTTCCGGCGCATCCCCCCTGGTCCGGCCGACGGCAGTGCCATCCTCCATCTCGTCGATCAGCACCTGTTCGATCTTGCCGATCCGACGCTGCAGCTTCTCAGCGCTGATCCGGGCCTGCAGCAGCATGAAGCGCTTCAGTCGCTCCTCCTTGACCTCCTCCGGCACGGGGTCCGGCAAGGCGTTGGCGGCCGCTCCCTCCACCGGGGAGTACTTGAAGCAGCCGACCCGATCCAGCCGGGCCTCCTCAAGAAAAGCCAGCAGCTCTTCGAAATCGGCCTCGGTCTCGCCGGGGAAGCCAACGATGAAGGTGGAACGCAGGGTGATGTCCGGGCAGATTTCCCGCCAGGCCTGGATGCGGCTCAGCGTGCGTTCGCTGGCGGCGGGCCGCCGCATGGCCTTGAGTATGCGGGGGCTAGCGTGCTGCAACGGCACGTCCAGATAAGGCAGGATCTTGCCCTCCGCCATCAGCGGGATGATCTCGTCGACATGCGGGTAGGGGTAGACGTAGTGCAGCCGCACCCATGCTCCCAGCTCGCCCAGGGCCTGGCACAGCTCGGCAAGCCGCGTTCGGATCGGCCGCCCCCGCCAAAAGCCGTGCCGGTAGCGGAGATCCACGCCATAGGCACTGGTATCCTGTGCGACCACCAGCAATTCCTTGACGCCGGCGGCGACCAGGCGCTCGGCTTCCTCCAGCACCTCGCCGATGGGGCGGCTGACCAGGTCGCCCCGCAGCGCCGGGATGATGCAAAAGGTGCAGCGATGGTTGCAGCCTTCGGAAATCTTCAGATAAGCATAGTGGCGCGGGGTGAGCTTGATGCCTTGCGGGGGCACCAGGCTGGTGAAAGGATCGTGCCGCGGCGGTAGGTGCTCGTGCACGGCCTGCAGCACGTCCTCGTAGGCGTGCGGCCCGGTCACGGCCAGCACGTTGGGGTAGCGCTCGCGGATGGTCTCGGTTCTGGCACCCAGACAACCAGTGACGATCACCCTACCGTTCTCCGCCAGCGCCTCGCCGATGGCTTCCAACGACTCCTCCACCGCGGCGTCGATGAAGCCGCAGGTGTTAACCACCACCAGATCGGCGTCCTGATAGGTTGGCACCAGCCGATAACCCTCGGCCCGCAGCTGCGTCAGGATACGCTCGGAGTCCACCAGCGCCTTGGGGCAGCCGAGGCTAACGAATCCAATCTTGGGCTCTCTGCTCATAGCGACCTACTCTGCGGACCTTGCAAATCCTGCGCGCTGCCATAATTGAAGGAATAGCCGGCCGGGCCACGGCGGCCACGTCATTGGCTGGCTACCGCCGACAGGCGCGGCCGGGACAGGTGCCGGATTATGCGGCAGCAACGGCCATTGGACCAAGGCCTGACGAGGCGGTGGAACACCATGCCCGACAACCGACGCCGTGAGTTCGATTTCGACGCCTGGGCGGAGCTGGCCAGGAAAGATCCGGAAGCTTTCGAGCGGCTGCGCGCCGATACCATCGAAGCCTGGCTGCAGCAGGCCCCGACCCACCGCCAGCAACGGCTGCGGCGCCTGCAATGGCGCATCGACCGCACCCGCGAACAGGCCGACAATCCCATGGCCGCCTGCATCCGCCTCTCGCAAATGATGTGGGACTCGTTACTCGGCCCGGGCGGCCTGCTGGAGAACCTGGAGGCGCTGCGCGGCCATCTCAGCGCACGACAACAGCCGACCGTGACTTCGCGGCGCGCCCGTGTGCTAGAATTCCCGCGCCATGGTAGAATTCGGCGCCCACACTAGCCGGCGGTGGCTTGCCAGCCGCTGGCGTGGTCGCTATGATTGCCGCCTTTCCGATTCGCCTGTCGGCGAATCGTCACCGCCTCAAGGTGCAGGTCATGAAGAAAGATATTCACCCCGAGTACCGTGAAGTGGTCTTTCAGGACCTCTCATCGGACTTTGCGATTTTGACTCGGTCGACCGTTCGGACCAAGGAAACCATTACTTGGACCGACGGCAAGGAGTATCCACTCTACAAGATCGAGGTATCGAGCAAGAGCCATCCTTTCTACACCGGCCAACAGCGTCTGGTGACTACCAGCGGTCGGGTGGATCAGTTCCGCAAGAAGTTCGGCGGTCTGACCTCCAGCAACAAATAACCGGAAACGGTGTGAGAAGGCGCCTCCTTGGCGCCTTCTTCGCATACAGCGCTGCTCCTCGGTCCTTGGGCTTCCGCCTCTGCCGACCGGTCCTACCACAGGGGTGCCGTCTCCCGGCCACCCGTCCTACCAACACCGGACCCGCTCGTGACAGCCAAGGCCAGCCGGGGCTTGCGCATGGACTACAGTGCGAGCATCCTGCTCGCCGCTAAGCTGCCAGGGCAGCACCAGATTGGCAATGTGCGAAGAGCATTAGGAGAGCGTTCCATGTCGAACAAGACCGTCACGATTACCGACAACGCCACCGGTAAGAGCGTCGAGTTCCCGCTACGCAGCGGCACGCTTGGCCCCGATGTCATCGACATCAAAGACCTCTACAAGGAATTCGGCTACTTCACCTACGACCCAGGCTTTACCGCCACGGCCAGTTGTCGCAGTGACATCACCTACATCGACGGCGACCAGGGCATTCTCCTCTATCGCGGCTACCCCATCGAGCAGCTGGCGGAAAAGAGCACCTTCCTCGAAGTCGCCTACCTGCTGCTCTATGGCGATCTGCCCACCGCCGAGCAATTGGAACGCTTCACCGACTCCATCACCCGGCACACCATGGTGAATGAGAGCGTGAAGAACTTCTTTAACGGGTTCCACTACAACGCTCATCCCATGGCCATGCTCACTGCCGTGGTCGGCTCGCTATCCGCCTTCTACCACGACGGCCTGGACATCAACGATCCGGCCGACCGCGACCTGAGCGCGCATCGCATCATTGCCAAGCTGCCCACCATTGCCGCCGCCGCCTTCAAGCACATGGTCGGCGAGCCCTTCGTCTATCCGAACAACGCGCTCAGCTACACCGGCAACTTCCTAAACATGCTGTTCGCGCGGCCGTCCGAGCCGTACGAAGTCAACCCCGTGGCGGAAAAGGCGCTCGATCAGCTGCTGATCCTGCATGCCGACCACGAGCAGAACGCCTCCACCTCGACCGTCCGGCTGGCCGGCTCCACCGGCACCAACCCGTTTGCGGCCATCGCAGCTGGCTGCGCCGCGCTGTGGGGGCCATCGCACGGCGGCGCCAACGAAGCGGTGTTGAAGATGCTGGAGGAAATCGGCACGGTCGACAACGTGCCCAAGTACATCGCTAAGGCCAAGGACAAGGACGACCCGTTCCGCCTGATGGGCTTCGGCCATCGCGTCTACAAGAACTACGACCCGCGCGCGGCCATCATTCGCAAGACCTGCCACGAGGTCCTGAACGAGCTGGGCGTCAGCCACGATCCGCAGCTCGAGCTGGCCATGAAGCTGGAGGAGATCGCGCTGCAGGACGAATACTTCATCGAGCGCAAGCTCTATCCCAACGTCGACTTCTACTCCGGCATCATCTACCGCGCCCTGGGCATTCCCACGGAGTTCTTCACCGTGCTGTTCGCCATCGGCCGAGCGCCGGGCTGGGTGGCACAGTGGATGGAAATGATCACCGACCCCGAGCAGCGCATCGGCCGTCCGCGCCAGATCTACACCGGCGCGCCGAAGCGCGACTACGTTCCCATCGATCAGCGCGGCTAAGCTGTCCTGGCGCCGGCCAGCCCTGGCCGGCGCCGTCCGCCTAGGCCCACCCGCGCCTGCCCGGCTTGCCCCCCGGCAACCGCTGGCCACTTGCCGGTGGATGAAAAATCGACGGGAGCAGGGCATCATTCAGTCCGTTCGGGAAAAACAATAAGGAAGGATCATGCGGAAGACGGCCTTATTCCTTGCCCTCCTGTTCGCTGCCCCCATGGCGCAAGCCGACAACCAGTACTGGGCCATCGCGCCCGGCTATAGCAAGGTCGAAAGCGGCCCTGGGGATGATCTCGAGTTCTTCACTCTGAGCGCCCTTTATGGCTACGAGCTGCATCCGCATCTCGGCATCGAAGGCCGCGTTGGCACCACGCTGGTGCGCGAGGAGCTCGACGCTGACCACAAGTACAGTGTCGATTTCTTCGGCAGCGCCTTCGTTCGGATCAATGTGCTGAGCGAGGACGTACGCCCCTACGTCCTGCTCGGGGGGACCTACGCCAAGGCCGTGGCGAGCGGACCGCTGGTCAGCGGCAGCGACGAGGAAAGCGATTTCTCCTGGGGGGTCGGCGTCAGCCTGCACGTGCGCCAGCACGGCTTCCACCTGGAGTACATTCGCTACCTGGACAAGAGCGATTTCGAGTTCAACGGCATCAACCTCGGCTACACCGGCCGCTTCTGACGCGGCCGGCGGCGCCCCGGCTGAGCTCTTCGCCGGACACGCGAAGCATCAGCCGGCAGCCAGCAACTCCCGTACTGCAGCGATGGCAGCCCGCTCCATGGGCTGGCCGTCGATGCGGCTGCGCGGCGCCTCGCGCAAGCCGTTGCGCGGGAACACCGCCAGGTCAACCGTCAAATCGCCGGCCAGCAGCCTAAACACCGGCACGTTGACATAATCGTCCCGACCGAAGCGGAAGCGGCGTTCGCCGACTTCGTGCGGGATATCGTGGTCCATCAGGAAAATCGCCAGTTCCTCGGGCGTGTCCGCGAACAAGTGCAAGTTCACGTCCGAATGCTCGGTGGCGGTGCCATGCAGCACGGATCCGACCAGGCGTGGCTGAAAGCGTTCCAGGAACTGCATGGCCTCGACGGCCACCTCCCGCAGCTTGCGCAGTAGAGCAGGCCGCTCGCTGCCGCCGAAAAGACGCTGGTATTCGATCAGCGCTTCCTGGATCTCGCGGTTGCCGGGTAGATTGCGGGTGTCGGGAGCGCCGATGCGCTCCGCCGCCTTGCGCTTGGCCACCAGGTAGTCGCTGATGCCTTCCTGAGCCATGATGCGCGCCGCCTCCTGCGTCACCAGTAGACGCACGCGGGCATCCCTTGTCGTCACCGGGCGCTTGGCCATGGCACTCACTCCAACCTCTTCATGACAGGACTCGCGCCTACCCGATCCTAGAACAGCGACCGCTCCGGGACCTGGCCGCCACTGCTACGGGCCGGCTCCAGCGGCGGCACCTCGTCGGCCCGGAACACCTCGAAGATGGCGCTGGGATTGTCGGCCCGCGCCATCAGTCCGGTTTCGGGATCGATGCGCACTGTGACCAACCCCTCCGGCAGCGGCATCGGCTGTTCCGGCACCCCGTCGAGGGCGACGCGCATGAACTCGAGCCACATGGGCAGGGCATTGCGGGCTCCAGTCTCGCCCGCGCCCATGGGATGGGACTGATCGAAACCGACCCACGCGGCCACAGCCAGATGCGGCGTGAAGCCGCCAAACCAGCCATCACGCTGGTCGTTGGTGGTGCCGGTCTTGCCGGCCAGATCGCTGCGCCCCAGTTCCAGCAGGCGTCGGCCAGTGCCGTACTGGACCACGTCCTGCAACATGCTGGTCATCAGATACGCGTTCTGGGCGCTGATCACCCGCGGCGCCGGATTGACCTCAGGCGCCAGGGCGCTGGCGGCCACGGGTTGCAGCGGCGAGGCCTCGGTCGCTTGCTCGCACTCGGGGCAGACTCGTGGGGGATTGGCTTCGTAAATAACGTTGCCGTCAGCGTCCTCCACCCGCGCGATCAGGTAGGGCGTGACGCGGTAGCCGCCGTTGGCGAACACGGCGTAGCCGGCAGCCAGTTCCAGCGGCGTGACGCTGGCGTTGCCCAGTGACAGCGAAAGGTTGGGCGCGAGCCGCTCGCGATCGAAGCCGAAGCGAGTGATGTAGTCGACCGCATAGGCCACGCCGATGTCACGTAGGACGCGGATGGAAACCAGGTTGCGGGACTGGGTCAGCCCGACCCGCAGCCGGGTCGGGCCATAGAAGCGGCCACTGTAGTTTTCCGGCCGCCAGGTGCCCTCGAGCGCTTCGTCCCGGAACACCACCGGCGCGTCATTGACGATGGTAGCCGGGGTGAAGCCCTTCTCCAGGGCGGCCGAGTAGACGAAGGGCTTGAAGGCCGAGCCGGGCTGGCGCTGCGCCTGGGTGGCGCGGTTGAACTTGCTGCGGAAGAAGTCGAAGCCACCCACCAGCGCGCGAATCGCCCCATCCAGCGGCGACAACGCCACCAGCGCACCCTCGACCTCGGGCAGCTGCACCAGCTGCCAGCCGTCGTCCCAGGGCTGCACGTAGATGACGTCGCCTGGCTGCACCACGTCGCCAGGCCGCTTAGGCGGATCACCGACCACGTCCCGGTTGATGAACGGCCGCGCCCATTTCATGCCTTCGAACGGCAGCTCTTGCGGCTCACTCAAGCCCTGCACCACCACCGTGGCGGCAGCGTCGTCCAAGGCGGTGACGACCGCCGGCCGCAGGTCGCCATAGCGGGGGTGCGCGGACAAGGCCTGCTGCAGCTGCTGCTCGCTCTGCAGCTGCTCGCGCGGAACCTGCGCCACCGGCCCCCGGTAGCCGTGACGCCGATCGTAGTCCAGCAAGGCCTTGCGCACGGCCGCCACCGCCGCCTGCTGGGCGCGTCGGTCCAGCGTGGTATAGACGCGGTACCCATCGGTGTAGGCGGCCTCGCCGTAGCGTTCCACCATCTCGGTCCGCGCCATCTCGGCGGCATAATGGGCCTCGGCGTCAAGCTGCACCCGGAACGCCCGCGCGGTATTGGGCATGGCACTGGCTTCGGCGTACTCCTGGTCGGAGATGAAGCCCAGCTCGCGCATGCGCCGCAGCACGTAGGCACGCCGTAGCATGGCCCGCTCCGGGTTGGCGACAGGGTTGTAGGCCGACGGCGCCTTGGGCAAGCCGGCGATCATGGCGATCTCGGCCAGATCCAGCTCCGACACCGGCCGGCCGTAATAGACCTGCGCCGCCGCGCCGACGCCGTAAGCACGGTTGCCGAGGTAAATCTTGTTCAGATAGAGCTCGAGGATTTGCTCCTTGCTTAGCTCGCGCTCGATCTTGAGCGCCAGCAGGATCTCGTTGGCCTTGCGCAGATAGGTCTTCTCACTGGAGAGGAAGAAGTTGCGCGCTACCTGCATGGTGATGGTGCTGCCGCCCTGGGTGCGCTCGCCAGTGAGAACCAGATTCCAGAATGCGCGCAGCAGCCCTTGATAGTCTACGCCCGGATGCTTGAAGAAACGGTCGTCTTCGGCCGCGATGAAGGCCTTGACCATCAGCTCCGGGATCTCTTGATACTGCAGCGGAATGCGCCTCTTCTCGCCAAACTCGGCGATCAGCCCGCCGTCGGCGGTATAGACGCGCAGCGGCACCTGGAAGCGCACGTCGCGCAGCACTTCCACGGACGGCAGCTTGGGCACTAGGATCGCAACGGCGACCCCCGTCCCGACGGCTCCCGCCAGCAGCGCCGCCAGAAACAAGGCTGCCAACGTATAAACGAGATAACGCAGTTTCATCAGGGACCGGCCCCTGTCCAATTCGAAGAATTTGCAGAGTATATCAGCCGCCGCGAGCCGACTGTGACGCTGGCACTATCTGACTCTTGGCCCTTTGCTCTATAGTTAGGCATATTATTGAAACCAACTTCGGACCTGCTGCCCCTAAGAGGCGACAAACTATAAGGAAAATAACAAAGTGGCCCTGTTCAAGAAATCGAACCAGCCGCTGCTAGGCATCGACATCAGCTCCACTGCCGTCAAGCTGCTGGAGTTGAAACGCCAGGGCTCGCGCTACCGGGTCGAGAGTTATGCCGTCGAGCCTCTGCCGCCCAATGCCGTGGTGGAGAAGGTGATCACCGACGAGACGGCCGTGGCCAATGCGATCCGGGCTGCGGTCAAGCGCTCCGGGACCAAACTCAAGCAAGCGGCAGCAGCCGTCCCGGCCTCGCTGGCGATCAGCAAGACCATCGCCATGCCGGCCAACCTCGACGACCGCGAAATGGCCGCCCAGATCGCCCTGCAGGCCGACCAGCACGTCCCTTACCCACTTGAGGAACTGAATTTCGATTTCCAAGTCCTGGGCCCCTCCGAGCACAATCCCGACGAGGTCGACGTGCTGCTGGTGGCCTCCCGCAGCGAGAACGTCGACGCCCGGGTGGCGGTGCTGGAAGCGGCAGGCCTCAAGCCCCGGGTCATCGACGTCGAAAGCTATGCGATGGAGAACGCGTTCTCCCTGCTCGCCGAGCAATTGCCGGGCGGCAGCCAGGATCGCGCCATCGCCATGGCCGACGTCGGCGCCACCATGACCACGCTGACCATCATCGAAAACGGCCAAACCATCTACACCCGCGAGCAGATCTTCGGTGGCCGCCAGCTCACCGAAGAGATCATGCGCCGCTACGGCCTGTCGTACGAGGAAGCGGGGCGGGCCAAGCGCCAGGGCGGCCTGCCCGACAGCTACGAAGAGGAAGTGCTGGAGCCGTTCAAGGAAGCCATGGCGCAACAGGTCAGCCGTGCGCTGCAGTTCTTCTTCAGCGCCAGCCGCCACAACCGTGTTGACCACATCGTGCTGGCGGGCGGTTGCGCCGCCATCGCGGGAGCGGCCGAGGCCATCCAGGAGGCGACCGACACACCGACCACCGTGGCCAACCCGTTCAGCGCCATGGCCGTCGCCTCCAGCATTCGTCCCCAACGTCTGGCCGAGGATGCCCCGGCTCTGATGGTGGCATGCGGCCTTGCCCTGAGGAGCTTCGACTAACATGACCAGAATCAACCTGCTCCCTTGGCGTGAAGAGCTCAAGAAACAACGCCAGAACCAGCTGATTCTCATGCTCCTCGCCGCCGTCGTCGCCGGCCTGGGCGTATGGTTCGTCGGCCACTCCTACTACGACGACCTGATCAGCTATCAGAACCACCGCAACCGCCTGCTGGAGCGTGAGATCGCCGAGCTAGACAAGCGCATCGCCAAGATCCGCGAGCTGGAGAGCACCAAGGCCAAGCTGAAGGCGCGCATGGAGGTCGTGCAGGAGCTGCAGCAAGGTCGGCCGCTGGTGGTGCACATGATGCACCAGCTGGTGGCGACGCTGCCCGACGGGGTGTATCTCACCAGCGTCAAGCAGACCGGCAGCAACATCGTGCTGACCGGCGTCGCCGAATCCAACGCCCGCATCTCCAGCTTCATGGAAAACCTGGACAAATCGGGTTGGCTGTACGATCCGCGGCTGACGGTGATCCAGGTCAAGGAAGCCCAAAACCGGCGCCTGAGCGAGTACACGCTGCAGGTTCGTCAGCGCACCGGCTCCGTCTCGGAACAGGCTGCGGCCGCACCCGGTGCAGGGAAGAGCACTTGAGGGAAAGGCCATGAATCTGTCCGATCTGCGCAATCTCGACCTGCAGGACGCCGCCTACTGGCCGGTTCCGGTCAAAGCGGCCGCCATCTTATTGGTGTTCGCGCTTACCGTGGCCGCCGGCTGGTATTTCGACTGGAGCAACCAGGCAGCCACGCTGGAACGCACCGTGGCCAAGGAAGCCGAGCTCAAGCAGTCCTTCGAGCTGCGCCAGCGCCGCGCCGCCAATCTCGAAGCCTACGAGCAGCAGCTGGCGGACATGGAGGCCAGCTTTGGCGCCATGCTGCGGCAACTGCCGAGTCAGGCCGACGTGCCCAAGCTGTTGGTGGACATTTCCCAGACCGGACTGGCCAGCGGCCTGGAATTCGAACTGTTTCAACCGGCACCGGAGGTGAAGCGGGAGTTCTATGCCGAGCTGCCCGTCAAAATCCGCGTCCGCGGCAACTACCACCAGTTCGCCCGTTTCATCAGCGCCGTTGCCAACCTGCCCCGCATCGTCACCCTGCACGACATCGCCATCGAGCGGGCGTCGCGCGCCGAGGGGCTGGTCATGGAATTGACTGCCAAGACTTACTGGTACCTGGAAGAAGATGCAGGAGTGACCAAATGACAGCCAGCATCTTGCGTCTCCCCTGCGCCAAGTCGACGTACAGCAAGCTGGCCGTCGTCCTGCTGGCGCTTGCCGCCCTGGCCGGCTGCGCGCGCGACAGCAGCGACCTGGAGCGCTACATCAGCGAAGTGAAGGCACGGCCGGCCGGGCCGATCGAGCCCATCCCCGAGATCAAGCCGTTCGAGTCCTTCACCTATCCCGAGGGAGCCTTGCGCGACCCCTTTGCTCCGCTCGATTTCAGCCCGGCCCAGGCGAGCAGCCAAGCCGGCGGCCCGCGGCCCGACCCCAACAGACCGCGCGAGATCCTGGAAGACTTCCCGCTGGATACCTTGCGGATGGTGGGGATCCTGCAGCAGCACGACAATCTGTGGGCGCTAATACGCGATCCTAGCGGCACCATCCACCGGGTTCAAACCAACAATTATCTCGGCCAGAATCACGGGCGCATCATCGAGATCAGCGAGCGGGCCGTGGTGCTGCGCGAGCTGATCCCCGATGGTATGGGCGGCTGGATCGAGCGCGAAGCCTCGCTCGCCGCCAGGGAATGACGTCCTCAGGAGCGACATAATGACAATAACCGACCTCTTCTCCCCCAAGCTGCCGAAACGGCGTTCGGTTCCGAAGTTGCTGGTCCTGGCCTGCGCCACCCTGGCGGTGCTGGGGACGCCCAGCCCTGCCTGGGCCCGCGCCCTGACTACCATCGACTATGCCGGCCTGAGTGGCAATAAGGTCCAGCTTACCCTGACCCTGGACGAGCCGATCGAGGAACCGCACACCTTCGCCATCAAGGATCCGGCCCGCATCGCGATCGACCTGCCGGCCACCGAGAACCGCATCCGCCAGCGCAACACCGAGATCGGCGTCGGCGCCGTCGAAGGCGTCACCACACTGAGTGCCGACGGTCGTACCCGGGTGGTCGTACGGCTGACCCAGCTGGTGCCCTACGAACTGGAGACCAGCGGCAGCGTCATCCGCCTGCTGATCGACTCCCCGGGCAGCATGCCGACGGCCGACGAGGGTGGCGCGAGCGACTTCGCCGGTGCTGCCCACACCATCACCGACATCGACTTCCGCCGTACCGAGGAAGGCGTCGGCCGCATCATCCTGAAGCTGACCAACGGCTCCGCTCCGGTCAATATTCGCGAGGAAGGCGGCCGCATCATCGCTGACTTCCTCAGCACCAGCCTGCCGGCCGAGCTGGAGCGGCGGCTCGACGTCACCGACTTCGCCACCCCGGTGAAGACCATCGACCTGCGCCGCTTCGGCCAGAACGTCCGTATGGTGGTAACGCCGACCGGCACCTACGATCAAATCGCCTATCAAGCCGGCGACACCTTCACCGTCGAGCTGAAGCCGATCACCCCCGAGCAGCTGGAGGCGCGCCTAGCGGAGGAAGGCCGTTACACCGGCGAGCGGCTGTCGCTGCACTTCCAGGACATCGAGGTCCGCGCCGTGCTGCAGCTGATCGCCGACTTCACCGGCCTCAACATCGTCGTCAGCGACAGCGTCGCCGGCAACATCACCCTGCGCCTGCAGGACGTGCCCTGGGACCAGGCGCTGGACATCATCCTCAAGACCAAGGGGCTGGACAAGCGCAAGGAAGGCAACGTGCTGCTGGTGGCGCCGGCGGAAGAGATCGCCGCCCGCGAGCGGCTGGAGCTGGAGACGCTGCGCCAGGCGCAAGAGCTGTCACCGTTGCGCTCCGAGTTCATCCAGGTCAACTACGCCAAGGCCTCTGAGCTGGCCGAGCTGATCCAGAGCGGCGATTCCTCGCTGCTGTCCGAGCGCGGCACGGTCAAGATCGACCCCCGCACCAACACCCTGATCGTGCGCGACACCGCTTACAACCTGGAGCAGATCCGCAACCTCGTGCAGCGACTCGACATCGCTGTGCGCCAGGTGCTGATCGAATCGCGCATCGTCATCGCCACCGACGACTTCTCCCGTGACCTGGGCGTGCGCTTCGGCGTCGCTGGAACCCAGACTTCCAACAACGGCCGCGATTTCATCACCATCGGTGGCTCCAACACCGGCTACGTCGATTTCGGCCCGGGCAACAACGCCGGCTACATCACCCGCGACCGCGACGACACCAAGGACACCGCCGGCTTGATCGTCGACCTGCCAATCGCCGACCCGGCCGGCGCCATCAGCTTGGCCGTGGGCCGCATCGGCACCGCCCTGCTGCAGCTGGAACTGGCCGCCATGGAGAACGAGGGCAAAGGCAGCATCATCTCCAGCCCGCGGGTTATCACCGCCAACCAGAAGACGGCCACCATCGAGCAGGGCGTGGAGATTCCCTACGAGGAAGCGACCTCCAGCGGCGCGACCAGCATCTCCTTCAAGAAGGCTGTGCTAGGCCTCACCGTGACGCCGCAAATCACGCCGGACGACCGCGTGCTGCTGGATCTCTCGGTCAGCAAGGACAGCCGCGGCCAGGACACCGCTGCCGGCCCCGCCATCAACACCCAGTCGGTGACCACCCAGGTGCTGGTGGACAACGGTGAGACGGTGGTCCTCGGCGGCATCTACGAGCAGACCAACGTCGAGGGGCGGCGCCGAGTGCCGCTGCTGGGCGAGCTGCCGCTGATTGGCTGGCTGTTCCAGTCCACCACCAAGGTGGACGACCGCAGCGAGCTGCTGATCTTCGTCACGCCAAAAATCCTCAAGGAATCGCTCAGCATGCATTGATGCCGGCTTCCCTGCTCCCGGCAATCAGCTTGCAAGAAAGGGCCACTGGCCCTTTCTTGCTTTCTCGGATACTGTGAGAGACTCCATGCACAGCACCCGCATCTTTCTGATCGGCCCCATGGGGGCTGGCAAGACCACCATTGGCAAGCGGCTGGCGCAGCAGCTGGCGCTGCCGTTCTACGACAGCGACAAGGTGATCGAGGAACGCACCGGAGCCAGCATCCCGCTCATCTTCGACATCGAGGGCGAGGCCGGCTTTCGCCGCCGCGAAGAGGCCGTGATCGACGAGCTCAGCCAGCTGGACCAGGTGGTCCTGGCCACCGGCGGCGGCGCCGTTACGGTGGCCGCCAACCGCCGCCGCCTGCGCGAACGTGGCACGGTCGTGTATCTTGAAGCCTCGGTGGAAAAACAGTACGAACGCACCCGCCTGGACAGGAATCGGCCGCTACTGCAGACGGAAGACCCCAGGGCCAGGCTGCAGGCCCTGTTCGACCAGCGACGGCCGCTTTATTTAGAAACCGCGCACGTAGTGGTATCGACCGATCGTGGCAGCGCGCGCAGCATAGTTGATGAGATCCTGCGCCGCTTACAGGACCTGAACGGCAAAGCATAAGGATTCGACATGCGTACCCTGAACGTCGACCTCGGCGCCCGCAGCTATCCGATCTACATCGGCACCGGCTTGCTGCGCGCCGACCTGATTGCTCCGCACATACCCGGCCGGCACGTCCTGATCGTCACCAACGACAGCATCGCGCCGCTCTACCTTGAACGCGCGCAGGCCATGCTGAGCGGCTTCGACACCGCCTCCCTGGTGCTGCCCGACGGCGAGCGCCACAAGACCCTGGAGACGGTCAGCCGCATCTACGACGTGCTGCTGCAGCGGCGCATGGACCGCCAGACCACCCTGATCGCCCTAGGCGGCGGCGTCATCGGCGACATGGTCGGCTTCGCCGCCGCCACTTACCAGCGCGGCGTCCATTTCATCCAGATCCCGACCACCTTGCTGGCACAGGTGGACTCCTCGGTAGGTGGCAAGACCGGCGTCAACCACCCCCTGGGCAAGAACATGATCGGTGCCTTCTACCAGCCGCGTGCGGTACTGGCCGACATGGACACCCTGACCACCCTGCCGCCGCGGGAGCTCAGGGCCGGCCTCGCCGAGGTCATCAAATACGGCCTGATCATGGACGCCGAGTTCCTCGACTGGCTGGAAGGCCACATGCCGCAGCTGCTGGCCATGGAGCACGACGCCTTGGCCGTGGCGGTGGAACGCTCCTGCCGCAACAAGGCCGCCGTCGTGGGCCGTGACGAGCGGGAAGCGGGCGAACGCGCCCTGCTCAACCTCGGCCACACCTTCGGCCACGCCATTGAGACCGCCACTGGCTACGAAAGCTGGCTGCACGGTGAAGCGGTAGCAGCAGGCATGCACATGGCGGCCTACATGTCACAGGAGCTGGGCTGGCTGTCCGCAGCCGAGGTGGAGCGGGTGCGGCAGCTACTGCTAGCGGCCGAGCTGCCAGTCCGCCCGCCAGCCATCGCGCCCGAGCGCTTCCGCGAACTGATGGCAGTGGACAAGAAAGCGCTCGCCGGCCGGCTGCGGCTGGTGCTGCTCAAGGCGCTGGGCCGCGCCGTAGTGACGGCGGAGTTCGACGACGCGGCACTGACCCGCACGCTGCAGCACTTCGCCAGCGCCGGATAAGTCCTGCCATGCCAGACGTCGAAACCACCATCACGCGCGCTCCCTATGCCGCCGACCCGGCGCGCAGCCGTGGTCGGCGCTACCCGGAATCGCCGCCGCGCTACCGCAGCGAGTTCCAGCGTGACCGCGACCGCATCATTCATAGCTCGGCCTTCCGGCGGCTGGTCTACAAGACCCAGGTCTTCGTCAATCACGAAGGCGATTTGTTCCGCACCCGACTGACCCACAGCCTGGAAGTGGCCCAGATCAGCCGCACCGTGGCCCGGGTGCTAGGCCTCAACGAGGATCTGGCGGAAGCCATCAGCCTGGCCCATGACCTCGGCCACACGCCGTTCGGGCATGCCGGCCAGGAGGCGCTCAACGCCTGCATGCAGCCCTACGGCGGCTTCGAGCACAACCTGCAGTCGCTGCGCATCGTCGATCTGCTGGAAGAACGCTACGCCGAGTTCCCAGGGCTCAATCTGACCTTCGAAACCCGCGAGGGCATCCTCAAGCATTGCAGCCGCCGCAACGCCGAGCAGTTGGGCGAGCTGGGCCGGCGCTTCCTCGAGCGCACCCAGCCCAGCCTGGAGGCCCAGCTGGCCAATCTGGCCGACGAGATCGCCTACAACGCGCACGACATCGACGACGGCCTGCGCGCCGGCCTGCTCAGCATCGAGCAGATGCGCACGGCTCCGCTGGTCGGCGCGCTGTTCGAACAGGTCGAGCGACAGCATCCGAGCCTGCCGCAGCGCCGCCTGATCTACCAAGTGGTGCGCCATCTGATCGACCGCCTGGTCACCGATCTCATCGAAGCCAGCCGGGCGGCGATCGCCGAGGCGGCCCCGGCCGACATCGACGACGTGCGCACCCAGCCCAAGCCGCTGATCCGGTTCAGCGAGACTACCCGGCGCGAGCTGCGACATTTGAAGGCGTTCCTGTTCCGCAACCTTTACCGCCACCATCGGGTTTACCGGATGATGAGCAAATCCAAGCGGGTCATCACCGATTTGTTCGAGGCCTTCTTCAACGATCCCCAGCTGCTGCCGCCGCAACAGCAGGCACAGGCCGCCGCGCTGGAAGCTGTCGAGCAGGAAGCTGGCCGCGCCCGCGCCGTCGCCGACTACATCGCCGGCATGACCGACCGCTACGCCATCGCCGAGCACGAACGCCTGTTCGATCCGCTGCGGCTGACCTGAGCGCCGCTGCCAACTCGCCCCGACCGTGCCTTCCGCATGATGTTAAACTGAGCGCAGTTCTGCGCTTAGGAGGTGCCGTGACCACGCTCAAAAATGACCGTCTGCTGCGCGCCTTGCTGCGCCAGCCCGTCGATCGTACGCCCATCTGGGTCATGCGGCAGGCTGGCCGCTACCTGCCGGAGTACCGCGAGGTACGCCAGCAAGCCGGCGACTTCATGTCGCTGTGCCGCAATCCCGAGCTGGCCTGCGAGGTGACGCTGCAGCCCTTGCGTCGCTTCCCGTTGGATGCCGCCATCCTCTTTTCCGACATCCTCACCATCCCTGACGCCATGGGGCTGGGGCTGTACTTCGAAACCGGCGAAGGTCCGCGCTTCGAAAGGCCGGTACGCAGCGCGGCAGACATCGACGCCCTGCCGATCCCCGATCCGGAAGGGGAGCTGCGCTACGTGATGGACGCAGTCCGCCTGATCCGCCGCGAGCTCGACGGTCGGGTGCCGCTGATCGGCTTTGCCGGCAGCCCCTGGACGCTCGCTACCTACATGGTGGAAGGCGGTCCCAGCAAGAACTTCAGCCGCATCAAGGGGCTGCTCTACGGTCAGCCCAAGCTGTTGCACCAGCTGCTGGACAAGCTCAGTCAGGCAGTGGCCAATTACCTGAATGCCCAGGTGGCGGCGGGCGCGCAGGCGCTGATGATCTTCGACAGCTGGGGCGGCGTGCTGTCGACACCGGCCTTCCAGGAGTTTTCCCTCGACTACGCCGCGCGGGTGCTGGCCAACCTGCAGCGCGAAGCCGACGGCCGGCGCGTGCCGGTAATTTTCTTCACCAAGGGCGGCGGGCAGTGGTTGGAGCGCATGGCCGCGGCCGGCTTCGACTGCCTCGGCATCGACTGGACCCTGGAAATGAAAGACGCCCGCGCCAGGGTCGGCGACCGGGTCGCCCTGCAGGGCAACCTGGATCCAGCGACGCTATACGGACCGCCCGATGTCATCCGCGCGGAAGTCGCCCGCACCCTCGCGTCCTACGGACATGGTCCCGGCCATGTGTTCAACCTGGGGCACGGCATCCACCCACAAGTCGATCCAGCCCACATGCTGGCGCTAGTCGAGGCGGTCCATGAGCTCAGCGCGCCGTACCACCGGCCGGAGCGACCCGGCTCCGCGCTCGACTAGGGCCCGAACGCGGCCCAAGATCCTGTCCGCCGGCATTATTCCCGTGCGGCGGGACGAGGGCCGCTGGCTATATTTGCTGCTGCGCGCCTACCAGTACTGGGATTTCCCCAAAGGCAAGACCGAGCCGGGCGAAACGCCCCTGGAGGCCGCTCTGCGCGAGTTGCGCGAAGAAACCGGCATCGAGCAAGTCACTTTCACCTGGGGACAGGACTTCATCGAGACCGGCCCCTACGCCCGCGGCAAAGTGGCCCGCTACTACCTGGCCGAAACTGCCACCAGCGAGGTGGTGCTGGGTTATGTTCCCGAGCTGGGGCGCGCCGAGCACCACGAATTCCGCTGGATGACCTACGACGAGGCCTACCGCTGCACCACGCCGAGAGTCCGCCAGGTGCTGGCCTGGAGCCGGCGGCAGATGCAGTCCGCGGACGTGCGGCGCTGATCCAGCCCCTCTCCGCCACTTACGACGGCAGCCAGAGCCGCCGCAGCAGTCGCGGCAGAAACAGCAAGGCCGCCAGCACCACCAATCCCAGCAAGAGTATGCGCACCTTGGCCTCGCCGCCCACGGCAGCGGCTCCCATCGCCCCCAGCCAAGCATAGGCGGCCGTGCCGGGTAGCATGCAGATTACTGTGGTTGCGAGGTAGGTGCCGAAACTCAGTCGGGTCAGCCCCAGGCCGTAATTGACCAGACTGAACGGGAACACCGGCACCAGACGCAGGAAGGCGACGAAGCGCCAGCCTTCCGCTTCCGCCCCGGCGACTATCCGCGCCAGCGAACTGCCGCCGCGGCGGGCAACGGCGTCGCCGGCGGCGTAGCGCGTCAGCAAGAAACCAAGACTGGAAGACGCGGCGGCGGCGAGCAAAGCATAGCCGGTGCCGGCCACTGGGCCGAACAGCACCCCGCCGGCCAGGGTGAGCGGCGTGGCCGGGACGAAGGCCAATCCCGCCAGCAGGTAGACCGCCACATAGACGACGGGCGCCCAGATGCCGAAATCCGCAAACCACTGGCGCAGTGCCAGCGGGGAGAGATCGGACCAGGCCGCAAGTGCCCCGCTCTCTACCACCAACAAGGCAACCGGTAGGATAATGAGGCCTATCGTCCGTGGTCGCATCGCGTCTCTGGCCTACAATGTGATGCCTGCTTGCTGCGCCGGCGCGCGCCCGCAGGCATAATGCATCGCATCAAATCCTGTTTTAGGAGGAGTTGCCGTGCCCCAGTACCCTTCCGGCGCTTACCCCTACGTGCGGATGCGCCGTACCCGCTCTCAAGCCTTTTCCCGTCGCCTGGTGCAAGAGACCGTCCTCACGGCCGGCGACCTCATTTATCCGGTGTTCGTACTGGACGGTGAAGGCCGACGCGAACCGGTCCCGTCCATGCCTGGGATCGAGCGGCTGTCCATCGATTTGCTGCTGAAGGAGGCGGAAGAGGCGCTGGAGCTCGGCATTCCCGCCATCGCGCTGTTCCCGGTGACGCCGCAAGAGCGCAAAAGCCCGGATGGAGCCGAGGCCTGGAACCCGGACGGTATCGCCCAGCGCGCCGTCCGCGCGCTCAAGGAGCGCCTGCCGGAGCTGGGCGTGATCACCGACGTCGCGCTGGACCCGTTCACCAGCCACGGCCAGGACGGGGTGCTGGACGAAAATGGCTACATCCTCAATGACGAGACCGTCGAAGCGCTGGTCAAGCAGGCCCTGTCTCATGCCGAGGCCGGTGTCGACGTGGTCGCCCCCTCGGACATGATGGACGGCCGTATCGGTGCCATCCGCAAGGCGCTGGAAGCCAACGGCTTCCGCAATACGCAGATCCTCGCCTACTCGGCCAAATACGCCTCCAGCTTCTACGGCCCCTTCCGCGACGCCGTGGGCTCGGCCGCCAACCTGGGCCGGGGCGGCAAACACACCTACCAGATGGACCCAGCCAACAGCGACGAAGCGCTGCGCGAAGTGGCCCTGGATCTGGCCGAAGGCGCCGACATGGTGATGGTGAAGCCCGGGCTGCCCTATCTCGACATCATCCGCAGGGTCAAGGATGAATTCGGCGCCCCAACCTTCGCCTACCATGTGAGCGGCGAGTATGCGATGCTGATGGCAGCCATCCAGAACGGCTGGCTGGACGAGCGCGGCTGCATCCTGGAAGCGCTACTCTCCATCAAGCGCGCCGGCGCCGACGGCATACTCACCTACTTCGCCAAGCGCGTGGCCAAATGGCTGCGCGAATCTCCATAGAGTCAGGCTGATGATGAGTTATTTCTCCGGAATTTTTGGCACGTCGCCCATCAAGCCTCTGCAGCGGCACATGAAAACGGTGCTGGAATGCACTCGCGAGCTGGTGCCGCTGTTCCAAGCCGCCAACCGTGACGATTTCGACATGATGGCGACGGCCCAGGCACGGGTCTCGCAGCTGGAGCGGGAGGCGGACACGCTCAAAAAAGAGCTGCGTCTCAATCTGCCCGGCACCTTGTTTCTGCCGGTAAATCGGCGCGATCTGCTCGAGCTGCTGCGGGTCCAGGACCAGGTGGCCAACAAAGCCAAGGACATCGCCGGGCTGGCGCTGGGCCGGCAGATGCGCATCCCGTCCATCATGCAGAAGGATTTCGAGGCCTTTCTACTGCGCTGCTTGGACGCAGTGGAAATGGCCCTGAACGCCGTCAACGAGATGGACGAGCTGGTGGTCACCGGCTTCCGCGGTGCGCAGGCGGAAATCGTCCACGACATTCTCCGCAAGCTCGACAGCATCGAGAACGACACCGACCGCATGCAGGTCGCCCTGCGCGCCACCCTTCGCACCATCGAACGTGACATGCATCCCATCGATGTCATGTTCCTCTACAAAATCATTGACTGGACGGGCGATCTCGCAGACCATGCGCAGCGCGTCGGCAGCCGACTGCAACTGATGCTGGCGGGCTGACGCAGAGAGACTCTCAATAATGGAAGACGGGACGATCTACCTGGTCCTGGCGGCCGCCTTTGGCCTTTTTATGGCCTGGGGCATCGGAGCCAACGACGTCGCCAATGCCATGGCGACCTCAGTCGGCGCCAAGGTACTGACGATTCGGCGCGCCGTCATGATTGCCGCGGTCTTCGAGTTCGCCGGCGCCGTGCTGGCCGGCGGCGAAGTCACCGCCACCATCCGCAGCGGCATCCTCGACATGGAGACCGTCGGCCATGACGCTAGGCGACTGGTGCTGGGCATGCTAGCCTCGCTGCTAGCCGCCGGCGTCTGGCTACTGATCGCCTCCCGCCGGGGCTGGCCGGTCTCCACGACCCACTCCATCGTCGGCGCCATCGTCGGCTTCGGCATCGCCGCCTTCGGCTGGAGCACCGTGCAGTGGAGCGGCCTGCTGCGCATCGCTTCCAGCTGGATCGTCTCGCCGCTGCTCGCCGGCGTTGCGGCTTATCTGCTGTTCCGCACCGTGCAGTGGCTGATACTCGACCGCTGCAATCCGCTGGAGAGCGCCAAGCGCTACGTGCCTTATTACATCTTTCTAGCCGGCTTCATCATGAGCTTGATGACCATGCTCAAAGGGCTCAAGCATGTCGGTCTGGCGCTCACCACTGCGCAAGCCTATTTGCTGGCGGCCCTGATCGGCACCGTCCTCATGCTCATTGGCAGGAGCATCATCGCCCGCCTTCGCTTTGATCCCACCGTCGAGCGCGAAGCCCACTACGCCAACGTCGAGCGGGTGTTTGCCGTGCTCATGGTGGTCACCGCCTGCTCCATGGCCTTTGCCCACGGTTCCAACGACGTCGCCAATGCCGTCGGTCCGGTAGCGGCTGTCATCGCCGCCGTGGGAAGCGGCGGCGAGATCGGGCAGCAGGCGCCGATCCCGAGCTGGGTATTGCTGCTCGGCGCGGTCGGCATCGTGGTCGGCCTGCTGACCTTGGGGCAGCGCGTCATCGCCACCGTGGGCCAGGAAATCACCCAACTCACCCCCAGCCGCGGCTTCGCCTGCGAGCTGTCCGCCGCCGGCACGGTGGTGTTCGCCTCGGCGATGGGCTTGCCGATCTCGACCACGCATGCCCTGGTCGGCGCGGTTCTCGGCGTCGGCATGGCGCGCGGCATGGCAGCGCTCAATCTGGCCGTGGTGCGCACCATTTTCCTGTCATGGATCGTGACCCTGCCGATCGGCGGTTTGCTGGCCATCCTGTTCTTCTGGATCATGAACGCCATCTTCTGAACGGAGCCGCTCCTCATGGACCGCTATGCCGTGCTGGGCAACCCCATCGCCCACAGCAAATCGCCGCAAATCCACGCCCTGTTCGCCCGACAGTGCGGCCACCACATCCGCTACGACAAGCTGCTTGTCCCCCTGGACGGCTTTGCCGATACCGTGGCGACGTTCCAGCAGCAGGGCGGCAAGGGTTGCAACGTCACCCTGCCTTTCAAGGAAGAGGCTTGGGCATTGGCGGACGTGCGCACGCCTCGGGCCGAGGCGGCCGGCGCGGTCAACACCCTGCTGTTCCAGGCGGACGGCACCCGTTTCGGCGACAACACCGACGGCATCGGCCTAGTACGGGACCTGCGCGACAACCACGGGACGCCGCTTGCCGGACGCCGCGTGCTGGTGCTCGGCGCTGGCGGCGCCGTGCGTGGCCTGCTGCCGGCGCTGCTGGAGGAGCGGCCGGCCGAGGTCGTCATCGCCAACCGCACCTTGAGCCGTGCCGAGCAGCTGGTCGAGCGCTTTCGCGGCCCGGTGCCGCTGCGAGCCGTCGATTTCACCGCAGCAGGCGCCTTGCGGCCGGAGATCGTCATCAACGGCACCTCGTCCGGCCTGAGCGGCGAGGTCCCGCCCCTGCCGCCCGCCTGCATCCAGGGCGCGGTTTGCTATGACATGCTCTACGGCGACGAACCGACTCCCTTCCTGCGCTGGTCTGCCCAGCATGGCGCCACCAAAACCGTCGACGGCCTGGGCATGCTGGTCGAACAGGCGGCGGAATCGTTTTTCCTCTGGCGCGGGGTGCGGCCGCAGACGGCGCCGGTAATCCAGGCCCTGCGCTCGTGACTGGCCGCCCAGGCGCCGCTCAAGCGACCAGATAAAAGCGCGTGCCGCCGATGACCAGACAGTCGTCGACCACGACCACGCCGTGGCGGCTGGCTTGCGCGAGCAGCCGGGAGCGATCGACCACCCGCAGATCCAGTCCGCCAAGCCCGTCCCCGCGACCGTCGCGGTCGGGCACGAAGCGCAAAGCGGCGTTGGCCAGCTTGACCACCGGCATGCCATCCGCCCGACTCAGCTCGGCTCCAGCCACCGCCGCCCAACGCCTGGCCAACCGCTCCGGATCGCTGCTCTGCAGCTCGACGGCGACGATGTCAGCCACCACCTCGGTCGACACCATGTCCTGCCAGCGGCTGCCGGCAGGTGGCCAGTGGCCGTCGGGCTCTGCCTGCTCGTTCCAATCCACCTCGAGAAAGGAGGCTCCCATGTCGGCAGGATGCAGCTGCATGACGTTCCAGCTGCCGCGCTCCGCTTCGTAAGCAACGCGCACGCCCTGCTCCGCAGCCCTGGCCCCCGCAGCGCGGCCTGCTCGACCCGGCTGAGCGCCTGGCAGATCACCATGTAGCCGCCGTCCCCGCCGCGCCGCTCGAGAAAGCGCCCGGCCGCCGTGTTTTCTCCTATCGGCGCGACCACCTCAAGGAACTGGCTACCCACCGCCAGAATGCAGTTCTCGAGTCCGAAAGCGCTGACCGCGGGATCAACGTGGCAGACAGGGATGGAAAACACCTGGCTCAAGGCCTCGGTCACCGGCTCCAGCCGAGCGGCGACCAGGCAGACCTGCCGCAGATAAATCGCCATCTCCTCTCCTCCCCCTTCGACCGACGCCGCTCGGACAGGCTCAGCGCGGCGGCCCGCCGGCCAGGCACAGCTGTTGCAGCGCGCGCCGGTCCAGCTTACCGGTGGCTCCCCGCGGCAACGGCTCCGTCCACAGCCAGATGCGCTCCGGAACCTTAAAGTGCGCGAGGCGGCCAGCGAGATACTCGGCCAGTTGCCGACCGTCGATCACAGCACTGCCCGGCCGCAGCCGCACAGCCGCCCCGACTAGCTCGCCCAGGCGCTCGTCCGGCACCGGGAAGACACAGGCTTCCAGCACGTCCGGATGTTGATGCAGGGCATCCTCGACCTCGAGCGTGGCAACGTTCTCCCCGCCGCGGATGATGATGTTCTTGATCCGGTCGACGATGTAGATCAACCCGTTTTCATCCATGCGCGCCAAATCACCGGTATGCAGCCAGCCATCCCGCAGGACCTCGGCGGTGGCCTCGGGCTGATTGAGGTAGCAGCGCATGTTGGCCGGGCTCTTGACGATCAGCTCGCCCACTTCGCCGCAGGGTACCTCGCGCCCCGTGGCGTCGACGATCCGCATCTCCTGCAGCGGCGGCGTCGGCCGCCCCGCCGCATCCGGATGCGCCAGATAGTCGTCGCCAGCCAGCATGATGCCCAGGGCGTTGGTTTCGGTCATGCCCCAGCCGGTGCTGACCACGGCGCCGGGAAAGGCTTGCGCCAGCTGCCCCACCTGCGCTGCGGGCCGCTTGGCTCCGCCGGAGCCGATTTGCTGCAGCGTCTCCAGCTTGGCTCCCAAGCGGCGCGCGGCTTCCAGCAGGTCGGCCGACTGGGTCGGTACGCCGCTGATGCGAGTGACCCGCTCCGTCTCGATGATACGCACCGCCTCCTCGGCGTCCCACTTGTAAAGCAGGATCAGCTTGGCGCCGGCGGCCAAGCCGAGCAGAAAGTTGGCCTGCAGGGCGGTGACGTGGAACAGCGGGGTGGTGATCAGCCAGGACGGCGGCTGCGTCGGCGCCGCCAGGCCGCTAACCAGCGGCCCCAGCTCCCGCCACAGCAGCCAGGAGTAGACGGCAGAAATGGCGCTACGGTGGGTCAGCACCACGCCCTTGGGGCGGCCGGTCGAGCCGGAAGAGTAAAGAATGGCGAAATCGTCGTCCGGGTCGATGGCGCAGCTCGGCCAGGCGCTGCCGGCGCGGTCACGCAACGCCTCGTAGCGAAGCGGGCCGGCGGCGCCGCGCACCGCCACCAGCGGCAGACCGAGGCGGGCGGCAGACGGCGCAATCCGTCCATAGCGCCCTTCGTCGGCAAAGACCGCCTTAGCACCGCAATCCTCCAGGGCGTAGGCGAATTCCGGCTCCGACCACCAGCCATTCATCGGCACGGCGATCGCACCCGCGCTGGCGGCGGCCAGGATGAGAACCGGCAGCTCCGAATAGTTGCGCATGGCCAACGCGACCCGGTCGCCAGGCCGGATGCCCAGTTCATCGGTCATGGCGTTGGCCAACTGCCGCACCTCGGCGACGAAGCGCGAGTAGCTCCAGCGCTCGTCTTGAAAGACCAGAACCTCGCCGTCGTCGCCATAGCCAGCAGCCGCGCTCTGTAGAAAGGCGCGCAGGTTGGGCGGCGCATTGCGGAAAACGCGATAGCTGACGCCGCAGATCTCGGCCTCGGTCAGCTCGAAGCGCGGATCGCTGGCAATCAGGTGGGCGACTGCCTCCTCCTGCGTCATGGCCGGCCGGGTTGGGCGGCTCGGTCCGATTGCGCCGGTGCGCCCATCGCAGCTCCTCATGCTCTCCTCCCGCTTGGTTGTTCTTGCTGCGACCGCAAGCTGACAACTGTCAGTCCAAGCTAGGGCGGCCGGGTGGCGCTGTCAAGCGTGCCGGCGGCGCGTTGCAGCCGCCTCCAGGGACGGCTACAGTTTTCCTGACAACTGTCAGTCCAGGCCGCGGCGCCGGCTGCACCAAGGCGACGATTGGCACAGCGAGGAGAAGCCAATGAGCGACTACCAGGACATCATCGTGCAGACCGAGGAACGCGTCACCACCATCACGCTGAATCGCCCGGATCGGCTCAATGCCTGGACCGCTCGGATGGGAGAGGAGCTGCGCACTGCAGTAGTGTGCGCCGGCAACGACCCCGCCACCCGCTGCATCATCATCACCGGCGCCGGCCGTGGCTTCTGCGCCGGCGCCGACATGGAACTGCTGGAGGACACTGCCAACAAGGGCGCGTCCCGCCCCCGCGGCAATGCCAGCCCCGAATTTGCCTTCACCATCGATGAGCCCGGGCTAGACCTCAGCGCGGCCTATCCCGGCCAGTTCGGCTATCTCTATGCCTGCCCCAAGCCCGTCATCGCCGCCATCAACGGCCCCTGCGCCGGCATCGGCCTGGTGCTGGCGCTCTACGCCGACCTGCGCTTCGCCGATCAGACGGCCAAGTTCACTACCGCCTTCGCCGCCCGCGGCCTGATCGCCGAGCATGGCATCGCCTGGTTGCTGCCGCGCCTGATCGGCGAGGCCAATGCGCTCGATCTGCTGCTCACGGCCCGCAAGTTCACCGGCACCGAAGCCGCCGCCATGGGGCTGGTCAACAAGGCACTGCCGGGCGACGCGCTGATGGAGCACGTCCAAGCCACCGCGCGGGTGCTGGCCAACGAGGTCTCGCCCCGCTCGCTGGCCATTATCAAGCGCCAGGTACGCGCCGCGCTCTCACAAAGCTTCAGGAAATCGCTGGCCATCGCCGACCGGCAGATGGAGCAAAGCTTCACCACCTTCGACTTCAAGGAGGGTGTGCGCAGCTTCATCGAGCGGCGGCCGCCGGCTTTCGAAGACCTTTCCTGAGCACCGCCCTGAGGGGTGCTTCGAGAACCACGCGCTGTTGACTAGGGAACAAAGCCCAACCTAACCTGACACCTGTCAGGCGTAATCACCAGCGGCGAGCAGGCCGCCTCAAAGGAGGAAAGCAGCGACCGAAGCATTCATGCGAGACCCCTACACACAGCACCGACGGCGCTAACCATGCAACGGCTCCGGACGAGTCCGGCAGCGTAGCTGTTCGGGCCCGTCCCGCGCGGCAAACGACAAACGGTTCTACACCAGCAAAACAAGCCGCGAGATAGCGAGCCACACAACTGGAGGAGGGAGAACAATGCGGAGCATTGGCTTTTGGCACGGGCTCGGGATTGCCGTCTCAGTTGCGGCAGCCTTGGTGTTCAGTTCCGTCAGCGCTGCCCAGAACAGCGACTTTCGATGGCCGCGACTGCTGGTCGTCGCCACCCCTGGCACGGCGAGCGGCAGCTTCGCCTCGACCAACGGCTGGACTCCGATCTTTCAGCAGCACAACGGCGCGACCGCGCGCGTGATCCCGGAGGACAGCGAGCTTATCCGCTACCAGCGCCTGATGGTGCAGCGAAACGTTCACATGAGCTCTGTGTCTGCAGCCGAGATGAGCTTCCAGATCCAGGGCATAGGCGCTTATGCCGCCGCCGAGCCGGTCGCCCAGCGGGTGCTCTGGCATCACAATGACACCCCCTGGGGCTACGTGGTCGCGGGCAATTCCCCGCTCCAGAGCGTCGAAGACATTAAGAAGGGTGGCATTCGCATCGCCAAGGGCGTGTGGTCGCCGCCCATGATCGCGGCCGTCACCGCCGCGCTGCCGGCCTATGTCGGCCTGTCGCCGGAAGAGGCCGAGAAGCTGATCCGCTACGTGCCCATCAGCAGCTACGCGGAAAACTGCCGTGCCGTGGTGGAGGGCAAGGTGGACATCGCCTACTGCGCCACCGTCAGCTCAGTCCTTTCGGAGATGGAAGGGGCGCCGGGCGGCATCCGCTGGCTCTCGCTGGACCTCGACAACAAGGCGGGCTGGGAAGCTTATCTGGAGCACCGCCCCATGGTCATCCCGACCAGGATCGACCTCGGGGTGCGCTCGGCGCACGGGGCGGTCGGCGTCACCTCAAACTTCCTCTACGCCGTGCCCGCGGACATGGACGTTGACTACGCCTACCACATGGCGAAATGGCTCCATACCGCCTACGACGAGTACAAAGACACCCACCCGCTGGCAGCCCGGATGTCGCTGGAGCACTTCCGCAACTACCTGGACCGCAGCCCACTGCCTGTTCACGAAGGAACGGTGAAATACCTGCGTGAGATCGGCGCCTGGACCGAGGAGGACGACGCCTGGAACAACCAAGCCATCGCCAAGATGGAACGCTGGCTGGAGGCGCGCAGGGCGGCCATGGAAGAGGCACGCAAGGCGCGGGTCAGGATCGATTTCCAGAATCCGGCTTACCTCGAGATCTTCGCCAAGCACACGCAGGGGCTGGAAGGCTTCCGGTCGCGGCTCTAGGCGACGCAGGCCATGACGACAGGCCGTGCTCACGCACGGCCTGCATCCCTCCGGAACGGATCGAGCGAGCGTACAGCCATGACCAGTACCACCCCTGCAGTCGAGGAAGCGCTGCCGCAGTCGGAAGTGACCCGGCTCGGCGCGCCGACATCCTGGCAAAGCATCGTTTTCGTCATTCTCTGTGTATGCGGCCTGGCCACCGGGGTCGCCTACCTCTTCGGCTTCACCTGGCGCGGCGCACCGCTGCTGGAGGCCCAGTATTACTGGATTTTCATCGGCTGTTTCATGGCCGCGGCCTTCATCGCCCTGCCGGCATTGCGCGGCCAGAATAGGATCCCCGTCTACGACATCGCCGCGGCCATCGTCGCTTTGGCGATCAGCCTGTATTTCTCCGGTCACGCCTGGGAAATCATTCAGGCCGGCTGGGCCAATACCGCCCTCGGCACCGTGATCTGGCTGCTGATGCTGGAGCTGGCGCGCCGCAGCGGCGGCCTGCCCTTCCTGCTCGTCGTGCTGCTGCTGGGCCTCTATCCCTTGGCCGCCGACCGCTTCCCCGGTCTGCTGATGGGGATTCCCTACGGCTTCGACGGCATGATCGCCGCCCACATTTTCCGCGCCGAAGGGATGATGGGCATCACCACCAAGATCGTGGCCGAGATCATCTTGGGCTTTCTCGTCTTCGCCGGTGTGCTGTTGGCAACCGGCGCCGGGGCCTTTTTCATCGATCTGGCCAACGCCTTCTTCGGCCGCTATCGCGGCGGACCGGCCAAGGTCTCGGCGGTAGCCAGCGCATTCTTCGGCAGCCTGTCCGGCTCGGTGTTCTCGAACATCGCCGGTACCGGCTCCATCACCATCCCGGCCATGAAGAAGGTCGGCTACCCGCCGCACTATGCGGCCGCCATCGAAGCCTGCGCCTCGACGGGCGGCGTCATCATGCCGCCGGTGATGGGAGCCATCGCCTTCGTCATGGCAATCACCATCGGGGTGGACTACGCAACGGTGCTGGTGGCCGCCATCATTCCCTCGCTACTGTACTACCTCGGGCTGCTGCTGCAGGTGGACGCCTACGCCGCCCGCACCGGCATCAAGGGCATGCCCAGCAGTGCGGTTCCGGCCGTCGGCCCGGTGCTCAAGCGCGGCTGGCCCTACTTGCTGGTCCTGGTGTTCCTGATCTGGGGCCTGCTCTACATGCGCTGGGAGTACTATGCACCCTGGTACGCTGCGGCCTTGATGATGGCCCTGTCCTTCCTGCGCCGCGAAACCCGGATGACGCCGACAAGGCTGTACCAGACCGTGCGCCAGATCGGTATCCTGGTGACGCAGACGGCGGCCATCATCCTGCCCATCGCCTTCGTCGTCAGTGCTTTGACCATCACTGGCGTCACCGGGTCGGTCACGTCCGGGCTAGTCAGCCTCGGCGGCGGGAACCTCTATCTCATCATCCTGTTCGGCGCACTGGCCTGCTTCATCATGGGCATGGCGGGCCTGTCCATCGTCGCCTACATCTTCCTGGCCGTGACCATGGCACCAGCCATCATCCAGGTAGGCGGGCTGGACACGATCGCCGTGCATTTGTTCATCGTCTATTACGCCATGCTGTCGGCGATCACCCCGCCGGTCGCCCCGGCGGCCTTCCTCGCCGGCACCATTGCCGGCTCCAAGCCGATGCTGACTTCGTTCACGACCATGCGGCTTGGCATTGTCATCTATTTCGTGCCGTTGTTCTTCCTGTTCCAGCCGGCACTGGTCCTGCAGGGCGATCTGCTGCCGCTGCTTTATGTCTTGCCGTCCATCGTCATCGGGATTTGCCTGATCGCCGCCGGCCTCGAGGGCTGGCTGCTGGGGGTAGGAGCGGTCAGACCGGCGCTTCGGTTGCCACTGGCAGCTGCCGGGTTCGCTTTCAGCTTCCCCGGCCCACTCGCAACCCTGCTTGCCGGCATCGCCTGTGCGGCGCTGGTCGCCATCATCTGGCTGGACAATCGCCGGCAAGTGCCCATTCCTGCCAAGTGAGCGTGCGCTGGCGGCAGCTCGAAGAGCTGCCGCCAGCGGACAGGCTGCTGGAGCTAGGCCTGCCGGTGGCCACCGGCCCGGGGCGGCTGCACTGCCTCCTCGGCCAGCTGCTCAACCATGGCGGCCACGCCAGCAGCCACGGTCTGCAGCATGAGCTCGGCGTCGATCTCGCGCGTCAGCCAGTCGCGCATCGGCGCGAACGCTGCGAGAAAGCCGATCAGATTGGCCACGATTTCGGCCCTCTGATCATCCTCCGGCAGTCCGGTAAGCTTGCGCAGGCGGGCAGCCAATTCGTCGATGAGGGCACGATCCCGGGCCCGCATCGTGCGGCGGTCCTCCTTTTGCAGGTAGGGAACGCTGCGATAGGCCAGGATGGTGCCCTTGCGCTTGATGGTCCAGGCGTCGCGGAAAAAGGCCGCCAAATGCTCCTGCAGCGGAGCGTCAGGATTGCGATCCAGCCGCTCGACCAGCGACGGCACGTCAGGCCGGAACCAGAGCTTGTTTAGCAGCCGCCGCAGGATGTCGTTCTTGTTGGCGACATAGTCGTAAATGCTGCCCTGGTTGACGCCGGAACGGGCGCAGATGTCGCGTATGGTGGTGGAAGCGAAGCCTTTCTCGAGAAACAGCTCCAGCGCCGCCTCGCAGATCTGCTCGCGCCGCCGCTCCACCAGCTCCGGATCCTGCACGCCGTCGACCACGGCTTCCTGCAACACCACTGTCTTGCTCGCCGCATGAGTCGCCGGCTCGTCATCCAAGGCCATCGTCGTCCTCTCCAAGCCCTTAGCCCCCGCCGCCTGCGCCGGGAACACGCGCGGCTCGGCGGCCCTTGTCCGCCATTTTAGTCCGCCTGCGTCAAACTGACAGACGTCAGCCGCACGGACGGGAAGATAGGAACCCCGCTGACGTGGCGCAAGTGCCTGGCACCGACGGGCCGCCGGGAAGACCTACCGCTTGCCGCAGCAGGGGCAGCGATGGCGGCCGCCGTTGGTGGTCAAAAATTGTAACCGGCCCCGAAGCTGTAGGCGTAGGCGCCGTCGTCGATATTGGACGACAGCTCGCTGGCACCGCGGAAACGAAATTGATACTCCATTTGGACGAACAGGAAGGCCGCCGGCTGGACGTAAAACTTGAGCCCCGCTTCCGGCCCGGCGAACAAAATGGTATCGACTTCGCTGCTGTCGCGCTTCTTGCCGTAGGCGATGCCAAAGCTGGCGCCGAGATAAGGCCGCCACTGCCCGCTGCCGAAGTGGTAGTCACTATAGAGCCGGGTAGCGCCGTCCCAGAACGTCGTCTCCTCGTTCTTGCTCCAGCTGAAGCTTTGCCGTATCCCGAATTCCAATCGCGGCGAGTAGTACCAGCCCAGTTCACCGGTGGCAGAAACGCTGCCGGCATCGAATTCACGGGAACTGCTGCCAGACCCCGACAGCGTCAGCTCCCGCAGGCCACGGCCGAACTGCGCCTGGCTGACCGTCGGCAGCAGGACCAGCAGAAGCGCTAAGACGGATACGATTCTCACGACCTCATCCTCTAAGACGAAATGCGGCGCTCGCTTTTGGATTTGCTTATCGTTCCTGCCCCGACACGAAGCGGCGGCAGGGTCGCTGCCGCGCCTCAGCGCAGCAGCAGCGGCGCATCGAAATGACGCAGCCTGCCCTCTCCAAGCGCTTCCCAATCGGGGCCGGGGAACTCGATAGCAGCGACGCCCGCCGTCGGCAGGTCGTCCAGACCGACCTGCGCCAACTCCCGCACCAGCTGGGTCATGCCCGGATTGTGCCCGATCAAGGCTATGGTCCTGCTATCGCCGCCGTAGCGCAAGAGCGCGTGGCGCAAGACATCGCTGCCGGCAAGATAAAGCTCCTGGTCGAGGAGCAGGGGAGGACGGCCAAGGTAAGAGGCCAGAATGGCCGCCGTGGCCTGTGCCCTAGGCGCTGCGCTGGCGATGATGCGCTCCGGCTGCCAGCCGAGCCCGGCCAGGCGTTCGGCGACGATGGCGACCTCACGCTCCCCGCCAGGGCTCAGCGGCCGGTCGAAATCCGACTGCCCCGGCCGCGCCGGCGCGGCATGGCCGTGCCGCATCAATATCAATTGTTTCATGTGGCTAGGATTCCGTTGACAAGAAACTCGCGCAACCCGTTCAGGAACATCTGCACGGCCATGACCACCAGCAGCATGCCCATCAACCGCTCCAGGGCTGCCAGCCCCCGCTCGCCCAGGAAACGATAGCAATAGCCGGATGCCAATAGGATAAGCGCCGTCGCCAGCCATGCCAGCAGTAGCGCGATCAGCCAGTCCAGCACCCGCTCTGGCGCGGAGCGCACCAGCAGCAGCAGGGCGGCAACCGTGGAGGGACCGGCGATCAGAGGCACGGCCAGCGGCACCAGGAACGGTTCGCTGTCCAGCTCGTCAGCCAGCGCGCCGCCGCGGCGCTCCGGGAAGATCATACGCAAGGCGATGATGAATAGAATGACCCCGCCGGCGATGCTGATCGATTCCGGTTCCAGCCGCAGGAAATCCAGCACCACCTGCCCCGCCAGCAAGAACCCCACCAGCACCGCCAGCGCGAACAGCAACTCGCGCAGCAGCACCCGGCGTCGGCGCTCCGGCGGCACTCGCTGCAGCAAGGTCAGAAACACCGGGATGTTGCCGATGGGATCCAGAATCAGAAACAGCAGAAAGCCTGCCGCCCAGATGCTCATACTCAGACTGCTCCCTGCCCGACGGACCGGGCGCCCCTCGCCTCAAAGCTGGCGCAGTGCCCGATAGCGCCAGTACTGGATGAGCAGGAAACCGAACAGCATCCCGCCCAGGTGCGCGAAATGGGCTATCCCCGTCATGGTGCCGGTAATGCCCGCATACAGCTCGAACGCGCCGTACAAGATCACGAACCATTTGGCTCGGATGGGAATGGGCGGGAACAGCAGCATGATGCGCTGGTTAGGGAACATCATGCCAAAGGCCAGCAGCAGGCCGAACACGCCACCGGACGCGCCGATGGTCGGGTAAGGCCCGGTTTCCGCCACGGTCATGCTGGCCACCAGCAGCTGCACCGCCCCGGCCCCGATGACGCAGACGAAGTAGTAGACCGCGAACATCCGCGCCCCCCACAGCCGCTCGATCTGGGTGCCGAACATCCACAGCGCAAACATGTTGGTGAACAAGTGCAGCAGTCCGCCATGGAGGAAGGAGTAGGTGACGAGCTGCCAGAGCCGGAAGTCGGGCACCTGCAGCAATCCCAGCATGCGTGCTGCCGTATCCGGCACGTGCAGCGGCCAGAGCGCGAAGTTGGCGATCAGCCACTGTGCCCGCAGCGGCAGGATCAAAAACAGCAAGCCATTGATGAACAAAAGGCTGGATACGACCGGGGTCGACAGGGAGGGGCGCGCCGGCGGATGGTAGTGCATGCGATCTCCGTTGGCTTCGAGAGAAGAATCGCAAAACCCTTGGCGACCGTTGGTCCAAGCCCGGGCCAACCGGCCGCAGCGGCAGTTTTGCGCCTCATCTACCATACCGCAAAGGCTTGGGATCGGCGGCAGTTTCGGCAAGCAATCGGGCAAGGCTTTCGCGGCGGCGGACCTTATTCCTCATACCGCTCGAAGAAGGCGCTGCCGTCGTCACGGTGACGCAGCCGGATGCGAAACAGGCGTCGTAGCACTTGCTGTCCGCGCCGATCGGCGCCCTGCTGCCGGCCCTGCCTGGCACGGCGCGCCGGCGCGTCTCGGCGGCCGCCTGCAGCGGCATCGGTCTTGGATCCCATGCCAACCTCACGCAATCCCATGCCCCGGCCAAGCGAGGCAAGAATCGCGCCAGCCGCGCTTGCCAGCGCCTGGCACGGGCAAATTGCATGCCCACGGGCAGGAATTGCGGCTGCCGGGCAACGCCCGACTGTCGCCTCCAGGACACGAATCCCGGCAAGAAACCAGCAAGACCTTGTTATTTCAGTATTTCATGTCGTCGTCAATAAGCAACGCTAGGCATCTGTCGCGATTTGCGTCAACGGCCCGCCGCCCCAACCTGGCGGAAAGAGGCTTTCATGGGGAGACGACAACGATGGTCGAGAAAATGAACTGGTCACAGGTCAGGCAGCGGATCGACAACGGCGAGACCGGCGACAAGGTGAAGCATCCCGACCCGGCGGCAGCCCCGCTTGGCACCGACGAGGAGGCCGGCGGCGCCCGCACCTCCGAAGAGGACATCGCGCGCGCAGAAGGACGGCACGGATCCCGCGCCCCGGGCGAGCGTCCCGGCGCCGCTCCGTCCGGCGAATGAGTGGATTCAGCGACTGTAATAGCGCCGCTGCCGGGGCAGTGTCATCAGCCACTTCGGCCGCAACGCCGCCACTGCGGCAACCGCACCGGCATTGAGCAGCGACTCTTGCAGCAGCGCCAGCCGGCCCATGGCAGCAGCGACAATGGACCCCAGCACGGTGCAGATGGCGAGATAGCCAACGACGCTGTGCGGTAGCATCCGCCTGGTCAAGCGCCACACCCAGTGGGTAACACCAATGGGAACCACTGCCAGGAGCAAGCCGGAGAGCCCGGCCGTTTGCCAGGGCTCGACCCCGGCAAACGCCGTCCCGAACACCGGGAACAACGATCCCACCATGGCCTGGCGCCATCCGACCAACAACGTCAATGCAGTCATGCCCAGCAGGTGGGCGCCGGGACCGGGCAGCACGCTGCCGCCCGCCAGCCACAGCGCCATGACCGCGACCGCGCTGGCGAAGAACACGTGCAGCTTTTGCACATCGCAACGCAGCCGCCAGTGCTCAAGGCCCGACCAGGCCCAGCCGACCAACGCCCCGTAGGCGACGAAGCCGGCGAGCAGCCAGGGGATGGGCAAGAGCTCCTGCCATGCAGCCATGACCGGGCGACCGTCCTTGAGTAGCAGCCGCAAGGGCTAGGGATGTCTGCAGAAATTGGTGGCGCCGACTCGGCCGCACAAGCCGGCTTGGCTTGCCTGGGAAGCGCTTACGGCAACTCCTCGTCCTGCGGCGGCAGCTGGATATAGCAGCCCTGGTGCAGCAGATGGCGCATCACCGCCACGGCCTCCGCCCTGGCCAGCCGCCGCTGCGGCGTCAGCACCAGGTCCATGACGTGCTCCAGCCGCCCCAGGGACTGCAGGACGGCAGCCGGGACAGCACCGAAGTCGTCCTTGACCGGCACGAACAGATAGGTATCAGGCTTGCGCCGCCCTTTGTAGATCGCACAGAGCATGAACGCCCTCTTTGCCTTGCCTCGACGGATGCCGGACTCGGAAGCCCGGCCGCAGGGCAGACCATAGACGCCCCGCGCCGGTCAGACAAGCGCCAGAGAGCGGCTCGGCCGCGGCCGCCGCCCCGAGACGGCGAGGGCGGCAAGCCGCGGCGCGGCAACTCAGTGACGTTGGCTGTGCTGCCCTCCCGGCTCGGAGATGTGCCGCAGCATCTCGTCGGTCAAAGGCGCCCGCCCCAAGACCCTGGCAATGTCAGCCTGCGACAGCATGCCGACCGGCTGATCCTGTTCGTCGCACACCATGAGACGGCGGATTTGCTGTTCTTCCATGATGTTGGCCGCGGTCTCCAGATCGTCGTTCTGGTAGCAGGAAATCACGTCCCGGCTCATGAACTGGGACACCTCGCTTCCAGCGTCGACGCCGGCGGCAACGGCGCGCACGGTGATGTCCCGATCGGTGATGATGCCGATCACCTGCCCACTGTCGTCGCTGACGAACAGGGCGCCGATATCCTGGTCGCGCATGCGCTGCGCCGCCGCCTGCAGGCTCTCGCCGGCTCCGATGGTCTCGCACCCCAGTGTCATCACTTCGCTTACTTGCATGATTCCGCTCCTCGTCTGCTGGGTTCATCACTTGCATTGCTTTCTTAGGAAGTTCTAATTCGGGGTGCTGCCGGCCGGCCGCAAGCCCATGGCTTGCAAACGCGGCGGTCCTCCCACATCCAGGAATCGCTGTCAGGCTGCGCCTGGCGCCGTCACGAGGGAGTCGCCATGAGGATGCGCCTGTCGAACCGCACGGCCTCGCTGGCCCGCCTTGCCAAGCTGCGGCCCGTCAACGTTGGCGCCCGGGAGCGCTGGGTATCGATTGCCGGCGGCGGTCTCGCGCTGGCCTTCGGACTGCGGCGACGCGGCTGGGCCGGCGGCCTGCTGAGTTGGCTGGGCAGCTATCTGCTGCTGCGCGGGTTGAGCGGTCGCTGCCTGCTGTACCGGACGTTGGGAGTGACGTCGGCTAGGGCGAACGACGGCGGCCTATGGGGACACTACACAGTCCACGTGCACGAACGGATCCAGGTTCGGCTGCCGCGGGAGGCCGTCTACCGGGCGTGGCGCAACCTGGAACTGCTGCCGCAGGTCATGCGCCACCTCCGCGTCGTCCGTGTCGACGGTAACCGCTCGCACTGGCAGGCCCGGATGCCGCCGGGCTTGCGGGCCCGGTGGGAGGCGCAAATCGTCCAGGACACGCCGCACGAGCGCCTGGTCTGGCGCTCCACGCCCAGCTCTCGTATCGAAAACCGGGGCGAGGTCAGATTCCGCCCGAGCGTCCCCGATGCCACGGAGATCGACATCGACCTGTACTACCGGCTCCCTGGAGGCATGCTGGCTCGGCTGCTGGCGCTCCCCTTCGGGAGCCTGTCGGCCCGGCTGATCCGCCAGGATCTGGAGCGCTTCCAGGAGTTCCTGGAAACCAGGGAAGCGCCCAGCGAGGTGCACGACCAAGGGCTGGGGCGGGAGGAGGCCATGCCGCGTCACGGCTGACCTGCCTACCGAGCGGGCGAGTTGGCAAACCAGCGCCGCAACCCAATTGTTTTCCCCGACGGCCAGCGAGCCGCCAGCGGCGGCATCTGTCGCGGCTCATGGTCTGCGGCTTGATGGGGCTGACAATCATGGAAAAAGGAGGCGGCCAATGAAGCTGCCGGGCACCCTGCGTGTGCTGCGGCTGGGAGGCTTGTTGCTCGCGGCTGTCCCGGGGCTGGCGGCAGCGTTCACCTTCGCCGATGTCACGGCCAGGGCGCAGCAGCTGGCAGCAAGACCCTACCAACCTCCGGCGCCGATTCCGCAATGGCTGCACGAGCTCAGTTACGACCAGTGGCGCGACATCCGGTTCAGGCCCGAGCACGCGCTTTGGCGCGGCGAGGCCTGCCGTTCGAGGTGCAGTTCTTCCACCCCGGCCTCTACTACGACCGCAGCGTCGTGGTGCGCGTGATAGAGCCCGGCCAGGTGCGGCCGCTCCCCTTTGCCAGCGATCATTTCGACTACGGCAAGAATGCCGTCCCGGAGGCCGTTCCACCCGATCTCGGCTTCGCTGGGCTGCGCATCCATGCGCCCATCAAGACTCCCGATTACTACGACGAGGTCGCGGTGTTCCTAGGCGCCAGCTATTTCCGCGCCGTGGGAGCGGACAACGTCTACGGACTTTCCGCTCGCGGCCTGGCCATCGATACCGCCGAATCCGGCGGTGAGGAGTTTCCCTGGTTCCGCGAGTTCTGGCTGGTCAGGCCAGAACCGCAGGACCGCCAGCTGACGCTGTATGCCCTGCTCGACAGCCCCAGTCTCGCCGGCGCCTACCGGTTTGTCATCACCCCCGGCAAGGCCACCGTCATGGACGTCGACAGCGTCCTCTTCCCCCGCCGCGCCATCGGCAAGCTGGGCATCGCGCCGCTCACCAGCATGTTCTTCTACGGCGAGAATCGCAGCCAGCGGCCGGTCAACGATTATCGCCCTGAGGTGCACGATTCCGACGGGCTGGCCATCGTCATGGCGGACGGCGAGCGGCTGTGGCGCCCGCTGCACAATCCCGCTCGGCTGGCCCTCAACAGCTTCGCCGCCGCCAATCCGGCCGGCTTCGGCCTGCTGCAGCGGGACACGGCGTTCGACCATTACCTGGACCTGGAGGCCCGCTACGAGCTGCGCCCCAGCGCCTGGGTGGAGCCACGGGGAGAGTGGGGCGAAGGCCGGGTTGAGCTGATCCAGATCCCCTCGCCCAACGAACTCAACGACAACATCGTCGCCTTCTGGGTGCCCGCAGCCGAGATCGCTCCCGACCGTTCGCTGGCCTATGCCTATCGGTTGCGCTGGTTCTCGTTCGATCCGCGGCAGGAGCCGGCCGGGCATGCGGTCGCCACCCGGATCGACAACCACCATGCCGCCAGGGGCGAAGATGACGGCATAACCCGCTTCATGATCGAGTTCGAGGGAGCCGCGCTGCGGGAACTGCCGCCCGACGCCGAAGTGGAGGCCGTCATCGATGTCACCCCGGAGGGCAGGCTGCTGGAGGCCCAGGTGATGAAAAACCCGGTCACCGGAGGCTGGCGCCTGGTGTTCCAGCTTGACAACGGCAAAGCCAACCCCATCAGGCTCATGCTGGAGACGGAGCAGGTCCAGCCCATCGAGCTGCGCGCCTTTCTGCGCAGCGGCGAGGATACCTTGACCGAAACCTGGAGTTATACCTATCGACCGTAGGATCACGATGAGGCAGCAACCCGCCAGCGGCGGGCGCAGCCGAGCCACGACCGCAGCCAAACGGCGCCTGCTACAGTACCTGCAGGCCCTGGGCTGCCCGCCCGCTGAACGCGAGCGGCTGGCCGAGCTGGCCCTGGCCAAGGCAGCCGGCACCACCGCCCCCCTGGCGGCCGCCCTGGCGACGCTACAGAAGTTGCTGCCGGCCGAGGTGCTGCCGCGGCCGCTGCCGCCGCGGCGCCAGTCCATGGTCCCCGAACCACTCAAGCGCGGGCTGCAGGGGCAGCCGTTGCTGACTCGCTGGCGGAGACGCTGCCGCCTCCTGCGCCTTCTTCGACCGGCGAGAGGCTAACATGCGCCGGCGGGAATTCAGGCACGAGCCGTGGAGCCGCCGGGCAGCAACCCGCCGCAGCCTGTTCCTGCTGCTCATCCTGGCACCTACCCTAATCAGCAGCGGCTACATGGCCGATGTGCTGCCGCACAAGGGCACCACGCCGCTGGAGCTGGCCATCGTAGTGGTCTTCGCCGCCCTGTTCGCCTGGATCTCCATCGGCTTCTGGACCGCCATGCTGGGCTTCTACACCCTGGTGCGTCGCACCGACCGCTTTGCCATCACGCAAGGGCGCTGGATCGACGGACGCGCTGCCATCAAGCCCGCCATCCGCACAGCCATTCTCATCCCTATCTACAACGAGAATGTGCCGGAAGTGTTCGCCCGCATCCGGGCCACCTTCGATTCGTTGCGCGCCACGGGCCAGCTGGAGCGCTTCGCGTTCTTCATCCTCAGCGACAGCGATGATCCCGACCAGTGGGTGGAGGAGGAGATGGCCTGGGCCAGGCTGCGTGCGCAGACTGGTTACGCCGACATCTACTACCGACGGCGGCGCAACAACATCAAGCGCAAGAGCGGCAACATCGCCGATTTCTGCCGCCGCTGGGGGAGCGCCTTCCGCTACATGGTGGTGCTGGACGCCGACAGCATCATGAGCGGGGCGACCCTGGTGCGCATGGTGCAAATCATGGAACGGCGACGCGACGTCGGCATCCTGCAAACCGCCCCCATGTGCGTCAATCGGGAAACCCTGCTGGCCCGGGTGCAGCAGTTCGCCAACCGCTTGTACGGCCCGATGTTCGCTGCCGGATTGCACTTCTGGCAGCTGGGCGACGCCCAGTTCTGGGGCCACAACGCCATCATCCGCATCGAGCCCTTCGTCAAGCACTGCGCCCTGCCGCGCCTGCCGGGCCGGCCGCCGCTGGGCGGCGACATCCTGTCGCACGATTTCGTCGAGGCCGCTCTGATGCGTCGCGCCGGTTATGGCGTCTGGTTGGCCTACGACCTGGGAGGCAGCTACGAAGAAGTGCCGCCGACCCTGCTGGACGAGCTCAAGCGCGACCGCCGCTGGTGCCAAGGCAACATGCAGCACATGCGGCTGCTGTTCACCCGCGGGCTGTTCCCGGCCCACCGCGCCCTGTTCCTCAACGGCGCTATGACCTACGTCTCGGCGCTGCTGTGGTTCCTGCTGCTCACCCTGAGCACTGCCGCCGCGCTGCTGGAAGCCCTGCGACCGCCGGCCTACTTCGGCCCCGAGCCCGGCCTGTTCCCCAACTGGCCAGTCTGGCATCCCCAGTGGGCTCTCACCTTGCTCGTGTCGACCGCCGTCGTGCTGTTCCTGCCCAAGCTGTTCAGCATCCTGCTGGTGCTGCTACAGAGGCGTGGCAGCGAGTTCGGCGGCACAGCGCGCCTGCTGGCGGGCGTAGCCGGCGAAATCGTAGTCTCCACCCTGCTAGCCCCAGTCCGCATGCTGTTCCACAACAAGTTCATCTTCATCACCTTGCTGGGCGGTCAGATTGGCTGGAGCTCCCAGAACCGCAGCGATGCCGCCACCAGCTGGTCGGAAGCCTGGCGCTTCCACGGCGGCGGCAGCCTGCTGGCGGCCGCCTGGGGCGCCGTAGTTTATCTGGTCAACCCGGGATTCTTCTGGTGGCTCAGCCCCATCCTGATCGCCCTGCTGCTGGCGGTTCCGCTGTCGGTGCTAACCAGCCGGCCTGAGCTGGGCCGCACCGCTCGCAAGCTGGGGCTGTTCCTGACCCCGGAGGAGGTCGCGCCGCCGCCCGAACTGTGCGCCTTCCGCGCCCATCTCACCGACAGTCGCGCCCAGGCCACGGCGCCGCCAGGCTTCGTGCGGGCCGTGACCGATCCGCGCACGCATCGGCTGCATCTAGCGCAGATCGGGCAACCGCGGCGGCTCAAGCCCGAGATCCGGCGACGCCGTCAAGTGCTGGTGGCCCGCGCGCTGCAGGACGGCCCGGAGGCGCTAAGCGCACGCGATAAGCTGGAGCTGCTGCAGGACCCGGCCAGCCTGCAAGCCCTGCATCTGAGCGTCTGGCAGCTGCCGGAAGAACAGTCGGCGCGGCATTGGGGTCTGCCGCGGCTGGAAGCGGTCACGGCGATTTAGCGGCCAGGCTGCCGTTTTCTGAAAGGATTTTGCGGCAAAAAAAAGACGCTGATACGAGGTATCAGCGTCTTAATTTCAGCCGGCAAGTTCGTTGGTATTGCGCTTAAGCGGCTTGCCGCCCCTACCGGCCAACGCAAGCAACTTTAATCCTTTCCGCTGGCGCTGCCTCTGAACTGTATCACGCTTTCACCGATTTGCCATTTTTGCTTCCTGCAATTTCTTGACGATGGCCAGCTGCTGCTGGGCGATGGCATAACGGCGGGCAGCGGTCAAGTTTTGCAGCGCCATGGCCGCCTGCTGCAACTCCCGCAAGGCCGTCGGTTCCAGCCCCAGCAGCGCTTGGCGGGCCGAATCGTAATCCCGCCGTAGACAGGCCTGCAGCGCCGCCGACGCGATCTGGTCCATGCATCCTCCCGATGTCTTCGTCTTCTTCCTTGAAGGCCCCCCTTTGACAGTGTAGCCCGCCGAAACCGGGAAGCGCGGGCGGCTCATCCCGTGCTGCCAAGGTCCTTCCCGAGGTCGTAGCGCCAGTACATGCCGACCCGCCAGGCTTCGGTCTCCTCGCCGATGGCCGGATCGCGCACGCTGCGGTCGATGTCGACGCCGAAGCTGTGCTTGCCGCGCCGGACCTCATAGCTGAGCGCCACCCGCCGGGTCTCGACGTCCTGGCCCGGATCATCCGCGTCCAGCTCCGTCTGGCCGAGCTCCAGCGCCAGCCGTTCGTTGGCGCTGGTGGCAGTCACGACCAACGTCGGACCGGCGCTGAATTCGTCCTCGCCGGCGTCGACCTCGGTCAAGCTCACGCCCGGCGCCAGCGTCAAATCCAGCCCGCCGAGCTTCAGCCTGGCAGAGTGGCCGGCGGAAAATCGCCGGGTCCTGCGCTCGAGGCCGGACTGATTCAAGTCGTCCACGGTGGCGACCGAGCCGCTCAGGCGGGTCTGATGACTGGAGTTGTGGTTGAAGACAATGCTACCGTCGACGGTCCTGGCCTGCTGGTCGACGGCGCCGCTCTCGCTCTCGCGCTGCTGGACGTTGAGGCTCAAGCGGCCGGTCAGCCGCTGCGGATCGCCCGGCAACAGCGGAGCGCTAAGGTCCAAGGCAGCGCTATCGGTCGTCAGCGGGTCATGGCTGGATAGCTGCGTCCGGCTGCGCTGCAGGCGACCGCGCAGGCTTACGTGCTGCTTCACCCGAACGCCCCCCTCAGCCAGCATGGACTCGCTGTCGGCCAGCGCGCTGCCGCCGCTGGGGCGGAAATCACGGCCGTAGCGCTCATAGCGCAAGCGGTAGTCGAGCGGCCTGGTTTGGCTGCGACCGCTGAGCTCGGTGAAGTAGCCGATCCCGCTGCGACGGCGCTGATCCGCCGGCAAGTGACGGGTAGCGGCCGACTCACCATGGAAGTAAGCCAGCTCGCTGCGCAGGTTGAGATCCTGGCCAGCTACGTCGAAACTGCGCTGCGCGGTCATGCTGGCGGTCCACTGGTCGAGCCGCGGCTGCCTGCCTTCTGCCTTTTCGCTGTGCTCGACCAGATAGAAGCTGTAGCTGCCCAGGGTCCGGTCCTGCATGCCCAGGCTAAAACCGCGATAAAGGTTGGCGGCAAAATCGAGGTCGCGCCATTCCTGACCGTTGCTGCCGACCACCGCGCTCACCCAGTAGTTGCGGCCAGCGACACCGCTGTTGGGGCGCAGCGTGAGCCGACCGGCCTTGAGGGTGCGGTTCAGGGTCAGATCGGAGAAGTGGACGTTCTGGTCGCCGATGTCCACCCGGAACGGCAGGGCAGCCGTGGTATTGTCGTAGGACATCCGCAGCACCTCCGGCACCAGGCCGGTGAAGCGGCTGCGGTAGGGCGAATCGGTGAGCGCGCCGGAGAAGTCGAAGCGCCAGACCTCGCCCGGCCGGCTGCTGCCGGTCACGCTCAGATCCAGCTCGTGGGAGAAGAACGTGCCTTCCTCGGCATAGGGGCTGTAGCGCTCGTTGCCATCGACCTGATAGGTGTCCACCCGCAGCGTGCTGGAACCGTTGAGCTGCCAAGCAGCGTCAACCGGCAGCGCCAGCAGAACGGCGCTCAACGGCAACAGGGCCTGCCCGAGGCGCCGCTGGCTCACCGCGGTACCTCGCGGGTGATGCGCAGGATATACTCCGCCGTGCCTTCGCGCCGCTGCAGCCCCTGCCCGGGCTGCTCCCATTCCGCCTGCGCCCGCACCCGCACCGACACCAGACTGGTCAGGGTTCCCGCGCCGCGCTGCTGCTCGAGAACCTGCACCGGACCGATGGCCAGAATGCGCAGGCGAGCGGTCGCCGGCACGTCGAAAGTCAGCGCTGCCAGCAGCTGGTCTCGGCCGGCGAAGTCCGCCGCCAGCCAGTGACCGAGCTCGGGCGTGTTCCAGGCCGTCAGGATCTGCTCGATGGCCTGCCGGGCTAGCCGCGCTTCCGGCGGGGGAGTTTGCGCCAGGCCCGCATTCGCCCACAGCAGGGCGGCCGCAACCAGTGCGGTCAACCAGCGTCGCATGGCTAGCGTCCGGCGGGGGCGGCGCCGAGGGGCTGCGCGCGATCGAAGAAATCGACCCCCCGCAGGGGCTCGACACGAACCAAGGCAGCTTCGACCCGGGCGCAATCAGGAAGGGCGAAGATGGCGTCTTCCAGGGCAGCGACGACCGCTGCCCACTCGGCAGCGTCGGCCCGGTAATGGCGATGGAGTGCGATCAGCCGCTCGCAGTCGGCTGCCGCCACGGCGGCGGCTACCGATTCCGGCAGCGGGGACGGCGCATTTGTGGGGTTGTTGTCAGCCGCCAGGGCTGCCAGAGGAAAGATGGCAAGCAGCCGGATGCAGCATTTGCTGAACGGTTTCACCGGCTCTGTCTCCTGACTGGGGCCCGGCGCGAGGAGCCGGGCGAGGTCAGGAGACAGTCTAGGAAGGCGGGTGGCGGTGCGACGCCGGCCAGGTCACAGTTTCGGCAATCCGCTTGTGACCTCGTTCACGCCATGGCCGGTTGGGCGTCTTCCGCCGCAATGCTCTGGAACAACTCCTCCTCTTGCGCGAAATGCAGCCGCAAAATGGCGGCCAGGCTATGGAGGATGCGGCGCAGCTCGACCAGCTCGACCTCCGCCAGCGGTCCCTCCGGCAGGTCCTCGACGAGGCGGCTGAACAGCCGCGCCAGATGGAAGATCTCGCGGTGGGTGCGGCTCATCGCTCCCAGCGGATCGAAGCCACTGAGGAGCTCGGCCAGCCGCGGATACAGCACTTCCTCGTCTTCCCGCTCGTGCGGCAGCAACTGCTCTCGCAGCAGCACGTCGAGAGCCATCAGCTCGTCCCGCGCCACCTCGGGAGCGGGGCCGGCGATCACGGCAGCGACGGCATCGACCCGATCCAGCACCGGCAGCAGCTGCTGATGCTCGCGATACAGGTGCTCCACCACATCAGCCGGCAGGCGCGGCCGGCGGCGTCCATCCGGTCCGGGCCGCAGCGCCCGCAGGGCATTGAGGATGGCGATTACGTCGATGGCTTCCTGCAGCAGCGCGCCGGCAACCGGCGTCAGCCAGCCGGCAGCGGCGCACAGCATGCCTGCGACCGCCAGCGACATGCCGACGGTGACACTTTGCAGAGCGATCCGTCGGCCGCGGCGAGCGATGACTAGCGCCTCCGGCAGCCGATCCAGCCGATCCACCAGCAGCACCACGTCGGCCGCCTCGGCCGAGGCGGCGGCGCCCCGCGCACCCATGGCGACCCCAACATGGGCGGCAGCCAAGGCTGGCGCGTCGTTAATGCCATCGCCGACCATGATGGTCACGCCACGAGCTCGCTCGGCCCGTACCGCCGCCACCTTTTCCGCCGGCGAGCGTTCCCCCAGCACCGCCTCGATACCCAAGGCGCCGGCGATGGTCTCGGCCACGTCCTGCCTGTCGCCGCTCACCATGACGGTGCGGCGGATGCCGGCACGATGCAGGCTGCGCAGCGTGCGCGGCGTCTCCAGGCGGATCTGGTCGGCCAGCAGCAGAGCGCCGGCAGGCTGGCCGTCGATGGCGACGAACGCCCCCGAGCAGCCCTGGTAGGACATGCGCCGCAGCACCTGCCGCAGCCAGTCACCTTCCAATCCCAGGTAGTCGGCCTGTCCGACCCGCACCCGCCGGCCGGCGACGATACCGTCCACTCCCGCGCCCGGCACCTCACTGACCTTGGCCGGCATCTCCAGCCGCAAGTCCCGCCGTCGGGCCTCGGCGACGATGGCCTGCGCCGTGACATGCTGCGACACCTGATCCACCGATGCCGCCAGCCGCAGCACTTCCTCGGGCTCCTCGCCGCCGGCCGGGACGATCTCCACCAGCCGCGCCTTGCCCGTGGTCAGCGTGCCGGTCTTGTCGAACATCATCACTTCCGCCTGCGCCAGCAGCTCCAGGGCGCCACCGCTTTTCACCAGGATGCCGCGCCGGGCAGCCTGCGAGGTGGCGGAAACCAGCGCGATGGGCACCGCCAAAATCAGCGGACAGGGAGTGGCGACCACTAGCACCGCCAGTGCCCGCACCGCATCGCCCGACCACCACCAGGCAGCGCCGGCCAGGAGCAGGGTCAGCGGGATGAACAGCAAGGCGTAGCGGTCGGCCAGGCGGGTGAAGGGTGCCTTGGCTTCCTGGGCCTGCTCCGCCAGGCGCACGATGCCGGCATAAGTGCTGCTGGCAGCGTCAGCGAGCGCGCGCATCTCCAACGCCTCCCCGGCGTTGACCACGCCGCTGGACAGGCGCTCGCCGCGCTGGCGGCTCACCGGCATCGCCTCACCGGTGAGGGCGGACTCATCCAGCAGCGCAGTGTCCGACAACAGCAGCCCGTCCACCGGCAGCACCTCGCCCGGGCGCACCAGCAGTCGGTCCCCGGGCCGCACCTGGGCGACCGGGATCTCGACCAGCTCGCCGTCCTCGAAACGGTGGGTAATGCGTGGCGCGCGCGCCAGCAGCGCCGACAGCTCGCGGCGGGCCCGGCCGGCAGCGTATTCCTCCAGCGCCCGGCCGCTGGCCAGCATGACCGCGATCACTGCCCCAGCCAGGTATTCCTGCAGCAGCACAGCGCCGGCGATGGCCAGCAGCGCCAGCAGGTCGATGCCGGCTTCACGCCTAGCCAGGGTTCGCACGGTCTCAACCGCAAGAATAGCCAGCATGAGCAGGGACACCGCCAGCCAGGCGCCATTCTGCAGAGCCGTGTTGCCAAGCAGCCAACCCAAGGCACCGGTGGCCAGGGCCGTCAGGCAAACTGCGAACAGGGTGAAGTGGTATCGATTAGCAGTCACCGCGTGCAACCCTCCTGGCGCGCCCGCGCACGCATTCCCGCTGCGGTTCACCAGCCCGACCATCGCCGCTAGGCATCGGCTTGCCATGGTTGAAAAACCGCCGCCGCCGCAAGGCTACGCGTATACTATCGGCGCCGACACCCTAACCGTCCACTCTTCGGAACTGGAAGCGCCGATGCTGACTGCCTTCACTCTCACCAACGGGATCCTGGAACAGGTCAACGACAACGAGCCGGCAGATCTGGAGCAGGCCATCTGGATCGATCTTACCAACCCCGATGAGACCGAACGCCAGCGCGTCCGCGCCATGTACCAGCAGCAGCTGCCGGCGGTGGAAGAGATGGAGGAAATCGAGGCCAGCGCCCGCTCCTACGAGGACGAGAATGGCCTGCACATTCATTCGCTGTTCCTGCAGGAGGTCGACGGCCGCACCACCAACGTCACCGCCGCCTTCACCCTCAGCGGCGATCGCCTGTTCACTCTGCACGAGCACAGTCTGGCGGTGTTCCGCCTGGTGCGCCTGCGTGCCCGGCGCGAGCCCGGGCTGGTCACCGACGCGGTGTCCCTGCTGCTGGCCCTGTTCGAAACCAAGGTCGAAAACCTGGCCGACCGGCTGGAGCGAGTGCACACCAAGCTGGAGGCGGTCAGCGAGATGGTGCTGGCGGAAAAGAACGCCGACATGGAAGAGGCCATCGACGAGCTGACCCGGCAGGAGGACATCAACGGGAAGGTGCGGCTATGCCTGATGGACACCCAGCGCGCCCTCACCTTCTTGCTTCGGCGCGGCCATTTCGACGCCGAGCAGCGCGATTGGGTGCGGGAGATCCTGCGCGACGTCGACTCGCTGCTGCCGCACAACACCTTCCTGTTCGAAAAGGTGAACTTCCTGATGAACGCGGCGATGGGCTTCATCAACATCGAGCAAAGTCAAACCATCAAGATCTTCTCCATCGCCGCGGTGGTATTCCTGCCGCCGACCGTGATCGCCAGCATCTACGGCATGAACTTTCGCTTCATGCCCGAGCTGGACTGGCTGTTCGGCTATCCGCTGGCGCTGCTGCTGATGGCCATGTCAGGCGTAGCCCCCTATCTCTACTTCAAGCGCAAAGGCTGGCTGTAGCGCACGGCGGGTCGACCGCGGCAGGGAGCAAAAGGCCGCGGCAGCGGCTAAAGTTATGGAAGGATGGCGGCCGCAGACAAGGCGGCCGCCCGGGTCAAGCGGCAAGTTCGGTCCGGGCAGACACCATGCGCAGGCTAGACTATCGCATCAACGCCGACGACGACCGCTCCCTGCAGCTCTACTGCTGGCTGCCGCAGGCCGCGCCGCGGGCCACCATCCAGCTGATTCATGGCATCTCCGAACATGCCGCCCGCTACCACGAGCTAGCCACCGTGCTGGCCGAGGCCGGCTATGCGGTCTACGCTCACGACCAGCGCGGCCACGGCCGCACCGCCGAGTCTTCCACCGCGCTCGGTTACGTGGCTCCCAGCGGCGGCTGGCACCGCCTGCTGGGCGACGTGATGACGGTCTACTGCCATCTCTCCGAGCGACACCCGAACCTGCCGCGCATCCTGCTGGGCCACAGCATGGGATCGCTGCTGGCGCAGCACTTCGCCATCGAGCACGGCGCGCTGCTGGATGGCCTGGTGCTGAGCGCCACCACCTTCCGTACCGACCCGCTGCCGGCCTTCGGCGCCTGGCTGGCCAGCCAGATGATCCGTTGGCGCGGCGCTTCCCATCGCAGCGTGTTGCTGGATTTCCTAACCGTCGGCGTGCTGCGCCTGATGGTTCGCAAGCGCCGCACGCCCTTCGATTGGCTCAGCCGTGATCCGGCCGTCGTCGATGCCTACATCGCCGACCCGCTCTGCGGCAATGTGCCCTCGGTGGCGCTCTGGCGCGCTGTCTATGAAGGCGTGCGCTTCATAGCCCGGCGCGAGCACCAGGCCAGAATCCCACGCTTCCTGCCCATTCTGCTGCTGGCCGGCGGCGCCGATCCACTCAGCGGAGGCGGCCGCAGCGTCAGCCGCCTGGCCGAGCGCTACCGCTCCCTCGGTATTGCTGACGTGACCTGCCGCATCTACCCCGGCGCCCGGCACGAGATTTTCAACGAAATCAACCGCAGCGAAGTCCATGCCGATCTGCTCGACTGGCTGGACCTGCGGCTAAACCAGGCAGCCGCGCCGGAACGAACCGGCACGGAGTGAGCCGGCCCTGCTGCCGCTTGCGGTAGCATCGCTGCGCACTGATACTTGTGCCTCGTTGGTCGCTAGGCGGGCAAGCCCCGCGGTTGCCAGAGGAGAATGGTCGTGCCGTCATCCCACAGCCCCCAGAACGCAAGCCAGGACAGGATCGCCGTCGTCGGCGGCCTGCGCACGCCTTTCGCGCGTCAGTTGACCGCGTTCAAGGACACCAGCGCCATCGAGCTTGGCGCCATGGTGGTCAGCGAGCTGGTGACACGGCTGGACATCGACCCGCAGCTGATCGACCGCGTGGTCTATGGCCAGGTCGGCATCCTGCCGGAAGCGCCCAATGTCGCCCGTGAAGTGGTTCTCGCCGCCGGACTGCCGCCAACCACCGATGCCTACAGCGTCTCCCGCGCCTGTGCCACCAGCTTCCAGGCCACTGCCGACATCGCCAATGCCATCCGACTGGGCGACATCGAGATCGGCATCGCCGGCGGTGCCGACTCCACCTCGGTGCTGCCTATCCAGGTCTCCAAGAAGCTTTCCCGCGCGCTCATCCATGCCAGCCGCACCAAGTCGACGCTGGAGCGGCTCAAGCTATTCCGGGGCATCACCCTGAAGGACCTGGCACCGCAAGCACCAGCGGTGAAGGACTACTCCACCAACCTCACCATGGGCGACATCGCCGAGCAGATGGCCAAGGACTGGAAGATCAGTCGCGAGGATCAGGACGCCTTTGCCCTGCGCTCGCACCGGCTGGCCCACCAGGCCTGGGAAGAAGGCAAGCTGCGTGACGAAGTGATGATCACCTTCACCGGACCGCAGCAGGAGCCGCTGGAGCGCGACAACAACATCCGCCCTGATTCCACGTTGGAACAGCTGGCCAAGCTGCGGCCAGCCTTCGACAGGGAGCACGGCACCGTCACCGCCGCCAACTCCACACCGCTCACCGACGGCGCCTCGGCCCTGTTGCTGATGAAGGAAAGCCGCGCCCGCCAGCTCGGGCTGGAACCGCTGGGCTACATTCGCTCGCAGGCGTTCCGGGCCATCAACCCCTTCCGCGATGCCTTGATGGGGCCGTCCCACGTCGCCCCCATCGCCCTGGAGCGGGCCGGCGCGAAGCTCGCTGATATGGCCCTGATCGACATCCACGAAGCCTTCGCCGCCCAGACCCTGGCCAACATTCGTCAATGGGGCTCCCGCAGCTTCGCCCGCGAAGTGCTGGGCCGGGACGATCCCATCGGCGAGGTCGACGAGGACAAGCTCAACGTGCTGGGTGGCTCGATCGCCTACGGCCATCCGTTCGCCGCCACCGGCGGGCGCATGATCGTGCAAACCCTCAACGAGCTGCGCCGGCGCGGCGGCGGGCTGGCGCTGGTGACCGCCTGCGCGGCCGGTGGCTTGGCAGCCGCCATGGTGCTGGAGGTGTCCTGATGGAAGAGACCACCATGAACCAAGCAGCAGGGCAGGCGTTTCGCCTGGACATCCGCGACGACGGTGTCGCGGTCATCACCATCGACGTCCCCGGCGAAACTCAGAACACGCTCAAAGCTGAGTTTTCCGACCAGGTCAAGGACTTGTTCGCGCAGCTAGAACGGGACGCCCGGATCAAGGGGGTGGTGTTTTTCTCCGGCAAGCCAGGCTCCTTCATCGCCGGTGCCGACATCAGGATGCTGCAGGCCTGCACGACGGCGGCCGAAGTCACCGAGCTGTCCCGCACCGGCCAGGAATTCTTCAACCGCATTGAACGCTTCCGCCTGCCGGTGGTGGCTGCCATCCAGGGCGCTTGCCTTGGAGGCGGGCTGGAGCTGGCGCTAGCCTGCCACGCCCGCATCGCCGCCGACGATCCCAGGACCGTGCTCGGCCTGCCGGAAGTGATGCTGGGACTGCTACCCGGCAGTGGCGGCACCCAGCGCCTGCCGCGCCTGATCGGTTTGCCCAACGCCCTCGACCTGATGCTAACCGGACGTCAGATCCGCGCTGACAGGGCGCGCCGGCTCGGCCTGGTGGACGAGGTAGTGGCCCCGTCCATTCTGCTGGAAGCGGCGGTCAAGCGGGTCCGCAAGCTGGCCGCGACCCGGCAGCGGCAGGATGCAAACCGGGGCGGCCTGCTACGCTGGGCCCTGGAAGGCAACCCTATTGGCCGCAATCTGGTGCTCGAGCAAGCCCGCAAGCAAATGCTGGCCAAGACCAAGGGCCACTATCCGGCGCCCAAGCGCATACTCGAAGTGGTGCGCAAGGGGCTGGAGGATGGCTTCGAGGCCGGTCTCAAGGCGGAAGCCGAGGCCTTCGGCGAGCTGGCGATGACGCCGGAAGCACGCCAGCTGATGCACCTTTACTTCGCCACCACCGAGCTGAAGAAAGACAGCGGCGTCGCGGACCCCGACGTCCGTCCGCGCCAGCTGCGCAGGATCGGGGTACTGGGCGCCGGCCTCATGGGCGCCGGCATTGCCTACGTCACCACGGCCCGCGCCGGCTTGCCAGTCCGCCTCAAGGACCGCGACGCCGCCGCCCTGGGCCGCGGCATGCAGTACATCCACGAACGCATCCAGCGGCGGCTGAAGCGGCGCGACATCCCGGCCATCGAAGCCGCCCGGCAGCGCAACCGGGTCACCGCCACGCTGGACTACAGCGGCTTCCGCCAACTGGACCTGGTGATCGAGGCGGTCTTCGAGGATCTCGCGCTCAAGCATCAGATGGTCAAGGACGTGGAGGCCCACTGCGGTGAACACACCATCTTCGCCACCAACACCTCGTCCATTCCCATCAGCCGCATCGCCGAGGCGGCCGCCCGCCCCGAGAACGTCATCGGCATGCACTACTTCTCGCCAGTCGACAAGATGCCGCTGCTGGAAGTCATCGCCACCGACAGGACCAGCCCCGAGGTCATCGCCACCGCGGTCGAGATGGGCCGCCAGCAGGGCAAGACAGTGATCGTGGTCAAGGACGGCGCCGGCTTCTACGTCAACCGCATTCTCGCGCCGTACATGAACGAGGCTGCCCACCTGCTCAAGGAGGGCGTGCCCATCGACCGCATCGACCAGGCGCTGACCCGCTTTGGCTTCCCGATTGGACCCTTCGCCCTGCTGGACGAAGTCGGCATCGACGTCGGCTCCAAGGTCGGCCCGATCCTGTACCAGGCCTTTGGCGAGCGCATGAGGCCAGTGGACGCGGCCGAGCGACTGCTGGCCGATGGCCGCTACGGCAAGAAGTCGAAGAAGGGTTTCTACAAGTACGACGGCAGCCGCAGTGGCGAGCGCAAGGTCGACGAGAGCGTCTACGCCCTGCTCGGCATCACGCCGGACAAGCGGTTGCCAGCCGAAGAGATCATCGACCGCTGTGTGTTGCTAATGATCAACGAAGCCGCCCGCTGCCTGGACGAAGGCGTCATCCGCTGCGCCCGCGACGGCGACATCGGCGCCGTCTTCGGCATCGGCTTCCCACCCTTCCGCGGCGGTCCGTTCCGCTACGCCGACAAGCGCACCTGCAAGCAGGTGGTGGCCCGCCTCCAGGAGCTGCAGGCCGCCCACGGCGAGCGCTTCGCCCCGGCCGAGCTGCTGGTGCGCATGGCAGAGGAAGACGGCAAGTTCTACCCGGACTGAGCGCGGACCCGTTCGTTTGAACCTGCTGGCGGGGCTGGAGACATCCAGCGCCTGCCGGCCTTCACGAGGCGCCAGCAGGAGCTTTCCGCTCCGACGCGGATGTCGTGGCGGCATCGGCCGCAGCTGTCGACCTGGTTGCAGGGGAAGAGGCACGGCGCGTCCCTGCGCCGGGAGAAGCGCGCAAAATCGCGTTCGTCAGAAACCGCGGACTTTCACGCAGTGCCGTCCGCCGAGGACGTAGAAGTCGCTCTTGTACTCGACCAGGCGCAGGTCCTTGATGTCGCCCGCACGCACGGCGGTGGTCAGATCGCGGCTGCCGAAGGGGCCGAAGAACAGCACGTAGTACTCGCAAGCCTGCCCCGCCTTCATCTCTTGACGGAAGTCGGTGCCTTTCAAATCGACGACGTTGGAAACTGCCGGATGGATGGTGGTGCAGCCGGAAGCAATGACAGCAGTCAATGCCAGGCCAGCCAGGGTGAGGAGCTTGTTTTTCTTGCGCATTTTTCATTCCGTCGTGCCGAAACAGTATCGCTACGGCAATGTGGGCATCCGAAACCAAGCTAGGAGCGCGGAAAAGTCACCCCTTTCTTAAAGGGCGACCGAGTGGCGATGGGAATTAAGAAAAACTTGGCCTGGGCCCGGCGGCGCCAAGGACCAGCGGCGCAGGCTAGCTGCCAGCAGGCCAAGCGTGTGGGAAAAGCCTTGGGAGCGGCGCGTGCGTTGCGATGGCCACAGCTTGCCATCCGCGCAGAGGACGGTCGGGGTCGTCGTCGCCTTGCGCTGAAGGCGCCGCCATGTTTGCGAAGACGCGGCAGGTTGCCCGGCCGCCGTCCGGCGAGAAGCCCAGCCTCACCGCTGCTTGCGGTTCGACGCCGGCGTTGCTTCCTTCAGCACGCAGATCGCCTCGGCGTCGTCCAGCATCAGCACCAGGCTTTCGCTGACGAACAGCTGATGGTGTATGCCGTCGGTACCAGAATAGCCGGTCATCAGGTCCTGGCCGATGACGATGCGGCCGGCATGGCCGTCCACCAGCACCCCGCCTTCGATGTCGGCCTTGTAGACGCCCAGCTCGCAGAGACGCTTGAGGTGCTCCAGCTGCAGCATGTCGGTGCCTTCGTAGCGGCGGAACAGGGTATTGTAGAGGTGCGGCGACAATGATAGGGCGTAAGGGCCGTGGAAGCCGCTGGCATCGAGCCGGTTGACCGCCGCCAACACGTCGTTGAGCGCCTGTTCCACCGCGCTCCAGTCACCGATGGTAATCTCGTGCCGGCCCCTGGCGGTCAGCAACCCTTCGAGGCCGAAGTCGGGACTGCCGTAGTAGATAAATTCCTCTTCCCGCCGCGCCACCGCCTCGGCCGCATCCTGCGCCGGGCTCAGTTCCAGCGGCAGCCCCATCTGCAAGTGCCCCTGCACCCGTCGCACGCTCAGGCCGAAGCTCTTGCGCAGCATGGGCACGGCAATCGCACGGCTGATCACGGCCCCAGCCTCGTCGGGCCTCACCTGTCGGCAATACTCGTCGGTGCCGATCTCGATCGAGGTCAGCCCTACACCATAAGGCCCCAGCACGTCGAGGAAGCGGCGGGCGGTAAGCCGCTCGCGGGCAGCGACCACGGCCGCCTCGTCGATTTCATCCCAGATGAAGTCCGGAAACTGCGCCTGTTGGCGGTTGAGATAATTCATGGCCGCTTCGCCTTCAGATCTCCGACCGTGAACCGCGGCAGCTCGGGGTCGGCTGACGCCGTCCCGGCCGTCCCTACCTCGCTTTGCTCCGCGGCTTTCTCGACCTCCGTGATCGGCGTCCGGGTGAACAAATAGGTTTCCATCTCCTTGGCGAAATCGGGGCTGCGTCGCCGCAGCCATTCCAGCACCATGCAGGCGTGCTCGATTTCCTCGCGCATGTTGTGCAGCAGAATGGCCTTGAGCTCGGCATCCTGGCAGGCATCGGCGCGCTGGCGGTACCAGTCCACCGCTTCCAGTTCCTCCTGCAGCGACACCAGGGCCTGATGCAGATGGCGGGTTTCCGTGCTGAGATCAGATAAGGGTTCGTGGTAGCTATCGCTGGACGCTGCCATGGAATTGTCCTTCCTTGCAACCCGGGTTGTCCTGCAGATTTATGGGGGCTCAGGCGCAGTTCAAGCCAGCGGGCGACGGTTATAATCGCTACCATGCTGCCCATCGACGCCGTCCTCCCCGAACTCCTGCAAGCCCTGCGCGATCGCAATGCCGTCGTGCTGCAGGCCCCGCCAGGGGCCGGCAAAACCACTCGCGTTCCCCTGGCCCTGCTGGAGCAGCCATGGCTGCAGCAGCGGCGCATCGTCATGCTGGAGCCGCGCCGGCTGGCCGCGCGAGCGGCGGCCGGCTTCATGAGCCGACTGCTCGGCGAGCCGGTCGGGGGCACAGTCGGCTACCGCATGCGCCTGGACAGCAAGGTCTCGGCCGCCACCCGCATCGAGGTGGTGACCGAGGGTGTACTGACCCGCATGCTGCAGGAAGACCCGGCGCTGGAGCGCTATGGCTGCGTCATCTTCGATGAGTTTCACGAACGCTCACTGCAGGCCGACCTGGGGCTCGCGCTGTCGCTGGAGGCTCAGCAAGCGCTGCGACCCGACCTGCGCCTACTGGTGATGTCGGCCACCCTGGACGCCGAGCCGGTGGCCAAGCTGCTGGGTGGCGCGCCGCTCATCAGCAGCCCCGGACGCAGCTTTCCGGTTGCCGTCCGCTATCGCCCACCGGCCCGTCTGCCGCTCGAGCAGCACCTGGTCGAGACCGTGGTGCAGGCGTTGCGGGAGGAGCCAGGCTCCATGCTGGTGTTTCTCCCCGGCGCCGGCGAAATCCGCCGGGTCGGACGCATGCTGTCAGGGCGCTTGCCCGCCGACGTCCTGCTCGCGCCTCTCTACGGCGAGCTGCCGCAGGAGGCCCAGGATGCCGCCATCGCCCCCGCGCCAGCGGGCCGGCGCAAGGTTGTGCTCGCCACTTCCATCGCCGAGACCAGCCTCACGATTGAGGGGGTGCGGATCGTGGTTGACAGCGGGCTGGCGCGCCGACCAGCCTTCGATCCGGCCAGCGGCCTGACCCGTCTGCGCACGGTGCGGGTTTCGCAGGCCGCAGCTGAGCAGCGACGGGGCCGCGCCGGTCGCCTGGAACCCGGGGTCTGCTACCGCCTCTGGAGCGAGGCCGAGCAGGCTCGTCTGGCTGCCTTCGCCACGCCGGAGATCCTCGAAGCCGATCTTAGCGATCTGGTGCTGGAGCTGGCGCAATGGGGCGCGCTGGAGCCAGACGCGCTCAGCTGGCTGGATCCACCGCCGGGGCCGGCCTGGGAGCAGGCCAAGGCGCTGCTGCGACAACTGCAGGCGCTGACGCCGGACGGCCGCATCACCGACCACGGCCGTGCCATGAAGGCACAACCGCTGCACCCGCGCCTGGCCCACATGCTGCTCCGCGGCCGAGAGCTGGGGTGGGGGCGGCTGGCGGCCGACCTGGCAGCCCTGCTATCGGAGCGGGACATCCTGAGCAATTCGCGGGAAACTAGCATCGAAGTGCGCCTAGCCGCGCTGCGCAGCGGTGCTGGCGCGCACCGGGGTCGGCTGCAGCAGGTCCGGCGCAGCAGCCAGGCGCTGCAGCGGCCCGACTCGCCGCAGCGGCCTGAAAGCGCTGATGCGGCCGGCATCCTGCTGGCATACGCCTATCCCGACCGCATCGCCCGCCGCCGTCCCGGCCAGGGCGCGCGCTATCTGCTGGCCAATGGTCGCGGCGCCTATCTCGCCGCCGACGACCCGCTGCAGGCGCAAGAGTTCCTGGTCGCCGCCGAGCTCGATGGCGATCCGCGCGATGCGCGCATTTTTCTGGCCGCCGGCCTCGGCCAGGAGGCGCTGGAGGAGCACTTTGCTGCCGCCATCACTGTGCACAAGCACATCGCCTGGGACGACGCCCAAGGCGCGGTGCTGGCCCGCCAGCAGCGCCGCTACGGCGCCCTGGTCTTGAGCGACACACCGCTCGCCAGCCCCGAGCCGGAGGCCGTGGCCACCGCGCTGCTGGACGGCATCCGCCGCCGCGGCCTGCATGTCCTGCCCTGGACCGACGCGCTGCGCCAATGGCAAGCCCGGGTCCAGCTGCTGCATCGGCTGGAACCGGACGCCTGGCCGGCGGTAAGTGACCAAGACTTGCTGTCGACTCTGGAAACCTGGCTGGCGCCCTTTCTGCAGGGCGTGACCCGCCTGAGCCAGCTGCGGCAAGTTCCGCTGCAACAGGCGCTGAGTAGCCTGCTGAGTTACCAGCAGCAACGCCAGCTGGAAAAGGAAGCGCCCAGCCACATCACCGTCCCCAGCGGCTCACGCATCGCGGTGGATTATCTGGCCGGGGAAACACCGGTGTTGGCAGTGAAGCTGCAGGAGCTGTTCGGCTGGCAAGAGACGCCGCGCATCGCCGGCGGCCGCGTTCCGCTCACCATCCAGCTGCTGTCGCCGGCCGGGCGGCCGGTGCAGGTTACCCAGGATCTGGCCGGCTTTTGGCGCCACGGCTACGCCGAGATCCGCAAGGAACTGCGCGGGCGCTATCCCAAGCACCCCTGGCCCGAGGATCCGCTGACGGCAACTCCGACCCGGGGGGTGCAGCCTCGCCGCGCTCGGTAAGGAGGAAACAGGAAACGAAAAGGGCGCCCGGATCAGGGCGCCCCGCAAGCGGATTCGATGCTTACCAGCGTTTGGCCGGACGCGCTCCGCGGCCGGGACCGCCGTTTCTGCGGTCTTCGGCTTCGTTGATGCGCAGGTTGCGGCCGCCGAACGGCTGCCCGTCGAGGGCCTGGATGGCGGCATCGGCGTCCGCGGCCGACATTCTGACGAACCCAAACCCACGCGGACGGCCGGTTTCCCGGTCCGTCATCAACCGCACGGACTCAACCGGGCCGAACGGAGCGAACAGCTCTCGCACCTCGTCCTCGGATGCGGAGTAAGGCAGATTGCCTACATAAATCGACTTCATAGAAACATTTCACCCGTAGTCAAACAAACCGGCCCGTGCGAAACAGGCCGGGATTTCGAAAAGCGGTATCCGAGGTGAGAGAACTTGCCGCGGCTCCGCCAGCCGGCGCCAGGAATTTCGCCTTTCTAGGGTTGAAAAGCCTGGGCAGGCTTTGGCGACAATAAAACAATCCAGGAACGTGCGCAAACGCTTTTTCGCGTCCGCTAGGAATGGCCGCAGCCGCCACAAACGGCCAAATCCGCCGCCGGCGAAGCCGTGCTGGAAAGACGCAAGAAATAAAAGCCATTTGCGACAAAGGGATAGAATCGGCGCGCTCCGCTCCTGCGGCCGCCAAAGCCGCTGGGCGACGGGAAATGGCGTCCGCTCGACTCTTGCGTCCTCGGGGCTTCCCTAGGTAATGGCCTTGCGCATTTGGGCGATCCAATCGCGCGCGGCAGCCTTGCGGTCGGGGTCGTTGGTCGGCGGCGCGCCGGCGCGGCGATCGATGCATTCCACCGCCTGGCCGACCGCGATCTCCTGCAGGAAGCGGGACGGCACCAGCCGCTCCAGGCCGCTGCCAGCTCCCAGATCAAGGCGGTCGGCATGGTGCAGCACCACCTCGTTCTGGGCCCGGGTCAGGGCCACATAGGCCAGCCGGCGCTCTTCGGGCAGGTTGTCGACCACCCCGTCGCGCGCCAAGGGCATCAGCTGCTCGGAGAAACCGAAAATGTGCACCGTCGGCCACTCCAGCCCCTTGGAGGCGTGGACGGTGCAAAGCGTCACCTTGGCCTCACTGGTTTCGGCCTCGTCGGTTCCCGCCGCAACCACCTCCAAGGCCAGCGCCCAGCGCTCGTCCGAGCCGCCCTCAGGCATGGTTTCAAGCCGCTTCTGCATGGCGGTCTGCACGGCGCTCATGCGCGCCTTGGCCGGCCGCAACGCCTGCTCGATGCTCTGCGGATCGGTGGGCCGACCCGCGGATTGTAGGACCGCCACCGCGCGCCGTTGCAGCCAGGTCCGGAACGGCCCGTACTCCTCGCACCAAGCCATGAGCTCAGCCGGCCCGCGCCGGTACAGCTCCTCCAGCGCCGCCGCCAAAGCCCGCACGCCCTCCGCCGCCTTGGCCGACAAGCGACCAGTCTGCAGCAGCGGATCATCACCGGCGGCGATCATGTGCCCCACCCCCTTGGCTCCCAACCCTGGCACCAAATCGGCCAGCCGTGCCAAGGCCCGCACGTCGCGGCGGTTGGCGGCAAGCCTGCCGGCCGCCAGCATCATGCGCACCTCGGCGTAGCTGAGCAGATCGGTGCCGGCCTTGATCCGATAGGGAATGCCATGGCGCAGCAGCGCTGTTTCGACGATGCGGGCAAGGCGGTTCTTACGGTAAAGCACGGCGATGTCGGCCGGACTGGCGCCGGCGGCGATAGCGGCCGCGATCCGCTCCGCCACCCCGTCCGCCATGCTCTCGGCATCGTCGTATTCCACGACCCGCACGGTGTCGGCCGGCGGGGCCTGGCGCACCGCATAGGGGTTCTTCTCCAGCCGGTTCTCGTTGTGCCGCACCAGCGCTGCCCCGCCGCTAACAATGGCCGGCGTCGAGCGGTAGTTGCGCTCCAGGCGATACACCACAGCACCGTAGCGCTCGATGAACTCTCGCATGTTCTCAGGGCGGGCGTGGCGCCACTCGTAAATGGCCTGGTCGTCGTCGCCGACCAGTAGCACGGTGTTGTCCAGCGGCGTGATCAGCTGCAGCAGCCGGAACTGCGCAGCGTCGGTATCCTGGGCCTCGTCCACCGTGATGTCGCGCAGCTGCTGCCGAAGCCGCTCGCGCAGGTCGGCATGGCGCTTGAGCAAGCGCTGCGGCAGCAGGATGAGATCGGCGAAATCCAGTACCGAGGCCCGCCGCTTCTCCGCCTCGTAGCGGCGCAGGGCCTCGATGAAACCGCGCCGGGCATGGCCGCTGAAGCCGTGGCTGGCGCATAGCGTCTCGATTTGTTCCATGTCGGCCTCGTCGGTGATGTCGAGGCCGTGGGCGCAAATCGCTTCATGGAGGCGGATGGCATCGATGCGGCGGCTTTTGTCGGGCAACGGCACGGCAAGAAAAGCGTCCAACATGCGGCTGGCATCATCGGCATCCATCAGTGTGGCGTTAGCCGGCACGCCGATGAGCCGGCCGTGGCTGCGCAGCAGCCGGTTGCCGAAACTGTGGAAAGTGCCTATCCACGGCAGCTTGACGCTTTCCGGCAGCCGCTTGCGCAGCCGCTCGCGCATTTCCGCCGCGGCCTTGTTGGTGAAGGTCAGGAGAACCAGACCCTCGCTGGGCACGCCTGATTCGGTCAGCCGCCGCGCGGCCCGCTCGGTGGTGCAACGGGTCTTGCCCGAGCCGGCGCCGGCCAGCACGGCGGCAGGCCCGGTCTCGTGAGCGACGACTTTTGCCTGATCTGGATCGAGCATGTTCCCCCCCCTGTCGAGACTGCCGCCACACCCCGGCGGCCTCTCCAGCCGATCTGAGCGGGGGATTGTACGCCACCTCGGCCGGCGCCGCGGGATTGACCGGGCGCCCTTGCGCAACGGGAGGAAATCCTTTATCGCTAGGCCTAATTCGGACGTATCAGGGAGCACCAAGATGGATCTCAGCAAATTGTCTCTGGCCGAACTCGTCGACCTGCGCCGCAAGATCGAGCAGGAGCTGCGGCAGCGCCATGCCCGCGACCCCAAGGGCACCGAATACGGCCTGCGCAACCTGGCCGACGACTGGGGAGCGGCGATTGCTGACCTGCTGTCCGGCTCCGTCGCCGAGTCCAAGTACCTTCCGCCGGAAGACGTCCCGCGCTACCGGCATCCCATCGACCCGCGCCTGACCTGGTCCGGCACCGGCGCCAAGCCAGAGTGGGTCCGCCAGTGGGAACGCAGCGGCCGCAGCCTGGAAGAGCTGGAGATCAAGCAGCCGCAGCAATGACCGCAAGCGGTCCTGGCAAGGCGGTGGCGTTGCCTGGCACACCGCGCCGATCCCGCCACCAGGAACGCACGGCAGGCACGACGGGCAGCTCAGGCTGCCCGTCGCGGTTCTATCCAGGCTTCAACGCTCCCGACCTTCCCGCCAGGCCTGAAGCAGCTGCTCGTAAGGCACGGTCTCGCCCTTCGGCTTCTCGTTGGCCAGCTTGGGCTTGGGAGCCCCGGGCTGGTCGAACCAGTACTGCGGGTCGCGCCGCTCGTTCAGCTTGGGACCGCAGTTGGGCTGGACATTGGCCCGCTGCAGGCGCTCCAGCACCCGGTCCTGGCGCTCGGCCAGCTGATCCATGGCCTGCTGCGGCGTCAGCGCGCCGGTCACCGCCTCCGACACCGACTGCCACCACAGCTGCGCCAGCTTGGGATAGTCGGGCACGTTGGTGCCGGTCGGGGTCCAGGCCACTCGCGCCGGACTGCGGTAGAACTCCACCAGGCCACCGAGCCTAGGCGCCGCCTCCGTCATCGCCTCCGACTGGATGTCGGACTCGCGAATGGGAGTGAGCCCCACCAGCGTCTTCTTCAGCGACACCGTCTTGGAGACGGTGAACTGGGCGTACAGCCAAGCCGCCTTGCGCCGCTCCGGATCGGTGTGCTTGAGCAGGGTCCAAGCGCCGGCATCCTGGTAGCCGAGCTTCATGCCTTCCTCCCAGTATGCCCCGTGCGGCGACGGCGCCATGCGCCACTTGGGCGTGCCGTCCTCGTTCACCACCGGCGTACCCGGCTTGGTCATGTCGGCGGTAAAGGCTGTGTACCAGAAGATCTGTTGGGCGATATGCCCCTGAGCGGGCACCGGCCCGGCCTCGGAGAAGGTCATGCCGGCGGCTTCCGGCGGCGCGTACTTCTTTAGCCACTCGATGTACTTGGTGAGCGCGTAGACCGAGGCCGGCGCGTTGGTGGCGCCGCCGCGCTCGACACTGGAGCCGGCCGGATGACAACCCTCAACGCGGATGCCCCATTCGTCAACCGGCTTGCCGTTAGGGAAGCCCTTGTCGCCGGTGCCCGCCATGGACAGCCAGGCATCGGTGAAGCGCCAGCCAAGCGACGGGTCCTTCTTGCCGTAGTCCATGTGGCCATAGACCCGCACCCCGTCGATTTCCTTCACGTGGACGGTGAAGAACTCGGCGATGTCCTCGTAGGCGGACCAGTTCACCGGCACGCCCAGGTCGTAGCCGTAGATCTCCTTGAAGCGCTTCTTGAGATCCTCGCGCTCGAACCAATCAGCGCGGAACCAGTACAGGTTGGCGAACTGCTGGTCCGGCAGCTGGTAGAGCTTGCCGTCCGGTCCGGTGCCGAAGCTCTTGCCGATAAAGTCGTCGACGTCCAGCGTCGGCAGCGTGACATCCTTGCCCTCGCCTTCCATGTAGTCCGACAGCGGAACCACGTCGCCGTAGCGGAAGTGGGTACCAATCAGGTCGGTATCGTTGATATAGGCATCGTAGATGCTGCGCTTGGACTGCATCTCGGTCTGCAGCTTCTCGATGACGTCGCCTTCCTGGATCAGGTCGTGGGTGACGTTGATGCCGGTGATCTCCGAGAAGGCCCTGGCCAGCACCTTGGACTCATACTCGTGGGTGGTGATGGTTTCCGACACCACCTTGATGTTCATGCCGCGGAAAGGCCTGGCGGCGTCGATGAACCACTCCAGCTCCTTCAGCTGCTCCTCCCGGGAGAGGGTGGAAGGCTGGAACTCGTCCAGCCATTTCTCAGCGATCTTCAGCTCTTCCGGCGTTGCTGCCCTGGCCGTCGGAGCCAGCAAGATGACGGCGAGAACCAGGGCGAGCGGCCTGGCGCGCGCTGCTGCGATCTTGTTTCTTTCCATGACTCACTCCTTGACGATGCTCGAACATCCTCGTTCTCCTGCCGCGACACTACGCCCGCGGCTCTTGCTCCGGCGCAACCTACCCGCCGGCGTCAGGCCTGCGCCTGAAGACGTCGCCGCCGCGCCTCAACCCCAGCGCAGCAGCACCAGCAACCAGACCACCGACAAGGCGAACGCCCACCAGAGGCTGACCGCCTCGGTCAGCGCCAGCCAAGCCAGGTGGATGTAGGCCGCCGACAGCAGCCCGATGAACAGCCGATCGCCCCTGGTGGTGGGGATGGGCAGAAAGCCCTTGCGCTCCACGCTGGGCGAGACTACTTGCCAGATGGTCATCAGCAGCAACAGCACGCCGATGCCGCTGAAGAAGACGATGGTGGGCAGCGTCCATGCCATCCACTCCATGACCGCGCTCCTATACCCGGCCCAGGGCAAAGCCCTTGGCGATGTGATTGCGCACGAACCAGATCACCAGCGCGCCCGGAATCAGCGTCAGCACCCCAGCTGCGGTCAGCACACCCCAGTCCAGACCCGAGGCGCTGACGGTGCGGGTCATCACCGCAGCGATGGGCTTGGCGTTGACCGACGTCAGCGTGCGCGCCAGCAGCAACTCCACCCAGCTGAACATGAAGCAGAAGAAAGCGGTCACGCCCACCCCGGCGCGGATCAGTGGCAGGAAGATCGTGAGAAAGAAGCGCGGGAAGCTGTAGCCGTCGAGATAGGCCGTCTCGTCGATCTCCTTCGGCACGCCGGACATGAAGCCCTCAAGAATCCACACGGCCAGTGGCACGTTGAACAGCATGTGGGCGAGCGCGACCGCGATGTGGGTGTCGAACAGCCCGACGCTGGAGTAAAGCTGAAAGAACGGCAGCAGAAACACCGCCGGCGGCGCCATGCGGTTGGTCAACAGCCAGAAGAAGAGATGCTTGTCGCCCAGGAAGCGAAAGCGCGAGAAGGCGTAGGCCGCCGGCAACGCCACCAGCAGTGACATGACAGTGTTCAGGCTGACGTAGATGATGGAGTTGAGATAGCCGCTGTACCAGGCTGGATCGGAGAAGATGGTCCGATAGTTGTCGAAGGTGAGGCTCTTTGGCACCAGCGAGAACGTGGTCAGGGTCTCTGCCGTCGTCTTCAGCGACATGTTCACCATCCAGTACAACGGCAGCATCAGGAACAGGATGTACGCCAGTAGGACCAGGTAGCGGATTCTCATGATCAGCCCTCCGCCCTGCCCAGCCGCACCATGGCGGTATAGAAGACGTAGCTGAACAGCAGGATGATCAAGAAATAAATCAGCGAGAACGCCGCCGCCGGCCCCAGGTCGAACTGCCCGACCGCCATGGTAGTCAGCAGCTGGCTGAGAAAGGTGGTCGAGCTGCCGGGGCCGCCGCCGGTGAGCACGAATGGCTCGGCGTAAATCATGAAGCTGTCCATGAAGCGCAGCAGCACCGCGATCAGCAGCACACCCTTGAGCCGGGGCAGCTCAATGTGGCGGAACACGGCGAAGCGCGAGGCACCATCGATGCGGGCCGCCTGATAATAGGCATCCGGGATGGCCTGCAGGCCTGCGTAGCAGAGCAGTACCACCAGCGAGGTCCAGTGCCAGACATCCATCACCAGCACCGTCAGCCAGGCGTGCAGCGGATTGCCGGTGTAGTTGTAGGGAATGCCCAGCCCGTTGACCAGCCGTCCAAGCAGGCCGATGTCGGGCCGGGCGAAGATTTGCCAGATGGTGCCCACCACGTTCCAGGGCACCAGCAGCGGCAGGGCCAGCAAGATCAGGCAGACCGGCACCCAGGGGCCGCGCCGGGGCATGGTCAGGGCGATGCCGATGCCGAGCGGGATCTCAATCAGCAACACGATAAGGGAAAACAGCAGCTGCCGCCCCAGCGCCGCCCGGATGCTGGGATTGTTGAGTACCTCCCGGAACCACTCGGTGCCGACGAAATAGCGGGTCTGCGGGTCGAAGATGTCTTGCAGCGAGTAGTTCACCACGGTCATCAGCGGAATGACCGCACTGAAGGCTACCGTGGCCACCACCGGCAGCACCAGTAGCCAGGCTTTCTGGTTGACCGGCTTATCCATGCCCGCCTCCTGGAATGATGAGCCGTCCGTCGGCATACAACAGGGTCCGCTCCGGGGGAAAACGCAGCCAGGCCTGTTCGCTCGGCAGCTCGCTGCCCTCCGGCAGCCGCAGCTTGAGCGTCCTGCGCCCCAGGACCACCGTCACCAGCACGTGCCCGCCCAGGTCTTCCACCGCCGCGATGCGGGCCGGCACGCCGTCCGCCGTCACCTGCCGCTGCAGCTGTAGGAACTCCGGCCGGATGCCCAGCTCCAGCGTGCGCGCGCTACGGGCAGCCTGGGCAGCCAGCTGCGGCGCCAGCGGGATGCGGTGCTCGCCGTCGACTACCGCCGAGTTACCGGCGATCGTAACCGGCAGCAAATTCATGCCCGGGCTGCCGATGAAATAACCCACGAAGGTATGCTCCGGCCGCTCGAACAGCTCCTGGGGCGTACCAACCTGCACCACCTGCCCCTCGTACATCACCACCACCTTTTCCGCGAAAGTCAGCGCCTCGGTCTGGTCGTGGGTGACGTAGACCATGGTCGGCCGCAGCCGCTGGTGGATCTCCTTGAGTTTGCCCCGCAGCCGCCACTTCAGGTGCGGATCGATCACGGTGAGCGGTTCATCGAACAGGATGGCCGCCACGTCCTCCCGCACCAGCCCCCGACCCATGGAGATCAGCTGCTTGCCATCGGCGCCAAGGCTGCGCCCGGGCCGCTGCAACGCCGCGGTCAGCTCCAGCATCTCGGCCACCTCGAGCACCCGGCGGTGGATTTCTGCCTTGGGTAGCTTGCGGTTGCGCAGGGGGAAGGCGAGGTTGTCGTACACCGTCATGGCGTCATAGATGACCGGGAACTGGAACACCTGAGCGATGTTGCGCTGCTGAGGCGGCAACGCCGTCACGTCCCGGCCGTCGAACAGCACCCGGCCCTCGGTCGGTTGCAGCAGCCCGGAGACGATGTTCAGCAAGGTAGTCTTGCCGCAGCCGGACGGACCCAGCAGGGCATAGGCGCCACCATCCTCCCACACGTGATCCAGCCGGCGCAGGGCGTAATCCTCGGGCCGGGTCGGCCTGCCGCCGTAGGCATGGGCGAGCTGCTGCAGCTGGATGCGCGCCACGCCTCAAACCCTCCCCGCCGCCCATGGCTCCGGCGCCGCCACCAAGCGGCCGGCCGGATCGAAAGCGAACAGCCGCGCTGGATCCAGGTGCATGGTCACCCCGCTGCCGATGGGCAGCAGATGGACCCCGGGCTGCTGGATCACCCAGTCGACGTCATGGTGGCGGACGTGGATAAAGGTTTCCGAGCCAGTGACCTCCGGCACCACCACCCGGGCTGGCACCGCCACCTCGGCCTCGCTGCGGCGCACTATCGACAAATGGCTGGGGCGGATGCCAAAGCGATAGGCCCCGGACGGTAACTGCCGCAGGTGCGGCGGCAGAGGCAGCCGGGTGCTGTCGCCGAGCCGAACCTCGCCGTCGAGCCGCCCCGGCACCACGTTCATGGGCGGATCGCTGAAGACGTAAGCAACGTGCTCGGTGGCGGGGTGGTGATAGACCTGCAGCGTCGGCCCGTACTGGATCAGGCGACCGGCTTGCAGCACGGCGGTGTTGCCCCCCAGCGCCAGCGCCTCGAGCGGATCGGTGGTGGCGTAGACGACGATGGAGCGGCGGCGAGCGAAGATCTCGCGCATCTCGGCCCGCAGCTCTTCCCGCAGTTTGTAGTCCAGGTTGACCAGCGGCTCGTCCAGCAACAGCAGGTCGGCGTCCCGCACCAGCGCCCGCGCCATCGCCGTGCGCTGCTGCTGGCCGCCGGAAAGCTCGCTCGGCAGGCGGTCGAGCAGATGGTCGATGTGCAGCCGCTCGGCTTCCTCGCGCACGCGCCGGTCGATCTCGCGGCGGGGCAGACCAGCGATGCGCAGCGGTGAGGCGATGTTGTCGTAGACCGTCATGGACGGGTAGTTGATGAACTGTTGATAGACCATGGCGACGTTGCGCTTGCGCACCGGCACCTCGGTCACGTCGCGGCCGTGCATGAACACCCGTCCGCGGTCTGGCCTCTCCAGCCCCGCTATCAGCCGCATCAGCGTGGTCTTGCCGGCCAACGTCAGCCCCAGCAGCACGTTGAAGCTGCCCGGCTCCAGCGTCAGGCTGACATCGTCTATCCAGGTCTCGCCGCCAACCGTCTTGCTGATTCCCTTCAGCTGCAGGCTCATGGTGCTAGTTCCTCAGCCCCTGTCCAGCCGACGTCGTCAGCGGTGCCGGCTCCGCTTCCAGCCGCTGCTGCAGACGCGCCGCCTCGGTGGGCGTCAGCCTCAATCCAAGCTTAGTCCGGCGCCAGAGAATGTCATCGCTGCTACGCGCCCACTCGTGCGCGATCAGATAGCGCACCTCTCGCTCATAGAGATCCGCACCGTAGTGCTGGCCCAGATCGGCCAGGCTGGTCGCACCGTCCAGCAGCAATTCGCTGCGGCTGCCGTAGTTGCGGGCGTAGCGCAGCGCCAGAGGCGCTGGCAGCCAGGGATGGCGCTGGCAAAAGTCCTTGTGGAACGCGTCGAAGTCGGCCTGCGGCAGATCGCCTCCGGGCAAAGGCGCACCGGCGGTCCAGGAGCCGCGGCGGCGGCCGAGCAGGCTCTCGATGGCGCCCATGGCCTCTTCCGCCAAGCGCCGATAAGTGGTGATCTTGCCACCATAGACGGACAGTACGGGGGCCGCCGTGCGGTCCAGCTCCAGAGCGTAGTCGCGGGTCACGGCCGCAGGGTCGGCCACTTCATCCTCATCGTGCAGAGGGCGGACGCCGGCATAGCTCCAGACCACGTCATCCGGGCCGATCTGCTGGCGAAAGTAGCGATTGATGGCGTCGCACAAATAGGCCACCTCATCGGCGTCGATCGCGACCGTGGCGGGATCGCCCGTGAACGGCACGTCGGTGGTGCCGACCAGGGTGTAGTCCTGCTCGAAGGGGATGGCGAAGACGATGCGCCTATCCGGGTTCTGGAAGATATAGCAGTAGCCGTGCTGGAAAAGCCGGGGCACGACGATGTGGCTGCCCTTGACCAGGCGCACGTCGGTCCCGGCGGTGAGGCCAGCGATCTGCTCCAGAAAGCGCCTGACCCAAGGGCCGGTCGCGTTCACCAGGCAGGCCGCGGTCACTCGGCGCTCGCTGCCGTCAGCGGCCTGCAGGCGGAGCCGCCAGCGCTTCGCTCCGCGCTCGGCAGCAGTGCAACGGGTGCGCGGCAGGATCGCGGCGCCTCGCTCGGCGGCGTCCATGGCATTGAGCACCACCAGCCGCGCATCCTGCACCCAGCAATCGGAGTACTCGAAACCCCGCTTCAGCTCCGGCCGCAGCGGCAGTCCGGCCGGATGGCGATGCAGATCAATCGCCCGTGAGCCCGGCAGCAGCCGGCGCTTGCCCAAGCGGTCGTAGAGCAGCAGCCCGAGCCGGATTAGCCAGGCCGGGCGCAGCGTGGGCTGGTGCGGCATGACGAAGCGCAGCGGCCAGATGATGTGCGGCGCGTTGCGCAGCAACACTTCGCGCTCCGTCAGCGCCTTGCTGACCAAGGAAAACTCGTAGTGCTCCAGATAGCGCAGGCCGCCATGGATGAGCTTGGTGCTGGCGGAAGAGGTGTGGGCGGCCAGGTCATCCTGTTCGCAAAGAAACACCGAGAAGCCGCGCCCTGCCGCATCCCGGGCGATGCCGACCCCGTTGATGCCGCCGCCGACCACCACCAAATCGTAGTGCCGCTCCCGCTCCATCGCTAAGCCATCCCTGTCCAGCGCCGCCGGCCATGGCAGCCCCGCTCACGGCTCGGAGCCCGCAGTCGCGAGGTTCAAATTAGAACATAGAACCGCGGGAATGTTTTGGCAAGTTGAACATTTTCTCCTTATTTAGGTTCGGTTTTGATCAGCTGCTGCGATGTGCAGTTGCACGCCCGCTTCCGCCAAGGCAGCAGCCAGCCGCGGCGGCGGCTCGACGTCGGTGAACAGGGCATCGACCATCGACACCGGCCCCAGCCGCACCAGGGCGTGGCGGCCGAACTTGCTGTGATCCGCCGCCAGCCAGGTCTGGCGGGCGTTGGCAATGGCCGCCTGCAGCACGTTGATCTCGTGGAAGTCGAAATCCAACAACGTGCCGTCGCTGTCGATGCCGGAGATGCCGATCAGGGCGAGATCGACCCGAAACTGGCGAAAGAAGTCGACAGTGCTCTCGCCGGTGATGCCGTGGTCGCGGCTACGCACCACGCCGCCCGCCAGGATCACCTCGCAGTCCTGGTAGCCGCTCATCAGCATGGCGACGTGCATGTTGTTGGTGATCACCCGCAGCCCCCTGTGGCCGTGCAGGGCGCGGGCGATTTCCTCGGTGGTGGTGCCGAGGGTGATGAACAGCGATGCCTGATCCGGAACCTGCGCCGCCAGCAGCCGGGCTATCCGCCGCTTCTCTTCCAGATTCAGCACTTTGCGCGCGGTATAGGCCAGGTTCTCGACGCTGGAGGGCAGCCCGGCGCCGCCATGGTAGCGGCGCAGTAGACGTTGCTTACAGAGCGCATTGATGTCGCGGCGGATGGTTTGGGTAGTGACGTCGAAGCGCTGCGCCAGCGCCTCGATGGAGACGAAGCCCTGCTTGCGAACCAGCTCCAGGATTTCCTTTTGTCGCGCGTTCAATTCCTGCATGCTGCGGCCACCTTCGCTGCTTGCTGCCTGACAAGATAGCGCCTAAGTTCGAATATGAACATCGCACTGGGCATTTTTTCCCATCCGACTACACTTGCCGCAGGAAAACCGGTCAAGGCAGGCGCCGCCGCGGCGGCAACGAACGCTCCGGCAGCGGAGCGCGGGCAGGAGGAGCGCGAGCATGGCCAGTCAACCGCACATCCTGGCAATCGACCAGGGCACCACCAGCAGCCGCGCCATCGTGTTCAACAAGGACGGCGACATCGTCGCCCTGGCGCAGCAGGAATTCCCGCAGATCTACCCGGCTAGCGGCTGGGTCGAACATGACCCGGAAGCCATTTGGTCCTCCACCCTAGCGGTCTGCCGCGCGGCCCTCGACCAGGCCAGCCGCAAGGGCGCCGAGGTGGTTGCCGTCGGCATCACCAATCAGCGTGAGACCGCGCTGCTGTGGGAACGGGCCAGCGGTCGGGCGATCCACAATGCCATCGTCTGGCAGGACAGGCGCACCGCGGAGATGTGTGCCGACCTCAAGGCCCGCGGCCACGAACCCGGCATCATCCGCAAGACCGGCCTGCTGCTCGACCCCTATTTTTCCGCCACCAAGGTGGCCTGGATGCTGCGCCACGTACCGGGGGCAGCCGAGCGGGCCCAGCGCGGTGAGCTGGCCTTCGGCACGGTGGACAGTTTTCTGATCTGGCGCCTAACCAAAGGCAAGGTCCACGCCACCGACGCCACCAACGCCTCCCGCACTCTGCTCTACAACATCCACGCGCAGAGCTGGGACGACTCCTTGCTGGCGCTGTTCGACATTCCCGCCAGCGTGCTGCCCGAGGTCAGGGACAGCGCCGCCGCCTACGGGACCACCGATCCCGAGTGGTTCGGCCGCCCGCTGCCCATCCTCGGGGTGGCTGGCGACCAGCAAGCGGCCCTGGTAGGGCAGGCCTGCTTCCGCCCCGGCATGGTCAAGAGCACCTACGGCACCGGCTGCTTCGCCCTCATCAACACCGGCGAAACGGCGGTGACCTCCAGGAATCGGCTGCTGACCACCGTCGCCTACCGCTGCGACAGCCGCACGGTTTACGCCCTGGAAGGCTCGATTTTCGTGGCCGGCGCCGCCATTCAGTGGCTGCGCGACCAGCTCGGGATCATCCGCACCGCTGCCGAGAGCGAGGGCCTGGCTGCCAGCCTCGCCTCCAACAACGGCGTCTATTTCGTCCCCGCCTTCACCGGCCTGGGCACGCCCTACTGGGACCCCAACGCCCGCGGCGCCATCTTCGGCCTGACCCGGGCCACCGGCATCGCCGACCTCGTCCGCGCCGCGCTGGAGTCGGTCTGCTACCAGACCCACGACCTGCTGGCCGCCATGGCCGGTGACAGCGCCACCAACCCCTCCACGCTACGGGTCGATGGTGGCATGAGCGCCAACGACTGGCTGCTGCAGTTCCTGGCCGACGTCACCGGCACCAAGGTCGACCGCCCCCGCATCACCGAGACCACCGCGCTTGGCGCCGCCTATCTCGCCGGCCTGCAGGCCGGCCTCTACGACTCCTTCGCCGAGCTCGAGCAGCACTGGCGCGCCGACCGCCGCTTCCAGCCCCGGCTGCAGAAGGCCGAGCGCGACCAGCTCCTGCACGGCTGGGCGAAAGCGGTCGCCCGGGTGCGGGAGAACCACGCCTGAGGCGCGGCTGCGAGCCCTGCCAAGGCTTACAATGGGCACTCATGCCGAAGCCGGCGCAACGACGAGCTGCAGCGACAACGAATCCGATGTGGGACCAACGCTACGCCACCGATGAATTCGTCTACGGCACCGAGCCCAACGACTTCCTGGTCGAGCACGCGCACCTGCTACAAGGCCCCGTGCTGAGCCTCGCCGAAGGCGAAGGTCGCAACGCGGTCTATCTGGCCTCCCTGGGGCTGGACGTGCTGGGGGTGGACGCCTCCGCCGTCGGCCTAGCGAAGGCGCAGCAGCTCGCCGCCGAGAAAGGCGTGACCATTCGCACCGAAGTCGCCGATCTGACACGCTACACGCCGGCGCAAAGCTTCGGCGCCGTAGTCTCCATCTTCGCCCATCTTCCCAGCCAGGCCCGCAAGCGGCTGCATCGGCTGGTCGAGCAGGCGCTCAGGCCGGGCGGTATCGTCCTGCTGGAGGGCTACAGCAAGGATCAGCTCGGGCGCGGCACCGGCGGCCCCGGTGATCCGGACATGCTGCTGACCGCCGCCGAAATCGCGGCCGAGTTCCCCAACTGCACGCCGTTGCTGTGCCGCGAGATCAAGCGCGAGGTGATCGAAGGCAGGCTGCACACCGGCATGGCCAGCGTGGTGCAGTTCATCGGCAGGAAGAATTGATGCCGTCCGACCCCGGCACCGCCCTGCGCGCTGGCAGCGGACGTGCTAAGTTATTTCGATCAACGTCCACCCGCCTTGACGCTCGGGGCAGCCGGCGGCTCCCTGCCTTTACGGCGGCACCCACACTCCCTAAGCTACGGCATTCAAATTTCCTAATAGGTCAAGATAAAGATGCGTTTCGAAGGCACGTCCACTTACGTCGCGACCGACGATCTCAAGATGGCGGTCAACGCCGCCGCCACCCTGAACCGGCCGCTGCTCATCAAAGGCGAGCCCGGCACCGGCAAGACCATGCTCGCCGAGGAAGTGGCCAAGGCGATGGACCTGTCGTTCTTCGAGTGGCACATCAAATCCACCACCAAGGCGCAGCAGGGCTTGTACGAATATGACGCCGTCTCCCGTCTGCGCGACTCGCAGCTGGGCGATCCGCGCGTGCACGACATCTCCAACTACATCGTCAAGGGTCCGCTATGGCGCTGCTTCGAGTCCGAGAAGCGGCCGGTGCTGCTGATCGACGAAATCGACAAGGCCGACATTGAGTTCCCCAACGACCTGCTGCGCGAGCTGGACCGCATGGAGTTCTACGTCTACGAGACCCAGCAGGTCATTCGCGCCAGACACAAGCCCATCATCATCATCACCTCCAACAACGAGAAGGAGCTGCCGGATGCCTTCCTGCGCCGCTGCTTCTTCCACTACATTCGCTTCCCCGACAAGGAGACGATGGCGCGGATCGTCGAGGTTCACTTCCCGAACCTGAAGCAGGAACTGCTCAAAGAAGCTCTGGAGGTGTTCTTCGAGCTGCGCGAACTGCCTGGGCTGAAGAAGAAGCCCTCCACCTCGGAGCTGATCGACTGGCTCAAGCTGCTGATGGCGGAAGACCTGCCACCGGAAGTGCTGCGCGAGAGCAGCACCCGCCGGGTGCTGCCGCCCCTGCACGGCGCGCTGCTGAAAAACGAGCAGGACATCCACCTGTTCGAGCGGGTGATGTTCATGGCCCGCCGCAACCGCGAGGTGTGAGCCCCGCAGGGCCGAAGCGATCATGCTGCTGAATTTCTTCTTCGCGCTACGCCAAAGAGGCCTCAAAGTCACCCTGACCGAGTTCCTGACACTGCTGGAGGCGCTGGAAAAGCGCCTGGCCGTGCTCAGCATCGACGACTTCTACTACCTCGCCCGCGGCTGCCTGGTGAAGGACGAGACGCAGTTCGACCGCTTCGACCGCATCTTCGGCAACTACATGAAGGGCATCGAGCAGGCCCTGAGCGGCGAGGAGGGCATCTTCGCCCGGATCCCCGAGGAATGGCTGCGCCGGCAAGCCGAGCTGCTGCTGAGCGAGGAAGAGAGGGCCAAGATCCAGTCGCTGGGCGGCTGGGAAAAGCTGATGGAGACGCTGAGGAAGCGCCTCGAAGAGCAGAAGGAGCGCCATCAGGGCGGCAACAGGTGGATAGGCACCGCCGGCACGTCGCCCTTCGGCGCCTACGGCTACAACCCGGAAGGCATCCGCATCGGCCAGCACGAGTCGCGCCACCGCCGCGCGGTCAAAGTCTGGGACCGGCGCGAGTTCCGCAACCTGGACGACTCGGTGGAGCTCGGCACCCGCAACATCAAGCTAGCACTGCGCCGCCTGCGCCAGTTCGCCCGCGAGGGTGCCGCGGAGGTGCTCGACCTCGACGACACCATCCGCTCCACCGCCCGCAACGCCGGCTACCTGGACCTCAGGATGGTCCCCGAGCGGCACAACGCGGTCAAGGTGCTGCTCTTCTTCGACGTCGGCGGCTCCATGGACGAGCACATCCGCGTCTGCGAGGAGCTGTTCTCCGCCGCCCGTTCCGAGTTCAAGCACATGGAGTACTTCTACTTCCACAACTGCCTGTACGAGGCCGTGTGGAAGGACGCCCGGCGCCGCTTCGAAGAGCAGACGCCGACCATGGAGGTGCTGCACACCTATCCGTCCGACTACAAGGTCATCTTCGTCGGCGACGCCACCATGAGCCCTTATGAGATCGGCTACCCGGGCGGCAGCGTCGAGCACTGGAACGAGGAACCTGGGGAAGTCTGGCTACGGCGGGTGCTGGATACCTATCCCAAAGCCATTTGGCTCAACCCCGTGCCCGAGAGCCGCTGGGCCCACACGCCGTCGGTGCAGATGATCCGGCAGATCATGGACGGCCGCATGTTCCCGCTGACGCTGGACGGGCTGGAGCGGGGCATGCGGTACCTGGCGCGCTAGCCAGCGCCGCTTGCGACCGGGCCAGCCAGGCCCGGCCCTAGCGCTGCGACGCGGGCGTCGAGCAGGCAGCTCACGCCGCCCGCCACCACTCCAGCGCCGCCTCCAGCCTGTCGTCGCCCCAGAACAGCTCGTTGCCGATGAGGAAGCTCGGCGCGCCGAAGATCCCGCGGGCGGACGCTTCATCGGTATTGGCCTTGAGCGCGGCCTTGTTGTCCTCGCTCTGCGCCCGCGCCAGCACGGCGTCGGGATCGTGGCCGCAAGCGGCGATGATCCTGGCCAGCACCTCTGGCTCCGCGATTTCCAGGTCATCGATAAAGTTGACGGCAAAGGTCCGGGGCACGAAGCTCTCGGCCCACCCCTCGTTGGCAGCGATCAAGGCCACCCGGTTGGCCAGCACGGAATGGCGGGGGAAGTTGCTGGGCTTGGTGAAGCCGTGGCCGCGCTGCCGCGCCTGACGCTCCAGGTCGCGCCACATGTAGGCGCCCTTGCGCGGGTTGTTGGCGATCGGCGGGCCGTCCCAGCCGCACTCGCGCAGCACGACGCCGAGCAGAAACGGCCGCCAGGTGATCGGCGCGCCGGCTTTCGCCGCCAGCTCGACGATGCGCTGCGAAGCGAGAAACGAATACGTGCTGGTGAAATCGAACCAGAATTCAAACGCAGGCTTGTTGGTAGTCATGGCTTGTCCTTCTCCCTCCTCAGATCGCCACAGCTTAGAGGAAGCCAAGCTGTCCGCAAAGACGCCATCAGTCCAGCGACGCTTCGCCCAGCATGTCCGCGGCCACCAGCTGCTCCTGCAGGACCTCGACCTGACGGGCGACCTGATTGGCGCTGCCTGCAAAGCGGGCGATGTGGTAGAGCGCCTCACCTTCGTGCACCAGGGGCAGATTGGTGCGCCCAACCACGATGCCGGTCGCGTTGGCCTCGACGGCGATCTCGCACGCGCCGAAGGGATCGGCGATATGCCCCAGGACCTGACCCTGGCGTACCTGGGCGCCGAGCGCCACCTGGGCCCGGAAGATTCCGTCCTGCTCCGCCCGCACCCAATTGCTGGAGTCGGCGACGAAATGCCTGCACTGTGGCACGGTGACGCCGCGACCGGCCGGCAGCATGCCAAGGTGGCGCATGACCCGAACGATACCGCGCACGCCGGCCTTGATGCCGGGTTCGTCGAAGCGCAGCGCCTCGCCGGATTCGTAGGTCAGCACCGGAATGCCCTGACTGTCGGCTACATGGCGCAGACTGCCCTCGATCAGGCCGGCATTGATCACCACCGGCAGACCGAAGGCGGCGGCCATGGCAGCGCTGGCCTCGCAGGCCAGGTTCACCCGCACCTGCGGCAGGTTGGCGCGATGGCTAGCGGCGGTATGCAGGTCGATGACATGGCTGGCCTTGTCCAGCACCTCGGTCTTGAACAGGTGGGCGATGCGCGCCGCCAACGAGCCTTGCTCGCTGCCCGGGAAGGCGCGATTCAAATCGCGCCGATCAGGCAGATAGCGGGTGCGGCCGATGAACCCCAGCACGTTGACGATGGGCACTGCCAGCAGCGTGCCGCGAACGCGGCCCAGCTGCGGCAGCTGCAAGAGCCGGCGGATGATCTCCACGCCGTTGATCTCATCGCCGTGGATGGCGGCACACACCAGGAGCGTCGGCCCGAGCCGGCGGCCGTGCACGACATGCACCGGCATGGTAACCGGCGTGTGGGTATAGAGCTGGACGACGGGCAGATCGACCGTGGCACGGCTGCCGGCAGCGATCTCCTGACCACCGAGCACGAAATGGGCGCGAGTCGTATTGGGCACCGGGCCTCCGATCAACCGCAACGGTAGCGGTCGGCGAGCTTAACGTAATAGGCGGCAGAATAAACCAGCCGCTCGCGCTCCTGCTCGGTCAAGGGTCGCACTTGCCTGACCGGGCTGCCCAGGTACAAATAGCCCGACTCCAGCACCTTGCCCGGCGGCACCAGGCTGCCGGCGCCGATGATGACGTCAGACTCCACCACGGCGTCATCCATGATGATGGCTCCCATCCCGACCAGCACCCGATCCTTGACAGTGCAGGCGTGCAAGATGACCTTGTGGCCGACGGTGACGTCATCCTCCACCGTGGTCGCCGCCCCGCCGGGCGAGTAGGGCCCGTCATGGGTAGCGTGCACCACGCTGCCATCCTGGATGCTGGTGCGGGCGCCGATGCGGATACGGTTGACGTCGCCGCGAATCACCGCCAGCGGCCAGATCGAACTCTGCTCGCCAATCGTCACATCACCGATCACGACGGCGCTCTCATCGACATACGCGCTGGCGGCGATGGTCGGGTGGATGCCTTGAAACGAACGGATCATCGACGACTCCAAACTGTCTGCATGACCACGCCTGCCTGGCTGGCAAGCGGTACGGAGCGGCGCGCGATGCAGCCGCGAAGGCTTGCTATCTTGGAGCAGGCGCCGCCAAAAGCAAATCTTGCCTTTGCAGCCGACAAACGACGTATCGGCTTGGCCCACCGGCCAAATCCCCCTGTGCACTCCCGCTCGAAACGACCTCGCCGGCCGCAATTGCGGAGCCGTTTCCGCCCTCGGACCGCTTGAGCAAAGCGCGGGGGCACTGCAGAAGCTAGCCAGGAGAATGGAGCCGCCCGCCGCAGCGGGCGGGGCGGTCGTCAGCCGGCCCGGTCAGACCATGGTCACCATCTCCTCGGCACTGGTGGGGTGAATGGCGACGGTGTCGTCGAAGTCGCGCTTGGTGGCCCCCATGCGCACGGCGACGGCGAAGCCCTGCAGCATCTCGTCGGCATGGGGGCCAAGGATGTGGGCGCCGACGACCTTCTCCTCGGGGCCGACGCAGACCAGCTTCATCAGCGTGCGGCGCTTGTCGGCAGAAAGAGCGTAGTCCATGGCGATGAAGCGGCTGGTATAGATCCTGACCGCGTCGCCGTACCGCGCCCGGGCTTCCTCCTCGGTCATCCCCACGGTGCCGATGGGTGGGTGGCTGAACACCACGGTGGGGATGTTCTCGTACACCAGACGGCGACCCTCCATGCCGCCGAAGAGGCGATCCGCCAGCCGGCGACCAGCGGCAATGGCCACCGGGGTCAGCTGCCATTTGCTGGCGATGTCGCCAATGGCATATATGCCGGGCACGTTGGTCTGCTGGAACGGGTCGGTAGGGATGCTGCCGTCCGGATTCACCTCGACGCCGGCGTTCTCCAGCCCCAGGCTATCCGTGTTGGGCTCGCGGCCCACGGCCCAGATGACCACCTCGTAGCCGTCCAAGCAGCGGCCGTCCTTGCTGTACAGCGCGATGCTGCCGTCGCTGGCACGCTCGAGCCGGGCAGTGTCGAAGCCGGTCACCACATGCAGGCTATCGGCCTGGGCGGCTTCCATGAAGCCATCACGCAACATCTCGTCGAAGCCGCGCAGCGGCTTGTCCTTGCGCAGCACCAGGGTGGTGTCGCTGCCGAGGTGGTGCAGCACGCCGCAGAGCTCGACAGCGATGTAGCCGGCGCCGACCACCGCGACCTTGTGGGGCTGGCGATCGAGCGCGAAAAAGCCGTCGGAGTCGATGGCCAGCTCGCCGCCCGGGACATCCGGCCGCCTGGGACGGCCACCGGTAGCGATCACGATGTGGTCGGCGCTGTAGCACCTGCCCTCGACTTCCACGGTGCGCTCGTCGACGAAGCGGGCGTAGCCACGGATGAGGGTGACGCCTTCCCGCTCCAGGTTGTGGAGGTAGATGCTGTTGAGGCGCTCGATGTAGTCGTCGCGACGCCGGCGCAGATCCGACCAGTCCAGGCGGAAGCTGCCGTCGAGACGAAAGCCGTAATCGGCGGCATGCCGCAGGCCCCAGGCCAGGCTGGAAGCGTTCCACATCACTTTCTTCGGCACGCAGCCGACGTTGACGCAGGTCCCACCCAGCCGGGCGCCTTCGATGACGGCCGACCTGGCGCCATGGCGGGCTGCGCGCCGGGCCGTGGCCAGGCCGCCGCTACCGCCACCGATAGAGAGCAAATCGAAGTGTTCGGTCATTTGCACCACTCTGTCGTTTGAAACCACTGGCCCCTATCTTAGCGCCGCCATCGCGCGCCCGCTGCGCGCCGGCGCTCTGCTAGAATAGGCACAAGGATGGAGACGCCGGCTGCCAGCGCTTTAAAGTCCGGCAGGCAGCCAGCAACTTAAAGCCGTCCCCCCATTCGTGATGCGATGAAAATCATGACCGATACCCAGAACCCGCTTCTTGCAACCCAAGGCTTGCCCGCTTTCAACGCGATCGCGCCCGAGCACATTGAGCCGGCCATCAGCGCACTGATCGAGGACAATCGGCGTACCCTCGAGCGGCTGCTGGAGCAGAACCAGCGCTACACCTGGGACAACCTGATCGCGCCGCTGGAGGAAGCCTCGGACCGGCTCTCCAGAGCCTGGTCGCCGGTCCGGCACATGAACTCAGTGGTCAACACGGACGCCCTGCGCGCCGCCTACAACGCCTGCCTGCCGAAGCTGTCCGAGTACAGCACCGAGGTCGGGCAGAACGAGCGGCTCTACCGGGCCTATCAGCAGATCCGCGACAGCGACGAGTTCGCCCGACTCAGCCAGGCCCAGCGCAAGGCCATCGAGGACGCCCTGCGCGACTTCCGCCTGGCCGGGGTCTCGCTGCCGCCGGCGCAAAAGCAGCGCTTCAAGGAAATCAGCCGCCGGCTGTCCGAGCTGCAATCCAGGTTCGAAGAGCACGTCATGGATGCCACCGACGGCTGGAGCAAGCTGATCACCGACGAGAAGGAGCTGGCCGGCGTGCCGGCCACGGCGCTGGCTAGCTTCCGTCAGAACGCCGAGCGCAAGGGCCTGGACGGCTGGCTGATCAACCTGGAGTTCCCGTCCTACTACGCCATCCTGACCCATGCCGACAACCGAGCGCTGCGGGAAGAGGTGTACCACGCCTATTATACCCGCGCCTCCGAGGTCGGCCCCAACGGCGGCAAGTGGGACAACCTGCCGCTGATGGAGGAAATCCTGCGCCTGCGCCACGAGAAGGCGCGGCTGCTCGGCTTCGCCAACTATGCCGAGCTGTCGTTGGCCACCAAGATGGCCGGCTCGACCCGGGAAGTCATGGACTTCCTCACCGACCTGGCGGCCCGCGCCAAGCCCAGGGCCGAGCAGGAGCTGGAAGAGCTGCGTGCCTACGCGCGCGAGGAGCACGGCGTTGCCGAGCTGGCGGTCTGGGACCTCGGCTACTACTCGGAGAAGCTGCGCCAGCAGCGCTATCAGGTGTCGCAGGAGGACCTGCGCCCGTACTTCCCGGCCGATCAGGTCATCGCCGGATTGTTCGAGGTGGTGCAGCGGCTGTTCGGCGTCACCATCCGCGAGGTCGAGGGCGTGGACGTCTGGCACCCGGACGTGCGCTTCTACCGAGTCACCGACGCCAACGGCGAGCTGCGGGGCGAGTTCTATGTCGACCTTTACGCCCGCGAGCGCAAGCGGGGCGGCGCCTGGATGGACGTCTGCCGCACTCGCCGCCGCACCACCACCGGCATCCAGACGCCGGTGGCCTATCTGACCTGCAATTTCACCCCGCCGGTGGGCGACAGGCCGGCGCTGCTGACGCATGGCGAGGTGGAAACGCTGTTCCACGAGTTCGGTCACGGCCTGCACCACATGCTGACTAAGGTCGACGTGGCTGCCGTCGCCGGCATCAGCGGCGTGCCGTGGGACGCGGTGGAGCTGCCCAGCCAGTTCATGGAGAACTGGTGCTGGGAGCGTGAGGCGCTGGACCTGTTTGCACGCCACTACGAGACCGGCGAGACCATCCCGGAGGATTTGTACCGACGCATGCGGGCGGCCAAGAACTTCCAGTCCGCCATGCAGACGGTGCGCCAGCTGGAGTTCGCCCTGTTCGACTTCCGTCTGCACCTCGAGTACGATCCCGCCCAGGGCGGCCGGATCTACGAGATCCTGGACGAGGTGCGCCGGCAGGTGGCAGTGATACAGCCGCCGCCCTACAACCGCTTCCCGAACAGCTTCAGCCACATCTTCGCGGGCGGTTACGCGGCGGGCTACTACAGCTACAAGTGGGCCGAGGTGCTGTCGGCCGACGCCTTCTCCCGCTTCGAGGAAGAGGGGATTTTCAACTCGGCCACCGGCAGGAGTTTCCTGCATAATATCCTGGAGCAGGGCGGCTCCCGCGATGCCATGGAGCTCTTCGTGGCCTTCCGCGGCCGCAAGCCGTCCATCGAGCCGCTGTTGAGGCACACCGGCCTGGCGGCTTGACCGTCACAACAGGGACGGAGCGACACGGATCGTTCATCGCTCTATTCGCCGCCGCGAGGAAAGCCGCCCGCGCCTTCTTCACGGCCAGGCGCACTTAGAACCGCTCCAGCAGCGGCGATGCCCGATGGGGCCGCGCAAGACGCGACCCCATCGCTGCTTTCCGCTGTCCGATCAAGCGGATAATCCGCTAAGATACGTGCGTTTTTTCGGCAACGCACCCGAGCGTCGCGGCTGCAGGCTGCAGCCGTTCGCGTCCATGGCGTCCTGCCACGATAGCAGGTCATAGCATTGTTGCGACCCTCATGCAGGCTTTGCTTGTCGGCGGCTACCGGCAGGAGACTTCTGGTGACCAAAATTCATAGGGCAACTCGTTAGCGCATATGTCGGACAGCATGCTTCTCATCCTCCTGATCGCGCTTCCCTTCGTGGGCAGTCTGATTGCCGCGCTGCTACCGACCAATGCGCGCAACGCGGAGGCATGGCTGGCCGGGGCGATCGCGCTGAGCGGGTTGCTGATCACCGCGAGCTTCTTCCAGGACGTCGCGGCAGGCAAGGTGGCGCGCCTCGCGGTGCCCTGGCTTCCCATGCTGGGGGTCGATTTCAGCCTGCGCATGGACGGCTTCGCCTGGCTATTCACGGCGCTGGTGACCGGCATCGGCCTGCTGGTGGTGCTGTATGCCCGCTACTACATGTCGCCGCAGGATCCGGTGCCGCGCTTCTTCGCCTTTCTGCTGGCCTTCATGGGCTCCATGCTGGGCATCGTGCTCTCCGGCAACCTG
>Ga0079224_100000045_pt1 | contig 81297 bp, 69 predicted proteins | sample Stecom2015_FD_80414 | JGI IMG/M metagenome (GOLD analysis project Ga0079224, IMG submission 80414) | Agricultural soil microbial communities from Utah to study Nitrogen management - Steer compost 2015 | ecosystem: Environmental > Terrestrial > Soil > Agricultural land | place: USA: Utah... | reverse complement strand
GGCCCCGCCCATCTCCTCCAGGGTGGTCTTCTCGCCGGTGACCATCTCGACCATCCGGTCCGAGCCGAGGTACATGCTGGCGTTGCCGTCGACCATCGCCACCACGTCGCAGAACGCCGGAATGTACGCCCCACCGGCGGCGCTGGGACCGAACAGCGCACACACCTGCGGAATCGACCCGGAGGCGCGGACCTGGTTCCAGAAGATCTTCCCGGCGCCGCGCCGACCCGGGAACAACTCCACCTGGTCGGTGATCCGGGCTCCGGCCGAGTCGACCAGGTAGACCATCGGCACGCCGGTGTCGTACGCCCGCTCGATGATGCGAATGATCTTTTCCACGGTGCGGGCGCCCCACGACCCGGCCTTCACGGTCGAGTCGTTGGCCATCAGGCAGACCGGTCGACCGTCGATAGTGGCCGAGCCGGTGATCACACCGTCGGCGGGTAGCCCGTCGGCCAGCACGTTGGCCAGCTCTCCGTCCTCGATGAACGACCCTTCATCGACCAGCCGGGCCACTCGTTCCCGCGCGAACAACTTGCCCTTGGCCGCGTTGGCGGCGTGGTAGCGCTCCGCCCCACCGGCATGCACCCGCTCGCGCAGCTTCTCGAGCTCGAGCTCCTCGATCGTCACCGCGACCCCTCACGACCTCGCTGTCTTAACGATCGTTAGAGTACAGCCCGACTCCCCCGATGCCAACGGGCGCCATCCACCTTTCATGGTTTAGCGTTACCGACCGTGACCGGCCTCGCCGAACGCCGCCCTGACCCGCGCGTTCTGGCGCCTGGCCACGCCCCACCCACCTCAACGAGCCGGCGGACGCGCAGTTCTCCTGGGAGTTCGAACGTTTCCGCGCCCTCACCTAGCAGTGCAAATCCCCCGACCCTCGAGGTGCGCAGGTCGCCCCTGGTCGAAAAAAGTCACTGTAGACGGAGAACGGCTGCTGACGATGCGGTGGGCGTTCCTGTCCACGCGCGGCCCAGACCTACAGCGACTACGCCGGGATCAGCTCACCGCCCGGGTGCACCACCGCCGGACGGGTCCAGGTAACTCCCGGTGGGGGTGGCCCCGCGGTGAGGCCATCCGCCCACCGGGTTCTACTGTCGGGTCGGAAGGGTCAGGGCGCCACCAGCCGAGTGCGCGGGCCGGCGCGCAGCACCCCGGAGGGCAGCTCGCGCCCCACGATCTCCTCGGCCAGCTTGGCCACCTCGATCAGCGCATCCAGATCAATGCCGGTGTCGATGCCCATGTCGTGCAGCATGTGCACCACCTCCTCGGTGGCCACGTTGCCGCTGGCCCCCGGGGCGTACGGGCAGCCGCCCAGCCCGCCCACGGCCGCGTCGAACTCGATCACTCCGAGCTCCAGGGCGGTGAGCAGGTTCGCCAGCGCGGTGCCCCGGGTGTTGTGGAAATGCAGCAGCAGCGGGAGGTCCGGATGCCGGTCCCGGACCCGGCCGACCACGTCCCGCACCCGGCGGGGGGTGGCCATTCCGGTGGTGTCGCCGAAGGCGATCCGATCCGCCCCGTCGGCGACCGCCCGGTCGACCAGGCCGGCCACCCGCGCCGGATCGATGTCCCCCTCGTACGGGCAGCCGAACGCGGTCGCGATGATCACCTCGACGGTGGCGCCGTGACGGTGCAGCTCCTCGATGAGGGCGGCGATGTCGGCCATCGATTCGTCGGTGCCCCGCCGGACGTTCTTCCGGTTGTGGGTGTCGCTGGCGGAGACCACCACCTCGACCTCGGTGAATCCCGCCGCGATCGCCCGCTGCGCGCCCCGGGAGTTGGGGACCAGCGCGGAGTACCGCACTCCCTCCACCTTGCTGGTTTTCGCCCACACCTCGTCGGCGTCGGCCATCTGCGGGATCGCCTTCGGATGGACGAACGACAGCGCCTCGATCCGACGTACCCCGGTGTGGCTGAGCGCCTCCAACAGCCGCACCTTGGCCTCGGTCGACACCGGTGGCTCGTTCTGCAGCCCGTCCCGCGGCCCCACCTCACGGATGCTCACGCTGGCCGGAAGATCACTCATGGCGGCTCACCTCTCTGTGCTCCACCCCACGCTAACGCGCTGGCGGGGTCTCTCCCTCGCCTGAACCAGGGAGGTAATCAACATTATTGTTGATCCAGCCGATCAGCGCATCCGGGCCACGATCCCGGTGTCATAGTCGCCGCGAACGAACTCCGGATGATCCAACAGCTCCGCGAAGAACGGCAGATTGCACTTGGGCCCGGCCACCCGGAACTCCGCCACCGCCACCCGGGCCCGCGCCAACGCCTCGGCCCGGTCCGCACCGTGGACGATCAACTTCGCCATCAACGAGTCGAAGTACGGGGTGACGGTGGTGCCCGCCTGATAACCGGCGTCCACCCGCACCCCCGGCCCGGTCGGCTCCACCCACTCGGTGACCGCCCCCGGCCCGGGCAGGAACCGCTTGGGATCCTCAGCGTTGATCCGCAACTCGATCGCGTGCCCGGTCGGCGCCTCCGGCAGCGTGACCGGCAGCCCGGCGGCGATCCGCAGCTGCGCCTCCACCAGGTCGATCCCGAACACCGCCTCGGTGACCGGATGCTCCACCTGCAGCCGGGTGTTCATCTCCAAGAAGAACACCTCACCGGTGTCCGGCACGAACAGGAACTCCACCGTGCCCGCGTTGCGGTAGGACACCGCCTCCCCCGCCCGGACCGCCGCCGCCAGCAGCTGCTCCCGCTGCGCCGCGGTCAACGCCGGGGACGGCGCCTCCTCCACCAGCTTCTGGTTGCGCCGCTGCACCGAGCACTCCCGCTCCCCCAGCGCCACCACCCGACCGTCGGCCAACCCCAGGATCTGCGCCTCCACGTGCCGTACCCGGGGGAAGTACCGCTCCAGCAGCACCGCCGGGTCACCGAACATCCGCTGCGCGAACCCGGCGACCTTCTCGTACTCCCGCCGCAGCGCCGCCTCGTCGGCGGCCACCGCCATCCCCATGCCACCGCCACCGGCGGCCGCCTTCACCATCACCGGGTAGCCGATCTCGGCGGCCGCGGCCACCGCCGCGTCCGCGTCGGCCACCGGCGCCCGCGTCCCCGGCGCCACCGGCACGCCGGCGTCCGCCATCAAGTTCCGTGCATTGATCTTGTCGCCCATGGCGGTGATCGCCTCGGGGGTGGGGCCGACCCAGGTCAGCCCGGCCTCGGTCACCGCCCGCGCGAACTCGGCGTTCTCGGACAGAAAGCCGTAGCCGGGATGCACCGCGCGCGCCCCGGTGGCCTTGGCCGCGGCCAACAGCCCCTCCATGTCCCGGTACGCCTGCGCCGGCTGCGCGCCCGACAGCGGCACCGCCTGGTCCGCCTCCGTCACGTACGGCAGGTCCGCGTCCGGCGCGGCGTACACCGCCACGGTCGGGATGCCGAGCCGCCGCGCGGTCCGGATGATCCGACGGGCGATCTCGCCCCGGTTGGCGATGAGCAACGGTGCGACCGGCTGCCACGCCGGATCGGTGGGCTGACTCATACGGGGTCACCTCCTGCGTCCGACAGCAGGGCGCCGAGCGCGGCCCGGCGCAGCAGGGCCGCCCGCTGCTCCCGGTTCACCTCGCCGCCCAGGAAGGGGGTCGAGTTCATCAAACCGAACGCGGCGTGGGCCAGCACCCGCGCCTGCGCGTCGGTCAGCTCCGGACGCACCTTGACGAGTACAGCCACCCACTCCTCCACGTACAGCCGCTGCAGTTTCCGGATCTGCCGGCGAGGCTCCTCCGGCAGCCGGTCCAATTCGTGCAGGTGCAGCGCGATCACCGCGGGGTTGGCCAGCGCGAACTCCACGTGGAAGTCGACCAGTGACCGCAGGGCCACCGCCGCGTCCCCGTTGCTGGCGGCCACCCGCTCCCGACCCCCCACCAGCAGCCGCTCGCTGACGGGAGTAAGCGCGGCCACCAGCATCGATTCCTTGCCGGCGAAGTGGTGGTACAGCGCCGGTCCGGTCACTCCCGCGGCCGCACCGATGTCATCCATGGACACCCCGTGATAGCCGCGTTCGGCAAACAACCGCACCGCGATCTCGAGGATCTCGTCCCGGCGCCCGCCCCTGCGTGGCCTCGCCCCGATGGTCATCCCTTCAGCGTACTCAGCGCGAATCTGGTACCTCGCATCCCGGCCAGACCTGAGCGTTGCGCGATCGCCCCCACGGCGGCAGGCTGAACGGTATGTCGTCGGTGCTGCGATCGGTGACCGCCTGGCGTCACAGCCTGGAGTCGATCCTGTCCCTAGCGCAAGAACTGTCCGACCCGGACTGGTCCGCCCCCACTGAGTGCCCCAAGTGGACTGTCAAAGATGTGTACGCCCACCTGGTCGAAGGGGAACGGTGGATGGCCGCGGGCCATCCGCAGCTACCCGACCTGACCCACTGGACCGAACAAGGGGTGCTGGCCTGGCGGGACCACTCTCCGCTGGAGGTGGCGACCGCACTACGCCGGGCGTACGAGCAACGCTGCTACCAGCTTGCGCGCCGGCCGGTCGACCCGCAGGCCCCTGCCTACCTACCGATGGGGCAGCGCTCGACGCTGGCGCGACTGCTGCAAATCCGCGTGCTCGACGTCTGGGTCCATGAGCAGGACATCCGCCGGGCGGTCGGGCGCCCCGGCAACCTCGCCAGCCCCGGTGCCGCGGTGGCCGGCGACCTGTTCGTGGCGGCCTTCCCCCGGATCGTGGCCAAATTGGCCCAGGCTCTCCCTGGCTCAGTGGTGCGGCTCACCACTCGGGGAGAGGTGAGCATCGACGTCGCGGTGGCCACCGACCGCAGAGGGGTGGGTGCCCTGGTCACCCCCGGCCGCACCGCCACCACCCACTTGATCATAAGCTGGGAGGCGTACACCCGCCTGTCCTGCGGCCGCGGCACCAGCGGCGACTACGACGTGCGGATCATCGGCGATCGGGGGCTGGCCGAGCGGATACTCGGCCACCTGAGCATCACGCCGTGACGTCGCGGTCGGCAACGTCACGGTCCGCCACCGCGGACCCCTCCCGCAGCGGATCCCCCTGCAGCACCGGCGACAGGGTCGGCCGCTTGGCGGTGACCAGGTCCCCGGAGGAACGGCCGGTCAACCGCCGCACGATCCACGGCGCCAGATGCTGCCCGGCCCACCGGACGTCCGCCACCCGCGCCGCCACCCACCGCTGACGCGGCACCGGCGGCACGTGCCACCACTGCGGATCCGGAGTGATCCCGAGGGCGGTCAGCACGTGCGCCGCCACCCGGCGGTGCCCGGCCGGGGCCAGGTGCAGCCGGTCCACGCTCCACAACGCCGGGTTGGCGAACTCGTCATCGCTCCACAGGTCGATCACCCGAGCGCCGTACCGCTCACCGATCTCCCGGGCCGCCCGGTTCAACACCTCCGCGCGCGGACCGATCACCCGGCGCCCCGGCAGCCGGCGGGTCACGTCCGCGAACTGGAACAAGATCACATCTGCTCCGGCCTCGCGGAACGAGGCCACGATCCGTTCAAACCGCGGCAGCAGCCGGTCCGGGTCGAACCCGCGTCGCAGCGCGTCGTTGCCCCCGGCGGCGAAACTGACCAGATCAGGGGCCATCGACAGCGCCCGCGGCACCTGCTCGTCCGCCACCTGGGGGAACAACCGGCCCCGCACCGCCAGATTGGCGTACTGGAACCCGGCTGCCCGGGCTGCCAGGGTGTGGGCCACCAGGTCGGCCCAGCCGCGGTACCCGTTCCCGGACGGGTCCGGATCATCCAACCCTTCGGTAAAGCTGTCTCCCACCGCCACGAAACTGCGCCACCGCACCGTTCCACCGTAACCGGGCCGGCGAGGTCGGCCCGACACCGACTGACTCCCGGCTCGCCTTCGTACTCTGGGCACATGCTGCTGCGGATGTCGACGCTGTTCCTACGCACCCTGCGCGCCGACCCGGCCGGCGCCGAGGCCCCCAGCCACCGGCTGCTCCTGCGGGCCGGATATCTACGCCGCGTCGCCTCCGGCGGGTACGCGTACCTGCCGTTGGGCATGCGGGTGCTGGAACGGATCGCGGCGGCGGTACGGGCGGAGATGACCGCGATCGGCGGCCAGGAGGTGCTGCTGCCGATCCTGCTGCCGACCGAGCCTTACCAGACCTCCGGTCGGCTGGCGGAGTTCGGTGAGCTGGCGTTCCGGTTGCAGGACCGGCGTGGGGCGCCCCACCTGCTGGCCCCCACCCATGAGGAACCGATCACCCAGTTGGTGAAGGAGCTCTGCTCCTCCTACCGCGACTATCCGGTGATCCTCTACCAGCTCCAGACCACTTTCCGCGACGAAACCCGCCCCCGCGGGGGGCTGCTCCGCAGTCGGGAATCCCTGATGAAGGACTCCTACTCCTTCGCCGTGGACGCGGACGGGATGGCTGATGCGTACGCCGCTCACCGCGCCGCTTACCAGCGGGTGATCGAGCGGCTGGAGTTGCCGTACACGGTGGTGCTGGGGCGCTCCGGGATCATCGGCGCCGCCCGCAGTGAGGAGTTCCTGGTGGATTCCCCGGCCGGGGAGGAGACGTTCGTCGGGTGTCGGTGGTGCGGTTATGCGGCGAACACCGAGGCGGTGACCACCCCGACCCCACCGGCCACGGATCCGGCCACGGCCGACCCACTGATGGTGCACGACACCCCGGACACTCCCACCATCGAGTCGTTGGTGGCGCTGGCTAACCAGCGTCGACTCGCGGGGCGGGCGGACTGGACCGCCGCCGACACCCTCAAGAACGTGGTGGTGGAGGTACGTCGCCACCCCGACGCGGACGCGGAGCTGGTGGTGATCGGGATCCCCGGGGATCGAGAACTGGACCTGAAGCGGCTGGCCGCCGCGCTGTACCCGGCCACCGTGACCCTGTTTGAGGACTGGGAATCCCGACCTGACCTGGTCCGCGGCTACCTGGGGCCGCAGGGGCTGGCCGAGCGAGGAGTGCGCTACCTGGCCGACCCGCGCGTGGTGCCCGGATCAGCCTGGCTGACCGGGGCCAACCAACCAGGCAGGCATGCCACCAATGTGGTGTGTGGTCGGGACTTCGTGCCGGAGAGCACGATCGAGGCGGCCACGGTCCGCACCGGAGACCCCTGCCCGGCCTGCGCCCACGGCACCTTGGATCTACGCCGAGGGATCGGGATCGGCTACCTGGGGCAGCTCGGCCGCAGGTTCAGCGACCAGTTGGGGCTGGAGGCGCTCGGGCCGGACGGCACCGCCGGTCCGGTGTGGATGGGCAGCTACCGGCTGGGGGTCTCCCGCCTGCTGGCCGCCGTGGCGGAGCAGCACCACGACGACGCCGGGCTGGCCTGGCCAACGACGGCCGCGCCCTGCGCACTCCACCTCGTACCCACCGGTCGGACACAACTGGCCGCCGCGGAGGAGCTCGCACAGCAGTTGGTCGACCGGGGACTGTCGGTGCTCCTGGACGACCGGCCCGGGGTCTCCGCCGGGGTGAAGTTCACCGACGCGGAGCTGCTGGGCATTCCCCACACCGTCGTGGTGGGCCGCCGGCTGACCGACGGCCTGGTGGAGCTACGCGAGCGCCGCAGCGGTCACCGGCGGGAAGTGCCGCTAGCGGAGGTGTGGGAGCACCTCCGCGCCCAGTGAGGCGCCCCGTCAACCGTCGACCGGCCGCGCGAGGTCCGGTAGCACCACCGCGGTAGGCAATCGCGCTAGCCCGGCGCCGGCCACGATCAGCTTGCTGTGCCGCACCCCCGAGCCGATCACCACGTTCGCGGTGTCCACCACCCGCTGGTCGACCAGCACCGGCCACTCCGCGGGTAGACCGATCGGAGTGATGCCGCCATAGGCCATGCCGGTGCGCTCGGTCGCATCCGCCATCGGCGCGAAACTGGCTTTCCTCGCCTCCAGGAACCGCCGTACCACCCCGTTCACGTCCGCCCGGGTGGTGGCGAGCACCACGCAGGCCGCGTACCGGATGTGCTCGCCTCGACGACCGGCCACCACCACGCAGTTGGCCGCCGCCGCGAGCGGCACCTGATAGGCGTCGCAGAATGCGGCGGTGTCGGCGAGCTCGGGATCGATCGGCGCCACCTGAGGCTCACCCGCGTCCTCCGGCCACGCCGCCAGGCCGGCCGCTACGGACGGGGCGAGCAGGTCTGGTCGTTGCCGCGCCGGTTCTGGTGTCAGTCCCCACACGGTGGTGATCCTGCCATTCCTCGGATCAGTGGCCGCGCGGTAGCGCGCCCTTGGGCCTAGCGGGTGTACCTCTTTGCCCGGTAGGCGTATCTCGATCGATCACCACATCGGATATGTCGGGATTGTTATAGCCCATTAGCACTCAATACTTACCCGGATGACCCTTTATCGCCGGCACCTTCCTATGTGACGATTCGCACATCCTAGGTGTCGCCTGCGCGAGTCCCCCGGGTGCGCGGCAGGCGGCGCGTGGGGTAGCCCATACCTCTATTTTGGGAGGAAACCTGCATGAGACCGTACCAACGGTTACGGGCCGGCCTCGCCGTCGCGGCGACGATACCGGTCGTAGTGGCGCTGAGCGCCACGCCCAGCGCGGCCAATCCGGCCGCTGGTTTCACCGCGGAAGCGCTGACCCCGAGCAGCGTGGTCCATTCGGCGAAGTCCCCCACCTCGCGGCTGGCGCAGACCGACCCGAGCCTGCTGGGCCGGACCGACAGCACCAGGGTGCCGGTGCTGGTGAAGCTGGACTACGACTCTGTCGCCACCTACGGCGGTGAGATCTCCGGATACCCCGCGACCAGTCCCGCGGTCACCGGGCAGGAACTCACCGGCGACAGCACGGCGGAACGCCGGTACGAGTCGTACCTGAAGACGCAGGAACGCGACTTCGCGCTCCAGCTGCAGGAGGCGATCCCGGAAGCAGAGATCAACCACACCCTGCGCACCGTCTACGGTGGAGTGGCGCTGACCCTGCCCGCCAACCGGATCGACGACCTGCTGGAGCTGGACGGTGTCGTGGCGGTGCAGGCCGACGAGCTGCGGGCACCGTTGACCGACTCCAGCATCGAGTTCATCGGCGCTGACCACCTCTACCCGGTGCTGGGTGGTAACTCCAACGCCGGTAAGGGCACCACCATCGGGGTGCTCGACACCGGTATCTGGCCGGAGCATCCGTCCTTTGCCGACCTGGGCAACCTGGACCCGTGGCCCGGACCGGAGATCCCGTGCGACTACGGCGACAACCCGCTCACGCCCGAGTACGACCCGTTCGAGTGCCAGAACAAGCTGGTCGGTGGCCGGGTCTTCCTCGACACCTACCACGACCAGGTGGGGGACGAGCAGTTCCCCGGCACCGCTCGGGACGACAACGGCCACGGCACCCACACCGCGGGCACCGCGGCCGGTAACGTGCTGGCGTCCGCCCCGGTGATGGGCGCCGACCACGGCCCGGTCCAGGGGGTGGCGCCCGGCGCCTGGGTGATCATGTACCGGGTGTGTGGCCCGGAGGGTTGCTTCCCCTCGGACATGGCGCAGGCGGTGGCCCAGGCGGTGGAGGATGGCGTGGACGTCATCAACTTCTCCATCTCCGGGGGCAACAGCCCGTTCACCGACCCGGTGGAGCTGGCGTTCCTGGACGCGTACGCGGCCGGGGTGTTCGTGGCCGCTTCGGCGGGCAACGACGGCCCCGGGGCGGCCACGGTCAACCACGTCTCCCCGTGGGTGACCACCGTCGCCGCCTCCACGCAGAACCGCGCGTTCCTCAGCACCCTGACCCTGACCGCCGACAACGGCGACACGGTCGAGTTCGTCGGCACCTCGGTGACCGGCGGAGCCGGCCCGCTGCCGGTGGTGATGGCCGCGGAGGCGCCGTACAACGATCCACTGTGCCTCAACCCGGCTCCGGCCGGCATCTTCGAGGGCGTGATCGTCGCCTGCGAACGGGGGCAGAACGCTCGGGTGGCCAAGGGCTACAACGTGCTGCAGGGTGGCGCCGCGGGCATGATCCTGTTCAACCCGAACCTGCAGGACACCGCCGCTGACAACCACTGGCTGCCGACGGTGCACCTGGCCGACGGCACCGACTTTGTGGCCTTCATGGACAGCCACACCGGTGTGGTGGCCAACTTCACCGACGCCGGCAAGGGGCAGGGCCAGGGCGACGCGATGGCGTCGTTCTCCTCCCGCGGCCCGGGTGGGCTCGGTCTGAAGCCGGACATCACCGCGCCCGGGGTGCAGATCCTGGCCGGTAACACCCCGATCATGGGGGACCCGGAGGCCGGCGGCGGTCCGGAGGGCGAGTACTTCCAGGCCATCGGCGGGACCTCCATGTCGGCCCCGCACATCGCGGGATCGGCGCTGTTGCTGATGGCGCTGCACCCGGACTGGACCCCCGGTCAGATCAAGTCCGCGCTGATGACCACCGCCATCCAGGACGTGGTCAAGGAGGACCTGACCACTCCGGCTGACCCGTTCGACTACGGCAGCGGCCGGGTGGACCTGACCGTGGCCGGCTCGGCCGGGCTGACCCTGGACGAGACCCCGGAGAACATGGTGGCGCTAGGCGCCAGCGAGGTCACGGCGGTGCACCTGAACCTGCCGTCGATCAACGCGCCCACCATGCCGGGTTACCTGGTCACCACCCGGACCGTCACCAACGTGACCAACCGGCCGCAGACCTACACCGTCGAGGTGGAGGCGCCGGAGGGCAGCCAGATCACGGTGTCGCCGAAGAAGTTCACCGTGCCGGCCGGCAAGAGCCGGGAACTGCGGATCACCATCCGCTCCAACGCTGACGAGCAGCAGATGTTCGGCCAGATCAACCTGGTGCCGCGGAACTCGTCGCTGCCGACTCAGCACCTGCCGGTCGCGTTCGTGCCGCGGCAGGGGGACGTGTCGCTGGTCAGCCACTGTGACCAGTCGGAGATCCCCTGGTTCGGCACCACCACCTGCACGGTGACCGCGACCAACCACGCGTTCGTGGACGCCACAGTGGACCTCACCACGACCACCATGCTGCCGCTGATGGTCACCGGTGCGGACAACGCCACTGTGAAGAACCCGTTCCAGGTGGGGGTCAAGGACGTGGTGCTGGCCGCGGCGGAGCCCACCATCCCGTCGCTGTCCCCCGGCAGTAACCCGGCCGGTGAGTGGCTACCACTGTCGCTGTTCACCAACCCGATCGCCCTCGGGGACGAGGACGCGGTGAACTTCGACGTGCCCACGTTCGTGTACGGCTCCCAGCCGTACAACCAGATCGGGGTGACCTCCAACGGCTACATCGTGCTCGGGGGCGCCACCGGCCAGGACATCGAGTTCGAGCCACCGGGCATCCCTGACCCGGCGCTGCCGAACAACATCCTGGCGCCGTTCTGGACCGACCTGGACGGCAGCACGTCGACCGGCATCCGGGCGGTCTCCCTGACCGACGGGGTGAACTCCTGGATCGTGGTCGAGTGGCAGATGAACCCGTGGGGCACGGTCAACAACGAGCAGGTCTTCCAGGTCTGGATCGGGATCAACGGGGTGGAGGACATCACCTTCGCCTACGACCCGGACAACCTGCCGACCTCGCCGTGGCCGACCGTGGTGGGCGCGGAGAACATCAACGGTTCGGCCGGTGACTCGCTCGGGATGAACGTCTTCCCGACCGAAGACCTGGCGGTCACCAACTCCGAGCCGGTGCCGGGCGGCTCCTACACCTACACGGTGGAGGTGAGCGGGCTCCTGCCCGGCAGCGGCACCCTCACCAGCACGATGCAGAGCGACATCGTGCCGGGCACCACGGTGGTCAGCTCGGACGTGGAGGTCGAGCTGAAGTTCGGCTGGTTCTGACCGGCTGAGCTGAGTCAGTACTGCTGACGCGGGGGCCGGCTCCGGTGGGGCCGGCCCCCGCCACTTTCCTGAGTGGTCGACAGAGCTCAGCGCAGCGGTCGACAGGAACCGCGGCGGACCAGCTGGGCACCCACGCGGTACGTGCGACCGCCACCCCCGGCACCACCGTCCCGCCCCATCTGCTGCAGCAGCAGGTCGACCGCGAGTTCCGCGAGTTCGGGGGCGCCGTTGTCGACCACAGTGATCGGCGGGCGCCACCACCGTAGCCACGGGATGTCTTCGTAGCACACCAGAGACAGGTCGGCCGGAATCCGAATCCCCCGCTCGACCAGCGTCGGCAGAATCCCGAACACCGACTCGTGGTTGGCGGCGAACAGTGCGGTCAGGTCCGGGACCGTATCGAGCAGCTGGTTGACGGCGTCCCGCCCGAATGCCGGCTCGAACGGACCCTGCACCACGAGCTTCTCGTCGACGGAGATTCCTTGCTCTCGCAACGCATCCTGGTAGCCGGTGAACCGCTCCCGACCGGAGTTGGTACTCGGTGGGCCGCCGATGAAACCGATCCGGACATGGCCTAACTCCAACAGGTACCGGGTGGCCTCGTACGCCCCGTCCCGGTCGGCGGCCAGCACCGACGGGGCCGCACTCTCCTGCGACGCCCGGATCAGGTTCACCACCGCCGTGCCGTCCTGGATCATGCGGTTGACCAGGGTGACGTTGCGGCCGGAGCCGATCAGGATCACTCCGTCCACCGAATGGTCCTGCAAGGTGCGCAGGAACGCCGCCTCTCGACGCGGATCAGCGTCGGTGATGCACAGCAGGACCTGGTAACCCTCCGCAGCGGCACGCCGCTGCACCACCTCGGCGATGGTGTGGAACGAGGCGTTGATCAGGTTGTTGAGCACCAGGCCTATCAGCCGGGACTGCCGGGTGCGCAGGGCACTGGCGGCGCGGTTGGGGCGGTAACCGAGCCGCTCGGCGGCCGCCTCGACCTTACGCCGGGTCTCCTCTGAGATCAGCGGTGATCCGCTGAGTGCCCGGGACGCGGTACTGCGGGACACGGCGGCTGCCGCAGCCACGTCGTTGAGCGTCACCGCCATGAGGCCCTCATTGCATGAACTCCTCCAGGAACGATCCCATCGATATTCCCACACCCTCCCGCCCAGGGGCAAATCCCCCGGCAGTAACCCGTACTTCAGGGGTTGACATCCGCCCGAGTTACTTTGAAGATGCATGCAATCGATCTCAGAAATGGGCTAGCGATGGATCGTAACGACGTGACCTGGCGGGGGTACTGGCCCGCCGCGCCCACTCCATTCACCACCGAGGGCGCACTCGACGAGACAACGCTGCGGGCGCTGCTCCGGTTGTATGTCCGGCAAGGGGTGCACGGCGTCCTGATCAACGGCACCACGGGAGAGTGGTTCAGCCAGACTGGCGATGAGCGCCGCCGGGTGGCCGAGATCGCCGTCGAGGAGGTTGCGGGCGCCATCCCGGTGGTGATCGGGGTAACGTGCTACACCGCCCGGGAGGCGGCCGAACTCGCCCGACACGCCGCTCAGATCGGGGCCGACGGAGTGCTCAGCACTCCACCGCCGTATGCCCATCCCTCCCCTGACGAGATCGTCGCGTACTACGCGGAACTGTCCTCCGCGACCGACCTGCCGTTCATGGTCTACAACTGGCCGCGGGGCGTGGCGGTAGACCTGGCCGCCCACCCCGACCTGATGTCCCGGCTGGCCGACCTGCCGAACGTGGTGGCGATCAAAGACTCCACCGGGGACTGGCTGCGGATGGTCAACACGGTCGAGGCGGTGGCCGACCGGGTACGGGTGTTCGGCAGCTTCCTGCACCGGCGAGGCCTGGCGATCCTGCGCGGCCTGGGGGGCGATGGCAACATCGACGGTGGCGGAGTCGGTGCGCCATTCGCCGTTCCCTGCTACGAGGCGGTCTTCGCCGGTGACTGGGAGCGGGCACAGCAGTGGGCCGACCGCTACGCCGCCCTCGCCTCCCGGCTGGTCAACCCGGACTACAGCGCGAAGTTCGCCTCCCCCACTGCCCAACTGAAGGCGGTCATGGGGGTGCTCGGCCAGCCCGGCGGCACGGTTCGCCCACCGTTGTTGCCACTGACCGATCCGGACGCGCTCGCCGCCATCCGGGCCGTGGTCACCGAAACCGGGCTGGTGGCCGCCCTCGCGGAGGAGCAATGACCGTCACGATCCAGATCGACGGTCGTCCGGTCCAGGTGCCGGAGGGCATCACGGTCGCCGCGGCGCTGGTGAGCACCGGGCAGTGGGCCTTCCGGCGGCACGCGGTCTCCAATCAGCCACGCGGCCCTTTCTGCGGCATGGGGGTCTGCTTCGAGTGCGAGCTGACCGTGGACGGGCGTCCGGAGGTCCGGGCCTGCCTCACCGTGGTCCGCGAAGGCATCCAGATCCAGACCACGCCGAGGGCGTCTGCCACCGGGCCGGATACCCCGGGTGGTGGCCATGACTGATCGGTACGACGTCCTGGTGGTCGGCGGCGGACCGGCCGGGCTCTCCGCCGCCTTGACCGCCGCGGAAGCGGGCCTGCGGGTGGCGATCGTCGACGAACACGAGCAGCTCGGCGGGCAGTACTTCAAGCGCCGGCACCCCGCGCTGGTGGCTCGGCACGGGGACTACCGCGCCGAAGGCACCCGGTTGATCGCCGCGGTCCACCAGGCCGGCACGGTCTGCCTGACCGGTCACCTGGTCTGGGGAGTGGACGATGACGGCACCACCCTGCTGGTGACTGGCGCAGACGGCGTGCCCCGTCGACTGTCCGCTTCCTACATAGTGCTGGCTACCGGGGCGTACGAGCGCGTGTTGCCGTTCCCCGGATGGCACCTCCCCGGCGTCACCACCGCCGGGTTCGCGCTCCATCTCGCCACCATGGACCGCGTCCCGATCGGACAGCGGGTGCTCCTGGCCGGCTCGGGACCGTTCCTGTTGCCGGTCGCCTGTGCCCTGGTGGAGGTGGGGGCGCAGGTGGTGGCCGTGGTGGAGGCGAACCGGCCGTACCTGCCCCGACCGGGGGTCGCCGCCAGGGCCGCCCGCCACCCTGCCCGGCTCCGGGAGCTCGCCGGCTACCTGCTCACCCTGGCCCGGCACCGGGTGCCGGTCTGGCAGGGCACGTACGTCCAGGCCGCCGACGGGGTAGACCGGGTGCAGCGGGTGACCCTCGCAGGTCGCCACTCCCGCACGCTGGAGGTCGACGCCCTCGCCGTCGGGTTCGGGTTCCGGCCGAGCAGCGAGTTGGCGGGGCTGCTGGGCTGCGCCGTCCAGCCGGATCCCGCCACCGGTGACATACGCCCGGTGGTGGACGAGTGGGGGCGAAGCAGCCGCCCGGACGTGTACGTGGTGGGTGAGGCGGCTGGAGTCGCCGGGGTCCACATGGCCCGGACGCGCGGGGAGGCCGCGGCGCTGGACATCGCGCAGCGGGCGGGTCGGCCGGTGTCGGCGGCTCGGCGGCGCCGGGTGACCGCCCGACTCCGCCGGCTGGCCGCGTTCGCCGCGCTCACCGAGGTGCTCTACCCCCTGCCGCTCCACCTGGTGGCGGGGGTGCCGGACGGGACCGAGGTGTGCCGGTGCGAGCAGGTCACCGCCGGTGAGATCAGGGCTGCGGCCAGCTTCGCCGGCAACGGGCTCAACGCCACCAAGGGGCTGAGCCGGGCTGGCATGGGGCTGTGCCAGGGCCGCGAGTGCGGCACCGCGGTGTCCTGCCTGGTACGCACGGTCAACCCACACGCCCCGGTGGAGACGTTCTCCCCACGCATTCCCGTACGGCCGGTACCCGCCACCACGGTCAGCGCGCTCTGGGGGCAGCCACCTGTGCCGGAGGTGCTGGACGTGTCGGTGCAGGCGCAGGTGCTCAACCTCTTCCAGGACCTGCGGGAGCGCCTCGGTCTGACGATCCTGTTCATCGCCCACGATCTGGCCGTGGTCCGGCACCTGTGTGACCGGGTGGCGGTGATGCGCTCCGGCGAGATCGTAGAGATCGCTGACTCGGACCGGTTGTACGAGCACCCGACCCACGAGTACACCCGGTCGCTGCTCGCGGCGGTGCCGATCCCGGACCCGACCCGGGGGCGCGCCGCTTCCCGGAACCACCACACTCTGCAGGCTGGTGACGGGTAGGGACCCCGGCTCACCCCAACGTCTTCCCGACCGGGGACCTGGTGGTCACCGACTCTGAAGCTCAGCCTCGTCGGATCCGCGTGACCGGAAGCGCTGACCTGACGCGGGGCCGGCTCCGGTGGGGCCGGTCCCCGCCGCATGTGGCTCACGCGTCGCGCGGGCGCCGGGCCAGCGGGTCAACGTCACCCCGATCAGGACGACCAGCACCCCGAGCAGGGCGTGCGAGGTCGGCTGCTCGTCCAGGACCAGCGCCCCGAGGATGATCGCCACCGCCGGGAGCAGATAGATCACCGCCGACCCGGCGATCGCCCCGTCGTCGGTCACGATCCGGTAGTTCACCACGAACGCCGCACCGGTGCCGAGGATGCCCAGAATAAGCAGGCTGATCACCGCGTCCGGCTGCCACTGCGGCGGGTGGAGACCGCCGAACGGTAGCACCAGGGCGGTGAGCGCGGAGGCCACCAGCAGCTGCCCCGCCGACAACCCGAGCGGACCGTTCCCCCGATTGGTGAGGAACCGCGCGAGATAGACGTAACTGATCCCGTAGCTGAATGCCGCCACCAGGCACGCCATCGCCCCGGCGCTGGTGAACTGGGATCCGAGCTGCCAGGGGGCAAAGATCAAGATCGTGCCCGCCAGCCCCGTCACCACCCCGCCGCCGACCACCAGCGAGAATCTTTGACCCTGTCTGGCGGCCAGCGCAATCAACACCGTCCATACCGGGGTGGTGGCGTTGATCATGCCGGCCACGGCGGAGTCGACCTCCCGCAGCCCCACGCTCATCATCAGGTACGGGATGACGTTGCCGGTCGCTGCGGCCAGAGTCAGGTGGAACCAGGTCATCCGCCCCTGAGGCAACCGCTGCTTGACCAGGCGCAGTACCGCCAGCAGGACCAGCGCCCCCAGCGCCAGCCGGCCCAGCACCACCTGCTCCGGGGTGAAGCCGCGCAACGCCAGCTTGGTCCACAGGAACCCGGACCCCCACAACAGCGCCAACACCGCCACCCGGAAAACGCTGCCGCCACGTACCGCCGGCATCCGACCCACGCCACTCGCCTCCCGACGTCCGGGCACTTCTCCCGCTTCGACGCTCAATCCAGAGATCGTTTCACGTGGAACCATGCCTGGCCATCGACCTCCGTCGCCATATCACCTGGTGGGCCGAAGCCACGGCCCCACCGGCTCCTCCCAGGCCGCCGACCATGCCCCTCAGTCCTGACCGTCGGATTGATCAGCCCATCACGCTGCCTCACCCGAGTACCGCGAGTGAAAGAACCGCTCCCCACACGCGCGGGGTAGCTAGCTGACACCGCGTGATCGCGCCGAACAATGTGATTGCGGATAAGGCCCGGCTCCAGTGAGCATCATCAGATGACCGACAGACTGGTCACCTCAACTGGCTTGGTCCTGCGGCCGTGGCAGATGTCCGATCGTGAGGCGGTGCTGGCGGCGTTCACGTCGCCAGACATGGCGCACCAAAGCCGCGAGCCAATCAACACCCCGGATGCGGCGGAGCGTTGGCTGCGTGCCCGGCAAGAAGATTGGCAGCAGGGACGCGGCTACAGCTGGGCGGTGGTCGATTCCGAGGACACCTTGCTCGGCCAGGTAGCGGTGACCGACGTGGAGCATCGTCACCAGACCGGCTGGGTTTCTTATTGGACCGTACCCGCTGCACGGAGACAAGGGGTGGCCACCCACGCGGTACGCGCCCTGGCGACGTGGGCATTCAATCAGCTTGACCTGTTCCGCCTCGAACTTGGCCACCGCACCAACAACCCCGCCTCGTGTCGGGTCGCTACCGCGGCAGGATTCCTGTTCGAAGGGCTGGAACGGCAACGACTCCGGTACGGCCAGGAACGCTTCGATGTGGAGCGACATGCGCGGCTCGCCACCGACCCGGCACCTTGTCCATAGCAGACTGGCCTTCTCGAGGCTCACCCTCCACGGCCGCTTGCTGAGGACAGCACCCGCGCGGGTTCACGCATCCCGCTGACGCCCTCGGCACGGTCTCCGATCCGACCCGGTCCGGTCCGCGGTGAGGGATGCTAGGTGGGGGCCAGGCGGGCGGCGACCTCCCGCAGGACGGGCTGGTCGATCGACCGGCGTGCAGATCGGTACACCGCAGCACCTGCCGGTCGGCGGTGGCGGGCAGGCTGCGGAACAGTTCCATCCCGACCCAGGCCAGACCTGGGTCCAGGGTCTGACCGGTGGCGCCATGGCGCCCCTCGAACTCGGCCGCCCACTGCTCACACATGGTCTGCAGCGACCGGAACGGGAAACTGTCGACCGGGGCGGTCCACAGTTGTCGCAGCAGGCCGGCCACGATCATGTCCTGGTCAGGTTCCGGCCGGGACACCGCTAGCGGGATGCCGGGTGTGCACCGCTCCAGCAGCAGGGCGTTGGTGGCGCCACACACCACGCTGGCGTACAGCCGCACGGCGCCCTTGCCGTCCCAGACACGCAGGCCGTCGGCTTCATGCACCGCCTCGTCGTGGCGCCAGGCGACTTTGAGGACCAGCTCCCGACCGGTACTGGTACGGACAGGCGCCACCCATGCGTACCGACCACCCGGTTGGTACGGCGGCCCGAGCTGGAGCGACCAGCTGTCGGCCAGATCGGCCACGGTGTGGGGCAGGTCGTTGACCCAGGCGCGGAATTCGGGCGTCGGGTCGGGGTGGACGCTGTCGACCAGGTTCACTGGCAGAGAGAGGGCAGCCATGACGCCATAGTGAGGGCGGCGAGACCCGAAAGTCACATGTCGAACTCAGCAGTGCTGCCGGCACAGCGCAACGGCTCAGGAACGTAGCCAGTCGTACCCGACAGATACAGAACGTCCTTGCTGGTCAGGAGGTGTGAATGGTGGAGCCGAGGGGACTTGAACCCCTAACCCCTGCCTTGCAAAGGCAGTGCTCTGCCAGTTGAGCTACGGCCCCGCACCCGTAGCCGCGAGGCGGCGACAGGGGAAGGTGTCAGCGGGGATCGGCAGCGGAAGTAGCTTCGTGCCAGAGGGCCCGCTCGTCGTTGGCTGCTTTGACCCGCCTAATGACTAGGGCGGCCACGCCGACCACTCCGGCGACGATCAGCAGCTTCTTCCACATGGAGGAACCTCCGTCTGAGGGAGTGGGGCTAGCTGGAATCGAACCAGCGACCTCAGAGTTATCAGCTCTGCGCTCTAACCGACTGAGCTATAGCCCCGTGCGCCGAGCTAGCGTACCGCATCGGGTGGCCCGGACCCAACCGGGATCACCCGTTCGGCGCGACCGGCCCGAGCATACCGGGTCGGCGCGCCTCGCGCTCGCCCGCCCCACTCCGGAGGGCGTTCCCGTCACTTGCGGGAGGGCCCGCCGGAGGTCATGGGTCGCGCAATACTGCTCGGCGCTCAATCCCGCTCGGCCAGGGTCACCTCCACCCCGCCGACCAAGTCAGCGCACACGTTGTAGATAAACGCCCCGAGGGTGGCCAACGAGGTGAACAGCAGGACGTTCAACCCGCCGAGCACCGCGGCGGTGCCGATCACCCCTTGCGCGGTGATCCGGAACGGTCCGCTGCCGTCCCCACCGCTGGACTGGATCAGGTCGGCGACGGTCTCGTTGATGCTGGCGAACACCCCCATGGTGTCCAGCGCCAGGTAGAGCACGGACGCCGCCACCACGATCACGATGAACAGCACCAGCGAGACCGCGAACGAGAACTTCATCACTGACCAGGGGTCCACCCGCCGGATGACCAACCGGGCCCGGCGCGGTCCTCGCGGGGTGCTCACCCGGGGGCGTACCTCGCCCACCCGGACAGCCCGCATCGCCGCGGCGGCGGGCGAGCTGAGCTGCTCACCGCTGGAGTCGGCCTGGAAGGTGGCGGTGGCTTCCGCGCCGCTGCCGGTGACCGACGCGGTTGCCGGTGTGGCGACGGAGGGGATGACCACGGTGTCGGTGCTGTCGGGCTGATCAGGCGGCGGTGGCATACCCGGCGCTCGGGTATAGCGGGGCTGGTCCGCCTGCCCACCATCCAACTGGTCGGTGGCCTCGCCATTCAGGCTGGGATCGTGCGCGACCGGATTCGGCGTGGTCGGGGGCTGGTCGGAGGTGCCGATAGTGGCACCGGTGTTCCGGTCCCCGTTCTCGGCGCTGTGATCGCTCACCCTCTCCTCCTCAGCCGCAGCGGGTCCGCCGGTGGGTGTCGTCTCGTCCGTGTCGGTCGAGTCCCCGGTCGTCGCCCTCGTCTCGGTCATTATTTCATTCCTGTTCGTCCGGTTCGTCGGCATTCCGGGCGATGGCCACGAGGCTCACCCCCTCGGGAAGGTTCATCAACTTGACCCCCATTGTGTTCCGATCCCGGGTCCGGCGCACCGGCTTCACCGGAGTCCGCATCACACCACCGTTACTGGTGATCGTGAACAGCTCGTCCTCCGGGTTGACCACGATCGCACCGACCAGCTCCCCTCGGCGCTCGGTGATCTTGGCGGTGAGGACACCCTTGCCGCCCCGCCCCTGCACCGGGTACTCCTCAATCGGGGTCCGCTTGGCGTAGCCACCGCGGGTGGCGACCAGGACGTCCATCCCCTCCCGGACCACCTCCATCGCCAGCAGCTCGTCGTTGTCGCTGAACCGCATCCCGATCACGCCGCTGGTGGCCCGCCCCATCGGGCGCAGCACCTCGTCAGTGGCGTTGAACCGGATCGCCTGGGCGTTCTTGCTCACCAGCAGCAGGTCATCCTCCGGGCCGATGAGCGCCGCGCCCACCAGTTCATCCCCATCGCGCAGGTTGATCGCGATGATCCCGCCGCTGCGGTTGGAGTCGAACTCCTCCAGCGCGGTCTTCTTGACCAGCCCGTTCCGGGTGGCCAGTACCAGGTACGGAGCGGCCTGGTAGTCCGGAATCCTGATCACCTGGGCGATGTGCTCATCCGGCTGGAACGCCAGCAGGTTCGCCACGTGCTGGCCCCGCGCGGCCCGGCTCGCCTCCGGCAGTTCGTACGCCTTGGCGCGGTAGACCCGCCCCTTGTTGGTGAAGAACAGGATCCAGTCGTGGGTCGAGCAGACGAAGAAGTGACTGACGATGTCGTCCTGCCGGAGGGTCGCGCCGGTCACGCCCTTGCCGCCCCGCCGCTGCGTCCGGTAGAGATCGGCCCGGGTCCGCTTGGCGTACCCGGTCCGGGTGATGGTCACCACCACGTCCTGGCGCGCGATCAGATCCTCGGCCGAGACCTCCCCCTCGTACGGCACGATCCGGGTGCGGCGGTCGTCGCCGTACTTCTCGACCACCTGCGCCAGTTCCTCGGACACGATCTGGCGCTGCCGCTCCGGCTTGTCCAGGATGTCCTTCAGGTCGGCGATCCGCTGCTCGATCTCGGTCAGCTCGTCCAGGATCTTCTGCCGCTCCAGTGCGGCCAACCGCCGCAGCTGCAGGTCGAGGATGGCGGTGGCCTGCACCTCGTCCACGTCCAGCAGCTGGATCAGCCCGGTCCGCGCCTCCTCCACGGTCGGGGAGCGCCGGATCAGCGCGATCACCTCGTCGAGCAGGTCCAGCGCCTTGGCGTAGCCGCGCAGAATGTGGGCCCGCTCCTCGGCCTTCCTCAGCCGGAACCGGGTCCGCCGCTGGATCACCTCGATCTGGTGGTCGACGTAGTAGCGCACGAACTGCGCCAGGTTCAGCGTCCGCGGCACGCCGTCGACCAACGCCAGCATGTTGGCGCCGAACGTCTCCTGCAGCTGGGTGTGCTTGTAGAGGTTGTTCAGCACCACCTTGGGGATCGCGTCCCGCTTCAGGACCAGCACCAGCCGCATCCCGGTCCGGCCGGACGACTCGTCGCGGATGTCGGCGATCCCGGAGAGCTTGCCTTCCTTGACCAGCTCCGCGATCCGCTGCGCCAGGTTGTCGGGGTTGACCTGGTAGGGCAGTTCGGTCACCACCAGGGTGGTGCGGCCCTTGCGGTCCTCCTCGACATCCACCACCGCCCGCATCCGGATGGAGCCGCGGCCGGTACGGTAGGCGTCCTCGATCCCGGAGGTACCGACGATCAGCCCCCGGGTGGGGAAGTCCGGCCCCTTCACCAGCTTCATCAGGGCGTCCAGGGTGGTCTGCTCGTCGGCGTCCGGGTTCTCCAGGCACCACTGCACCGCCGCGGCGATCTCACGCAGGTTGTGCGGCGGAATCCGGGTGGCCATCCCGACCGCGATTCCCTCCGAGCCGTTGACCAGCAGGTTGGGGAACCGCGCCGGCAGCACTACCGGCTCTTCGGCCCGGCCGTCGTAGTTCGGTACAAAGTCGACGGTGTCTTCCCGGATGTCCTGGAGCATCGCCATGGTGAGCGAGTCCAGCCGGCACTCGGTGTACCGCATCGCGGCCTGCCGGTCGTTACCGGGGGAGCCGAAGTTGCCGTTGCCGTCGATCAGCGGGTACCGCAGCGACCAGGGCTGCCCCATTCGGACCAGCGCGTCGTAGATCGCCACGTCGCCGTGGGGGTGGTAGTTACCCATGACGTCACCGACCACCCGGGCGCACTTGACGTACCCCCGGTCGGGCAGGTAACCGCCGTCGAACATCCCGTAGAGGATCTTGCGGTGGACCGGCTTGAGCCCATCCCGCACGTCCGGCAGCGCCCGGCTGACGATCACGCTCATGGCGTAGTCGAGGTACGAGTGCTGCATCTCGACCTCGAGGCCGACCGGCTCAATCCGTCCGCGCCCGAACTCCAGCTCGGTCGATTCGGTCGGGGTCGGCTCGCCCCGCTCGGGGACGTTCTGACCAGAGACCGTCGGATCCGTCACTGTTCCACCTTTCCTTCACGGCCGCGGTCGTCGCGGTCAGCCACCCTGGTGGATGCCGGGCAGGCAGGACTGGCCCCGGCGCGGATGGCACGCCGGCCACCCGCGACACCGCACGACTTGTCGGTCGAACTCACATGCTCACTAGATGTCAAGGAAGCGCACGTCCTTGGCGTTGCGCTGGATGAACGCCCGACGCGCCTCCACGTCTTCGCCCATCAAGACGCTGAACAGTTCGTCAGCGGTGGCTGCGTCGTCCAGCGTGACGTGACGCAGGGTCCGGGTAGCCGGATTCATGGTGGTCTCCCACAGCTCCGGGTAGTTCATCTCCCCGAGCCCCTTGAACCGCTGAATCTCGGCCTTGGCGTTGGGGTTCTTCTCCCGGCGCAGTGCGAGCAACCCGTCCCGCTCCCGGTCGGAGTAGGCGTACTGCACATCGTCGCCGCGCTTGTTCCACTTGATCTTGTAAAGCGGCGGGGAGGCGAGGTACACGTGGCCCTGCTCGATCAGCGGCCGCATGAACCGGAACAGCAGCGTCAGCAGCAGGGTCTGGATGTGCTGACCGTCCACATCGGCGTCAGCCATCAGGATGACCCGGTGGTACCGCAACTTCGAGATGTCGAAGTCGTCGTGGATACCGGTACCCAGCGCGGTAATGATCGACTGAACCTCGTTGTTCTTGAGGATCTTGTCGATCCGCGCCTTCTCCACGTTGAGGATCTTCCCCCGGATCGGCAGAATCGCCTGTGTCCGCGGGTCCCGCCCCTGCTTGGCCGAGCCTCCCGCCGAGTCACCCTCCACGATGAACAGTTCGCACTCGCGGGGGTCGGTGGACTGACAGTCCGCCAACGTGCCGGGCATCGAGCCCGACTCCAGCAACGACTTGCGGCGAGCCAGCTTCCGCGCCTGCGCGGCGGCCAGCCGCGCCCGCGCCGCCTGCGAAGCCTTGGTGATGATGGTCTTCGCCTCGCTGGGGTTGCGCTCAAACCAGTCCGCCAGCCAGTCGTTGCACGTCTTCAGGACGAAGCTGCGCACCTCGGTGTTGCCCAGCTTGGTCTTGGTCTGGCCCTCGAACTGCGGGTTGGTCAGCTTGACCGAGACAATCGCGGCCAGCCCCTCCCGAATGTCCTCTCCGGTGAGTTTCTCGTCGCCCTTGAGGAGTTTGCGCTCACTACCGTACCGGTTCACCACCGATGTCAGCGCGGCCCGGAAGCCCTCCTCGTGGGTACCACCCTCGTGAGTGTTGATGGTGTTGGCGAAGGTGTATACCGACTCGCCGTAGGACTCGTTCCACTGCATGGCGACCTCGAGCGACATGTTGTCGCCCTCGGCCCCGAACTCGATCACCGACTTGTGGATGGGGCCCTTGGTCTGGTTGAGGTGCCGGACGAAGTCGGCGATCCCACCTTTGTAGAGATAGACGACCTCGCGCGGCTTGCCTTCGTCGTCACGCTCGCGCTCGTCCCGCAGCTGGATGGTCAGTCCCCGGTTGAGGAACGCCATCTCCTGCAGCCGCCGGCTGATGGTCTCGAACGAGAACTCCGTGGTCTCGAAGATGTCTGGATCCGGCCAGAAACTCACCGACGATCCGGTCCGCCGCGTCGGCTCACCCTTCTCCAGCGGGCCCGGGCGGGAGTTCCGGTAGGACTGCCGCCACACCCGCCCGTCCTTGTGAATCTCCACCTCGAGGCGGGTCGACAGCGCGTTGACCACCGACACCCCGACCCCGTGCAGACCGCCGGACACCGCGTAGGCCTTGCCGTCGAACTTCCCGCCCGCGTGCAGGACGGTCAACGCCACCTCCACCCCGGGCTTCTTCAGCTTCGGGTGCAGGTCGACCGGGATACCCCGGCCGTTGTCGGTGACGCGGACCCCGTTGTCGGCCAGCAGCACCACCTCGATGGTGTCGCAGTAACCGGCCAGGGCCTCGTCGACCGCGTTGTCGACCACTTCCCACACCAGGTGATGCAGACCACGCTCCCCGGTGGAGCCGATGTACATCCCTGGTCGCTTGCGGACCGCCTCCAACCCCTCGAGTACGGTCAGGGAGCCGGCGGTGTAGCTATCTTGCTTCGACGCTGCCACCCTCTGGTCCTCTCTCCGGCGGCGCAGACCGGATGGTTGGGTACCCCACGCTCCTCGCGAGGCACGGCTACCCTGCCGCGGCCAAGGGGAACGCGAACCGCCCGCCGGCCGGTCGCCGACGGGTCGTATCGCCGCGGGGCCGCTCCCGATCCGGTAGCCCGATCCGACAGCCCCGTACGCTCCTCAATCTTACTGTGCGGGTCCCACAGAACCCGCACCTGGCACCGCCTGGCGGCTGCTAGAACGCCCGAACTCCCCCCGCCGCGCCCCCCTACCGGGGTCGCGGAAATTGGCCGGGCGTCGTACGCTCACCCGGCGTCCGCCCTCCTTGGTGGGGCGGGGACGGCAGGCAGGGTCCGGGGAAGGGAGCAGCGCGGCGATGGGGCTGGACAACGTGGCTGTGGCATGGCCACGGATGGGCCGGTACTACGAACCGGTCGCGCCAGCGGAGTTCGCGGACTTCGGGGAATTGACCGACCGCACGGACGTGGCGGCATCCACCGCGGCCTTGGCAGGACATATCGCCAAAACCAGCACGGTTCAGGTGGATTCCTACCTGACCCTGGTGGACCTGCTGCTCGGGCTGGAGGGAGTACTGTCCGCCGCCGACGCGGAGGACGACGACCCGGTGATCGACCCGGACGGGTGCGGCTGGATCGCCGACGGGCTGGAACAGTTCGTGGAGCGACACCGGCCGCACGGCGACCTGGTCACGTTCACCTCGGTGGGGGCGGTGCTGCGGGAAGCGTTGGGTGGTGGGCCGCTCGCCGACACCCAACTGCGCTGGTTGGAGCAGCGACTGGCCGCGCTCGCCGACACCCCCGCCCGGCAGTGGCGGTTCCCCCTGTCGGAGCTGGCGGTGTTGGCGCGGTTCTACCGGCGCTGCGCCGAAAGCGGCTTCGCGGTGTACGTGAACCAGACCGGCGCCGGTCAGCCGTAGGTGTCCCGGGGGCCGCGGCCACGGATCCGCAGTGGCCCGGGACTCCAGGACGGGGCCGCGGGGCCGTGGATCCGCAGCCGAGTCACCACATCGTGGCCGACCTCGGCCGCGATCTGTTTGAGCAACCGGCCGGCCAGCAACCGGAGTTGGGTCGCCCACGCGGTGGAGACCGCCTCCAGGGTCAGCTCACCGTCGACCAGCTTCACCGGGCGGCATCGGCTGGCGACCTCCGGCCCCACCACCGCCTCCCAACGGCCGAACAGGCTCGCCTCGGCGGCGGGGCGCTGCCAGCCGCGGTCCTTCATCAACTTGGCCAGCACCGCTCCCAACGGTTGCGGATCCCGGGGGTCCGGCCCCGGCCCCGACCAGCGGGAACCGCCGGACGCCCGGCGGCTGGCGCGTTTCCGGGGGCCGCCGATGGCGCCCCGACGCGCCCGGGCCGCGTCCAGCACCGCCCGGGCCAGCTCCGGTCCGCGTACCCCTTCGGGGAGCTGGGGGGCGTCCTCGACTGGGCCAGACTCCGCGGCCCGGTCGTCCGGCTCAGGCACGCTTCACCTCCCCGTTGCGGACCTCGTACCGGGCGCCCCGCAGCGAAACCGGCACATCCGCCTCCACCGCGCAGGTGATCAGGGTCTGGCCGGCGTCCCGGATGCTGTCGGCCAGCCGCTCCCGCCGATCGGCGTCCAGCTCCGCGAACACATCGTCCAGCAGCAACACCGGTTCGGGACCGTCGGCGCGCAGCAACCGGTAGGCGGCCAGTCGCAGCGCCACCGCGTACGACCAGGACTCGCCGTGGCTGGCGTATCCCTTGGCCGGCAACGTCCCCAACCGCAACTCGAGATCGTCCCGGTGTGGCCCGACCAGGGTCACCCCTCGCTCTAGCTCCGTGGCGCGCGCCTCGGCCAACGCGGCGGTCAACGCCGCAGTCAGCTGCGCGCGGTCCGGCGGTGTCTCCGGTAGGTTGCTTCGATACTCCAACCGGGCCTCGCTGCCCGCTCCCGCTAGGCCGGCGTAGCTCTCGGCCACGTGGGGGCGCAGCGCCTCGACCAGCTCCAGTCGGCCAGCCAGTAGTTCGGCCCCGTGCTGCGCCAGGTGCACGTCCCACACCTCTAGAGTGGACAGATCTGCGCGGGTGCCGGCCCGGCGCGCGGCCGCCGCGCTCCGGAGCAAAGCGTTGCGCTGTTTGAGGACCCGGTCGTAGTCGGCGCAGACGCCCGCGAACCGGGGCCGTCGGGCCACCAGCAGTTCGTCCAGATACCGGCGGCGGGTGGCCGGCTCCCCTCGCACCAGTTCGATGTCCTCGGGCGCGAACAGCACCGTCCGCAGCGCACCCAGGATGTCCCGTACTCGCCGGACCGGGGCGCGGCCGAGCCGGGCGCGGTTGGCCCGGCCGGGTATGAGCTCCAGCTCCACCAGCAGTTCCCGGCCGTCGTGGCCGATCAGACAGCGGATCACCGCCGAACTAGCGCCGGCCCGCACCAACGGGGCGTCGGTAGCCACCCGGTGACTCGCCAGCGTGGCGACGTATCCCAACGCCTCCACCAGATTGGTCTTCCCCACCCCGTTCGGGCCGACCAGCACGTTCGCTCCGGGTTCGAAGTCGACCTCTATCTGGGGGTAGGAGCGGAAGTCGACCAGTTCCAGCCGCCGCACGTACACCGCGGCCCCCGTCAACGCCGGATCGGGTGGCCGCCGAACTGCTCTCGCAACGCCGCCACCGCCTTCATCGCCAGCCGGTCAGACTGCCGAGAGCTGAACCGGGTGAACAGCGCCGCGGTCAAGGCGGGGATCGGTACCGCCCGCCGGACCGCCTCCTCCACCACCCAGCGTCCTTCGCCGGTGTCCTCCACGTAAGCCCGCACCTCGGCCAACTTCGGGTCGTCGGCGAGGGCGCGGTCCAGCAGATCGAGCAGCCAGGACCGGATCACCGAGCCGTCCCGCCACGACCGCAGCACCGCCGGCGCGTCGGTCACCAGCTCCGCCCGGGTCAGCAGCTCGTACCCCTCCGCGTACGCCTGCATCAGGCCGTACTCGATCCCGTTGTGGATCATCTTGGCGAAGTGCCCCGCGCCCACCCCGCCGGCGTGGACGAAGCCGAATTCGCCCTCCGGCTTCAAAGCTTCAAAAATCGGCATACATCGCTGGACATGGCGGGGCTCGCCCCCGACCATCAACGCGTACCCGTGGGTGGCGCCCCAGATGCCACCGGACACCCCGACGTCCAGGTAGCCGATCCGCCGCTGGCCCAGTTGCTCCGCCCGGGGGGCGGCCTCCTGATAGTGGGAGTTACCTCCGTCGATGACCAGGTCTCCGGGCTCCAGCAACTCCGCTAAGTCGTTGATCACCTGCCCGGTGACGGCCACCGGCACCATCAGCCATACCACCCGGGGCGGGGAAAGCCGGTCGCACAGATCCGCCAGTGAGGTCGCGTCAGACCGGGACGGATCGTGGTCGTAGCCCACTACGTGGTGCCCGGCCGCGGTGAGTCGGTCGCGCATGCTCGCGCCCATCCGGCCCAGCCCCACCAGCCCGAGCTGCATTACACCCCCCAGCGGCGGGCCTATTCACCCGCCGCCCTCATCGTACGACGCGGATGGGCTGAATGAGGTAACGGTAACCAGACACCGGTTCACCCTCTTCGTTCCCACCCATCAGCACCGCCGGCTTGGTCGGCTCCACGAACGAGAACACCGCCATCGGGGTGGTCAACGCCTGCAGCCCTTCCAGCAGGTAGGTGGCGTTGAACGCGAGCATCATCGGCTCCGGCCCCTCGAAGGTCGCCTCCACCGCCTCACTGGCCCGCGCTTCTTCCGAACCACCGGCCTCCACCACCAGCCCCTCCGGGCTGAACGCCAACCGCACCGGGGCGCTGCGCTCACCCACGAGCGACACCCGGCGGACCACCTCGGTGAGGGCCGCCACCGGCACGTTCGCCTGGGCGACGTGGCTGGTGGGGAACAGGTTACGCACCGGTGGGTAGTTGGTGCCGTCCAGCAGCCGGCTGGTGGTCCGCCGCTCCCCGGCCTCGAACCCGATCATCCCTTCACTGCCGCCGGCGCTCCCCAACGCGAGCACCAGCTCGCCGCCGAGCGCACCGAGGGTCTTGGCGGTGTCGGCCAGGGTACGGGCCGGCACCAGCGCGTGTGCACTGAACTCCGGATCGTCCGGCTGCCACTCGATCTCGCGAACCGCCAACCGGTACCGGTCGGTGGACAGAAGCGCCAAGGTGCGCCCCTCCAGCTCGATCCGGACCCCGGTCATCATCGGCAGGGTTTCGTCCTTACCCGCCGCGAACGCGACCTGGGAGACCGCGGTGGCGAAAGCGGCGGCGTCCACCGTGCCGGCCCGATCCGGCAGCGACGGCAGGGACGGGTAGTCCTCCACCGGCATGGTCGGCAGGGTGAACCGCGCACTGCCGCAGGTCAGCTCCAGATGCGCGTCGATCGCGGCGATCTCCACCGGCTTGGCGGGGAGCGCCTTGCTGATCTCCGCCAGCAGTCGGCCGGACACCAGCGCGGCGCCCTCGGCGTCCGCGTGCACCGGCACAGTGGCCTCAGTGGAGACCTGGTAGTCGAAGCCGGACAGGTGCAGCGACTGGTCGGTGACTCGGAGCAGCACCCCGGCGAGCACCGGCACCGACGGTCGGGACGGCAGTCCCTTGGCGGTCCAGGCAACTCCGTCGGCCAGGGCGTCACGTTCGACCCGGAACTTCATCGGTGCCTCCTGCCACTCACGCGGTCAGCCCACTCTCGCACTGTAAGAGCCTGCTGCCAACCCGGCGCAGCCGGGTCCACGGCAACTTTCCACACACCGATGATTGATCTTTCTTCTTTTGTAGATCTATATCGTCGTCATAGTCGGTGGTGTGGAAACTGTGGAGAACTCGCGTTTACCGAGGTCAGCGGGGAAGAGAGCCGGTGGATGACCCGTGGATGACGCGGTGGAGAACTCCGTTAGTTATCCACAGCCGGCCGGTTCTCCCTCGACCATCCACCGTTGTCCACCGGTTTTCCACCGGATATCCCCAGATTTTCCCCACAACCTGTGTATAACTAGGCGAACCTCGACCCGTCACGTTGGTCACCGGTGTGGGTGGAACGGTGGATGGTGCCGCAAAAATGTCGACCCGGATCGGTGGTCCGGATCCGGGTCGGACTGGTGCGGTCGGTGGTTCAGCCGGTGGTCTGCTTGATCCGGTTGGTCAGCTCAGCGATCTGGTTGAACAGGGAGCGCCGCTCGGCCATCTGCTGCCGGATCTTCCGGTCCGCGTGCATCACGGTGGTGTGGTCCCGACCCCCGAACGCTTGCCCGATCCGCGGTAGCGACAGGTCGGTCAGCTCCCGGCACAGGTACATCGCGACCTGTCGGGCGTTGACCAACACCCGGGAACGGGAGTGGCCGCGCAGGTCCTCCAGGCTGACCCCGAAGTACTCGGCGGTGGAGGCCATGATCTGCTCCACCGTCACCTTCGGCTCGTCCCCGTCCGGAATGAAGTCCCGCAGCACCTCCTCCGCCAGGGACAGCTCCACCGGTGAGCGGGTCAGGGAGGCGAACGCGGTCACGCGGATCAGCGCCCCCTCCAGCTCCCGGATGGAGTTGGCGATCCGGCTGGCGATGAACTCCAGCACCTCCGGCGGGGCGTGCAGCCGCTCCTGGGCCGCCTTCTTCTGCAGGATCGCGATCCGCGTCTCCAGGTCCGGGGGCTGGATGTCGGCCAGCAGCCCCCACTCGAACCGGGTGCGCAGCCGGTCCTCCAGCGTCGACAGCTGCTTCGGGGACCGGTCCGAGGTGATCACAATCTGCTTATTGGCGTTGTGCAGGGTGTTGAAAGTGTGGAAGAACTCCTCCTGGGTCCGCTCCCGGCTCTCCAGGAACTGGATGTCGTCGATCAGCAGTACGTCGACGTCGCGGTAGCGGCGCTGGAACGCGCTGGTCTTGTCGTCCCGCACCGAGTTGATGAAGTCGTTGGTGAACTCCTCGGTGGACACGTACCGGACCGCTCGGGCGTTGCCCAGCTGGGAGGCGTAGTGGCCGATCGCGTGCAGTAGGTGAGTCTTGCCCAGCCCAGAGCTGCCGTAGATGAACAGCGGGTTGTACGCCTTGGCCGGTGACTCCGCCACCGCCACCGCGGCCGCGTGCGCGAACCGGTTGGAGGAGCCGATCACGAATGTCTCGAACGTGTACTTGGGGTTGAGCCGGTTGCCCCCGGCGGTACCGGCGCCGGTCGGGGCGGCCCAGCGGGGCTCCCGGCCCGGGCCGCTTTCGCGGGAGGTGGTCGGCCCCGAGCCGGGGTACTCCCGCCCCGGGTAGTCCCGAACTGGATAGTCGGACGGGCCGAGTCCCGGGTCGTACGGCCGGTGGTAGCCCAGGTTGTCGCCGGACAGTTCCCGGATCCGGTGTCCCGCGGGGTCTGCGCCACCGGAGTGGGCCGGCGGCGCCGACTGCCGGACATATCCGGTGGGCAGCCACCCCACGGGGCGCTCTTGATAGGGGTCGGGGCCGCCCGCGGGCTCTCCCCAACCAGGGTCCGAGGTACGGGGAGCAGGCGGTGCGACGCTGGCGGTGCCGGCGGGGGGGTGTCCGACCGGGTAACCGGTGGGTGGGTTGGCCGGACCGGGGTCGGCGGGCGGCGGGTCGCTGGGAGCGAGGATCACCGCGACCTGGACCGGTCGGCCTAGCCGTCGGGAGAGCGCCTCGGTGATCGCCGGGCGCAGCTTGGTTTCGATCTGGTCCCGGGTGAATGCGTCCGGCACCGCCAACAGCGCGGTGTCCTCGACGATCGCTCGGAGTCGAGTCTGCCGAAGATAGGCCCGCTGCTGGGCGGAGACGATCGTGTCCACCATCTCTTCGGTGGCGTCCCGCCACACTGTGGCCAGGTCGTCCCGTCCACCCGTGCCCATGGCCGCCTCCGCCACGTCGTCACCCCCCCGCCCGGTACCGCCGCTGTTACCGGGTTACCCGGATGGTTTATCCACCGGTCTATCCACCGGGTCGTCCACCGTCCCGGCCGTGGTTGTCCACATGTTTTCCACAGCCTGTGTATTGTCCACAGCCTGTGTACAACCGGCTCCGTTGCCCCCAACCAGCCGGTCGACGCTCCGGTTCCACCAGCGTTTCCGCAGGTAGAGACATGGAGGCGAACGACCGACCGGCCCCGGGAGTTCCGGTTGGTCGCCGACCAACCGGCCCCGGTGTAGGAACCGGCAGACGGGCACGCTAACAGTGTTGTCCACAGGAAGACAACCGTTGTTCACATCAGGGCGATAGGTTTGTCGCGGTATCCCCGGAGTTTCCGGGATTGTGCTGTCCGGGCGCCGGATGACTGATCCGGCCCGCCGGTGGGGGAGACCCGTGGGGTGGACCCGCCGGCGGGGGCGCGGGGCGGCGGCCATGAGCGGGGCACGCAGGACCGGACCTGGGTTGACCATGCCCAGCCGGCCGGTTCTCGCTTGCTACTCTTGGGTGTTGGCCGCCTGTGGCATGCGGCACGATCTGTCCGGATCGTGAGAGATGCCCACCCCGTACCAGTCGATGGAGAACCTGACGTGAGCAAGCGCACCTTCCAGCCGAACAACCGCCGCCGCAAGAAGACCCACGGCTTCCGGCTGCGGATGCGCACCCGCGCCGGCCGCGCCATCATCCGCGCCCGCCGCGCCAAGGGACGCGCTCGCCTGTCGGCCTGACCGGCCCCGGGCCGGAGGGAGACTACATGCTCGACCGGGCGCACCGGTTGCGCCGCCGGGATGAGTTCACGGCCGCGCTGCGGGAAGGCCGGCGCGTCGGTCGCGGCACCCTGGTGGTCCACCTGCGGCTCACCGATGCGTCGGCGCCGCCCCGGGCCGGTTTCATCGTCTCCCGAGCGGTCGGCGGCGCCGTAGTCCGTAATCGGGTGCGCCGCCGACTCCGGCACCTGGTACGGGAACACCTGTCGGTCTTGCCGAACGGGGCACTATTGGTGGTCCGGGCACTCCCGGCCGCCGCCACCGCCCGGTGGGCGGACCTGTCGCGGGATCTGGCCGCCGCGCTGCGGACCGCGGTCCGGCGGGAGCTGGCTCGGCATGGAGCGACAGCCAGGCAGGAGGGCGGGAAGCATGAGTGACCGACCTAACCCTCGCCCCACGCACGAGCGGACGGGGCAACCGCTCACCTCTGGATTCGCTCGGGTGCTGGCCGGTCCGATCGTCGCGTACCGTCGATGGTTGAGCCCGGTCTTGCCGGCGCGCTGCCGGTTCTATCCCTCCTGCAGCGCGTACGCATTACAGGCGCTCGCCCACCACGGAGCCGTCAAAGGCACCGGTTTGACGATCCGGCGGCTGCTGCGCTGCCACCCCTTCCATCCTGGGGGTTACGACCCGGTGCCCCACGCTGACCCAACTGGAGCCGCACGGTGCTGAACTGGCTGTACACCGCTATCTCCTGGATTTTGCTGCGGTGGCACGACGTCTGGTCGTTCCTGGAAGGCCAGGAGTTCCTGAACACCAACTGGGACTGGATCCTGGCGATCATCTTCCTGGTGATCACGATCCGGCTGATCCTGTTCCCGCTGTTCGTCAAGCAGATCAAGTCGCAGCGGGCGATGCAGGCGCTGCAGCCGAAGCTGAAGGAGCTGCAGGAGAAGCACAAGGGTGACCGGGAGACGCTCCAGAAGGAGATGATGGAGCTCTACCAGAAGGAGAAGGTCAACCCCCTGATGGGGTGCTTGCCGATCCTGCTGCAGATCCCGGTCTTCATCAGTCTGTTCTGGATCCTGCGCCGACTGGACCCGCAGCGACCAGCGGCCGTGCGGGCGGGTGAGGCGACGCTCGAGGGCTCGAAGACCACCCTCTACACCTGGACCTTCGAGCAGTTTGAGAGCGCCTCGCTGGCCCAGCTGTTCGGGGCGCCGATCGCCGCCCGGTTCTTCGACGAGAACTTCGGCCGGTTCGCCGAGCTGGGGGCCAGCCTCACCACCACCCGGATCGTGCTCGGGGTGCTGGTGCTGCTGATGATGGCCACCACCTTCCTCACCGCCCGGCAGATGGTGCTGAAGACCGGTTGGGCCACCGACCCGACCCAGCTGATGATGCAGCGGCTGATGGTCTACGGCTTCCCCGCCATGCTGCTGTTCTCTGGTCTGTTCTTCCCACTCGGGGTGATCCTCTACTGGGTGGTGCAGAACGTGATCTCCCTGCTCCAGCAGCAGTGGGTGTTGCGCAAGTACCCGCCGCCGGCGATGGCGACGGCGACCGCGGGCGGCTCCGGCCGGGGAGGGACGGCGGCCAAGGGCAAGAGCGACGGTAAGGGCAAGCCGGGCAAGGACGGCAAGACCGGGGCGGCTCCGGCCATCGACGGTAAGAAGCTGGCCCCCAAGCCGGGCGCCAAGCCGGTCCACCCGAAGAAGGGGCCGGCCAAGCGGGTGCCCCCGTCGGCCAACATCCCTCCGAAGCCGAAGGCGAACGTCCCCCCCAAGCGGAAGAGCGGATCGCCTCGGAAGAGCTGACCACCAGCGGACCGGGGCGGGCGTGACTCCGCCCCGGGTGTAGACCTCGGCCCGGTGCGGGCCGCTACCGTGACGGAGAAGGACGTGACGGACATGACAGCGCGTGCAGTCGAGGACACCTCGGCCGGTGGGGACGAGCCGATGCCGGCGGACACAACCGCGGCCGGTGGCCTCGTCGACGAGATCGACGAGGCCACCGAGGAGGAGCTGTTCCAGCAGAGTGAAATCGCAGCCGACTATGTGGAGGGGCTGCTGGACGTACTCGACCTGGACGGCGACATCGACGAGCTGGTGGCCAACGGGCGGCCGGTGGTCGAGATCGTGGGAGGACAGCTGCAGTCCCTGATCGGGCCACGCGGGGCGACCCTGGAGGCGCTGCAGGACCTGGCCCGGCTGGCGGTGTTCCGGCAGACCGGGGAACCCAGCCGACTCCTGCTGGACATCGGCGGCTACCGGGCGCAGCGGCGGGCGGAGCTCGCGGCGGTGGCCCGCAACGCGATCGAGCGGGTGCGGGAGCACGGCCAGCCGGTACAGCTGGAGCCCATGACCGCGTTCGAGCGCAAGTGCGTGCACGACGTCATCAACGTCACCGACGGAGTGGTGAGCGAGTCGCACGGGCAGGAGCCGAACCGACGGATCACCATCCGTCCGGAGTGACCCCCGCCGGCGCGGATATGGGTGAGGACCGCCCCACGGAACCGGAGTGGGTACGGGCGGCCGCCGCGGACCTGTTCGGCGAGCGGCTACCGCTGGCTGAGGCGTACGCCGAGCTGCTCACCAGCGACGGGGTGCTGCGAGGACTGATCGGTCCGCGAGAAGCACCCCGGATCTGGGAACGGCACCTACTCAACTGCGCGGTAGTGGCGGAGTTGATCCCGACCGGGGTGCACGTGGTGGACGTCGGGTCGGGCGCCGGCCTCCCGGGCATCGTGCTCGCGGTGGCCCGGCCCGACCTGACGGTCACCCTGGTGGAGCCGATGGCCCGCCGGACCTCCTTCCTCACCGAAGTGATCTCCGCGCTCGATCTTCGGCGGGTGACCGTCCTCCAGGCCCGGGCCGAGGAGGCGGCCGATCAGCTCTCCCCCGCGGACGTGGTGACGGCGCGGGCGTTGGCCCGGCTGGATCGACTAGCGGAGTGGTGCCTCCCGTTGACCGCGGTGGGGGGCCGGGTACTCGCGATCAAGGGAGAGTCGGCTCCGGAGGAGATCGCGGCCTATGGCGCCGCGGCGGCGCGGTGGGGTGGAGCACCGCCGGTGCTCCGGCGATGCGGAGTGGGCCGGCTGCGCCAGCCCACCACTGTGGTGGAAATCATCCGGGAGCAGGATGTCCGGCCTCGCAGCCGCACCGCCCGCCGGAAGCGTCGGGGCTAATCAGATTGGGCAGGTAGAGGCGGGTGACCAGCCCGCCTGGTCAAGCGGCCGTCGGCCGCGGAGTCGTTGAGTCTTCCAGAGCACGGGCGCGGCGGTAGTTGTCCGTACTCTCGGCAGCCGCAATGGTAGGGGAATACTGAACCGGCGTGGCCCCATTCGCGTGCCGGCCGTAGGCTTGCCACGCGAGCGCTGTCGGCCGGTGAGATCGGCGGGACAGCCCCGGGCCAACCCCCGTGCCGCGGCCAGCGGTGCCTCCACTCTGGGTAGGGATGAGACGTGCGAGACGACGGGACGAGCAAGGTGGATGCGGCCGACGCCAGCGCTGTTCCACGTGAAACCATCCAGCCGGTGGGGAGGGACACAGACCAACCGGAGGGCAACCCCCGGTTGATCCACCCACCAGGTAACCCCGATCCCCCGATGGGGTCAGCTCCTGAACCGACTGGTGGGCGGCCGGTCAGTCCCGCGCCCACCAGTGGAGTGCCGGTAAGCCCTGCCCCCATCAGTGGGGCGCCGACGAGTGGGGTGCCGGGATATGCGGCCGCGCCGATCAGCGCACCGCCGACCGGGCCCGCGCCCACGATTCGGGCGGTCGTCCCTATGCCCCTCGCGCGCACCGCGCCCGAGGAACTGGTCGGGCCGGCGGGAGAACCGCAGGTGCCGCTCCCGGCGGCGGGTCGCCCCCCGGGAGGGTGGGAGACGGCCGCTCCGGCGGAGCAGGGCGGCGCCACCGTCGGGGGTGAAGATCCGATCGGCGGGGAGGACCGGTCGGATCGTGGGGCGGCGAGCCTGAGCCAGGCGGCTCTTCCTGATTCCGGGTGGTCACATCCGGAGCCGGAGCAGGTGGTGTTAGACCAGTCGACGCCGAGCGCGACACCCGCGCCGCCGGTGGGGCCGGAACCAGCGGTGCCCGATCAGGGGGCGACGGTTCCCGAGCCCACTGCCCCGGAGCCGGGCGGTGCGGAGGAAGCCGCTCCGGAGCCGGCCGACCCGGCCGGCCATCCGCAGGAGGCGGACGACCCGCCGCTGGCGGTGGAGGCCCGTCGGGCGGTGCAGATCCTCAACCCGAGCGGGGAGGTGACTCTCCCCCGCCCCCGCCACCCGCGGGTGATCTGCGTGGCGAACCAGAAGGGCGGGGTCGGGAAGACCACCACGACCGTGAACCTGGCGGTCGCGCTGGCGCTGCACGGTAACCGGGTGGTGGTGATCGACCTGGATCCGCAGGGGAACGCCTCCACGGGGCTGAACGTTCCCCACCACGCGGGCGTACCGGATGTGTACGACTGCCTGGTGGACGGGGTACCGCTAGCCGAGGTGGCGCAGGCGGTGGAGGGGATTCCGAATCTCACCTGTGTACCCGCCACCCTCGACCTCGCCGGCGCCGAGATTGAGCTGGTCTCGATGGTGGCCAGGGAGTCTCGCCTGGCGCGGGCGATCGCGGCCTACCCCCATGAGTACGACTACCTCTTCATCGACTGTCCGCCGTCGCTCGGTCTGCTGACGGTCAACGCGCTGGTGGCGGCTCGTGAGGTGTTGATTCCGATCCAGTGCGAGTACTACGCCCTTGAGGGGCTGAACCAGCTGTTGAACAACATCAACCTGGTGAAGGCCCACCTGAACCCGCTGCTGGAGGTGTCGACCATCCTGCTGACCATGTACGACCGGCGTACCAAGTTGGCCGACGCGGTGGAGCAGGACGTGCGGAACCACTTCGGCGACAAGGTGCTGCAGGCGGTCATCCCCCGGAACGTTCGTGTTTCCGAGGCGCCCAGCTATGGACAGTCGGTCATGACCTACGATCCCGGCTCCCGAGGGGCCATGAGCTACTTCGAGGCCGCCCAGGAGATCGCGGAGCGGGGCGCGAAGCAAGGAGATGAAGCATGAGAAGCCGTCCACGAGGAGGGCTCGGGCGGGGCTTGGGTGCGCTGATCCCGACCGGGCCGACGCCCGCCGTGACCGTGGCCGCCCCCGAGACGCCGGCTAGCGCCCCACCCGCCCCGCTGTCACCCACCACCGAAGCGGCGACACCGGGCGCGGGAGACCTGACGCCGATACCCGGCGTACGGCTGGCCGAGTTGCCGGTGTCGGCGATCGTTCCCAACCCGAAGCAGCCCCGGCAGCACTTCGACGAGGAGGCGCTGGAGGAGCTGAAGACCTCGATCCGCGAGGTCGGCGTGCTGCAGCCGATCGTGGTCCGACAGCTGGGGACCGATCGGTACGAGCTGATCATGGGGGAGCGGCGGTGGCGGGCCGCCCAGGCAGCTGGCCGGGAGACCATCCCGGCGATTGTCCGGGATACCCCGGACGACGCGCTGCTGCGGGACGCGCTGCTGGAGAACATCCACCGAGTCGATCTGAACCCACTGGAAGAGGCGGCGGCGTACCAACAGCTGCTCGAGGAGTTCGGGGTTACCCATGAGGAGCTGGCCCGGCGGATCGGGCGCAGTCGGCCGCAGATCTCCAACACGATCCGGCTCCTGAACCTCCCGCCCGCGGTGCAGCGGCGGGTTGCGGCGGGAGTGCTCTCCGCGGGGCACGCCCGAGCGCTCCTGGCGTTGGAGGACCCGGAGGCGCAGGACGCGTTGGCGCAGCGGATCGTCGCGGAAGGGATGTCGGTCCGGGCTATCGAGGAGGCGGTCGCCCTCGCCCTCGCCGACCACGCGCCGGTCAAGCCCCGGGCGAAGCGGCGGGCGAAGCCCCACTCCCCCGCCCTGGCGGAATTGGCGGAGCGGTTGTCGGATCGGTTCGACACCCGGGTGAAGGTCGACCTCGGTCGGAGCAAGGGGAAGATCACGATCGAGTTCGCCACGCTCGACGACCTAGAGCGGATCGTGGGGCTGATCGGAGTCGAGCACCGGCCGTCCCTCCAGGAGTAGGTCGGTCGGGAGTCGCCGATGAGACTGCGGCCCGGGGCTGGGGTGGAGCCAGCCTCGGGCCGTTCTGTTGGGTGCCCCGTAACACCGGTGAGTGCGGGCAGGGCGGTCGGCGCGCGGCCATAGGCGCCTCGTCCGCGAAGAGGCGGTCTCCGGTGGTCGTTGGTGGTCGTTTCACGTGAAACCAGGACGAGTACGCGCGGTTTCACGTGAAACCCGTCGGTTCCACGGGAAACCATGCGTGGGTGCACGCCGCCGCTGGCGGCAGGGAGGTGGCGCCCCGCTGGGATCAGCCAAGCTCCGCGCCCCTCACCCCTGCCCCCGCTCGAGCGCTTTCGCGGCCTGCTTCGCCCGCTTCAGGCGCATCCCGCGGGTCTCCGCGGGCAGGCGCCAGACCGTCACACCACCCATGATCGCGATGGAGCGGACGTGCACCACCGGGGCGCCGGGGCGCGCCGGCCGGGTACTCCCGCGCTCCTCGTTCCCGCCCATGATCGCTGTGCCGGTGATCTCCACCTCGAGGGTGTCGGGAACGTAGATCTCCGCCCCGCCCATCAGGGAGAAGCAGTTGATCACCAGGCGGTTGCCCTCGACCTGGACCTCACGGAGGTCGAGCTCATCGCCGCCCATGATGGCGACCATGTTGACGGTCCCGTTCAGCCGCTGCTTCTGGCGGATGTTCGAGCCCCCCATGATCGCGAAGAACCAGCGGTTCCGCTTCGGGGAAGGGGTCTCGGCCGCCGAGGGCGCCGACGCTACCTCTCCGGTGGTGTCGGGCAAGTCCCGGGTCAGTTCCGCTAATTCGTTGCGAGTGCTCGCGGCGTAGGCGCGCTGCACCCGCTCCTCCAGTTCGGCCAGAGTCAACCGCCCTGCTGCGGCGTGCTCCCCTAGCAGTTCGACCACCCGGTAGCGCTCGGCGTCCGAGGCGCGTATCGCGGGTGGCCCGCCGGCCGGCTCGCCCTCTGGGGCGGGTGTCCCGGTCTCAGTCCCCACAACAGGCTCCTTGCTCGTTCAAGGTGCAGGCTTGAGTCAAGCGTAGTGTCGGGCCGGGACAGGCAGGAGTCGGCGGTGTTGCCCGGGTGCCCTTAGCCGGCGGGCAACGACGGGTGACGACAGCAGGGGGTCGAGAGGGACGGGTGAGGAGGTCAGGCCCGCGCCAGGGGTGCGAGCGGGAGGGGGTAGGAACGAGGGGCTAGCGGTACGAGCGCTCCGGTGCGCAGCGGGGCAGTCTCGGGCGGGTCGCACGGGGGCGGGACCGCGGCCAGCGCCGTCCCGGGCGGCGAAAGACCGGGCAGCGGATCGGCTCCACCGGTGGTCGTCAGCCGCGGGCAGTCGGGCCGGTAGTTATCCACAGAAGTTATCCACAGGGCGGTTGGTTTCACGTGAAACTGCGGGTAGATCGCGCTTTAGCCTGTGGATGAGCGTCACACCGGCGTGATTTTCTGTGACGGTGTCCACCCGGATTCCGGGCTGACCCGGGTGAGCTCGGGGAACAGGTCCCGGCCCTCCGGATGACCCCGGAACGCTCCGGGTCGGCTACTCTTTCGTCGTGCCGGACACCTCTCTTCCCGCCTTCACCCAGTGGCCCTCATTCCCCTTCGAGGGTCATCTGCGGGTGAGGAGGATCGATGACCCGGTGGCGGTCGAGCCGCCGCGCATGGGGGAAGAACCCGCCAACTGCCCGCAGTGCCGGGCGCCTGATTCTGCCTATATCTGGGTGGACGAAAACTGGCGTGTCCGCAGCATGGACCGGCCCGGTGGGCTGCCAGTAGTCCTGATCCTGGAGTCCCGTTCCCATCTCGACCTCGGTGACCTCTCCAACATGTTGGCGGCCGAGCTAGGCGTCATGACGGTACGCCTGGAGCGGGCGATCCGATCGCTGGACGGGGTAGCCCGGGTCCATGTGAACCGGTGGGGCGACGGCGCCGCGCACCTGCACCTCTGGTTCCTCGCTCGCCCCTACGGGCGGCTCCAGCTCCGAGGAAGCTTCCTGCCGATGTGGAATGAGCTCCTGCCTCCGATCCCGGAGCACACCTGGCGGGAGAACCTCGCGCTGGTGGCGGCCTGGCTGGCCGAGTTCGGTGGGCAGGCGCTGGCGGAGCCGCCGCGGATCGAGTGGAAAGCCCCGTCCTCGCTGGAGCAGTTGGGCTCCATCGAGGGGCTGGAGCAGCTCGGCCTGGCGGATTCCACCGACCCTGGCGCCGCCGATCTCGGCAGAGTCAACCCGCACGGCGACAATCCGCGGCCGGCGGACTCGTCTCGCTAACCGGGTGCGTTACCTGCCTGGCGGCCGGCCGACTGGTCCCCTCGGGTAGCCGCCCGAAGCACCAGCCGGCGGAATACCTCACCCAGCTCCAGGCCGGCCGCCTGCAGGGCCAACGGAAGTAGCGACGTCTCGGTCATGCCTGGGGCGACCGTCACTTCCAGCACGTGCGCCTGCCCGTCCGGATCCACGATCAGATCCACCCGCGACAGGTCCCGCAGCCCGAGCGCCTGGTGGGCGGCGAGCGCGATGTCCGCCACCTGCGTGGCCACCGGTGGGGCCAGGCGAGCCGGTGCGTGCCAGGTGGTGAGGCCAGCGGTGTAGCGGGCCACGTAGTCGTAGACCCCGTCCCGGGGCTCGATCTCCACCGCCGGGAGCGCCTGCGGCCCCTCTCCGAAGTCCAGCACGGATACCGCCACGTCCACGCCGGGCACGTACCGCTCCACGAGCGCGGTCTGGTGGTACGAGAAGCAGCTGACCATGGCGGCGGGGAGCGCCGCCGGATCCCGGACCACCGTGGTGCCCAGCCCCGAGCCCCCTTGTGCCGGCTTGACCACGAGCGGCATCCCGAGCCGGTCCACGATCCGGTCCAGCACCGCCATCGCCCCCAGCTCGGAGAAGCGTTCGTGCGGTAACGCCACCCAGTCCGGGGTGGGGATGCCGTGCTCCCGCAGCACCGCTTTGGCGGACGGCTTGTCCCAGGCCAGTCGGGCGGCGCGCGCGTCACCCCCGACGTACGGCAGCCCGCACAGGTCCAGCACGCCGCGCAGCGAACCGTCCTCCCCCGCCGCTCCGTGCAGTGCGATCACCGCCACGTCCGGCGGGTCCGCCGCCAGCAGCGGCAGCAGGCTGACGTCGGCGTCCCGGAGCTCCGCCTCGAGGCCGGCGGTGCGCAGCGCGTCCAGCACTCGTCGACCGGACTTGAGGGACACCTCGCGTTCGTGGGACAGACCGCCGGCGAGTACCAGCACTCGAGGAGTCATTCGTGGGTCCGCTTACCGTCCAATGGCAGGGTGCCGAATACCGACCGTAGGGAGAGCTCCTGCTCCACCACCCCGGCCAGCCGCCGTACCCCTTCCCGGAGCCGCTCGGGGGAGGAGAACGAGAAGTTCAGGCGCAGCTCGTTGGTGCCGCTCCCGTCCGCGTAGAAGCCGGTGCCGGGCACGTACGCCACCCGCGCATTCAACGCCCGGGGCATCATCGCCTTGGCGTCCAGCCCGGACGGCAGGGTCGCCCACACGAACAGGCCACCGGCGGGGCGGGTCCAGGTGGTCCCTTCCGGCATCAGTTGGCCGAGCGCCTCCAGCAGCGCGTCCCGCCGCTCCCGGTAGATCTCCCGGTACGACTTGAGCTGCTCCTGCCAGGGCATGGTGGACAGGTAGGTGGTGATCGCCGCCTGGGCGAACGCGCTCGGGCACAGGATCTGCGCCTCGCTGACCATGACCAGCTTCTCCCGAGCCGCGGGCGGAGCCAGCACCCAGCCGACCCGTAGCCCGGGGGCGAAGGTCTTGGAGAACGTGGAGAGGTAGAACACCCCGTCCCGGCGGCGGGCCCGCAGCGGGGCCGGGGCCTCGCCTTCGAATCCGAGCTGGCCGTACGGGTCGTCCTCCACCACCAGCAGGTCGGCCTGCTCGCAGATGTCCAGCACCTGCTCCCGGCGCTCCTCACTGAGGGTGACCCCGGCGGGGTTCTGGTAGGTCGGGATGGTGTAGAGGAACTTGGCCCGCCGGCCGCTGGCCGCGACCCGGGCGATGGTCTCGGTCAGCGCCTCGGGGATCAGCCCCTGGTCGTCCATGGGTACGTGCACCACCTGGGCCTGGGCGGCCTGGAACGCCCCCAGCGCTCCCACGTAGGTCGGGCCCTCCGCGATCACCACGTCGCCAGGGTCCAGGAACAGCCGGGCGACCAGGTCGAGCGCCTGCTGGCCACCGACCGTGACCACCACGTCCTCCGGAGAGGCGCCGACCTCGCCGTCGATGCCGGACAGGGCCATCACCTCGCAGATCCGTTCCCGGAGCTCCGGGGTGCCCTGGCCGATGCCGTACTGCAAAGTGGTGGCGCCGTGCTCGGCCGCCAGCCGACCCAGCATCTCTCCGACCGCGTCCAGCGGCAGCGCCGATACATACGGGGACCCGCCGGCCAGCGACACTACTTCCGGCCGGTTGGCGACCGCGAACAATGCGCGGATCTCCGAGGGGGTCATGCCCTGGACCCGCTGCGAGTACCGGTCGGCGTAGTCGTCCAGGGTGGTGCCAGAGCTGGTCACGGTCATTGCTGCTCCCTCCGCGCCTCCCCGCTGATCTGCCGATGCTAACGTCCACCCGCCTTCGCGATCATCAGTTTCGGCTGGGATGCTGGTCACCCTTGCCTCACCCGAACCGGGGATTCATCCGACCGGCTGGCCGAGGTCAACGGCCTACTCGCACGTAGCTGCCCGTTCAGTGGAGGCAGGGCGGCCTCCTTAGGTGATAAGTTCCGCCAGGATGGTGGGTGATCGTCACACACTCCGATCGGAACTCTCGACACCCGCGTTCATCGGACGGGCTCGGGAGGTAGCCGCACTCGGGAAGGCGCTGTCCCGACCACCGGCGGTGGTCCTGGTGGAGGCGGAGCCCGGTGCTGGCAAGACCCGACTGGTCCGAGAGTTCCTGACCTCACCGGAGGGGCGGCGGCACCGATTGTTGACCGCGGTGTGCCCGCCGTTTCGCGAGGCGTTGACCCTCGGGCCGATCGTGGACGCGATCCGTCAGGCCCGAGACGGGGTGGCGGGGCTGTCGCTGTCGGCGCTGGCCGGCGCGCTCCGTCCACTACTGCCGGAGTGGGCAGAGGAATTGCCGCCGCTGCCCGCCCCGCTCGACGATCCGAAGGCGGCTCGTCACCGACTGTTTCGCGCGCTGGCCGAGTTGATCGGTGCCCTCGGGGTGACCGGGCTGGTGGTCGAGGACGTGCACTGGGCCGACCCGGTCACTATGGAGTTTCTGCTGTTCCTCACCACCTACCCGCCGAGCTCCCCCGGGGCCAGTTCCCGAAGCCTGGTGGTGACCTACCGCCCGGGAGACGTACCGGCGGGGTCACTGCTGCTGCGGTTGTCTTCCCGCCTGCCCGCGGGCGTGACCCGGCTGCGGATCCCACTGTCCCCGCTGGATGTCACCCAGACCGCTCAGATGGTGTCGTCCATGTTGCACGGGGAGCCGGTGTCCGAAGGCTTCGCCCGGTTCCTGCATGAGCGCACCGGCGGCGTCCCACTGGCGGTGGAGGAGTCGGTACGGCTGCTGTATGACCGAGCGGATTTGCTGCGCCGGAACGGTGAGTGGGTCCGGCGTCGGTTGGCGGACCTACAGGTGTCCCCCACCCTGCGGGACTCGGTGCTGGAGCGCGTGCAGCGGCTCAGCCCGGAGGCGCAGCACGTGCTCCGCGCGGCCGCGGTGTTCGCCGAACCCACCGAAGGTGGGGTGGTCCTTGGGGTGGCGGGATTGTCCGGGGAGACGGCGCACGCCGCGCTCGCTGAGGTGGTCGGGTCCGGACTGCTGCATGAGGACGACCAGCTCCAGCTGGCGTTCCGGCACGCCTTCATGGGGCAGGTGGTGTACGAGGCGATCCCCGGTGCCCAGCGACGGCGGCTGCACCGGCTGGCCGGGGAGGTGTTGGCGACGCGCCAGCCCCCACCGGTGGTACAGCTGACCCGACACTTCCGGGAGGCCGGGGAGGTCGCGCGGTGGTGTCAGTACGCCGAGCTGGCGGCGGAGCGGGCGATCAGCGGCGGGGACTACACCACCGCGGCGGTCCTGCTCACCGACCTGCTGGCGGAGAACGGATTGGAGATAGCGGTCCGGTGTCGGGTGGCCCACCGGCTGGCCACCATCGCGCTGCTGCGGCGAGAGCCGGTCGACCAGCTGCACCAGCGGGTGGTCGATACCCTCCGGCAGCTGCTGGCGAGCGGGGAGCTGACTCCGGCCGAGGCGGCGCCGATCCGCAACCCGCTCGGCCGGTTGCTGGCGCAGCAAGGTGATTACTCCGCCGCCCACGCCGAACTCGAGCAGGCGGTCCCCTACCTGCCCGAGGATTCGCCGGAGACCTTGCGCGCGGTGACCTACCTGGGATGGCCGTGGCTGGGGCCGGGGCCGGCCGAGGTGCACCGCCAGTGGCTGCGGCGGGCCGCGGAGATGGATCACAGTCGACTGTCTGAATCAGATCGGTTGTCGGTGACGGCGGACCGGGCCGTGGCCCTGCTGCAACTAGGGGATCCCGCCGGTTGGGAACTGGCTGCCGGACTGGCGACGGAGCCGGACCCGGCCGGCCCGGTAGAACTGTTCCGGGCGCAGCTGCGGGCGTGTCTCAACCTCGGCTACGCCGCGCTGCTGTGGGGTCGGTACGACGACGCCCGGAAGCTATTGGAGGCCGCGGCGATCCTCCCCGGCGAGCAGTATCCCCGGTTGCGCTCCAAAGCCTTACTGGCGCAAGTGGAGCTGGATCTGCTGGCCGGACGCTGGCAGGGGATCGTCGAGCGGGTGCGCGACCTGGCGGACCCGGAGGAGGGCGATCCGCTGATGCTGGCCACCACGGACTATCTGCTGGGGCGGTGGTACGTGGTGGAGGGGGCCGCCCGACGGGCCCACGAATGCTTGACCTCCGTGCTCCACCGGGTCCGGCAGTTGGGTGCCACCGAGGATGAGCTCGCCCCCGCAGCCGTTCTGGGGCGACTGCTACTGACCGAGGGGCGGGCAGCGGAGGCGGCGCACATCACTGAGGAGCCGATGGCGCCGGTGGTCACCAAGCAGGTCTGGTTGTTCGCCACCGAGCTGGCGCCGGTGCGCGTCCAGGCGCTGGTACAGACCGGGCGGCTCCTGGAGGCCGAGGAACTGGTCGCGGCGTACCAACGGGGGGCGGGCCAGTCGGATGTGCCGGCGGCGAGGGCGGGGCTGGCCACCTGTCGGGCGCTGCTGGTGCAGGGACACGGCAAACCGGCCGCCGAGGCCTGGCTGGCGGCGGCTGAGGCCTGGGAGCGGTTGCCGCGCCCGTACGAGGCCCTGCTGGCCCGGGAGCAGGCCGCGCACGATCTGCTGGCCGCCGGGCATACCAAGTCGGGGGTCGATCTGCTCACCCAGGTGTGGCGGGGGCTGACCGACCTGATGGCCCGCGTCGACGCCGACCGGGTCAGTCGCCGGCTGCGGGAGTACGGCGTGGAGGCGCGGCGCCCTTGGCGGGGCGGCCGCCGGGGGTACGGGCGACAACCCTCTCCCCGGGAACTCGAGGTGATCCGACTGGTGCTGGCCGGTAAGACCAACCGGGAGATCGCGGTAGCGCTGCACAAATCTCCTCGTACGGTCGCCGGGCAGCTCGCCTCGGTCATGCGCAAGCTCGGGGTCTCTTCCCGCACCGAGTTGGCGGTCCGGGTGGTGGAGGAGGGGTTGATTCCCCCCGAGCGCCCCGACCGGGCGAGTAGCTGATCCGGCCTCGGTCGTCCCGGGGCCGGCGTACCATCGGGAACTGGGGAGATCAATGTCACGGCGGCTGGTGAACCTGACGCTGGACACCCTGGCGGACCTACCGCAACCCTGCCGGGGATGTGTGTTCTGGGAGCTTGACCCGGCGACCGCCCAGCGGGTGTGCGCCACTGGCGACCCTGGGTTGGAGAAAGAGGCCTGGCTGTCGGAGACCCTGCTGGAGTGGGGCAGTTGCGGCCAGTTGGTGTACGTCGACGACATCTTGGCCGGGTTCGTCATCTATGCGCCGCCGCATCATCTGCCCGGCAGTTACGCGTTCCCGACCGCGCCTCCCTCCCCGGACGCGGTCCTGCTCACCACCGCGTACGTCCGGCCGGATCTGGCCGGTGGCGGGCTGGGGCGGATGCTCATGCAGGGGGCGGCGCGGGATCTGGCCCGGCGGGGGGTGCACGCGATCGAGGCGTTCGGGGATGCCCGCCCCGGAGAGCCGGATTGGTCCGTGGCGACCGGGCCGCTGGCCGAGCGGGCGTGTGTGGCCCCGGCGGACTATTTCCGGGCGGTGGGGTTCACGACCGTTTCCCCTCACCCGCGCTATCCCCGACTGCGGTTGGAGCTGCGGACGGCGGTGTCCTGGCGGACCGAGCTGGAGGCGGCGGTGAACCGATGGTTGACCGCGTGGGGGTCGTCGCCGCTGCGTGGGCCGGCGTTGCTGCCGACCGCCCGCGTCAGCGCTCCGCCGCCGCCAGGCGGGCTCGCAGGGTGCTGACGTCGATGGAGCCGGTCGGCACGTCCGCCTCCATCGGGTAGTACATCCGCTGCACCGCGGCCAGGATCGCGTCCACCAACCGGTCCCGGAACCGGGGATCGATCAGGCGTTCCCGGTCCGCGGGGGAGGTGAGGTAGCCCGCGTCCACCCGGACCGCCGGCATGCGGGTCAGGCGCAGCAGATCCCAGGTCTTGGCGTGGGTGCGACAGTCCCGCATCCCGGTCCGCGCCACGATTTCCCGCTGCACCAGCCCGGCCAGACGTTCCCCGATCGTGGAGGTGACCCCGTTGGGGGTGCCGAAGTGGTAGCAGGCGACCCCTTCGGCCGCGGGGTTGGCCAGCCCGTCGGTGTGCAGGGAGATGAACAGGTCGGCGCCGAGTTCGTTGGCGAGTTCTGCCCGGGCCTGGTCGGTCATCCGGGTGGCCAGCCGCGGTCCCCGGGTGAGGTGTACCCGGACTCCGGCGGCGGTGAGCCGCCCTTCCAACCGAGAGGCCAGGTCCCACACCAGCTCCGCCTCGGTCCAGCGCAGCTGGCCGTCGACCACCACCACCCCGAGATCGGGGCCGCCGTGCCCTGGGTCGATCACCACCCGTTTACCGATCAGGGTGGGGCCGGCCCACCGGAGCCGTTCAGATTCCCGGAGCCACTGCGGTCGTCCCCCCACTACCTTGCGCCCGAGTCGGCGCAGCGCCTGAAGGGTCTGCGGACCGAAGGCGCCGTCCGGGGAGAGCCCTACTTCCCGCTGGAACTGGGCTACCGCCCGGGCGGTGCGGGGCCCGTAGATCGCGTCGGCGCGGCCTACGTCGTAGCCCATCTCGAGCAGGCGTTCCTGCAGCGCCCGTACGTCCTCTCCCACCAATGGTTCCGGGGTGGTGGGGAAGAGCGTGCGGGCGCCCAGACGCCAGCGGGCGGCCGAGAGGGCGCGCCAGGTCTCCTCCGCCACCTCCCCGTTGGCGGTCAGCCCGCGGGACTGTTGAAACGCCCGGACTGCGGTGGCCATGTCCTCGTCGAACACGTCCGTCGCGGCATCGTCGGCCGGTAGCAGCTCCAGCGAACGTAGGATCTGTCGAATTTCCGCCACCGCCGGTCCGGTGTCTCCCAGCCGGATCGTCCGCATGCCACTCCCGCCATCGACGCTCATGTCGTCCGGCCGGAGCGCGGCTCCGCCGGCCGACCGGATCACCTCTACCTGGTGTGGGCCCGGCGGTACTCCGGGGCGGAGATTGCCGGACAGGATCATTGTGCCGGTCCGGCGAGGGTAAGCCGGGCCGCTACCAGGATCGTCCCAAGGAATCGAACCTGGTAGCGGCCTAGGCGGCCACTCACTCGAGGGCGGATTCGATGTGGCGCACCAGCTCGCTCTTGGGCTTGGCGCCGATCACCGACTTGACCGGCTCCCCGGAGCGGAAGATGGTCAGGGTGGGCAGAGACATCACCTGGTAGGCGCGGACCGTCTGCGGGTTCTCGTCCGCGTTTATCTTGACGACCTTGATGCGGTCGGCCATCTCCGTGGCGATCTCCTCCAGGATCGGGGAGATCTTGCGGCACGGCGCGCACCATTCCGCCCAGAAGTCCACCAGCACCGGCTTGTCGGATTTGAGTACTTCTGTGGCGAAGGTGGCGTCAGTGACAGTGGTCGTTCCCACGATGTCCTCCTCTATCCGGTTCCTCTGCCTGCCCTACCGGTTCGCTCCAGCGTGGTGCGCGAGGTAACGCTCCGCGTCCAGAGCCGCCACGCAGCCACTGCCCGCGGCGGTGATCGCCTGCCGGTACGTGTGGTCCACCAGGTCTCCGCAAGCGAACACTCCGGGCAGGCTAGTCCGGCTGGAGGGCGCATCGACCCGCACGTACCCGTTCTCGTCCACTTCCACCTGGTCGCGGACGAGTTCGCTGCGGGGGTCGTGGCCGATTGCGATGAACACCCCCGCCACATCCAGCACCCGGGTCTGCTCGGTGTTCACATCCTTCACTCGGACCCCGGAGACGGAGCCGTCGGTGCCGAGGATCTCCTCCACCACGGTGTTCCACTCGAAGTTGATCTTCGGGTGGGAGAGGGCCCGGTCGGCCATGATCTTGCTAGCTCGTAGCTGGTCCCGGCGGTGGATAACAGTCACGCTGCTGGCGAACCGGGTCAGGAACAGCGCCTCCTCCATGGCGGAGTCGCCGCCCCCCACCACGGCGATGGGCTTCTCCCGGAAGAAGAACCCATCGCAGGTGGCGCAGGAGGAGACCCCGTGCCCGAGCAGCTCCTGCTCGCCCGGAACCCCCAGCGGCCGCCAGGAGGAACCCATCGCCAGGATCACCGCCCGCGCCCGGTAGGCGGTGTCGCCGACGTACACGGTCTTCACGTCGCCTTCCAGCTCGACCCGGGTGGCGTCCTCGGTGAGCAGTTCCGCGCCGAACCGCTCCGCCTGCTTACGCATCCGGTCCATCAAGTCCGGGCCGAGAATGCCGTCGGGGAAACCGGGGAAGTTCTCCACCTCGGTGGTGGTCATCAGGGCCCCACCGGACTGCACCCCTTCGATCACCAGCGGGGACAACTCCGCGCGGGCCGCATACACCGCGGCGGTGTAGCCGGCCGGTCCTGACCCGATGATGATCAGATTGCGAATCTGGTCGGTTTCAGTCCCGATCTGCTCCGTGCCGCTCACAGCAGCCCTCCGCTCCCTCTCGCGCACACGACCGCCTTGCCTCGGCCGTCTTCCTCCTGTGCCAGCCGCAACGCCATCGTACGGACGAGGATTCCCGCCCGGTCGCCGACTCGCGCGCACCGGTTACCGCGCGGCGGCCCGGTCAGGAGCGGAATCGCTCATCTGCCCCGGCCTCGGCGGTACCGCAGTCCGGGCCGGCTACCACTACCGTCGATTCACCCGCCGGGTCAGTGAGCCATATCACTACCGCCGGCGCACCCTGGAAGTAGGCGAAGTCCATCGCCTGGGCCGTCATCGGGGTGGGGGCGAGGGCCTCCTGGACCGCCGCCACGCAGGCGGCCCGCTGCGCGGGATCCGCCCACAACCGGGTCAACTCCGGTGGGGCCGTCGCCGCGCCGTGCAGCATCTGGGGATCGGCCGGCGCCGCCGAGTCGTCTGGGCGCTCCGGCACCGTCTCCACCCGTTCGTCCGTACGGATCACCGCCAGCGGCGGCTCGGCGGGGAGCTGCCCCGGCTGGTAGTCGATGCCGCTGGCCACCAGCACCGGCGGGACCGAAACGGCCTCGGGCGCATCCGCCTCGGGCGGACCGGTCGCCGCCTGGGTGGTCACCTCCGCCGGCTGGGTGACCCCACCCGAGTCGGCCGAGGTCTGGCCGATCAGCTGCGGGTAGCCGAAGGCGGCGAATGCCGCCAGCGCCGCCGCGGTAGTCAGCCCGCCGCTCCACTGCAGTAGCCGGCGCCGCCGGGCGCGCGTGCCCGGCCGGGTGGATCCGGGCCGGCTCCGCCCGGGCGCACCCGGCCCACCGGCCGGACCGGACGGGAGGGCGGCAGACCGCGTGGGGGCGGACCGGGGCGCCGGCACGTCAATCCCGCCGCGGGCCAACACGGCGTCGAGTCGGTCCCGTACCTCGGCCGGCATGGTTGGCGGGGGTAGGGCCGCCAGATCCGCCTCGACCGCGGTCAGGGCAGCGGTCAATGTGGAGGCCGCCGCTGCCCATTCAGGATCAGTGGTGATGAGTCGGGCGATCCGGGCGTGCTCGGGGGTGCCGTCGAGCGCCCCACCGAGGTAATCGGCGAGGAGATCCCGGTCGACCGTCACCGTGCACCCCCCTTCGGCGTGGTGCCTCCCGACCTGAATGGGACGGTCCCGTCCGCGTTTCGGTTCCCGGCCGGGGCGGAACGCGGTCCGGTCCCCGACGGCGACTGCTCCGGCAGGTGCCCGAGGAGGGCCGCCAGCCGGGCCCGCCCCCGGGCACAGCGGCTCTTGACCGTCCCTTCGGCCACGCCCAACATGGCCGCTACCTCCGCCACTGGATACCCCTGCAGGTCGACCAGCACGATCGCCACCCGCTGCTCATCCGGTAGTTGCTGTAACGCCGCCCGGACCGTCAGGACCGTGTCATGGTCGACCGCCGGTGCCACGGGCTCCACTCCCCCCACGGGCCGAGGGTCGGACGAGTCCCCAGCGTCGGCCAGCGGCACGGTCGGGCGGGCCGCCCGCCGCCGGAGTCGGTCCAGGCAGGCGTTGACCACGATCCGATGGAGCCAGGTGGTGACCGCGGACTCTCCCCGGAACCGCCCCGCCGCCCGATGCGCCGACAACAAGGCGTCCTGCAGCGCGTCGGCGGCCTCGTCGGGATCGCCCATGGTCCGCAGCGCCACCGCCCACAGCCGATCCCGGTGCCGGTGGAACAACTCTCGGAAGGCATCCGGCGCCCCGGCGGCATGCGCGCGTAACAGTTCGGCGTCGCCCCGGGGGTCGGAGGACCCGGCGCGTTCGCGGTCGTTAGCGGGTAGCTCCGGCATGCTCACCCCGCCCGCACGATTCAGTAACCCTCGACGGTGATCTGCTGCACCTCGACCCGGAAGCCACCCTCCACCGGCGCCAGGTCAGTGAACCAGACCAGGAGGTACCGGTAGGTCTCCTCCGGCTCGAACGCGCTGAAGACCATGGTGGTGCCGCCTTGCTGCGGCTCGCCGAGCGGCCGGAAGGTCTGGTAGACCTCCTCGTCCCCATTCCGGCTGGAGCCCGGGTCGCGGTCGCCCACGCGCAGCTCCGCGGTGGCCCCACCGGTAGCCAGCTCCACCCGTACCAAGTCGACCCGCCGTTCCTCGCCCAGGTCGATCAGGATGCCCATACCTGGCTTGATGTTGCCGAAATCGGCGCTGGTGTACGTATCGGTGCGCCAACTCGTGGACAGATCGCCGTCGAGTACCGCCTCGATGCCGTCCAGCTCGGTCCGGTCTCCGTTCGGAGGGTCGACCACGCGAATCTGGTCCGCGGTCAGCGGGATCGGGGCCGGAGTATCCGAGCCGTTCGCCGGCGCCTGGCTGGCGGGCGGATCTCCTCCCGGGTCGGTGCCGGCGCCGGTACTGGTGCTGGAGTCACCCCCGGCCAACCAGGTGACCCCCGCCAGCAGGCCGATCAACCCGGCCACGAGGAGCCCGGCCAGGCCGACCATCACCCGCCGCCCCGACGGCCGGACCGGTAGGTCGGCGGTCCGGGTAGTGAACCGGATCGGCCCACTGGCTTCGGCGCCGTAGTAGCCCTCCGAGTCGGGATCCTCGGTTCCCGCCTCCAAACTGGACAACTCGCCGGCCAGAACATCCGCGGCCGGGGCGGCCAACCGCCGGTCCAGCAGATCCATGATCAAGTTGTCGAGGTAGTCCGGTACCCCGGCCCGGACCTGGCGGGGCGCGGCCAGTGCGCCGGCGCTGTCCCGAACCGCGTCCGGCAGTTGGGGTGGCCCGGGGACCTCCGCATGCGGCCAGTAGCCGGTCAGAGCGAAGTAGAGCAAGGCACCGACCGCGCGGACGTCCTCCTCATAGGGGGCGGCGCCGTCAGCGTCGGCGTCCGCGACCACCACGCGCCCGTCCTGGTCGAGCAGGATCGTCCCCGGGTGCAGGTTGCCGTGGCTCATCTCCGCCGCGTGGAGCGCGGCCACCGCGGCCGCGCAGGCGCTGCCGACCGCGATCGCCCCGGCCGCGTCGTACGGCCCGGCGGAGACCACCTCCCGCAGGGAAGTCCCGTCCACCCATTCGCGCACCACGTACGCCCGGGCGTGCTCGTCGATCGCGTCGTAGACCCCGACCAGATTGGGGTGCACCACCCGGCTGAGTTGGACGGCGGTCCGCAGCATCTGCGCGGCGGCGTCCCCGCCCGGGTAGCGCATGACCACCGCCACTGGGCGACGGAGGACTACGTCGACTCCGCGCCAGATCTGCCGTCCGGAGCGATCGGTGTTGACATGACGCTCCAGCTGGTATCGCTCGGCGAGGAGCTCACCACCAGCGGGTGCGCCGGCTTCGAACCCGGCTCCGCGACCCTCGCCGACCTGGGTCACCCCGTCCTCCCTCGTCGCTGCTGTCGCCCCGAGCGTCCTGCCACCGGAACAGTCTGTTCCCCACAGCGTAGGTGGTATGCGCCAACCGCGCCTCTGCCCAGCCGACCATAACCCGGCAGAGTCACGAACGTGACACACCCAGGTGTCGAACCTGACCGTCCCCTCCGCCCAATCCCCCGATACCGCCGGTTCGGGGCACCCATTTAACCCTGCTTTTCACGGCATTTCGGTCTTATGGCAACTACAGTGCTTCCGGGGGGTGGAGCTCGTGTGTGGTATCGCCGGATACGTGGGCCTGCACGCCGGGGACGGGGCCGACGGGGTGCTACGGCGGATGGCCCGACAACTCGAACATCGAGGCCCGGACGGGGAAGGAATCGTCACTCACGGCAATGTCGGACTCATCCATCGCCGGCTGGCGGTGATCGATCCCGCCGGTGGGGCGCAGCCGATGCGGTCCGTAGACGGTCGATACGTAATCGTCTACAACGGCGCGGTCTACAACTACCGCGAATTGCGCCAGCAGTTGACTGCCCGCGGTCACCAGTTCCGTACCGCCTGTGACACCGAGGTGGTGTTGGCCGCCTGGCAACAGTGGGGCGAGGGCGCGTTCGACCGGTTCAACGGCATGTTCGCGCTGGCGATCTTGGATACCGCCACCGGCGAGCTGGTGCTGGCACGAGACCAGTTCGGCATCAAACCGCTCTACCTCGCCAGTGACGGCTCCGGCCGGGTGGCGTTCGGCAGTGAAATCCGGGCGGTACTGGCCGCCGGAGTAGTGCCTCGCCGCCCCGACGACGTCACCATCTACCGGTACCTCCGGTTCCGGGTGCACGACGACACCGAGCGTACGTTCTTCGATCGGGTCCGCCGGCTGATGCCGGGGGAGCTGGCGGTGATCTCGCCGGACGGGCGAATTCGCTACCGCACCTACACCCAGCTCTTCTACGAGCTGGAATGGTTGGCCGCCCGCCCCCGGCGGTACGACGACGAGGCCCGGGAGGAGGTACGAGCGGAGCTACAGGCCGCGATCCGGCGGCGCCTGGTCAGCGACGTCCCGGTCGGCACCGCCCTGTCCGGTGGGCTCGATTCCTCCACTGTGGTCGCCACCCTCAACCAACTCCTGTCCGGTCAGGACAGTGAGGTCGGCGCGGTGGGGGCGGTGCAGCGCACCTTCTCCGCGGTGTTCCCGGGCCAGCGCAACGACGAGGAGCGGTACGTGGACGCGGTGGCCGCCGGGTGCGCCCACCAACTGGAGGTCCACAAGGTCTACCCCAATCCGGAGCAGTTCCTGATCGACCTACCGGACTTCGTCCGCACCCAGGAGGAGCCGGTCATCTCCACCGGCCCGTACGCGCAGTACTGCGTGATGCGGGAGGCCAGCCGGCACGTGACGGTGATGCTGGACGGTCAGGGCGCGGACGAGATGCTCGCCGGCTACCTGCCGTACTACCTGGTGCATCTCCGGGACATGCGGCGGCGGCGGGGGCTGCTGCCGGCCGCCTGGGAGCTGGCCCGCAGCGCGGACGTCCTGTGGCGGCTGGGTCGATTCCAGGTAGCCGATCTGCTGCGGCGCCGGCAGCGGGTCCCGGTAGAGCAGCTGCTGGCGCCGGAGTTCACCGCCGCCTGCGCGGACCAACAGATGACGGTGGTGGCCGACGACCTGAAGCGCCGGCTGACCGACGACCTGTTCCGCCACAGCCTGCCCGCCCTCCTGCGGTACGAAGACCGCAACACCATGCGGTTCTCGATGGAAGGTCGGGTGCCGTTCCTGGACCCACACCTGCTCCGGTTGGTGTGGAGCCTCTCCCCGGAAGCGATCATCAGCGGCGGGTGGAACAAGCGGGCGCTGCGGGACGCCACCGTCGGCCTGTTGCCGCCGGTGGTGAACCGGCGCCGGGACAAGATCGGATTCACCACCCCGGAGGATGCCTGGTTCACCCAGATCCAGGATTTCGTGGGGGAGGTGTTCCGCTCCGAGTCGTTCATCAACCGCCCGTACCTGCGGCCCGCGGCGGTGAACACGGCCTTCCGGGCCTACCAGGCCGGCCGTGCCCGCGCCGAAACCATGCTGTTCTGGCGGATGCTCAACCTGGAGCTGTGGTTCCGGGAGATGATCGACCGCGACCCGACCCTTCCGCCGGCCAGCACCTTCACCGCGCACTACCCGCACCCCGCCGAACCGGTCCCGGCCCAGCTGTCGGCGGCCGGTGGGGACGGCGCCGCCGCGCCGGCGCCCACCGCCGATCCCGGTGAGATCACCCCGAATGGGGACGGTCACCGGAACGGCCCCCGCGCCGGCCAGCCGGACGGTCACCCAGACGGGCGCGCGGCGGACCAGCCGCTGCTGCTGGTCAAGCCGGACTGGTTGCCCAATCAGGACAAACGCCTGGTCAGCCCGGACCAACGGTGGGCGCGGTTCCCGTTGCAGACGCCGCTGATCCGCAGCGGCGACGACATCCCGCGGCTGGCCGCGCAGCGGGTGGCCCGGTTCTTCGACGAGCTGGCGTCAGCCCCGGCGGAGGTGGTCGACCTGGTCGGCGAGCACCGCTGGTACCTGTACCTCAGTGAGAAGGTGGTCGCGATCGCGCAGGGCCGGTCCTTCTTCACCTGGGAGATCGAGCCGTCCTGGTGGGCCCGGCAACTGTCCCGGTTCGTCGTCCGTACCCCCTACGGGATCGGGCTGGGTGACCCCACCACCATGCAGCTGGCCATCAACGAGGTGGGGCTGCCACGGATCCTGGCCGCCTCCGCGGTGTCGGTGGCGGGCAAAGCGATCGGGCGGCGGGGATTGTTCTATCGAGTCACCGGACCGGAGGTGGCGGCGATCGACGGCCCCACCCACTACTCGGCCTATCCCGCGAACGTCTCCGCCAAGCTGGCCCCCGCCGAACCGGACCGGGTGGCCCAGCAGGTGTCCGCGGCGGTGCGCGCGGCCCTGCCGGTGTCGTTGAGCCAGCGGTACGGCGGGACGGTGGTGATCGACGCCAACGACCTGGGGCGCAACGTGCTCGGGCACGACACCGGGCTCCCTCCGGCCCTGCTGGCCAGCGCGTTCGTGGACAACCCGCTGGGGCAGGGGCGGGAACAGACCCCGGTGGGGGTGGTGTTCGCGCTCGCTCCGGCCGGGCGAGGTCAGCGCCGCAGCACCTTGGCGCGGACCAACGAGACCACCTCACCGACCTCCCCGACCTGCAGCAGCAGCGCGCACCCGAGGTAGGTCAGGCCCACCGCCGCCCCGCCGACCGCCAGCTGGAGCACCGCCTCCCACTTGTCCGGGTCGGTGCCGCCGGGCAGGAGTCGGGGGATCAGCAGCCCCACCCCGGCCGCCGCCCCGGCGGCCACTCCCACGCGGAGCAGGGTGTTGGCGATCCGGCGCAGGCCGAGCGGGCCCAACCGTCGCCGCAGCAGCACCGCCATCACCACCGCGGCGAACAGGTAGGACAGGCCGTTGCCGAGCATCATGCCGGCGGCCACGAACGAGGCGGCGAAGGCGGCGTAGATGCCCAACTGCACCGCCACCCGCAGCGCCACCACCGCCAGGTTGACCAGGGCCGGCGTCCGGGTGTCCGGCATGGCGTAGAACGTGAACGTGGTGAGCTGACTGAGCGTGAACGGGATCAGCGCCACCCCCGCCATCACCAACACCGGGGCGGTGGCTTCGGCGGCGCTGGCGTCGAACACCCCCCACTGGAACAGCGTGGCGGCGATCGGGAGGGCCAGCACCACGTACGCCACCGCGATCGGGGCCAGCACCGCCATCGACATCCGGGCGCCCTTGGACAGGTCCTCCACCATCGCGCCGTACCGGCGGTCGGCCGCGGCCGCGCTCAGCCGGGGCATCAACGCCATGATGATCGACACACCGACGATCCCGTGCGCCATCATCATCAGCAGGAACACGTTGTTGAAGATCAACAGCCCGGCTTCGGCTTCAGCGTCGGCGTTGTTGATGAGCGCCAGCACCACCAGCACGCTGATCTGGTTGACCCCGACGTAGCAGAACATCCAGGCGCCCAACCGGCCGATCTCCCCCAGTCGCAGCGCCCGGAAGTCGAACCGCCACCGCCACCGGAACCCGACCCGGCGCAGGGCCGGGAACAGGCCGGTCGCCTGCACCACGATCCCCAGCAGGGTGCCCCCGCCGACCAGCAGCAGCCGATCCGCCCCCATCTGCTCCGGGGTGATCGGGGTGGCGCCGTACCGCAACAGGTACAGCCCGAACGTGGCGATCACCACCAGGTTGTTCAGGATCGGAGTCCACATCGGAGCTGCGAAGTGGCCGCGGGTGTTGAGCACCGCGGCCAGCACCCCGGACAGGCCGTAGAAGAAGATGGTCGGCAAGATCAGATAGGACAGCGCGGTGACCAACCCCGGGGTGGGGGTCCGGGAGATCCAGGCCAGCAACGGCGCGCACGCCACCGCCAGCACGGTGGTCACCCCCAGCGCCAGCACGGTCAGGGTGAGCAGCCGCTGGGTGTACGCCTCGCCGCGATCCGGGTCGCGTTTGCGGGCCCGTACCAGGATCGGCACCAACACGCTGGTCAACACCCCACCCAGCAGCAGCTCATAGACCATGCCCGGGAACCACTGCGCGGTGGTGTAGGCGTTGCCCACCAGGGTGCTGCCGAGCGCGGCCGCGATCACCACCGTGCGCAGGAACCCGGTGATCCGGCTGACCAGACTGCCCAGCGCCATCACCGCGCTGTTACCGGCGGCGCTGCCGGCCCCGGGTTCGGCTGCCGGCCCGTCGGTGTCGGCGACGTCCTCGATCGGTGGGGGCGCCTGCTCCGTCGGCGGTGGCCCGGAGGCGGACTGGCCGTCGGCGGGGACGCCGGCGGCCGGCCCCGCAGGCGCGGTCCGGCGCGCGTGCTCGCTGTAGTACACCCGGCCTGGCATGCCCAAACCCTAGACGATCCGGGGTGGGCCAGCGGTGCAGCAGACCCGCAGTTGCGTCGGTACCACCGGACGAGCCTCCCCGTCGCCTGGTAGCTTTGGGCCGCTATGGCCAATGAGCTCACCGCCGCACAGCGACGCGCTGTCTCCGAGCTGGTCCGGATCTGGCCGGTCGCGGACGAACTCGCCCACCGCTTCACCGCCGCCGGGCACCAGTTGTACCTCGTCGGCGGATCAGTCCGGGACGCGCTGCTGGGCCGACTCGGTACCGACCTGGACTTCTGCACCGACGCCCACCCGGACCAGACCCTGGAGGTGGTCCGGGGGTGGGCGGAGGCGACCTGGGAGACCGGTCGGGAGTTCGGCACCATCGGGGTGTCCCGGCGAGGGCTACGGCTGGAGATCACCACCTTCCGGGCGGAGGTCTACGACCGGGTCCGCCGGCATCCGGAGGTGCGGTACGGCACCAGCCTGGAAGAGGACCTGCGGCGGCGGGACTTCACCGTCAACGCGATGGCGATCTCGCTGCCCGAGCATCGGTTCGTCGACCCGTACGGCGGGCTGACCGACCTGGCCGGGCGGGTGCTGCGTACCCCGGGCCCGCCGGAGGAGTCGTTCCGGGACGACCCGCTGCGGATGCTGCGGGCGGCCCGGTTCGTTTCGCAGCTGCGGTTCACGGTAGATCCGGCGGTCCGGCAGGCGATCGTCGACCACGCCACCGACCTGCGCCGGATCTCGGCCGAGCGGATCCGCGACGAGCTGATCAAGCTGATGGTGGGGGAGGATCCGGTAACCGCACTGCGGCTGCTGGTCGATACCGGCCTGGCCGACCAGTTCCTACCGGAGCTGCCCGGGCTACGGCTCGAGATCGATGAGCACGCGCAGCACAAGGACGTGTACGAGCACACCCTCACGGTGGTGCGTAACGCCATCGCGCACGAGGACGGGGAGCCGGACTTCGTGCTCCGGATGGCCGCGCTGATGCACGACATCGGCAAGCCCGCCACCAAGGCGGTGAGCCCGGATGGACGGGTCAGCTTCCACCACCACGAGGTGGTGGGGGCGCGGATGACCCGGGCCCGGATGAAGGAGCTGCGCTTCCCCAAGGACGTCACCGCCCAGGTGGCCAAGCTGGTCGCGCTGCACCTGCGGTTCTACGGGTACGGGCGGGGCGAGTGGACCGACTCGGCGGTGCGCCGGTACGCCCACGACGCCGGCGACCTGCTGCCCCGGCTGCACAAGCTGGTCCGGTCCGACTGCACCACCCGGAACCGGCGTAAGGCTGCCCAGTTGGCCGCCGACTACGACGCGCTGGAGGAGCGGATCGAGCGGCTGCGGGCCGAGGAGGATCTGGCGAAGGTCCGCCCCGACCTGGACGGCAACGAGATCATGAAGTTGCTGGGGATCCCACCCGGTCCGCTGGTGGGTGAGGCGTGGCGGCACCTCAAGGAGCTGCGGCTCGAACGGGGGCCGTTGCCCCGGGAAGAGGCGGAGGCCGAGCTGCTCGCGTGGGCGCGGGAGCGAGGCCTGGTGCCCCACCCGGACCACGATTCCGGATCGTCAGCGCGCGACGACTCTCAGCGCCCCTAAGGTGGGTCGAGGTCGGAAGGGCCGAGACGGGTCAGACCGGCAGCGCCGGTGACGAACCGGCATACCCGGTGCCGGGCGTCCGGGTGGGGTTGGTCGAAGTGGGGACGGAGCACCGCCCGACCCCGGGGGCTTGGCGGCGGAGCGTTACCGTCGGCTCATGCAGTCGCAGCGGTGGGCCTGGACCCACACCTACGCGGTTCCGCTGTTCGTGACCTCACTGGTGGCGTTGCTGCTGGTCGGGGCGGGCTGGACAGCCGTGCTGACGGGCTGGACAGCCGTGCTGATGTTCAACCGGGACGCCGACGATCCGACCGATTCGGGGGCGGCGGCAGGGCAGAACACCCCCACCCCCGGATTGGACGACTCCCCTGAGGAGCTGGATGACCCGGTCGCCGAGGAGGAGGACGAGGAGCCGACGCTGGACAGTGCCGGGGAGATAGACCCGTGCGTGGTCGGGTTGTGGGAGCTGGTGGAGCACTCCGAGCGGCTGGAGGCGTTGGGCGGCTCGTTCGTCCTGACCGGGGAGGGGCCGTTGGTGGAGTATCGGGCCGACGGTAGCGCCACGAGCGACTACGGGGTCGGCACCGCGTTCGAGATCGACATCGGGTTGGGGGACGCGCTCCCGGCCGAGGTCGCCGGCCAGGTGCACTATCGGTACGAGGCGAGCGGCGGGACCATGCGGTACTCCGACGTGCAGTCCGAGGCCACCCTGCAGGTGGAGTTGTTCGGTAGCCCGTACCAGGAGCAGTTCTCCTACTCGACCGCTCCCTTCTCGTACGAGTGCGACGGGGACACGCTCCTGTTCCACAACAATGAGCGGAGTTTCACCGCCCGGCTGGAGCGGTACTGACGCGACCGACGGCTTCGCCGCGCGGGAGGCGGTAGGAACCCACGTGCCCCGGACCTCATGCGAGGCCCGGGGCACGTCGTGGTGAGAGATCAGTTGTCGGAGACAGCCGGCGGGGACGACTGCTCGCCGGCGAACCGTTCGCTCAACCGGGCTAGCAGCTGGCTCAGGTCGACGCCGGTCAGGTCGGTGCCCAGCTGCAGACCCTGGGCCACGTTGGTGGCCACGCTCTTGGTCAGCGCCGAGGCGCCGTCGGTGGAGATGACCGTCATCTTGTCGATCGCCTTCATCGGCTCGGAAGCGGCGCCCACCACCTCGGGCAGGACCTTCAGCAGCAGGTCCAGTACGGCCGCCTCGCCGTACTTGGCGAACGCCTCCGCCTTCAGCCGCATCGCCTCGGCCTCAGCCCGGCCCTTGGCGAGGATGGCCGCCGCCTCGGCCTCACCCTCCTGCCGGATCGCCTCCGCGATCGCGCTCCGGCGCCGCTGCTCGGCTTCACCTTCCTTGGCACCCTCGACCGCGGCCGCCTCCGCCAGGGCCTGCCGGCGGGCCCGCTCACCTTCACCCATGAGCCGGGCCTGCTCGGCCGCGGCCTCGGCGGCGGCGATGGTGGCCCGCCGGGCACCCTCGGCCTCCTGCTCCACCTGGTACCGGGCGGCGTCGGCCGGCTTCCGGATCTCGGTGTCCAGCTCGCGGTCCTTCAGCTCGGCCTTGCGCTGGGCGACCTTGTGCTGCTCGGCCAGGATCGCCTGGTCGCGCTCGGCCTTGGCCAGCGGGCCGGCCGCCTCGGACTGGGCCCGAGCCGCGTCGATCTCCGCCTGGATGGAGGCCTTCTTCAGCTCCAGGTTCCGCTCCGCCTCGGCGATCGCCTCTTCGGCCAGCAGCCGCTCCTGCTCGGCGGCCTGCCGGGCCTTCGCCTCCGCGATCGCGGCGTCCTTGATCACCCGGGCCGCTTCCGGCCGCCCGAGGTCGTCCAGGTAGGACCCTTCCGCCACGATGTCCTGCAGCTGGAAGGTGTCCAGCACCAGACCCTGGTTGGTGAGCGAGTGCTCCGCCTCCTCCGCCACCGCGGAGGCGAACGCGGCCCGGTCCCGGATGATCTCCTCGACGGTGAGCCGACCGACGATCGAGCGGAGCGCACCGGCGAGCACTTCCCGGGTGAACTCGTCGATTTCGTTCTGCTGGTGCAGGAACCGCTGGGCGGCCGCCCGGATCGCCGACTCGGTCCCGCCGACCTTGACGATCGCGACCCCTTGCAGGTTGGTCCGGATGCCCTGCTTGCTGACCGCGCCGTGGATCTCTACTCGGATCCCCCGGCTGGACAGGTCCAGGGTGTGCAGTTTCTGGATCACGGGCCAGACGAACACCGAGGCGCCCATGACCACCTTCTGACCGGACAGGTCGCGGGTGGCGGTGCCGTCAGCGGTCGTGGTGGTGCGACCCTTGCGGCCGGTGACGATGAACGCCTCGTTGGGCCCGGCCACCTTGATCCGGGAGATGATGAACAGTGTCAGCAGCACGAGCAGCAGCACTCCGCCGCCGATGGCAAGGACAATAGCCATAGCTTCCCTAAGGAGTAGGGTCCGATGAGGACTAATTAATGGGGGTTACGGCCGGGGGGTGGTGGATGGGTCACCGGGCACCGGCTCGACGAACACACTGGTCTCGCTGGTTGCCTCGATGACGAAAACCTGTGCGCCCAGGGGAATGGCTCTCCTCGCTCGGGCATTCAGCTTGACCGGCTGACCGCCCAGGGTCACGCGGACTTCGCCGTAGCCTTGGGCGGGAATCGGGGTGACCACCACCCCGACCGATCCGGGCAGGTCGCTCCGACGGGGAGTAGCGTCGGTCCGCATCTGTTGCAGCGCCCGGGTCAACCGGAGTGACAGCCAACCAGCGGGTACCGAAGCGGCCACGCCGATCACGCCCGCGCCCAGCAGCGCGGGCATGCCGCCGCCGGCGAAGGCCGCGTTGGCCCCAGCGGAGGCGAACCCGAACACACCCAGGCCAGCCGCCACCGCCTCCATCGGCACCAGACTGTCGAGATGGAACAGTTCCACCCCGGCCAGGCTCAGCGCCAGTAGCAGCAGCCCGAGACTGCCGATCGCGAGGAACAGCACGGTCGCCGCGTCCATCCGCCCTCCCTCCGTGCTATTTCGAGGATAACGGTGGGGCGCCACCTGCACAGTTGCCGTTAAGGCACAGTTGCCGGTAAGGAAACGGGCAAATGAGGAGTGATCAGGGCGGTTAGTCCAGGATCCAAGCGAGGAAACGATACAGCCCGACCGCCGCGAAGAAACTGAACGTCCCGAGCACGACCAATACGAATAGGCACGGGAGCGCGGCGCTTCGCTCCGTCCGCGGTCGGGACCGCCACGGCCCGCGGTAGGTGGCTGGTGGGCCGGCTGCGGCCGCGGCCGCGCGTAACTCGTCCAACCGGGCCCGGGCGGTCGGGCCGAGCTGATGGTCGTCCCCCTCCCAGCGCAGCAGTCGCAGCCGTAGCCATGGATCGGGGTTGGCACGGGTGAAGGCGGCGAGTTCGGCGTGGCTTACGTCCTCGAACAGGAACCCCCACCGGCCGGCTTCGACCAGGTTGCCGGTCTGGCGGTGGATCTCTACGAGCATCCGCCGTAGTTCCAGGTCGTCGGGATCGATGGCGATCAGGGTGCGGAGCCGTTGCGTGGCGGAGTGGGTGTGCCCGAGCGCGAGATCCTGCTTGACGCGTGCCAATACGTCCGCCTTCGCCACACTTCGATCATCGACGAGAACCGGTGTCCGGTGCCACCGCTGATGCCTGGCTGGCGGATAACAAAACGATAACTAGCCTTAGTGGACTATCCAACTGGTTACAGTCAGGATGCCCACAACCGCAAACGGCGTCGCCGCCACGATGGCGACGACGCCGATGCGTACGGTCCGGCGCCCGGCGGGACCAGTCAGCAGTCGGGCTGCCAACGATCTCCGGCCGGGCGCGCCGGATAAGTTGTCCGGCCACGCCTGATACAGGAAGCGCGCCATTCGTTCGAGCCAGGTGGGCTGCGCCTTGGCCGCGGCGGCGGTGCGGTCACGGCGCCGGGTGGCCCGGGCCGCGATCAAGCGGTCGTGCTCAGCCTCGGCTTCGGCGACCAGTCGGCGCAATCGGTCCCGGGCGTACTGGGTGGCCGCCTCTCCGGGGCGGTGGGGCCAGCGCAGTTGGCGCAGTCGCGCCCGGGCAGACGGGTACGCCCGCTCGAACGCCTGGATTTCAGCGGGGTCCGCGCCTAGGGTGAGGTAGTCCCACCGCCCGGCTTGGATCCGGTTACCCACTCGCCGATAGGCCGCTGCCAAGCGCCGCCGTAGATCCAGGTCGTGGGGGTGTGCGGCGACGAGGCTGCCTAACCGCTGGATGGCAGAGTGGGTCGACCCGCGTGCGAGGTCGGCCGCCACCCGGTCAAGGACGCCGGTCTTGCCCATAGCCTCACTATGAGACCGGCCGGCCACCCCGTCTAGTACGTGGTTCGGTGTTGCCGGTCGCCGTAATGGTCGATGCGGCAATCCCCCGGATGGAGGAATTTGGGCCGGTCAGCGCTGACCGGCCCGAAAAGTTACGGCCGAGAGCAGTGATAACTGTCACTGCTCTCGGCCGTTGTTCACTCACCCCGAATGAACGCTTCGACCGCTTCCCGCGCCTCGTGGTCGGCCATCTGCTGCGGCGGCGACTTCATGAAGTACGCCGACGCCGACAGCAGCGGGCCGCCCTGCCCCCGGTCCTTGGCGATCTTCGCCGCGCGGATCGCGTCGATGATCACACCGGCGGAGTTCGGCGAGTCCCACACCTCGAGCTTGAGCTCCGCGTTGAGCGGCACGTCCCCGAACGTCCGGCCCTCCAGCCGGATGTAGGCCCACTTCCGGTCGTCCAGCCACGGCACGTGGTCCGACGGCCCGATGTGGATGTCCCGCGCGTTCATCTCGTGCGGGATCTGGGAGGCCACCGACTGCGTCTTCGAGATCTTCTTGGACTCCAGCCGGGACCGCTCCAGCATGTTCATGAAGTCCATGTTGCCGCCGAAGTTGAGCTGGTAGGTGCGCAGCAGCTCGACCCCGCGGTCCTCGAACAGCTTGGCCAGCTGCCGGTGCACGATCGTGGCCCCGACCTGCGACTTGATGTCGTCACCCACGATCGGCACCCCGGCCGCCTCGAACTTGGCCGCCCACTCCGGGTCGGAGGCGATGAACACCGGCAGGGCGTTCACGAACGCGCAGCCGGCGTCGATCGCGGCCTGGGCGTAGTAGCGGGTGGCCTCCTCCGAACCCACCGGCAGGTAGCAGACCAGCACATCCGCCTTGGCGGCCCGCAGCGCCGCCGCTACGTCCACCGCGGGCTCGTCCGACTCGTCAATGATCTCCTGGTAGTAGAGGCCAAGCCCGTCGAAGGTCGGGCCACGCTGCACGGTCACGCCGGTCGGCGGCACGTCGCAGAAGGTGACGGTGTTGTTCTCACTGGCGACGATCGCCTCGGCGAGGTCCCGACCGACCTTCTTGGCGTCCACATCGAAGGCGGCCACGAACTGCAGGTCGGAGATGTGATAGTCCCCGAACTGTACGTGCATCAGCCCCGGCACGCGTTCGGCCGGGTCGGCGTCACGGTAATACTGGACACCTTGGACCAGCGACGAGGCACAGTTGCCCACGCCGACGATGGCGACACGGATGGGGCCCATTGCGGGTCCTCCCTTTCTGATCGTGGTCAGCGCCCCAGGGAATCCTGCGGCGGTGTGGTTCGTGGGGGTAGGCCGGACCGCTCGTTGGCGATGAGCTCCTCCAGCCAGCGGACCTCCCGCTCACAGGCCTCGAGCCCGTGGCGTTGGAGTTCCAGGGTGTACGCATCGAGGCGTTCAGCGGCTCGGGCAAGCACCTCCCGAAGTCCTTCCCGGCGCTCCTCCACCTTGCGCCGCCGACCCTCCAGGATGCGTAACCGGGTGGCCCGGTCGGTGCGGGAGAAGAATGCGAAGTGCACTCCGAACCCGGTGTCCTCCCAGGTCTCCGGCCCGGCCTGGGCCAGCAGTTCACCGAATCGCTCCTTGCCCTCGGCCGTAATCTTGTAGACGATCCGGCCCCGCCGGCTGGTCAGGGGCGGCACGGTCTCGTCCTCCGGGGTGGCTTCGTCCGCCTCGGCGATGAGACCATCCGCCTGCATCCGGCGCAGTGTCGGGTACAGCGTGCCGTAGCTGATCGCCGCCCGGATCGCTCCAAGCTTGGTGGTCAGCTGCTTTAGCAACTCGTACCCGTGCATCGGGCCCTCATGCAGGAGGCCCAGGATGGCGAACTCCAGCGTTGCCACGCCCTACCCCCTTCGTCGACCGCCCCGGCCCGACCAGGTCGTGACCAGGGATGACCCGGGCACGTGGTCGGCCGATCTACCGGTCCGACATACCGTACCCACATACCGACTCGATGTATCGTCACGATACATCGGGGTCAGATTCGCCAGCAACGGTGGTGGCGGGAGCAGCCTCGGCTGCGTACGCTCTTTCCCATGCGTACCCAGCGGCAGCTCGTGGACTACTCCCTCAGGCGACGGGCGCTGCTGCGGGACGTCTACGCCGGCCTGGTGTCTACCTATGAAGTGTGCGACGCCTCGCCGTACCTTAAAAACGCCGCCAAGTACCACGGCGATCCGATCGACGTCCGGTGCCCGATCTGCCGCCGGGAGAACCTCACGCTCGTCCACTACGTGTACGGTGACGAGTTGCGGCACGCGTCCGGGCAGGCGCGGCGGCGTGCTGATCTGCCGGCGCTCGCCGCCCGGCTCCGGGAGTTCCGGGTGTACGTGGTCGAAGTCTGTCGTGGTTGCGACTGGAATCTGCTCGTCGAGCAGTTCGTCCTCGGAACCGGTGCTGAAGGTGGCGACGACGTGATACGGATGAGGGAGCAGCGGAGAGCCCGGGCATGAGTGGCGGGCGTGTCACGCGTCACGGTCTGTCCGGTCCTGGGACGACAATCCCAGTGAGCGAGGGCATGGTGTAGGCAATGAACTCGTACGACCATCCCCGATCTGACGACCGCGGGTACGCGGGTTACGACCCGTACGGGTCGTACGACGATGCTTACAGCGGTTACCAGGACAGCTATTCCCAGCAGCCTGACCCCGCCGCGGGGTACGCGGCGGACCCGTATGCGCGCTCCGGCCCCGATCCTTACGCGGTGGACTCGTACGCCGAACCGGCTCCCCGCTCCACCGCGCGGGCGACCGCCTCCGTCAGCGTGGCGTCGGCCCGGGCGCGGGTCCCGGCCGGGCGGGCGACGGTGGGCAGCGCGGCGGTCGGCGCCGCCGCGGTCGGCAGCCCGGTAGGCGAGGAGGACGGGCCCCGACCCCGGTACGACTGGGGGTCCGGCCGGGCTGCGGCCGGGCGGGCCAGTGTCCCGGTCTCCCCGGCCGCCGGCGGAGCGGCCGGCCGGGCCAGTGTCCGGCCCGGCGGCGGGGAGCCCCCGCGGCCGGCGGGCGGGGGCGCGGGGGCGCGCCCCCCCGGGCGGAAGAAGAAGCGGCGCTGGATCCGCAACACCCTGCTGTCCTTCCTGGCCGTCCTGGTGATCGCGGCCGGCGGGGGGATGGTCGCGCTCAGCTACTACGTGGAGTCGGTGCCCCTGCCAGAGGAGCTGGACCTACCCGAGGTCAGCACCATCCTCTACGCCGACGGCTCCGAGATGGCGGTGCTGCAGGAGGTCAACCGGGAGATCATCGACACCACCGTCCCGGAGCTGGAGCACGTGCGCAACGCGGTGGTCGCGGCGGAGGACAACAAGTTCTGGGACCACAGCGGGGTCGACTTCCAGGGGATCGCCCGGGCGTTCATCAACAACATCACCGGCGGGGAGCGGCAGGGCGCCTCCACCATCGACCAGCAGTACACCCGGCACGCCGCTGAGCTCACCGAGGACAGCTACTCCCGGAAGCTGCAAGAGGCCGCCATGGCCTACAAGATGAACCAGGAGTACTCCAAGGACGAGATCCTGGACTTCTACCTCAACACCATCTACTTCGGTCGGGGCGCGCACGGGATCGAGGCGGCCGCCAAGGCGTACTTCGGCAAGCCGGCGGTGGAGCTGAGCGTGGGTGAGGCGGCGCTGCTCGCCGGGGTGATCCGGGTGCCGGACGACGGGAGTGGCTTGTCGCCGTACGACCCGCTCAACAACCCGGACGACCAGAGCGTGGCGCTGGCCCGATGGAACTACGTGCTGGACCAGATGGTCGGCATGGGCACCCTGGACCCGACCGCCCGGGCGGAGCTGGTGGAGCTGCCGGAGGTGATCGACCCGAAGGGGGTCCGGAGCTGGCACGAGGGGCCGCAGGGCAACATCGTCCGGCAGGTCCGGTACGAGCTGGAGCGCAACTTCGGGATCACCGACCTGACCACCGGCGGCTACCGGATCACCACCACCATCGACCCGGAGATCCAGCAGGCGGCGCTGGACGCGGCCCGGCGGAAGAACAAGGCCTCCTATTGGGAGACCGTTTCCAAGGACGTCGACGCGGCGATCGTGGCGATCGATCCGGCCACCGGGGCGGTGCGCGCCTACTACGGGGGGGAGGACGGCACCGGGTTCGACCTGGCCGGGCCGAACTACACCCCGGACCTGGGGTGGCACGGTGGGCGGGCGCCCGGCTCCACCTTCAAGATCTACACACTGGTGGCGGCGCTGCGGGAAGGGGTCTCGCTGAAGTCGCACTGGCGGACCAGCAACTACCAGCCGGACTGGGCGGCCCAGCAGATCCACAACGCCGGCCGGGTGGCGACCAGCTGCGAAGGGGTGCCGCCGGACTACTGCACCCTGTACTGGTCCACGCAGTACTCCTACAACGTGCCGTTCGCCTACTTCTCCGAGGCGGTGCCGGGCAACCGGGGGCCGGCGTTGATCGTGCAGGCGGCGATGGACGCCGGGATCCGGATGATGAAGGACACCCGGGAGGGGATCTGGCACGACCTGACCGAGATCGAGAGCGCCGATGAGGTGGCGCCGGAGTACTTCTACCACCCGGTGGCCTACGGGCAGTACCCGGTGACCGTGCTCGACCACGCCAGCGGGGTGGCCACGTTCGCCGCCCGCGGGGTCTACCACGAGCCGCACTTCGTGGAGCGGGTGGAGCAGAAGGTGAACGGCGAATGGGTGGAGATCAACGGCAGCCGGGTCGCCGGGGAGCAGCGGATCGACACCCCGATCATGGACGCGATCACCGGGGTGCTGTCCACCATCCCCGCGCTCAACTGGGCTGAGTTGGCCAACGGTCGGCCGGCCGCCGCCAAGACCGGGACCTGGGAGCACCCGGACGGCGGCAACATGGACGCCTGGATGGTGGGCTACACCCCGCAGCTGGCGGCCGCGGTCTGGGTCGGCGACGACAAGGGCAAACCGATCTACAACGCCGATGGTTCGAACATTGGTAGCCATCAATTGCCGTCCTGGATCTGGAAGAAGTTCATGGACGACGCCCATGCCGTCAAGGGCTACGAGATCCAGCAGTTCCCGCCCGCGCCGGACGTCGGCAACCCGAACCACCCGTACGCCAACGGGGTGTTGCCGGAGCCGGAGGACGACGACGATCCCCTCTGCCGGCTGCCGATCATCCAGTGTGACTCCGACGATGACGACGATGATGATCGGCGCGGCCCCGGTGGCCCGGGCGACCAGGGCGGTCGCGGCGGCGGTGCGGACAGCGATCCGGGCGTGATCGACCCCGGCGATCCCGGTGACGTCGGTGATCCCGGTTGGGGCGATGACGACAGTGGTCGCCTCCTACCGTGGCCGCCATGGGGCGACTGACCACCCTGACTGGGCGGCGTGGATTTCCCCACCGTCCGGGCATCGGCTGGTAACGTCAGGCGCTGTCCGTGCCACGGGGAGGGTCATGCACACGCAGGCGGAGTCCCGACTCCAGTCCGAGGTGCTGGAGGATCTGCGGGGGGCCCGGCACTACCGGCGGTGGCTGGTGCGCCTGGTCTCCCCCTATCTCGGGGAAGATCCGATCGAGTTCGGCAGCGGGATCGGCGACTACGCCGCCGAGTTAGCGGTCGGTCGGCGCCGTTTCACCGCCACGGAACCGGATCCGGACCGGTACGCCGCCCTGGCGGCGCGGTTCGCCGACGACCCGGTGGTGCAGGTGCGCCAGCTCGAGCTCCCGGTACCGGAGGTCGAGGGGCAGACCAAGGAGCACACCGGGGCGGTGCTGCTGAACGTGCTGGAGCACATCGCCGATGACGTGGCCGCGCTGCGGAGTGTGGCCGGGATGGTCCGCCCGGGCGGGGCGGTGGTGGTGTTCGTGCCCGCCTTCCCGGGGGCGATGAGTCGGTTCGACCGGTTGATCGGCCACTACCGCCGGTACACCCGGGCGAGTCTCACCGACGCCATGACCGCCGCCGGGTTGACGATCGAGCGGCTGCACTACGTCAACTCGGTGGGGTTGATCTCCTGGTTCCTGCTGATGCGGTGCTGCCGGATGATCCCCCGGGACACCCTGGCGCTGCGGACCTACGATGCCACCGTGATCAGATCAGTGGCCTGGGCGGAGCAGCGGTTCCGGCCGCCGTTCGGGCAGTCGGTGCTCGGTGTCGGCCGGGTCCAGGGTTGACCACGCGGGGTATGAGCGCATCGGTTCGGCCTCCGTCCGCGCCGGAGCAGCGCGGCCCGATGGATAAGCCCAGCCGCTCCGACCGGTTCGTGGCGGGGCTGTCGGAACTGATCGGGGGACCGTTCGGGGCACACGCGGCCCCCAGATCGGGGTTCTGGTCCCCGGCCCAGATCGTGCTCGCCCTCACCTGCCTCACCCTGGCGCTGCACTGGGTGCAGAAGTCCCCGTGCCGTAACGGCGCCACCTGGGTGGAGTCCGGCCAGTTGTGGCGGTTCTGCTACAGCGACGTGATGGCGCTGTACGGCGCGCCCGGCGGACTCAGCGAGGGGGGACTGCCCTATCTGGACTATCCCCTGGAGTATCCGGTCCTGATCGGGGTGTTCATGAGCCTGATCGGGGTGCCGGTGTACCTGCTGGGGCAGACGATGGCGATCCAGGAGTTCGCCTGGTTCTATGACCTGACCGCGGTGGCGCTGGCCGGCTGCGCGGTGGCGTCGGTGGTGCTGATGCTGCGGCTGCGCCAGCGTCGGCCGTGGGACGTGGCGATGTTGGCGGTAGCGCCGGCGTTGCTGCTGACCGCCACCGTCAACTGGGACCTGTTGGCGGTGGTGTTCGCGATCGGGGGGATCGCGGCGTGGGCCCGCCAGCGGCCGGTGCTGGCCGGGGCGCTGCTGGGGCTGGGCACCGCCACCAAGCTGTGGCCGGGATTTCTGCTCCTGCCGCTGCTGCTGCTGGCGCTACGCACCGGCCGGTACCGGCCGGCCGGGCAGGCGATCATCGCCGCGGTCGGGGGCTGGCTGGCGGTCAACCTGCCGGTGATGCTGGCGGAGTGGAGCCGGCGCGGCAACATCGACAACTGGTCCCGGTTCCTGGAGCTGAACACCGAACGGGGCGTGGACTGGGGCACCTTCTGGTACGTCGGGCAGTACCTGGACCGGCAACTGGTCGCCGGATCGGGGCCGTTCGAGTGGCTCGCCGGGCACGTCGACCCTCACCTGAACTGGCTGTCCTACGCCCTGTTCGGGCTGGCCTGCCTGGGGGTGGCCTGGCTGACCTGGAAGGCGCCGCGCCGGCCTCGGCTGGCCGCCCTGGCGTTCCTGGTGGTGGCGGCGTTCCTGCTGGTCAACAAGGTGTGGTCGCAGCAGTTCGTGCTGTGGCTGCTGCCGCTGGTGGTGTTGGCCCGCCCCCGGTGGGGAGCGTTCCTGGCCTGGCAGGCCGCGGAGGTGATCTACTTCTTCACCTTCTACGGCCAGCTGCTGCGGGTCAGCACCCGGCCCGAGGATCAGTTCCTGATGCCGGAGGGGTGGTTCATCGTCGCCGCCAGTCTGCGCTGGTTGACGGTGGCGGTGCTGTGCCTGCTGGTGGTACGGGACATCCTCCAGCCTCGGCACGATGTGGTGCGCCAGCAGTACCCGGACGACCCGGACGGTGGGGTGTTCGACGGCGCCCCGGACCGGATCAGCGATCGGAAGGCGGTCCCGGCGGCACCGTCGGTCGCGGCCCCGGGGTGAGACCCGGGCCGGGCTGTCCACCGGGACCGGGCTGGTTACCGGGGCCGGGCAGACCGCCGAGGTCGGAGAGATCGCCCGGCTCCGGGTTGAGGTGGAACACCACCACCCCGTCGTCCTGCTCCTCCCGGGCGATCCCCAGCCGGTCGCCGGTGGCGGTGAGCGCCCCCTCCCAGGGGGTGCCGACCGCCTCCGGGAGGACCAGCACCGTCTCCACCCCCAGCGCCCGCAGGTGAGACACGCTCGCCTCGTCCGGGAAGCTGGCGGTGATCTGCCGGGTCTCATGCAGGGACGTGGGCGTGAACCCGGAGCCGCCGTTGATCAGTGGTACGAACCGGTCGGTGCTCCACAGCATCACCCGCATGTCGGTGAGCTGGTCGCTAGGCAGCACCAGCACCGGCCCCTCCACGGTGGCCCACGCGGCCGGCGGCGGCGGCACCACCGGGTGCGGAATGGTGTTGATCCCCTCCACCAGCACCAGCGCCACCGGCACCAGGGCCGCCACCCGCAGCCACGGGCGCGGGCGGGGGTACCCATGGGACAGTGACAGCTCCCGGGCACGCGCCAGGAACGCCGCCACCGCGCCGGCGGCTAGCACCCCGAGCAGCAGCGTGGTCCAGATGACCAGCCGCCCCGGGGTGCGCAGCGCGTCCCAGCCGGGAAGGTGTTCGTGCAGCAACCGGTAGATCTCGCCGTCCAGCAGCTGGGTACCCATGGCGAGCCCGACGCTGACCACCACCCCGATGGCCAGCCCCAACCGGACCCGCCAGGACCAGACCGAGAACACCAACCCGGTGGCGGCCAACCCGATCAGCGCGAACCCCGGCAGGAGCGCCATCTCCGGTGCCCACGCCAACTCCGCCCGGGGGCCGGCGTGCAGCGCCCCCCACAGCCAGGACTGCTCCGGGGCGGTGACGAACCCTTGCAGCGGCGGTGAGAACGCCTCCAGGAGCTGGAAGTCCCGGCGGGCGTGGGGATGCTGCTCGACCACGGTCAGGTAGGGCAGTGCCATCAGCCCGCACACCGCCGCGAACAACCCGCCGCCGATCAGGTTGACGGTCACCACCCGGCCGATCCGCTGCCGGGGGCGGCGCAGGATCCGGCGCACCACCCAGGCCACCGCGACCACCAGGCAGATCCCGGCCAGCACGTACCCGAACGGCAAGCCGATGCCGAACCCGAGCGTGATCTGCCACGCCGCGACCAGCCAACCGGCCATGATCCACACCGGCCGCACCTTCTTCGGCTGGAAGCCTCGTCGTAACGACCAGCCGTTGCCGCGGGCCAGCATCGCCAACGAGAGCGCGATCCCTCCGGTGGACAGCACGTGCAGGTGCCCGGCCTGGGTCATGCGCCAGGGCGCGTACGCGAACGCCAGCGCCAGCACCAACGCGGGGATCGGGCCGGTGCCGAGTTGTCGGGCCAGGACGTACCCGCCCACGAACGCCAGCGCGTGCGCCAGCACGAACAGGATGTTGTAGCGGAGGATCGCGTCGGCGGGCCCCTCACCGAGCAGGCTGGCCGGGGCGTATCCGAGCAGGGTGTCGGTGAACGCGTAGCTCCACCGCTCCGGGTAGAACGCGTTGGTGTGCCACAGCTGGCCGGGGTCGGTCAGCAGGATGTGGCCGGGCCACGCCAGCAGCCAGGCCACCAGGGTCGGATCACCGGTGTCCTGCGGCAGGGTGTACTGGGGGTAGCGCAGCGCCGGCCAGGTCATCACCACCGCCAGGAGGGCCGCCCCCACCGACACCAGGGTCCACTCGTGGATCAGCGCGGCGCCCACTGCGGACAGGGCGCGCCGGATCCGCCCCGGCGGGCGCTCCGGGAGCGGGGCGAACGCGGCCCACCGGTCCTCTTCGGAGGGTCCCGCTTCTTCCTCGCCCTCTTCCCCCGTCTCTTCCTCCGCCGGTTCCGTCGGTGTCTCCTCGGCGGCCTCCTCCGGGGTGGTCTCCCCCGCCGGGGGCTCCTCCGTGGGCTCCGCGGCGACCGGGGTGGTCGGATCGGAATCCGTGGTCACGGTCGCGGTGGCTTCTGCGGGCGCGGTGGTCTCCGCGGCTCCGACGTCGGTCGCGTCGGGCTCGGCCGAGGTATCCGGGCGGGCGGGCACGCGTGGGGCCAGGGCAGGGATGTCCGACCCGGTGTCCGGCTCCGGGGAGATCGGTTCCGGGGAGGTCGACCCGGTCCGGTCAGTGGCCTCCATCCCTCATTCGCCTTACCGTCCGAGCTGCTGCCGCAGGTATGCGATGTCCGCCGCCTGCCCGCCGTCGTCATCCGGGGTCTCGACCACGACCGGCGCGCCGGCGGTCCGGACCACCTCCACGATCAGGGCCGGATCGATCTTCCCCTGGGTGAGGTTGGCGTGGCGGTCGCGCCGGGAGTTGAACGGATCGCGGGAATTGTTGGCGTGGATCAGATCGATCCGGCCGGTGATCGCCTTGATTCGCTCCACCAGGCCGAGGAGTTCTTCCCCACCGGCGAAGGCGTGGCACGTGTCCAAACAGAACCCGGCACCGAACTCCCCCACCGCGTCCCACAGCCGCGCCAGCGAGTCCAGCCGGCGGGCGCACGCGTTGTCGCCCCCGGCGGTGTTTTCGATCAACACCGGGACGGGGAAGCCGCCTTGCTCCTCCGCGTACTGGAAGGCCTTGCGCCAGTTGTCGATCCCGGCCGCCAGGTCGTCTCCCTTGCTGACGTGGCCGCCGTGCACCACCAGGCCGATCGCGCCGAGCGCGGCCGCGCCGCGGGCGTGCGCGAACAGCAGCTTGCGGCTAGGAATCCGGACCCGGTTGTTGAGGGTGGCGACATTGATCCGGTACGGCGCGTGGATCACCACGTCGACTGCGGAGGCGCGGATCGCCTCCGCGTCGGCCCGGGGTTGCGGCTCCTCCCAACCTTGCGGATCAGTCAGGAAGAACTGCACTATCTCGGCATCTCGGGCAGCCGCCTCGGCGAGGGGGTCGACCCGTTCCACGTGCGCACCGATCCGCATGGAGTCCAACCTTAGCGTGGCGATGACTTCCGGTTAGGGTGGCGCGGCGACCAGACCATCCCCGCTTCCGGTAGCTGTCGGACCCGGCAAGTTATCAGGTCACTGCCGGGTCTGGTCCGTTACTGGTCACGTTTCTCTTCGTTGGGCGGGATGGGCCAGGATGTCCACCGACGATCCCGTCGGGGTGCGCCCCCGCCAGTGTCGACCCTGGGAGCTGAGAGACATGACTTCACGCCCACGCCTGCTCGGTACCCGGCGCCAGCGCCTGGCGCTGCTGGCGACCGCCGCATTCGCGGGCGCACTGGTGCCACTCGCTGGTTCACCGGCCGCTGCGCAGTCCACCGAGACGGTGACTTTTACCGCTAGTTGCGGTCTGCTCGGCCTCGGTGGCAGCTCCGCGGTGGATCGCAGTGAGCTGACCGTGGTGGAGGGGTCCCAGATCGAGTTCGTCAACCAGGCGTCTCGTTCGATGACCCTGAGCTGGGACGGAAGGCAGGAGTCGGTGGCGGCGGGCCACTCCTACACCCTGCCGGTCGAGGAGGACCCCGCCAGCTTCACCGTCACCTTGCGGGTGCGGTGCCTGGTGGGCTCCCCTCGCAGCCGGGTCACGGTGACCGTCACTCCCCCACCGACGCCGGATCCGGTGCCGACCACCCCGGCACCGGTGGACGACCCGGGGGAGACCCCTCCGAGCCAGGAGCCGGCCCCCAGTCCATCCGCGGTCGGAGGGGCGTACGGGGAAGCGGCCGAGCCCGATGGCAGCGCGCGTCCGGGGGGCTGGGTGCCCGGGGACGCCACCGAGGTGGACGAGCCGGAGCCGTTGCCCGGCACCAGCCCCGCCGACGGTGCGATGAGCAACCGCCCGGAGCCGGCCGATGCGGACGAGTCGGAGGCCGACGCGGAGGTGGGGCCGACCGAGGACGCGGACGACACCGCGGACATCGCCCCGGCGGCCTCCTCCGCCCCGGATGACGGCTCGGTCGGCCTGCTGGCACTGATCGCCACGGTCTGCGTGGTGGGGGTGTCCGCCGGAGCGATTCGGGTGCTGCTGGGGCAGCGGGCGGTGCGGGATCCGGCCTAACGGCTGACCGGGCGGGTAACCGCCCACTGTCAATTCCAGATCGATGAGCTCCGCGGGGCGTCAGAGATCCATCCTCGTCGGTGTGGTCGTTCCTCCCCAGGTCCCACCCAAATGAAGTGGATCCGACGCCCCGCGGTCATACTCCGCGCGCTACGATTGCGCCCGGCCCGCCGGCGGGTCGCCGCCCGGCGGGGACGCATGACCTCCTGCCACGGACCGACCGTGGCCGCTTGAGCCCAGAGGAGGTGAGTGAGTCTTGCGTCACTACGAAGTCATGGTGATCCTCGACCCCGGTCTCGAGGAGCGCACCGTCGGGCAGTCGCTGGACAACTACCTGAAAGTGATCCGCGACTCCGGTGGTGTGGTGGAGAAGCTGGATGTGTGGGGCCGGCGTCGACTCGCGTACGAGATCGGCAAGCGGTCCGAGGGGATCTACGCGGTGATGGACCTGCGGTGCACCCCGGAGGCAGTGGCCGAGCTTGATCGGCAGCTGCGACTGAACGAGGCCGTCCTGCGGACGAAGGTTATCCGGCCTGACATCCGGTGACGGCGGTTCCGCCGCTGTCGTACTGGTGCGACACCCTCAGCGGTGACGCGCTCACGACGGGCGGCGGACGGCGAAGGAGAGGGAGCGCCATGGCAGCTGGAGACACCAACATCACCCTGATCGGCAACTTGACCGACGATCCGGAGCTGCGGTTCACCCCTTCGGGGGCGGCCGTGGCGCGGTTCCGGGTCGCGTCCACCCCCCGCTATCTGGACCGCCAGACCGGGGAGTGGAAGGACGGCGAGGCGCTGTTCCTGACCTGCAACGTGTGGCGGCAGGCAGCGGAGCACGTGGCGGAGTCGTTGCAGCGCGGCACCCGGGTCATCGTGTTCGGGCGACTGCGGCAGCGCACGTACGAGACCCGAGAGGGCGAGAAGCGCACCGTGTTTGAGGTGGAGGTGGACGAAGTCGGCCCCTCCCTGCGGTACGCCACCGCCAAGGTCCAGAAGATGGCGCGTTCCTCCGGTGGGGGCGGGTTCGGCGGCGGCGCCCCGGTCGACGACCCGTGGGCGTCGGCGACTCCGGCCGCGCCGGCCGGTGCCGGTGCGGCCAACGGCTTCGACGACGAGCCCCCGTTCTGATCAGTACGGCGTTTCCACAGTGACTGGAGTAGAGGTACATGGCTAAGGCTGCGGCGGTACGCAAGCCAAAGAAGAAGGTGAACCCGCTCGACAAGGAGGGGATCACCTACGTCGACTACAAGGACACCGCCCTGCTGCGGAAGTTCGTCTCCGACCGGGGCAAGATCCGCGCGCGGCGGGTGACCGGTGTGACGGCCCAGCAGCAGCGCCAGATCGCTCGGGCGATCAAGAACGCCCGGGAGATGGCACTGCTGCCCTACACCAGCTCGACCCGCTGACGGAGGCACTGATGAAGATCATCCTTACTCAGGAGGTGGCGGGCCTCGGCAGCGCCGGTGACGTGCTCGAGGTCAAGGACGGGTACGGGCGTAACTACCTACTGCCGCGCGGGTACGCGATCCGCTGGACCCGGGGCGCGGAGAAGGAGGTTGCGGCCATCCGCCGGGCCCGGGAGGCGCGGGAGATCCGCGACCTGGACCAGGCTAACCAGGTCGCCGCGCAGCTGGCCGGGCTGGACGTGCAGCTGACGGCGCGCGCGGGCAGCGGTGGTCGGCTGTTCGGGTCGATCACCCCGGCCGAGATCGTGGAGGCGGTGAAGGCCGCGGGCGGGCCGGCGCTGGACCGGCGTCGGCTGGAGGTGTCCACCGCGATCAAGTCGGTCGGGAAGCACCAGATCCGGGTGCGGCTGCACCCGGAGGTCACCGCGACCTTCGACCTGACGGTCCAGCCCGCCAAGTAACCGGCGGGCGGGCCGGGTAGCGCACTACCGCGGTGGGTGTGGGCGCGACACGCCGCGCCCACACCCACCGCGGTTTTCTTGTCCGCACAACCTGGGGATGATGTTTTCCCAGCTCACAGCAGGTTTGCGGTGAGTCTGGCGGGACTTTTCCACAGGTTGTCCACAGCACTGTGCACAACCGTTCGCGGGTTTTCCACAGCTTGCCCCCAGGGTCGTCCACCCAGGTGGTTGAGCCGGATGCGCCCGCCGCCCTACGCTCGCAGCCCGTGGGGTGACAGGTAGGCGGCGGGACTGTCACACCCGCCCGGAGCATGGACGTCGACGACACAGCGGAAAGGGGGGCCCGGGTGTCGGTCACGGAGGAGGTGCGGGCGCTGGCGGAACCCTCCCCGTCGGGGGAGGTGCAGTTCGACCGCACTCCGCCGCAGGACATTGCGGCCGAGCAGAGCGTATTGGGCGGGATGCTGCTGTCCAAGGACGCGATCGCAGACGTGATCGAGATTCTGCGCTCGAGCGACTTCTACCGGCCCGCCCATTCGATCATCTTTGACGCGATCATCGACCTGTACGGCCGGGGTGAGCCGGCTGACCCGGTCACCGTCACCGCCGCTCTGACCGATGCGGGCACGATCGGGCGGGTCGGCGGGCTGGCGTACGTGCACGACCTGGTCCACGCCGTACCGACCGCCGCGAACACCGCCTACTACGCCCGGATCGTGGCGGAGCGGGCGGTGCTGCGGCGGCTGGTGGAGGCGGGCACCCGGATCGTCCAGTTGGGGTACGGGGCTGCCGCCGGGGCGGGGCGGGACGTGGATGACGTGGTGGACCTGGCCCAGCAGGCGGTCTACGAGGTGACCGAGCGGCGGGTCAGCGAGGACTTCCAGGTGCTCGCCGACGTGCTGCAGCCCACCCTGGATGAGATCGAGGCGATCGGGGCCCAGGAGGGGATGCTCAGCGGGGTCCCGACCGGCTTCAGCGACCTGGACCAGTTGCTCAACGGGCTGCACCCCGGGCAGTTGATCGTGGTGGCCGGTCGCCCCGGCCTCGGTAAGTCCACCGTGGGGCTGGATTTCGTTCGGCACGCCGCGGTCCGGCACAGCCTGACCAGCGCGGTGTTCTCGCTGGAGATGAGCAAGGTCGAGATCGTGATGCGGATCTTGTCGGCGGAGGCCCGGGTGCCGCTGCACGTGCTCCGCTCCGGTTCGCTGTCCGACGACGACTGGACCAAGCTGGCCCGGAAGATGGGGGAGATCAGCGAGGCGCCGCTGTTCATTGACGACACTCCCAACTTGACCATGATGGAGATCCGGGCCAAGGCGCGTCGGTTGAAGCAGCGGCACGACCTGAAGCTGCTGGTCGTCGACTATCTGCAGCTGATGACGTCCCCGAAGCGGGTGGAGAGCCGGCAGCAGGAGGTCTCCGAGCTGTCCCGGGGGTTGAAGCTGCTCGCCAAGGAGATCGACTGCCCGGTGGTGGCGATCGCGCAGCTGAACCGGGGGCCGGAGCAGCGGACCGACAAGCGACCGCAACTGTCTGACCTGCGGGAGTCCGGCGCGATCGAGCAGGACGCGGACGTGGTGATCCTGCTGCACCGAGACGACTACTACGACAAGGAGTCGCCTCGGGCCGGGGAGGCGGACTTCATCGTGGCCAAGCACCGCAACGGTCCGACCGACACCATCACCGTCGCCGCCCAGCTGCACTTCTCGCGGTTCGTGGACATGGCGATCAATTGACCCACCGACGGTGGTCGTTGGCTGCGGGGTGGTTCGGCTCTGCTTCACTGAGCGGTATGGACCACGGTGTGGAAGCGACCGCGTACCTTGTGAATGAATCTCGGGCTCGCCTGCCGGAGCTGAGCCGGGATCCACTGGCTCGGTGGTGGATCCCGGAGCAGGAGCGGGCCCGAGTGCAGCAGATGTGGGAGGAGTTCGCCGCCACCGTCTATCCCCACGACGACCTGGTGGTCTCGCTCCGCGGTCGCTCCATTCTGGATGAGTTGACCGGGCTGCTGGCTCGGCACCCGGACACCGTGTTGGTCTTCTGCGGCGCCGGCTTCACCTCGTACCCGTGGCTGCTGCCGGTGACCACCGCGGTGGAGGCGGACCTACCCCACATCGTGCACGCGAAACAGGCGCGGGCGGCGGCGCTGACCGCCGACGGGGTGTTGCCGGAGCGGGAGGTCGTGCACCTGCCGCTGGACCTGAGTCGCGCCGCGGACCGGGAACAGTTGGTCGCCCGGGTGCGTGAACTCAGCGCGGGGCGGCCGGTGGGGTACGTGGCCGAGGGGCTGATCTACTACCTGCCGCCGGCGGACGCGGCGGCGGTCGCCGGCCTGGGGCGGCGCTGGCAGGCGGTGATGAGCGTGGTCAGTTACTGGCCCGAGGCAGCGGTCGACAATCCCGTGCTGGCGGTGCAGCGGAAGTGGTTCCGGCAGCGGTCGGTGCCGGAGGAGGCCACGCACTTCGAGTTCTCGCAGTTGGCGGCCCTGCTCGGAGCCGAGGTCCGGAACTTCAGTCTGGAAGAGCAGCAGCGGCGCTATCTGGGGGAGGTGCGGCTGCCGGAGCATGCGCTGGTGCCGGAGCACCTCGCGGTGGCCGTCCGATGACCGAGGTACTGCATCTACAGACTCGGGTGTACCCGTTGCACTACGGCGCGCTCCGATCGGGACCGGCCGTGGTGGAGGTGCCCGGGCGGGGCCGCTACCGGCTGTGGCCCGGGGAGCTGGCGTCCCAGGTGTACAACCGGGAGGGCACGCTCGAGGCGGACCTGACCGAGCTGGTCCAAGCGGCCGTCGTCGTACCCGGAGTGGAGATCCGGGCGTGCCGCGCCCGGTTTCTGGCCGCCGGGGTGGTGCTGCTGACCTATGCCCTGAGCCACCCGGGGCAGAAACTGTCCGATATGGACGTCCATCAGCTGGCGGAGTTCGATGCGGTCATCAACGACCGGCTGCGGGTGGCGGACACACCCGTGATCGGGGCCGCGTTGGACGCGGCGGTCACCGCCGGGGTGATCAAAGAGCTGGCGATCCCCCCGGGGCGGAGTCATGAACTATGGCCGTCCCAGGTGGAGCGGCATGCGGTGCGGTACAACTGCCACGTCGTCACCTCCGCCCCACCGTGGCGGCCCGATGCCCGGGTGCCGAAGGTGACGGTGGGGGCCGGCTGTCGAATCGTGCTGCCCTACACCTACGCCTGGGAGGGCGACCCGACCGTCGCCCTGGACCCACTGCTGACCATGCTGGAGCCAGCGGACATCGCGGTGGCGCAGGTGTCGATCCTGTTCGGCGCGATGACCGCCAGTCGGCGCACCTTGTCGGAACTGGCCCGGGCGGCGCTCGGGCCGATCCGCACCGAAGATTTTCGCCGGTTCCTGGATCGGCTCTGGGCGGAGTACCACCACCTCGACTCCTACCGGCTGGAGTCGCACCAGACGGCCCGGGCCACCTACCTGGCGGCCCGGGAGACGGTCGGGCTGGACCGGATCCACGAGCGCGCCACCGCCCTACTGGACCACGTCGCCAACTCGCTGCTGGCGGAGTCGTCGCTGCGCGGGCAGCGACTGGACGCTCGGCTGAACCGGGCGGCGGCAGCGCTCACGGTGGTGGTGGCGGCGTCGTTCGCGGTCGACATCGCCGCCTTCCTGGTCCCGGACGCCTCCGCCCCCGTCAAGGTCGTGATCGTGGTCGGGGTGCTCTGCCTGGCGGCGGGCTCGCTGCTGGCCACGATCGGCACGGTGTGGCGACGGGAGCAGCGGCGTCGCCTACCGACTCAGCGCCGGACGCCGGGGGGATGACGCCCGCGCCGACCGGGTGGGCCCCAGTGAGCCGGGCAGGCGCGATCCCCGCGGGGTGGTCACCAGCGTGGTCGGCGCCGATTGGGAGTTGGCGAACGCGCGGTGGAGCAGGGCGTCGATCCAGCCGAGCTGTCGCAGGTCAGAGATCGGCAGCCACCAGCGGTGCCGATCCCCGCTCGGGGCGGTGAGCGCGAGCTCCACGCCGGCGCGCGGGTCGACGGTCCACTTCACCG